>Ga0073902_10001644_pt1 | contig 12021 bp, 8 predicted proteins | sample KloWWTmeKNB19Kit_FD_66667 | JGI IMG/M metagenome (GOLD analysis project Ga0073902, IMG submission 66667) | Active sludge microbial communities from Klosterneuburg, Austria, studying microevolution and ecology of nitrifiers - Klosterneuburg... | ecosystem: Engineered > WWTP > Aerobic digester >...
CCCGCGGATGCCCAGCGCGCCGTGCGGATCAGAGATTTCGACCAGCACACTGTCGACGTTGTCCGGCACATCGTAGACCGAGGGGATCAAATACGTGCTAAAGCGGGTGGTCAGCGGGCGCCCGCCCTTCGACACAAAATGCTCGAGCGTCGCCCAGCCCAGGCCCTGGGCCACCCCGCCCTCGATCTGGCCCACGACCTGCTGCGGATTCACCGCCCGCCCGACGTCGTCGGCGCAGACCAGGTTCAGCACGCGCACCTGGCCGGTCTCCGTATCGACCTCGACATCGGCCACCTCCGCGACGTAGCCATAGGTGATATTCGGGTCGGATTCGCCGGTCTCGGGATCCATCGCTGTGGTTGCCCTTGGCCGGTAGACGAAATCGGCGCGAGCTGGGCGCTCTTCTTCCTGCCACTTCTTCAAGACAGCCGCGGCCGCCCCAACGATCGAGCCAGCCGCCATGAAGGTCAGGCGCGAAGCGGAGGCCGAGCCGCTGCTCCCGCTGGTGCTGGTATCGCTCAGGCGCAGTTCAATCTTATCCGTTGGAATTCCAAGCGCTTCAGCCGCGATCTGCAGAAAGGCCGTGTGGGCGCCTTGCCCGCAATCGGCCCCGGCGTGAAAGACCACCGCCCGCTCAATCTGAGTCGCGCCGTGCAGTTCGATCGTGGCTTCGCAGCGCTCGGGGGCGCCAAACGAGAAACCGATATTCTTGTGCCCGGCTGCGAAACCGCGCCCGCGCTTGATATATCCCTTGATGGGAAGAGCCTCCTGGGCCGCACCCCAATCCGCCGCCGCCGCGCAGGCATTAATCACCTCGACCATCGAGCAGCCGTCAGGAATGACCGATCCGTTGACGGTGATGCTGCCGTCGCGCAGGGCGTTCTTGCGCCGCAACGCGACCGGATCCATGCCGAGCGCGTCGGCCAGCTTGTTCATCTGGGTCTCGGCGATGAACAGCGCCTGGGGCGAGCCGAAACCGCGAAACGCGCCACTCGGCACGTTGTTGGTCACCACCGCCGCCGAGTCGATGGTGACATTGGGGATGACATACGGGCCGACACAGGTGACGGTGGCGTTGCCGAGGACCTTGTTGCTGGTGTAGTTGTAGGGCCCGGCATCCGTGTAGAGCTGGATCTGGGCGGCGACCAGGGTGCCGTCGCGCAGCGCACCGAGCTTCGCCCTGGCCCAGGCGGGATGGCGCTTGTGGTGGCCGATGATGCTCTCTTCGCGGGTCCAGATGATCTTGACCGGCCGGCCCAATCGTTGCACGGCAAGGGCCAGCACGATTTGGACGCTCATGTCCTCGCGCCCACCAAAAGCCCCGCCAATCGCCGGGTAAATCACCCGGACCCGCTCGAGCGGCAGGCGCAGCGCATGGGCGATCTGCTCCTGGTCCTCGTGCGCCCACTGCCCGGCCACCTGCACGGTGATCCGGCCCTGTTCATCGATATAGGCCAGACCCGCTTCGGGCTGCAGATAGGCGTGCTCCTGGGCCCCGGTGCGGTATTCTCCCTCGATGATGACCTCGGCCTGGGCGAAGCCGGCCGCGGCATCGCCGTGGCGGATTTTGTAGGGGTGAATGACATTTCCCGGGTAGTGCGGGTGAAGCTGCGGCGCGCCGGGCGCAAGGGCCGCCTCGATCGAATCGATGACCGGCAGGTCCTCGTATTCGATGTGGATCAACTCTCGGGCACGTTCGGCGATGCGCTCGGTCTCGGCCACAATCAAGGCCATCTTCTCGCCCACGTGCCGGACAACCCCATCGAAGACCTTGCCCCCCGCCACGCCCACCATGACCGGGGCGTCGAACAGCACCAGCCCGTACTCGTTGTTGGGCACATCCGCGCCGGTGAAAATGCCGAGCACACCCGGCAGGTTGGCCGCCTCGCGCGTGTCGATCGCAATCACCCGCGCATGCGGCCGGCGGGCAAACAGGACTTTGGCGTGGGCCATGCCGGGCATGGCCAGATCGCCTGGATATGCGGCGCTGCCGGTGACCTTGGCGCGCGCGTCGATGCGGGGAAGGGATAGCCCAACGCTCATGATGAACCTAGTTTACGCCCGAGCCAGGCCGCAAGCGCGCCGCCCAGAAAGCCAAACAGATGGCCCTCCCACGACACACCCCGCTGGCCGGGCAGCACCCCAAACAGAATCGAGCCATAGGCCGCGGCGACGACGACGGCGATGAAGATCGAGGGCAGGCTGCGCTCGAAGATGCCCCGAAAAAGCAGATAGCCAAAGTAGCCGAAGACCATCCCGCTTGCGCCGAAGTGGACGGTGTTGGACCCGCCTATTTGCCAGATGCCCAACCCGCTTACGGTCAGGATGACAAGCGATACGCCGACGAATTCGCCGACACTGCGGGCCAGGATGATGCCACCCAGCACCGCAAATGGCACGCTATTGGCAATCAGGTGGGTGAAGCCGGCGTGCAGGAACGGGGCCAGGAGGACATTGGGCAGCGAGGCCAGATCGCGCGGATGGATGCCCAGGCTGTTCAGGCGCTGGCCGAGGAACAGCGTGTCGACGATCTCGAGCAGCCACATCAGCCCGACGATGCCGAGCAGCAGCGCCAGGCGCGGCTTGAGATGGCGCCACAGATCCGACAACGATTCAGCCATGGCCCGGATGATACGACCCGGGCGGTGACTAGTGTTTTCCGGAAGCGATATTCCCGCCTGGCGTACGCCGGGCGGGAATATCGCTTCCGGAATATAGTCATAGGACTTCAGGAGACAAACCATGGCAGATATTCTTGGACACGTCGTGATTGGCAACGGACCCGAAAAGGTCGTCGTCGCCGGAGGCTGGCTGGGCGACCACAAGGTTTTCACCCCGGTCTTCAATTACCTGGATCGCGAGCGCTTCACCTGGATCTTTGTCGATCCGCGCGGCTACGGCAAAAGCAGGAAGATCGCCGGCAAGCACACGCTCAAGGAAGCGGCCGGCGACATCGTCGGGCTGTCCAAGTCGCTGCGGCTTGGCAAATTTCATTTCGTTGGACACTCGATGATGGGCATGGTGGCGCAGTATCTGTGCGCCCGGCATGGCAGCCGGCTCAAGAGCGCCGTGGGCGTGACGCCTGTGCCGGCCACCGGCGCGCCGATGGAAGGCGACGCGCTCGCCCTGTTCTCCAACGCCTGGCGTGTGCCGGCCAACCGCGGCACGATCTGCGCGATCACCACCGGCAATCGCAACACCCGAGAGTGGGAGAAGTTCATGGTTAAAGCCTCGCTGGCCAGCACGACCCGAGACGCCTTCAAGGACTACTTCCATATGTGGTCGGAAACCAATTTCTCGGCCGAGATGCCCGGCATCGCGACCCCCTTCCTGGCCATGACCGGTGAGCACGACCAGGGCGTGCCCACCGACTACGTCAAGGCCACGATCATGGAGTGGATGCCCAACGCCCAATTGCACGTCATGGCCAACGCCGGTCACTACCCGATGATGGAGACCCCCGTGCAGTTCGTCACCGTCATCGAGGCATTTCTGGCGAAGAACTCCTAGATTTTTCGGAGGCGATATCCGCGGCCCCGGCGTACGCCGGGGCCGCGGATATCGCCTCCGAAAAGACAGGTTGCTACAATCGCCGTCTTCAACATGACCGATTGGCGCGACGAAATCTCATATCTGGGCGGCAGCCTCAAAGCCGAGCAAGCGCTCATCGCGCGTATGGAGCAGGACGTCCGTTCGGTTGTGCGCGCGGCCGAGCGCTCGAACGGCAAACCGATGCGCGCTGAACACGCCGCGCCGCTCGCTGGCGTGCGGCGGGCCTATATCCGCGTCGCCAGCCGTCTCCCCCCCGATCTGCAGGTCGGCTTCCTGCGCCCTGGGGCCGAATACGCTGCCCATGTCCGGTACTCCAACGCGGCCAGCACCCTCGGCCACGGCCCGCGCCTTGACCTGCGCGGCTGCGCCGTTCGCATCGTCATCGGCCCAAACACCGTCCACGACCTGCTCATGGCCAACGCTGAGCGCCATCATGCCCGTGACGCGTGGGAGTCGGCTGCAACGATGTGGGCGTTTGGCGGGCATGCCAATCTGGTCGGCCTGCTGCGGCTCGCGACGCGCATCGGGCCTGCCCGCGCGCTGGCCATCGCCGGCGTCTTGCGCGAACAAATGGCGATCCCGGTCGACAGCCTGGCCAGCGAGACGTGGTGGAGCCGTGCGCCGTATGCCTTCGGCAAGGTGGCCCTGAGATTCCACCTCGCCCCACTGGCGCCCAAACCACGTCGACTGTCCGCCCGGGGCGACCTCGGCCCGGAATTCAAGGCCCGGCTCAAGCGCGAGGACGTGCGCTACGACCTGCGGATCCAGCGCTACCTCAATCCCGGGCGCACCTCGCTCAACGACGCAAGCCAGGCCTGGCTGGCCCCGCACGAGACCCTTGCCGAGTTGGTGCTGCCCAGCCAGGAGATCCGAGCCGAGGACGAGGCTTTTGTCGACGGGCTGTCCTTCAGCCCCTTCAATGTCGCCAGTTCTGAGTTTGAGCCGTTGGGCAGCATTAACCGGGCCCGCTCCCGGCTGTATGTCGCCAGTCAATCGATGCGGCGCTGAAAAGCGCTCGGGGGAAGCGATATCCCCGGGCTTCGCCCGGGGATATCGCTTCCCCCAACGATCCCGGGTCCGCCGGCCGACCGGCAAAAGTTGCCTATACTCGGCCTCATCTATTGTCCTGGCTGTCAGGCACTCAACAGGCAATCGAAAGACAAAGCGAAAAGGAAGGAAAAATGGCCGAATCAAAAATGAACAAAGCCTATTGGGTGGCCCACAAAGCCAAGACGCTGCTTGACTCCGGCGACACGGTGGCCAAGGCCCTGGAGATGTGGGACAAGGACAAAGCCAAGTCGCCTCAAAACTGGAACGCTGACCTCATGGCGACCGTGCTTCTGAACGTCTCTCTGAAAGCCGGGGCGCTGGAGGCAAAGGCGAATAGCGTCATTCACAAAGAGACCAAAGCCCTGCTGAAGTCCTACAAGGAAGATGCCAAGTTCTTCTCTGGGGCCATCAAAGCGGCGACCGGCAAGGAATTGGTCACCCATGTCGAAAACCTGACGTTGCCGGACACAATCGCGGCGGAACTAAAGGCCACGGATCCCGCCGGCTGGGCTCAGTTTGACGAAAACTACTCCTTCTTGAAAGCCATGAAGAAGAGCGGCGGAAAGGGCTCGCAGAGCATGTACGACGAGTTCATCAAGGACGGCGCGAAGAAACAAGTGAACATCTCGTTTGCCCTGCGGACCAAGCTGGACAAAGACGCTGCAGCCAAGATCTGGGACTCGGACAACTGGGATGATGCAAAGGGAGAAATACAGCGGGTATTCAATGACAATGTGAAGGGGAAGGTCGGTCCGCTGATGGCGAAGATCGACAAGAAGCACAAGATCGCGCTGGCGAAAGCGCTCTAGGTCACTGAAGTCCGTTCCCGGAAGCAATATCCCCCCGCCCCGGCGTGCGCCGGGGCGGGGGGATATTGCTTCCGGGATATGATTCCGCCGGACAACGACCCGATATGGCCACACCTAAAAACACCGCGCCCACGCGAGCCGTCAGCGCGCCGGCGCTTCCCGCCGATCCCAGCCTGCAACACCTGCAGGCGGAGATGAGCCGCCTCGATGCCATTCTGCGCCGCGCCACCCGGCGGGCGCAGGTCGCCGGGCAGGATCCCGCCGACGACCTGCGCGGTCTTCGGATCAGCGACACCGAAGCCGGGGCCCTGTCCCGCCGTCCGTTTGGGGCGCACTGGGCGCAGACCGTTGTTCTTGCTCCGGCCGAAGAAAAGGCCTTCTCCAGCGACGAGTCCGCCGCCCGGGCGGCCGCCGATCAGCTCATCGCCTCCGCCCGCCAGTCCGGCGAGTCACTGCGGCTGGTCCGCCTGGCCCAGACTTTTTTGTTCTCGCGCTTTGATTTGGATGTGTTCCTGCTCTGCATCGCGCCGGCCCTCGACCTGCGCTATGAGCGCCTGTACGGTTACCTGCAGGACGATGTCACCCGCCGCCGGCCCACGGTCGGCTTGATGCTCGACTTGCTGTGCGACCCGGGCGCGCAGCGCCTGCAATGGCTGTCACGCTTCGCCGCTGACGCGCCGTTGTTCAAACACGGCCTGATCGAGCGGGCCGCCGACACCATCACGGCGTCGTTGATGGCGCAGGCCCTGCGCCCCGACGATGCCGTCGTCTCCTGGCTGCTTGGCCACTACCAGCCGGACGCGCGCCTGAACGCGCGCCTGCTGCCGCCCGCGGCCAGCGATGCAGATGCGATCCTGGCCGGTCCAGTGATGGAATCCATCGGCGCAATTGCGGCGGCCTTTGGCGAAGAGCATCCGCCGGTTCTGGCCTTCCATGGGCCGGATGCGTCAAGCCAGGAAGCGACCGCGCGCTGGCTCGGGCACGGCATGGACCGGCCATTGCTGGCCGCGCAGCTTCCCGCCATCGAAGGAAGCGGCGCAAATGTCGCCGAGGCGGTCATGATGACCCTGCGTGATGCGCGGCTTACGGGGGCCATCGCCTATCTGGGCAACTGGGACGCCGCCGTGGTCGATAGCGGTTCGAGCGCCGCGGCGCTTGAGCACGTGCTGGAACACCCCGATCTCGTGATTCTGTCCAGCAAAGGGTTGTGGCAGGCCCAGGGCGTCGAGCGCGATCGGCAGGTGGCCTGGTTTGAATTTGCCGTGCCCGATTTTTCGCAGCGCCGCGCGCTGTGGGAACACTTCCTGGTCGAGGCAGGCATCGCCCTCGCCGACGACGTGGACTTGACGGCGCTGGCCGGCCAGTTTCAACTGACCGCGGCGCGTATCCGCGACACGGCCCTGTCCGCGCGCGACAACGCGCTCGCGCAGCGGGACGCCGATGCGCCACCCACGATTTCCAACGCGGGACTTTTCGCTGCCGCGCGCGCCTACACCACGCCCCGCCTGTCGGGCATGGCCCGCAAAATCACCCCGCGCTACAGTTGGTCGGACATCGTCCTGCCCGACGACCAACGCCAGATGCTGCAGGAAATCGTCGACACGGTCCGGGTGCGCCCGAAGGTGCTCGGGGAATGGGGGATTGGCGAGAAGCTCACCGCCAGCGACGGCGTCACGGTCCTGTTTGCCGGTCCACCGGGCACAGGCAAAACCATGGCGGCCGAGGTCATCGCCCGCGAGCTGGGGCTGGATCTCTACAAGATCGAACTGTCGAACCTGGTCAGCAAGTTCATCGGCGAGACCGAGAAGAACCTCGAGCGCATCTTCAGCGAGGCCGAGAACGGCAGCGCAATCCTGTTCTTCGACGAGGCCGACGCGATCTTTGGCAAACGCAGCGAGGTCAAGGACGCCCATGACCGGTACGCCAATATCGAAGTGAGCTACCTCCTGCAGCGAATGGAGAGCTATGACGGCGTGACGATCCTGGCCACCAACCTGCGGGCCAATCTCGATGAGGCCTTCACCCGCAGATTGGCTTTTGCCGTTGACTTTCCGTTTCCCGACGAGCAGTACCGCCTGCGCATCTGGGAATCGCTCTTTCCGCCCGGCGTGCCGCGCGAGGAGGGCCTCGACCTGGCCTTGCTGGCGAAGAAGCACCGGCTGGCGGGCGGCGCGATTCGAAACATCATCGTGAGCGCGTCGTATCTGGCCGCCAACGATGGCGGGAAGGTGGGCATGCGTCACCTGGTGCACGGCGCGCGGCGCGAGTTGCAGAAGATGGGACGCCTGGCGCAGGATTGATCTTCGAAGCCGGTGGACAACACAATTCAGGCCCTCCAGGCGCAGTGGGCGGCCCATTGGCCAGATGCCCTGGCTGCATGGAGCCGCTACACCCGGCTGAGCGAACCGCGCTGGTGCCTGTCCAACGCAGACGCCAAACGTGAGGGCCTGACCGAAAGCTTCGCGATGATCCGCCTGAATGACCAGGCCGTCGTCGTCAACCTGGCCGAGATCAAGCGGCTCGGCCTCGGCAATTACGCCAAGGAGATCCTCGCCCATGAGATCGGCCATCACGTGTATTGCCCGGCCGACCTGTCCGACAACGCCCGCATGATCGCCCGCTTGCGGCGGGGTCTCCCAGGTGTTGAGCGCCTGGCGCCAATGGTCGGCAACCTGTACACCGATCTACTCATCAACGATCGCCTGCAGCGCAGCGCCCGCCTGCGCATCGACAGCATCTACCGGCGGCTGGCCGAAGCCGCCGGCGCGGCCAAGACTCCCGACAGGCTGTGGACGTTCTACATGCGGACCTACGAGATTCTGTGGGGGATCCAACGCGGATCGCTGGCCGCCGGGCTGGCCGGCTTCAGCGCGTGGGCGGCAAAAGCAACGCCCGCCGAAGTCGCCGCGCGGACCGAGTCGGAGACGCAGATCGAGGGCGACGCACAGCTCGCCGCGCGGGTTATCCGGGTGTATGCCCGGGATTGGCTGCGGGGCGCCTCGCGCTTTGCCCTGCTCGCCCTGCCATATCTCCTCGACAACGGCGATGAGACCACCGAGAAGATTCTCAAACCCTGGCGCGACACGGACGCCGCCGGGGCCGGCGCGCTGCCCGATGGGCTCACCGAGATCGACGAGGACGAGATCGGCGAAATCGTCCATCCCGCCAACGACCCCGAGATCACCGGCATCGACGCAACCGGCTCAGGCGATGTCAGCGAAAAGGCCGGGCCGCGAACGGGCGATGCGAAACAACAACGCGCCGGCCAGCATCGCCAGCCCTACGAATACGGCCAGATCCTCAAACAACTCGGGATCACTCTGACCGACCATGAGATCGCAGTGCGCTACTACCGCGAGCGGGCGATGCCGCATCTCATTCCCTTCCCCAGCCGCATCCTGCCCGAGTCGACCGAGCCGCTGCCCGAGGGCCTCGAGGCCTGGGACATCGGCTCGCCGATCGAAAATGCCGACTGGGTGCAGAGCGTGATTTACAGCCCGAACGTCATACCGGGCATGACGACGCTGCAACGGGTGTGGGGGACAACGCAGGGAGCTCAGCCATCAAAGGAGCCGCTCGATCTTGATTTGTATGTCGATTGCTCGGGCTCGATGCCGAACCCGCAGGCGTACACGTCGTATCTCACCCTGGCCGGGGCCATCATCGCGCTGTCGGCTCTGCGCGCGGGCGGGCGGGTGCAGGCGACGCTGTGGAGCGGAACCCGCCAGTTCAAGATGACCGACGGCTTTGTCCGCGACGCCGACGACGTGTTGCGCATTCTGACCGGCTATTTCGGCGGGGGGACGGCCTTCCCAATTCACATCCTGCGCGACACTTACGCGCCGCGCCGCAAGACCGACCGGCCGGTCCGGATCCTGGTCATCTCGGATGAGGGCGTGACGACGATGTTCGACAAGGACGAAAAGGGCGCCAGCGGCTGGGATATTTCGGCGATGGCGGTCCGCACCGCACGCGGCGGCGCGACGATGGCCCTCAACCTCGGCAACCCGAACTGGGGGACAGCCGCGGACAACGACAGCCGGGCCTTGCAGCGCGCCCGCGCTGAGCAGGGTTGGGGGATTTTCGCCGTCCGGACCTGGGAGGAGTTACTCGTCTTCGCCCGGGCCTTCAGCCGCGAGACCTTCGTGTGAGAGTCCTTCGGGATCGATACCCCCGCGTCCGGCGGGGGGTATCGATCCCGAAACACCACCGCCAGGAGGTCAGGGCGGGCCAGTCTCGACGACAACGACGACGCTGCCGTCGTTATCGAACAGGATCGTGTCGTTGATCCGCAAGCGCAGCTCGCCGCCAGCGTCCGCCCGAACCGATGCGCCGGCTCCGACGCAAAAGGGCATCCCCTCCCCTGCGCGCGCGACCAGCGAGGCGTGCGGGCAGCCTTGCACGGCATTGCTGGCCTGGGCGCGCGGCGCGCCCGGGTCCCCGGCGGCGTCGTGAAAGGCGCAACCGGTCAGCGCGCATTCCGACCAAGCCCCTGAAATCTGCCGAATCCGCAGCGTGTCACCGGGACGAAGCGCCAGTCCGGCGGCCTGCCACTCGGTGTTCGCTTGCACCGTGGCCGTGACTGTCCCGCGCGGGCCGGAGGATGGGGTTGCGCTGATGGCAGGTGTGAAAGTAGGCGCACGCGTCTTGGCCGGGGAGATGATCGCTGCCGGCCCGACGGCCCCATCGACCCGCTCAGGGCCTGGCGCCTTTGCGAGGATTGCAGCGCCCGCCGCCAGGGCAAGCCCCGCGATGACCACTGCGCCGATCGCGCGCGCGCGGTGGCGAGACACGGCGGCCGGCCGCGGCAACATGTCGTCGATGGCTCGAATGGCCTCGGCAGCACTTTGGGGCCGATCTTCGGGCCGCTTGGCCAGCAGGCGCGCCACCAGCGCGGCGGCAGCCCTGGGGATCTCCCCGCCCAGCGGCGGCGGCGCTTCGTGGACGTGCTTGTAGAGCAGCGCGGGCGTCGTCTCGGCAACAAACGGCGCGCGCTGGGCGAGCATCTCGTAGAGCATGACCCCGAGCGAGTACAGGTCGCTCCGCCCATCGGCGGGCAGACCCTGGGCCTGCTCGGGCGACATGTAAACCGGCGTGCCGATCGTTGTGCGCGGGCGGGTGAGCTGGGTGGCGTCAACAACCTGCGCAACCCCGAAATCGGCCAACGCATAGCGCCCATCTTCTGCCGCAAGCACATTAGCCGGTTTGACATCCCGGTGGGTGATCCCCCGGGCGTGGGCGTAGGCCAGGCCCTCGGCCACCTGGCGGGCAATCGCCAGGGCCTGGGCCACCGGCAGGGACAGCCTGGCCCGGTGCAGGCTGTCCAGCTTGTTTTGGAGGCTGCCGCCGGGCATGAGTTCCATGGCGATGTAGGACTGCCCATTGGCGTCAGTTCCCGACTCAAACACCCGCACGATGTGCGGATGCTTGAGGTCGCTCATCGCGCGCGCCTCGCGCCGGAAGCGGTTCACAAAATCCGGATCGGCGTTCAGATCGGCCTTGAGCCGCTTCAACGCGACCTCCTGGCCGGTGCCGGCATGCCGCGCGCGGTGCACCGATCCGCTGGCGCCGCTGGCCAGAAGCTGGTCGATGATGTACGGGCCGACGCGTTCTTCCATACCGCTGTCCCGATGGTACGCCTGCTTTTGTTGGCCGATGGCCAGCAAAAGCCAATGTCAGGCGAGTGTCAGGTTGTGAGAGACCGCCAACAAAACCGGTTTCCGGAGGCGACATCCCCCGGCGAAGCCGGGGGATGTCGCCTCCGAAGTTGGTTTTATTGGTGGCGCCAGGCGCTGTTACCAGACATCCAAGCGATACCCGCGGCCGCGGACCGTGACGATCATGTCGCCGGCGGTCGGATCGATCTTCTTCAAGCGCGCGCGCACCCGGCTGACGATCTGATCAAGGGCCTCGGCGTCCATGCTCGCGTCGTAGGCGCGCTTCCAGACCGCCAACGAACAATCCTCGCGGGTGCGCAGCTCGCCCTGATGCTGATACAAGAAGCGCAGCAGATCAAACTGATCCGGGGAGAGGTCGACCTCCTGGTTGGCGAAGAAGAAGGCGAAGCGCCGCTCGTCGAAGCGGATGCGCGGAAGCGACAGCTCGGTGTGATCGGCGGCGTAGAAGGTGAAGATCATTCGCGGATCGGACAGGCCGATCTCATCGCGGTGCTGCAGCGGGTGCGGCCCGTTGATCCGGAACCCGTTGACAAAGGTGCCATTGGTGCTCCCGATGTCGTTGATGAAATACACGCCCTCGACATATTCGATCCGAGCGTGGGCGCGCGAGACCTTGGTCATGGAAGCGACGACATCGCTTTCGGTTGCGCGGCCGATGACGCATGGCGCCTGCGACAGCTCGTATTGCCTGGGTTCGATGACATCCGACTCTGAGACGAGCCTCGCCGGTAACGTGGCCATGACGCCCAAGTCTACGCGAAAACGAGGCGATTTGGCAAGGGAATTTTCACCACAAAGGCACAAAGACACCAAGAAAGTTGCCTGTTCCCTTTGTGTCTTTGTGCCTTTGTGGTGAAAAACGGGGGTGACGGGTGTTCGCCGATACGCCTTTCGTCCGTGATATTGTCAATACGTGATTGCGGCCCTATCGG
>Ga0073902_10001649_pt1 | contig 12009 bp, 10 predicted proteins | sample KloWWTmeKNB19Kit_FD_66667 | JGI IMG/M metagenome (GOLD analysis project Ga0073902, IMG submission 66667) | Active sludge microbial communities from Klosterneuburg, Austria, studying microevolution and ecology of nitrifiers - Klosterneuburg... | ecosystem: Engineered > WWTP > Aerobic digester >...
CAGGTGATGGGCATGGACTACGAGCTTTATCGGCGCCTAGAGCCAGACCTCACGATTTGGGGCGGATCGGCGCAACCGAATGCCGGGTCGGCGTCGCTGGCAGTGTTGTCGAGCTTTCCGGGCATGAGCCCGCAAATGGCCGAGCAAATGATTGCGATGCGCTCGCAAATTCAGCCTGGTGACCCGGCTGGAGCGACCTTGACCTTGCCGGACGGCACACCGTTGCTGACCGGGGGTGGCGGCGTCACCTATACTGTCCGGTCGAAAGCCACTCTGGCGAATGGCGCGTGGACCCAAGTGGACGCCACGGTCCGACTGGGCGGTGCCGCTGGTGCGCGTGCCTACACCATCCTGCAATGGCGCGAAGGGAGCGCCGGTTGATGCCTGACAATATTCTCAGAAAGCGACTCGCCCGCTGGCGATCCGCTTACCGTAACAGCGGGCTGCGCCGGTTCCTCGACTGGTGGGGCCAAGAACTGGCTGCGCTGCTGCCGGAACGCGTGCGCTCGGCGCTGGTCGAGCGACGCGACGAACTGCGCATCGAAGCCGTTGCTGAAGGCGGCTGGACGATTCAGCGCATGCCCGGCGACCGTGAAGCCGACCGCATCATTCTGCCGGTCGATGCAGCACAGGAAGACTGGCAGTCTGCGGTCACGCGCCTGCGTGCGCGCAGCGAAGTTCCGGCGGACCTCGTGCTGGTGCTGGCCGGCCGTGGCGTACTCGAACGCCACCTGTCGCTGCCGCTGGCGGCCGAGGATAACTTGGCGCAAGTGCTGGCGTTCGAGATGGATCGGCAGACACCGTTCAAGCCGGAGCAGGTGCGTTTCGACCACCGCATCGCACGTCGCGACGTGGCGGCGCGACAGATCAGCATCGACTTGTTGATCGCGCCGCGTGTTGCGGTAGACGCCGCGCTGGCCCCAGTGCAATCTGCTGGTTTGGCCTTGGACGCGGTCGATACGTTGGCGGTTGATGGGCGTCGCAACGGCTACAACCTGTTGCCCCAAGAAGCGCGTGGCGAACGCTCGCAGCGTGACCGTTTTCTGAATTGGATATTTGCCGCCGCCGTCATTGTGTTGGCGTGGACCGCCATGTCGACCTCGATTCGAAATCGAGAGAAGGCGCTTGAAGATCTGCACGCCGAAGTCGATCGAGTCAAAGTTGAGGCGCGCCGCGTTGGTGCCTTGGAGAAAGAACTTGCAGACGCAGTATCGGGTGCGAACTTCCTGACCGAAATGAAGCAAACCCATCCGGTCGCCATCGACTTGGTGCGTGATCTGACCGAACGCCTGCCAGAAAATACGGCGCTGCAACGCTTGTCGGTGAATCGTGGGGAGGTCCAGATCCAGGGCGTGAGCGGCGAGGCCTCGGCGCTGATTACGATCCTGCAGAAGTCGCTATTGATTGAGGGGCCAGCCCTTCAGGGCGCGATCACGCCAGATCAGCGCACGCAGAAAGAACAGTTCATGATCCAAGCGCGGACCCGTGTGAAGTCAGTGGAGGGCGTCGATGCAGTTCCTGCCCAAGGCTGAAAATAGTCGCTTCCTGGCGTTGTTGCTGGCGGTGATCGCTGCCGCATTGGTCTACCTGTTTGGGGTGCATTGGTGGTTCACCGAGCGCCATCTCGAGATTGCGTCGGAAATGTCCGATCTGCGCGACCAATATGCGCGATTCAAGGCCAAGGCTGATCAGAAGCCACTGATTGATCGCCAGTTGGCTGACGTGCGCGCGTTCGAGGCGGGCAACCCGGCTTTTCTGCCCGAGGGCGATTTCGACGCCGCCGCCGCAGGGTTGACGCAACGCCTGAAACAGATCGTCAGCAGCCATGCGCCCGATCCGCAGCGTTGCCAGATCATCATGAATCAGTATTCGCGCTCGACCGAGCCGGACCCGTTCGAGCGTGTCGTCATCAAAGTGCGCCTGCGTTGTGATCTAGAGCCGTTCGCCGGCATTCTGTATGACTTGGAGAGCGCGAGCCCGGTGCTGTTCATCGAGGAACTTGCGATCTTCCGCCAGCAGGGCTATCTGGTGCCCGGACAGAACAAACTCAGTAACTACCTCGATATTCGTTTCGACCTATTCGGCTTCATTCGCAAGCCGGGACCGGCTAAGGCTGCTGAGGGCCGCAAGCCATGACGCCGGCACGACGTATCAGTATCGGCCTGCTGACGCTCGCGGGCACATTCGGGGGGCTTGATCTGGCGCAGCGCTTCGGCTTGGGTGCCGGTTACACGTTACCCGCAGCCACGCGCGGCGACCCGGCAGCACCGCTGACCTTGAAACGCGAGACCTTCAAGTTATCGGGTTGGGGTAACTATGCGGTTGTGCTTGATCGCCCGATTTTCAACGAAGACCGCAAGCCGACGCCGGTGAGTGCGGACGCGAATGCTAGCGAGACAGCGGGCGAAGCAACCGCCAAGCCGCTCAATGCAACCTTGACCAGCATCATCATGACGCCGGACGTGAAGCTCGCCATCGTCAAGAACAACGATACCGGCGAATCCGAAGTCATCCGAATTGGCCGGCCCTTGGCGGGTGAACAAAACGGCTGGAAACTGGTCGAAGTCAGTGCGCGCGGTGCCACATTTGAGGGTCAGGGTCTCGGGCGGCAGGCGTTGGAGCTGGCGGTGAATGAAGCATCATCTGGTGTCCAGAAGGTCGCGCCGGGTGCAGCCGTGCCGCAGGGGAAGGAGTTGCTGGTTCCGCCGAACGTGCAGCCGTCGGAAAAAGAGCCGCCACCAGAGAACGATGCGGCTAGCCAAGCGCATGCAGAAGAAATCCGCCGTCGCATTGAAGAGCGCCGGCGCCAGTTACGCGAGGAAGCCGAGCGCATGCGCTCGGAACAGACGAATTGATGGAGTAGAGACGTGCCGAAATTCGCAATCCGAAACCTGACGCTGGCCGGCGTAGTGGTGCTCTGGTCGGTCGCGGCCTGGGCCGATGGCATGCCGTCGGAGCCAGCGTCGACCGAGCCGTCATCGGCCGTAGGCGAAGTCGCGCAGCCGACAGCTTCCGGTTCTGCCGATGCCACTCGTCTACCCGCGGAGGCGCCACCCGCAGCGGTGATTGAATCGACACCGCCAGCGCCGATTGCGACGACGGCGGCGCCTGTTGCACCGGAAGTCGTTGCGCCAACGACCGAACCGAAGGATGCCGCGCCATTATCGACCGTAACGTCGCCGGCGCCGCTCGCCGTGCCCGAGAGCGGTGCGATCGCGAAGGCTGATGACGACGGGGCGCCGACCGGGGACTCACGTCGTGCGGTCGAGCGCGGCACCGGCATCTTCATTAATGAATCAGCTGCCAGTCGGCGTCCGCCTGATCCTGCGCAGGGCGGTGATGTCGTCTTCAACTTCGAAGGTGAGTCGTTGCAGGCGGTCATCAAGGCCATTTTGGGCGACCTGCTGGGCCAGAATTACGTCGTCGCTCCGGGTGTGCAGGGTCAGGTCACGTTTGCTACCGCCAAGCCGATCAGCATGGATCAGGCCATGGGCGTGTTGGAAATGTTGCTCGCCTGGAACAACGCCACGCTCGTCTACAAGGACGGCCGCTACACGGTGTTGCCGGTGTCGCAGGCGATCCCCGGCAATCTGATTCCGCGCACCGGCCCGGCACTGGAAGCGCGCGGTTATGAAATTCGTGCGGTGCCATTGAAGTACATCTCGGCCACGGCAATGCAGGAAATGCTGCAGCCCTACGCGCGCCAAGGTTCGATCATCAAAGCGGACAACACTCGCGCGATGATCTTGATCGCCGGCACGCGTGCCGATCTCGAAGCCTATCTGCAGACCATCGAGATCTTTGATGTCGACTGGCTCGCCGGCATGTCGGTCGGCGTGTTTCCGTTGGAGCGTGTCGAAGCCAGCACCGTGGTACCCGAAATCGAAAAAATCTTCGGCGAAGGTGGCCCAACACCCCTTGCCGGCCTGTTCCGTTTCCTGCCGATCGAGCGCATCAACGCCGTGCTCGTGATTACGCCGCAGCCCGAGTACCTAGACGATGCCGAGGCGTGGTTACGCAAGCTTGATCGCGGCGGTAACGAATCGGGCAGCCAGCTCTACGTTTATTACGTCAAGAATGTGAAAGCCGTCGACTTGAGCGAAAAGCTCACCGAGATCTTCACCGGGCAGACCAGTTCAAAATCGTCGAAGGGACCAACCGGTGTGGGCGGTGTCGTGCCGGGTGTCGAATCGGTGGAGATCAAGACGGCCGACAGCAAGAACAGCCCATCGAAGCCGGCCAATGCGCCGCGAGCGGCGACTGGCAACGACGGCATCTCGATCGTGCAGAGCGACGAGATCCGCATCACTTCGATCGAAGAAAGCAATGCGCTGATGATTCGCGCCACGCCGAGTGAATATGACTCCATCCTCGGGGCCATCAAGCGCCTCGATATCGTGCCCCTGCAGGTGCATATCGAAGCCAAGGTCCTGCAGGTCGATCTCACCGACGATCTCGCATTCGGCGTGAAGTGGTTTTTCGAAAATGCAACCAATGGTTTGCCGGAAAGCAACTATCGCAATAGCCGGCGCGCCAACAATCCTGCCCGCACCGCCTGGAACAGTTTCGCGGGTTCCGCCAGTGGCGCGAATGGACTCGCCTGGACCTTTCTGAATATCGAGACCGAAGCGCTGTTGTCGACCCTGCAAAAAATGACCAACACCCGTGTGCTCTCGGCGCCCTCGCTGGTCGTGCTCAACAACAAGGACGCATCGATCAACGTCGGCAAACAGATTCCGGTCGTGAGCGCCGTGTTCAATCCCTACGGCGTCAACACCGGCACGGGGAACGACACCGGCACCGGCACGGGCAACAACACCGGTGGTGTCACGAGCAACTACAACCAGAGCTATGTCCAGTTCCGTGACACCGGCATCAAGCTCGATGTCACACCGCGCGTCAATCCGGGTGGATTGGTGTATCTGGAAATTTCACAGGAAGAAAGCACTCCGGATGGAACGCCGGATGCCACCGGTAACGTCGCCGTGAATCAGCGCACGATCGATACCGAGATCGCGGTGCAAAGCGGCCAGACTGTTCTGCTTGGCGGCTTGATTCGCGAAACGACCGGCGAGTCGAATTCAGGCGTGCCTGGGCTGAGTCGCATTCCGCTGATCGGCAAGTTGTTCGGCAGTACCGCTAAGACCTACTTGCGTCAGGAGTTGCTGGTACTGATCACGCCCACCGTCATCGATAGCGCTGAGTCGGCGCAAGCGCTAACCGACGATTACCGCGCACGCTTCAAGGGTCTGAAGCCGCTGCTCAAGAAGTTGCCATGAAGCATCAATCACAAGAGGGTCACGAGATGAATCAACACATCAATCAGCGTCTGCTGGCAGTTGTCGCCGCAATTGCGCTGCTTTCCGGATGCGCATCGGCACCTGCATCCAAGACCGAAGCCACGGATGCCGCAGCGGCGCCGATCGTGAACGATGCGGCGGCAATATCCGAAGATCCCAAGGCGCCGATCGAGCGCCGCGTCACTGATCGCTGGAAGTTGCTGGTGGCCGGCGACGCAGCGCGCGCCTACACCTACCTGACGCCAGGCTACCGCTCGACGGCAACGCCCAGCCAGTATGCCGAATGGCTGAAATCGCGCCAGATCAAGTGGACCGCTGGAAAATACATGGATCGTCAATGCGACGACGCCACGACTTGTGCAGTCAGCGTACAGATCATGGCGGAAACCAAACTGCCGGGAATCCCCGGTGTGCAGCAGGCTTCCTCGGTGATCGAGGAGAAATGGTTGCAAATCGATGGTGTCTGGTACCATCTGCCCAAGAGTGCTTGATAAGACGGCTTGCATTGATCAAAGCCTTCCTCTAGCATTACGATTGCTGTTGCGTAGCTCTGTTCCTTGGCGGCCGAAGAAGCTGATCAGGACGGGTGAGTCGCAAGCAAAAGCCCTGTGGTCAAATTTAGGAGTGTTGTGATGAAAAAGAACGCCCTGACGAACGCCGTCATCGCGGGCATCGCCGGTGTGGCGGGCATTGCGAGCGTCGCGAACGCCGTAAACCTGAACCCCGATGGCCTCGGCCAAGTTCTGATTTACCCCTACTACACCGTCAACGGTGGCAACCAGACACTCGTGTCGGTCGTCAACACGACGGAATTCGGCAAAGCGGTCAAGGTCCGCTTCGTTGAAGGCCGTAACAGCCGCGAAGTGCTCGACTTCAACCTCTACCTGTCGCCTTACGACGTGTGGACGGGTGGCGTGTTCTCGCTGACCGCAACTGGTGCGGCAAACCTGACGACCAACGACAATAGCTGCACGGTTCCGGCGATCAAGACCAACACGACGTTGCCGGTCAACAACGGCCTCCGTTATGTCGCCTTCCGTAACTATCAGTACAACAACCTCGGTGTTGCTGGCTATAACTTCAGCGATGCCGGTCCGAATGGTCTGGATCGTACCCGTGAAGGTCATCTTGAAATGATCGAAATGGGCATCGTGCTGAATGCCGCCAACGGTTATGCCGAAGGCAGCTTGGACGCGATCACCCATGACGGCTCCGGCGTGCCGGACAACTGCCCGCAGGTCGTGGCGGCGTGGGCGGTGTCTTCCGGTTCGGCAGACTATTGGAGTGAATCGAACGGTGCGGCAGACGTTGTTGCCCCGACGGTTGAAAATGGTGGTGGCGGCCTGTTTGGCTCAGCCGCGATCGTCGACTTCGCGAACGGTACCCAGCTGACTTATTCGCCGGATGCGATCGATGGCTTCACCGTCACCCGTCTGCATAAGGCTCCGGGTACGACGTCGCCGTCGCTGGCCGACGCCAACTTCCCGACTGCGTCGGGTGCTGACGCGACCGTGTTCGATAACGGCAGTCTGATTCAGACGTCGCATTCGCCGGCCAATGCCATTGACGCCGTGTCTGCGGTCTACATGCATGACGCGATCTTCAATGAATATGCCGTGCTGAATGACAGCACTGGTACGCCGATCCTTGCGTCGGAATGGGTAGTCACCTTCCCGACCAAGAATCGCTACGTCGACAAGCCGGCCCCGGCCATCCTTCCGTTCCAGAACATCTTTGCTGGTTCGCCGGACGGAGCGGGTAAGGCCCCGGTCGATATCCGTATTTCGCTCTATAACCGTGAAGAAAATAACGGTAGTTCGGACTGCTTGGATTCCAGCGAAGACGGATGCGTTGACTTCTCGCCGTCGCTGCCTGGTCAGGTCATCACTCCCCAGCTCTACTGGGAAGCGCAGGTCGTGACTTTTGACCAGCCGAGTGCTTTTGATGCAACGTTCGCTATCACCGGTGAAACACTGGTGTTGGGTTCGAAGCTCGCTGCCAACGTTCAGGTCGGCGACTACGGCTTCACCGAAGGTTGGATGAAGATGCGTTTCTGGGATGACTCTGATCCGACGATGAGCCTCCATCTCAGCCGTCCTGATGCAATTGGCCAGCGCTATACCGGTATGCCGGTGACTGGTTTCTGGGCTGAAAATACCCAGACCACCAGCGTGCTGGCGAACTTCGCCGGTATCTGGCGCCACAAGGCTTCGCGTTGCGTGGTTCCGAGTGGTGCAGTTGCCGCTTCGGCTTGCCCGACCACCCTCGTTCCGTAATCGGACAAGGTTGGAAATGCTTAAAGAGCCCCGCTTCGGCGGGGCTTTTTTTATGGGTGTACTTGGGAAGTGCGAGCAACTCGCCCTACTGGGGGACGAGACACAGAAATCCGTCGTCTGGTGCCGAAAGAACATCAAAAGTAAACACTGCTGCATGCAAACAGCGAGTTACCCCAACTTGCTGCTAATGTCTGCTTAACTTTCAGATGTTATGATCAACCCGGATAAGCGAGGTATCACATGAATATTTGTGCGAAGGCTCTTGTATTGCTTGCCTTCTGTGGTTCAGCCACTGCGGGCGATTTGGTGCTCAAGCTGGGTACGACGGGCAACTACCGTTATCACCGCATCCCAGTGACTGGGAGTGTGACGGTGAGTCCTGCGACCGGCGACATCACCGTTGACCCCGTTGCCGACGTTGGAACGTTCAGCGATGGTTGGTGTCCAGCCGGTACCGGCGGTGGAGGCAGCGCGCCGACATTTTCAATGCCATTAACTGCGAGCACGAATGCACTACCGGTCGGCGGTGGCTCAGTCACGCTGAGCTGGACCGTTTCCGGCGCAACCGGCTGTACCGCGTCATCCAGTGGCGTTAGCGGTTGGAACGGCAACGCTGTCACCAGCCCAACGGTCGTGAGTTTGACGGCCTCGGGTAACTATTCGTTTGGCGTGAGTTGCTCGAACAACGACGGTTCCACGAGCGGCGGCACGGTCACAGTGAACGTCGCGACGCAAACAACGACCGAGTGTACCAATCGCCCGGCGCCGGTTGGGCTGACACAGCAGGGTTCGATGGTCAACTACAATTTGGGTGGCACGCTGAATCAGCAAAACAGTGAGTTTCCGTTGAATAGCTCGATCAATCTCTCCGGCTACGTGCCTTTGATGGGCACCAGCTTCAACCAGCCCGGCCAAGTGGCACGACTGTTTCTGGACACGGGAAAATATGCCGCAATGAGTTTCACCACCTCGGGTGCCAACGCACCAGTCGGGGCCACAGGCGGTGTTTCTTGGGCTGCTGCTTCAACAGCGGTGTTCTCGGCACAACTCAGTCCTTGCCCCGGAGACTTCGACTGGGTGACCGACGCCAATTGCAAAGCGAGTGGTGTTGAAACCGGTGGCATTACATGGAAAATCGGCACCAAGCCCGCGAGCAATCCGGGTTGGTACTGCTACTTGGACCCGAACAAGACGTATTACCTCAGTGTTGTCGCAGCGGACCATCAAACTTGGACGACGACCACGTGCGCCTCGTCTTATTGCACATGGCTCGTCTCGATCGGGGCGCTCTAATGAGGTCACTGGCGATTCTCGTCGCTGCGCTATCCATCGGCGTAGCGAATGCAGATGATTCGACCGCTCCCGCGGGAATCGCTCAGCAGCCCGACTACCTGATCGCCAAGCAAGGGAATGCGGATGTTTGGGCGATCGATGTGGACGCGCATTTGGCGTCGATGCCGCCCAAGGATCGGTCCGGTTTCATCGATAGTCCGAAGCGCATCCAGCAGTTGCTCAGTCATCTGCTGCTGCGCAGAGGCTTGGCCAATGAAGCGCGTGAACACGGCTTGGACAAGGACCCAGTTGTCCAGCGTGAACTGCTGCAGGCGGCCGAAGTGGTGCTGATGCGTCACCAGTTGGACTATGTGCGTGAGCACACCGATGTGCCGGATCTGGAGCAACTCGCGAAGGAAAAGTATTTAGCCGACCGGGATACCTACAAGACAGGTGAGACGGTGACGGTAGCGCATATCCTGCTCGATACGACCAAGCGAACCGATGCCGAGGCCAAGGCGCTATTGCTGCAGTGGAAGGCGGATATTGCTGCCGGTAAGGCGACGATCGAAGACTTGGCCAAGGCCAATTCTGATGATCCTGGCGTGTCCAGCAACAATGGCCTTTACGAAAACTACGACCCGAACAAATTTGTTCCGGAGTTTGCAGTCGCTGTACACAATCTTGTCCAACCAGGCGACCTGTCCGATCCGGTCAAGACCGAGTTTGGCTACCACCTGATTCAACTGCGTAGCCGCACTCCCGGCAAGCCGTACACTTGGGACGAGATCAAAGATCAAATGGTCGCCAACGAGCGGGACAAGTTCCAGCGCAAGGTGCAGGCCGACCATATCGACAGATTGAAGTCGCTCCCGGTTGAAGCCAGCGAGGAAAGCGTGGCACCACTTCGCGAGCGTTATGGAAAGGTCGAAATGGCGCCTGCTCCCGCAGTTCCGGCGGCAATCGACGGCAAGTAATTCGGTCGGTGGCATGAACCGGCAGCGTGCTTCGCTGCCTGTTCCCCGATAGCGACTCCGCCTGGATTGCACGAATGGAGCGGCTCCGTTGAATTCGAGACAACTGGCGCTGGCGCTGCTCGGTCGAGAACTGCGTGAACGCTATCTCAGCACGCTCGGTGGTCTGGCGTGGGTGCTGATTACGCCGGTGTTGTTGCTGGCGATCTATGCGTTTGTCTTTGTCGAACTCTTGGGTGCGCGCTTCGGCAATCGCGTCGGCGGTGACGTGATCGCATTTTTGGCGATCGGCATGTGGCCGTGGCACGCCTTCGCCGACTCGCTGTCACGTGGCACGACGGCACTGACGGGCAACGCCGCACTCATCGGGCAGATCGCCATTCCGCGTGGTTGGCTGGTCCTGGTGCCGACGCTCGGCGCCGCACTAATTCATACCGCGTCTTTTGTGCTCGTCGTCGTGATGTTGACGCTCATGGGCAAGACCGTGCCCGGCGTCGGTTGGTTGACCGCGTTGGCCGCGTACTTGATGATCGTGCTGAATGCAGCGGCTTTGAGCATGGTGCTGGCACCGCTGAATGTATTTTTCCGCGACGTCGGAACCTTGTTGCCTCAGATCCTGACGTTCTGGATGTTGCTGACACCCATCTTCTTCGACCGCAGCACCTTGCGTCCAGATCTCGGGAAATGGCTGGCACTAAACCCGATGACCGGATTGGTCGAAGCCTTGCGCGCCGGAATCCTGCACGGGGAAGCCCATCTGTCCGCGCTTTGGGGGCCGGCCATCATTACCGGACTCCTGGTTGCGTTTGCGGCGCTGACTGCACGACGCTTCCTTGCCCGCATCGAGGACTTCCTGTGAGCGACGACGTGCTGCTCGCGGTGCGTGGTGTCGGCAAACGCTATCCGCGCGTGCACCGGCGTCGTGACCGCATCCGCTCGGTCTGGGACGCGATTCTCGGCCGCCCTTATCGGATGCACACACAGATTCTCGACGACATCGGCTTCACCTTGAGACGCGGCGAATCATTGGCGCTGATTGGAGAAAACGGTGCCGGCAAGTCCACCCTGCTGCGCATGATCTGCGGCATCGCCGAACCGAGCAGCGGATCGGTGCAGTTGCACGGCAGCGTGGCGCCCTTGTTGGAGCTCGGCGCCGGTTTCCATCCCGATTACAGCGGCCGCGACAACATCCGCATGAACGCGCTGCTGCTCGGCATGGCTGCCGGCGACATCGAGTCGAAGGTGCAACAGGTCATCGAATTCGCTGAGCTTGGTGACTACATCGATGAACCGGTAAAACACTACTCATCGGGTATGAAGGTCCGACTCGGTTTCGCGGTGGTGGCATCGGCGAAACCAGATCTGCTGATCACCGATGAAGTGCTGGCGGTTGGCGACGAATCCTTTCAGAAGAAATGCGTCGCCTGGATCGAAGGCTATCTGCGCGAAGGCGGCACGCTACTACTCGTCAGTCACAGCATGTATCACGTCCAGAAGCTCTGCAAACACGCGTTGTGGCTGCATCACGGACGCGCAGAAGCGTATGGCGATGTATTCGAGGTGAGCCAGCGCTACCTGGCCTGGCACGAGCGAAAGTCAGCTCAACAGCGTGCCGAGGCGCGGATGTCGGCGGCCACCGGCGATTATGCGGTCACCGCCGTCGCGATCAATGGCGAAGCACTCGATGTGCCGGTAGTGCTGCCGATGCTTGCGCTGCTTGATGTCGACGTCACGGTGTACAGCGCGGACGGTCGCGTGCCCGTCCTTGCGGTGGGCGTGAAACGCCACGACGGTGCCGCGGTCTATGGCGTATCCAGCGAATTGGAAGGTGTCACCCCGATACGAATCGGCGAGCGCGCGTTCCGCTTTTCCATTCGCTATCCCGATCTCGCGCTGTTGCCGGGCACGTACGCGGTGGCGCTGCACGCAATGGATCCAGAGGCAATTCGTCTGTTTGATACCGTCGAACGCACGTTCATCGTCACCGGGCGCAGCCGCGAGGTGGGTCTGGTCCGATTGCCGCACCTTTGGCATCAAGCGTGACCGCGATTCTGGTGCCGATCTACAACGCGGTTCGCGAGACCACGGCCTGCCTTGCGGCGTTGGCACGCGCCATCGACGCGGACACCGAAGTGATATTGATCGACGATGCCTCGACGGATGCGGCCATCGCACCACTGCTTGATG
>Ga0073902_10001651_pt1 | contig 12004 bp, 7 predicted proteins | sample KloWWTmeKNB19Kit_FD_66667 | JGI IMG/M metagenome (GOLD analysis project Ga0073902, IMG submission 66667) | Active sludge microbial communities from Klosterneuburg, Austria, studying microevolution and ecology of nitrifiers - Klosterneuburg... | ecosystem: Engineered > WWTP > Aerobic digester >...
TTGGGATTCCGTCTCGCAGTTACGGTGAATCGCTAGCCAGGACCATGGGGATAGTGCAGGAATACTTCGGTCCCCAACGAATCGAGGGAGTGCTAAACAGAAATCTTGCCCACCCTTGTCCTCACTGTCCTGCGCCGTCTCCCGCGCGGAGCCTGGCGGACCGTCACTATGACATCCTGGCCCAAAAGGGACAGGACATGTACAGGGCAACACCACCCTGTGGCTTAAACGTGGCATCACGCCGGCATTCGGTGAGGACGACATCCGGATCAAGATGGACGGAACAGGGCGCCGGCAGTAAACCGTGTTCGTGGAGAGACTGTGGCGGACTCTCAATGACGGATCGCGAATGTCCTCGCCCACGAGATCGTCAGCGCGGCGGCAAAGTGATACGCACGCGACCAGACTTGCCGCAACCAAACCAGACTGCACCGGGCGCTTGAAGACACAGGGTGGAAAGCGCGGACGTTGATAACCCGCATAGACGGCACACCGCTACGTAGAAGAATACCGCGAGGGATCATTCACCCAGTGAACGATTCTGTCGAAACGAGCGGAGCCGCCTCCTAGCCCGCATTATTCATGAGCCCTTCTGCTGCAATCGCCGATCCGCTGTTCCGACAAGCCTACGGCCGGCGGGCTCGCCCCTCGGATCTTCGACGTACTGCACGAGTACGCCTCAGGTCCTCCGGACTCCGCGCGCCGGTCTCACGACGCGGCTCCGTGATTTCGCGACGAACTGTCAGTAGAGTCGAACATGGGCGCTGACCTGGTGCCGCTCTCGAACACCTCGATGCACGCATCTACTATGGACCACAGCGGTCAGGGGTTTCCCACATCCGCTCATCGAACCGGACGTGCGGTTTTCCCGCATCCGGCTCTCGGACAAGCGTCACACCGAAGCATGCGCAGCCGACCCCAGGTGAACCCGCCGCAACTGGACAATGCCCCACTCGCCGAAGACGGCCTCGGCGGAGAAGCGCTTCGTCCCCCGCGTCGGGACCTTGTGTCGTCGCCGCAAGAAGTGCCGCACCCGTTCCACCACAGACTGATCCACGGCCCGGTAGGCCATCAGTCGCGTCCCATAGGAGAAGTAGGCTGCCCAACCCCGCAATGCGGCGTTGAGGTCGCTCACCACGTCGTCCCAGGGCTCGTGATTGGCCGGACCGAGGATCGCTCGGATGCGACGCTTGATCCGCTGCACCGCCTTCTTGGCCGGAGCCGCCCCCAGGTACCAGTGGCCGTCTTTGCGGTAATACTGCGGCCCGAAGGTATACCCCAGGAACGTGAACGGCTCGCACCGTCCGTCACAGAGGCGCGTCTTCTGCTCGTTCAACGTCAGCCCCATCGGCTGGAACCACTGCCGGGTCTGCGCCAGGATCTCGGCGGCGCCACGCCGACACAGCACAACGAAGTCGTCGGCGTAGTTGACCAGCCGCGCCCCATAGCGCTGCCCCAGCCCCGCCTGGCGGAACGCCCGCAGGTAGCGGTTCATGTAGAGGTTCGCGAGCAGGGGCGAGATCACGCCCCCTTGCGGGATGCCCCGCGTCGCCCGCTTGCCGCCGGTGTACCGCCACCCGCCATTCCTGCCCTGCTCCGCCACAGGCGTCTTCAGCCAGCGCTTCAGCAAGCGGAGGAGTTTCCGATCGCTGATTCGCCGCGCCAGGGCCTGCATCAACGCCGCGTGGGGGATCGTGTCAAAATACTGCGACACGTCCGCATCCACGACCTGCGTCTGCCCGGCGCACAAGGCGCGATGGACGGCTGTGATCGCCTCTCGTGCCGTGCGTCCGGGCCGATACCCATAGGCGGTCGGTTCCAAGTCTGCCTCAAAGATCGGTTGCAGAATCAACAGGACGGCCGTTTGCACCACTCGGTCCCGAATCGTCGGAATCCCCAGTGGCCGCTCCCCGCCGGCGGGTTTTGGAATCCTGACCCGTCGCACGGGCTGCGGGCGATACGTCTCCGTCTGCAGCGCGTCCTGCACGGCGGCCAGCCAGCGCTCCCGTCCCGCTGTCTCGATGGTCTCGAACGTCTCCCCGTCCACGCCCGCTGCGCCCGCATGTTGCTTGGCCAGCGCATAGGCATGCGCGAGAATGTCCGTCCGAGAGACCTTGTCGTACAACAGATAGAACCGATAGGCTGGCTCCCGCTTGGCTTTGGTGCCCAGCGCCTCTTGGAGCCTCCGGATCGTACTTGGAGTTGTGAGGCTCATGCCAATCTCCGGATCCTTGTCTCGGTGAGGCGCAGCTCGAACCAGGGCTCCTTTCCTCTCCCGCGGTTGTGTTGTCCGCGAGATCCACGCGGTACTATGAGCCCCTCCGACTTCCAGCCCGGTTCCACCCCGAGGGTGGATCGAGAGGCACGCCCTCTCACCGGACGGGATCTCCCGTGTTGCCCTGTGTGCTGTGTCGGCGTGCCGCGCCCCTTACCCCGGCGAGCGAGTCCGTGGTCGTTGGTCGGTTGCTCCCACAGACTCCGGCGGCCTTCCCGGTTATTCAGGCCGGTCGGCCCTCGCGACTTCACTTTCGAGGCCTGCTCAGGCTTCACACATGTTGCGGCCCGTCGACTTGCCAACCTCCCATTACGAAGGCTTCTGTCCCGAGGGCTTCAGCCGGTCGGTTGCCCTTGCGACTGCCTCGGTAGCTACTGGGGTGTACCGACAACTCCCCAGACAGGACTTGCACCTGTGAGACACACAGCGCCTTTGCACGGCGCACTGAATAATGCGGGCTAGGGTGGTGACACTCACCCACTGACGGAAACGGAATCGAACCCGTATTGGAGCAAGAGTTTTTGGATACGGGTGCTCATGAGGAAATCGGAGAAATGTGCGGCCAGCTCGCGATTGTCGTCCCGACAGGTCGAGACCACAGCCTGGCTGAACTGCACCGGGACATGCATGCCAGCCGGCGTTTCGTCGCTGATAAGGATCGAACCACTGTTGATGGCGTCGATTCGAAACACCAGCCCGACATCGGCTTTCCCCGTGTGAATCAGGTTCACCACGTCTTCGCTATGGGGCGCATGCAGAATCTGGTATCGGCCCTTGTACGGCGGCGTGACTGTTGACAAGGCCCGGTGCGTGACGACCCCCAAGGATGAGCTCGCCGGATCGCCGAGGGCGATGCGGGTGCGGCGATCGGGTAGCCCATCGTGGAACGACACCAGCGTGGCCGAGGAGTCCGACGACATAACCAGGACCAGCGAGGTTTGGGCATAGATCCGAGGGGCGCCGTTGAGCGTCAGGCCTTTCTGATAGAGGGCGGCGACTTCGGCTACGCCCGCGGCGAGGAACACATCGATCGGCGCTCCATGTTCGATCTGTCGACTGAGGGTTTTCGAGGGACCGTACACCACCCGGACCGAGGCGCCATATTCGCGCTCGAACATGGGCAGGATCTCGCTGAGCGCCGACCGCAAGCTGGGAGGAGCTCCAACCGCAAGGGGCTCGGCCTTGGCCGGAATCCACGCCCCGATGAGGGTGAGGAGTCCTACCGACATCATCATTGTCGCTTTCATTGCCCGACGATACATTCCAACCTCCGGGGTTGTATTCATCCCAACGGATTTCATCCTGGAGCCGATCCTCATGGGCGGTTTCCTTCACCCGCATTATTCTTGAGCGCTTCTGCTGCACTCGCCGACTCACGGCTGCGACGGGCCTTCGGCCGGCGGGCTCGCCACGTGACTCGGCGATGTCGCGACGAACCGCCATGAGCAATGCGGGTTCACAGCAGAGTTCGTCCGCGCGATCTCCGCTGAGCGTTCAGCAAGATCAATGCCGCGTGGTTCACCCCTGCCTCTGTACATTGTGAAGTACGGGACGAGGAGCCATTCACAAGGTTTCAGGCACAAAGTCCACGCGAGCAGACGATTCGCGCATTCGGCTGAATCGTGCGCTTTTGCACTCATCGCTCGTATCCGATCCGCACGATCCCAATTGAAGCGCCGATGGGTGATACAGGGGTTACAGGTGCTCTTCGCAAGGGAAAGAAAATACTTTAAGGGGAGCCACCTGCCCATGCGACGTCTGCGCTCGTGCGGCATGAAGTTGCTGGAGCGCGTGAATCGCTCGGTCTGCTTGGTCGGATGAGATCATCGCCAAGATGATGCAATTGATACCGGGATAGAAGAACGTCCCGGACACGGTTCCGGTCCGACCCGTCCCTTCGACATTGTGCAGAATCGAATAGGCCGTGATGCCGTGATCGTGCAGCAGTGTCTTCAATTCCTGAATCATGGAGTCCCTGGCGATGATGATCAGCGTCTTCATGTACGAACCGTTCTCCGCTTAACAGGTAGTGGGCCGCCTCGGCCCCTGTTTGCATTTATTTCTCGGCAGAGCATGCGCGCAGCAACCTGCGAGGCCACACCTTCTCCGGTGATACGGCCTCATCCAGCAGACGATCGGGTTGGTGCTCTCTTCCAGGGAGCTGGCGCAACTGCCTACTTAGTGTTCAATGGAAACGTGATCACCAATCCCCCGATGACGTCGTCGAGCTTAAAATCCGATTTCGGGCTGTGAGGATGGGCATTGTGGCATTCGATGCACGACGTCGTCACGGCCTTGTCGGCATACACCGCTCCGAACGACCGTTCCGTCCCGTTTTCGAAAAAGCCGTAATAGGGTCTATTGGGGTTGTCCTGGACCTGTTTCAAGCCCTGGCGTTCGAATTCTGTCGCCGGCGCGTTGGCCTTACTGATCGGCCACTGGCTGATCAAGCGATAGCGGACATCCGGACTGGTCAATTCAGCCATCTCGCTCGTTTCTCGGAGGAACTGCACGGGCAAGGGCAGTGCGTGCTTGGCCCGCCAGTTTTCCGATACATCCACGATATGTTCAAGGCGCAGTCGGTTGACGATGTCGATGGTGTAAAAATGGCGGTGCGCCAGGATGACCGCGCGCAAGTAGTTGGCAACCGTTTGGGGCGGAATACCGGTCGACGTATCGGACCCCTTCTCGGCAGCGAACACATTCGCGACAACCAGCGCGGTACAGATCGTTATGACGGCGATCCAACCGAAGATTCTACGCAGCATAATAGCTCTCTTTCGTGTGTATTGGGGGAAGGTCGCGCGCGGAGCAGGCGCGCCGACAGATTCTTTCGAAGCAAGGGCTCCTGACGGTTGACGATCGGGAACAGTGCTCTGGATGCCATGGCAGACAACGTGTGTGCGCCGGACTCAGGATTCAAATCCGTATTTGACCAAGAGTTTTTGAATGCGAGGGCTCATCAAGAAATTCGAAAATTGTTCCGCGACAGGACACAGTGCGGGACGGCACGTCGAGACGACAGCCTGCTCGAACTGAACGCGGACGGATGTGCCGAAGGGAGTTTCATCGCTGATGCGGACTTGACCGCTATTGATGGTGTCGATGCGATACACCAGCCCCACTGTGGCCTTGCCGGCACGGATCAGATCGATGATGTCCTCGCTGTGCGAAGCGTAGAGAACGTTGCTGTGGGGCTTGGACGTCGGATGGAGCTTCGTCATGCTCTGGGCTGTTACCTCTCCCAACGACGAGGTGTGAGGGTCACCGACGGCAATGCGTACCGCTGAATTCTCCAGCGCCTGATGGAAGGAGACGAGTGAGCTTGGAGAATTCGCCGACATGACAAGCACAATGGACGTCTGCGCATAAATCCGAGCCTTCCTGTTGAGCGTCAGCCCCTTTTTGTGTAAGGCCTCGACCTCGCCCCCGCCTGCCGCAAGAAAGACGTCGATCGGCGTTCCGTGCTCGATGTCTCGAGCGAGTGTTTTCGAGGGGCTATACACGACTTCAACCGCCGCCCCGGATTCTTGTTCGAACATCGGCAGAATATCGTGGAATGCCGGCCGTAAACTCGGAGGAGCGCCGATGATCAGCGGCTCAGCGTGAACGGCGTTCCCGCTTACCAAGAAGGCCGTCACTTCACCGACTACTGCGATCACTACCAAACATCGCCGAATGGTCGCCATTGATTTCCTCGTACTCCTCCGTCAATGCCAGTGCACCCGAGACGGCCCTGATGCGCGCCACAAGGCGGGAAAAGGCCGAATCATCCTCCTCAAGCAAGAGTGGTACCAATCCGAGCCTTCATTCCCCACCACATGCAAGGTCTTGCAATCCACACGTTTTCCGGAAGTCTGTGTCGATTTGCTGAAGCGAGCCGAGTAGGCGCGTCTCAGTTCGTGCGATTTCGCTCTGGCCGCTCGCTCTGGAGGCGCACGCTCGTGCTTTGGCACCATGCTGGTGAGGCTCGCAGGAAGGACCGACTTCTGTCGAGACACAAGGGCTTTTCATAACGTGCCTGCGACTGGTTTCTATCCCCTTTGCTGCGATTCATGAGGTGCCCGCCTGTGAAGGCATGAACATTGCTTGTAGCTCTGCCGACGACCTTCTAGCCATGAATCAGATTGTCCACATAGCCCTTCGGAAGCCATACACCTTCGTAGTGCTGAGCATCCTCATTGTGGCGTTCGGAGCGATGGCGGTATTCGACGCCCCGACTGACGTGTTCCCGGTCATCCAGATTCCCGTCAGCTCTGTGGTCTGGATCTACGACGGCCTGATGCCGCAGGACGTCGAGGGGCGCATCACGTATGTGTTTGAACGCTTCCTGACCCAAACGGTCGAAGGCATCAAATATATTTGGAGCAACTCGTTATTCGGCAATTCCATCATCAATATTTATCTTCAAGACGGCGTCGATCTGGCGGGCAGCGAGGCCGATATCGCGGCGATCGCGCAAACCACCGTCAAAGCCTTGCCGCCCGACATCAACGCCCCGATGGTCATGCGTCTGTTTCCGTCGCAAGTACCGGTCGCCACCCTCCAGATCACCTCCGACACGCTGACACCGGCGGAACTGTATAACCTCTCCATCATGCGGATCAGACCGCTCCTTGTGACGATTCCGGGGGCGATTCTCCCGCACCCCTACGGGGGTCAGGATATGCAGGTGATGGTGAACTTGGATCAGCAAAAACTCCTGGCCCGCCACCTCACTCCGTCGGATGTGCACAAGGCGTTGAATCGGCAAAATCTCGTGCTTCCTGGCGGGGACATCAAAATCAACTCGACCGACTGGATCGTACTGACGAATGCTCAACCGTTGAAGATCGAAGAATTCGACGACATTCCGATCAAGCGAGAAGGCAACGCCTTCATTCATTTGCGCGACGTCGCCACGACCCGCCTCGCAGGCCGAGTGCAGACAAACGCCGTGGTGGTGGAGGGGCAGCAGGCCGTCATCATCGTGGTGATGAAAAGCAGCGAGGCTTCCACCCTGGATGTCGTGGATGGGATCAAGAAGCTGCTCCCCCGCCTCCAGGATGTCTTGCCGAAGGATGTCAAAGTCAAACTTCTCATCGACGCTTCGAGTTTCGTGAAGGAGGCGATCGCGGACGTGGTGCACGAGATGGTGGTCGCCGCCGCGCTGGTCGGCTTCATCGTGCTGTTACTGCTCGGCTCCTGGCGGCCGACGATCATCGTCGCCACCTCGATCCCGCTCTCCATCCTCAGCGCACTGATCGCGCTGCATCTGCTCGATCAGTCGATCAATGTCATGACCCTGGGCGGCTTGGCGCTGGCCGTCGGCATTCTTGTCGATAACGCCGCCGTGATGATCGAAAATGTCGATACCCACCTCGCTTTCGGCAAGCCCTTGGAGACCGCGATCATCGACGCCGCCAATCAGATCCTGCTGCCTACATTCGTCGCCACACTGGCTATCGCGATCGTCTGGGTCCCGATGTTCCATCTCAGCGGGATCTCAGGTTGGATCTTTCCACCCATGGCGGAAGCGATCATCTTTGCGATGATCGCCTCCTTTATTTTGACGTACACGCTCGTACCGACCATGGCGAAATATATTCTGAAGCCGCACCATATGGCGCAGACGCCTGGACAGGGCAGATCGCACGATGAGGAGCAGGCGGGGAATGTGTTCACCCGCATCCAGCAAGGGTTCCAGCAAGGATTTGAGCGCTTCCGCGAAGCCTACAACGCCCAGCTCGAGCGGGCGGTGGCCCACCGCGTGCGCGTCATCACCGTCTCCTTGGCCATCGCCCTGGGGTCGCTTGTCTTGTTTTACTACAATGGGCAAGAGTTTTTCCCGGAGATTCAGTCTGGGATCCTGCAAATGCACATGCGGGCGCCGCTCGGCACGCGTATCGAGGCGGCTGCGCGCATTACCTCCTTGGTTTCGAAGGACGTCGAACGCCTGCTCCCAGGCCAAGTGGAATCCATCGTCAGCAATTGCGGCATCCCGGTCGGAGCCCATAACCTCGCGTTCATTCCCACACCGACGATCGGCACGCAGGACTGCGACCTCACGATCTCGTTAAAGAATGAGAAGTCGCCGGTCTGGGACTATCGCCGCATTCTCCGCAAGGGTCTGACGGAACGCTATCCCGGGACCGAATTCACATTCCAACCGGCCGATCTCACCGCCAAAATTTTGAATTTTGGCTCGCTTTCACCGATCGACGTGCAGGTCAACGGTCCGGACACCTATGCCAACTATGAATTCGCGCGCAAATTGGCGGGGAGATTGCGACAGATTCCCGGCTCCAGCGACGTAGTCATCCAGCAGCCGATGGGCATGCCGACCCTGCTCGCGGAGACCGACAGGCGTTTTGCGCTCGGCATGAACCTGGACCAGACGGACTTCGGCAACAACGTGCTGGTGACGACCGCCGGCAGTCAGCAGGTCGACCAGAAGTACTGGCTCGATCGCGGCACGGGTATGTCCTATCGCATCAACGTCTATACACCCCAATCGCAGCTCACAAGTATCAATGATCTCATGACGGTGCCAGTGAATCGGGAGGAAGGCGGCTCCGCGAAAGACAGAGGCGGTAATCTGCAACTCCTCGGCAATCTGGCTCATCTTTCACCGGTCGGCACGCCCGGCGTGGTGACGCACGGAAACATTATGCCGCTCATCGACGTCTTCGTCTCCGCCGAAGGACGGGATCTCGGCAATGTTCTCAAGGATGTCGAAACCGTGGTCCACGACATGGAAGCGGAAATCCCCAAAGGCTCGGTGATCGAGATCAAGGGGCAGGCCCAGGTGATGCGCCAGGCGCTCGATGAAATGTTCATCGGCCTCCTGGCCGCGGTGGTGTTGGTCTATCTGCTGATCGTCGTCAACTTCCAGTCCTGGCTCGATCCCTTCATCATTATCACCGCGTTGCCGGGAGCGCTGGCCGGCATCGCCTGGTCGTTGTTCGCGACTCACACGAATATTTCTGTCCCGGCGCTGATGGGCGCGATCATGACGATGGGCACGGCAACCGCCAATTCCATTCTGCTCGTTTCATACGCTCGCGAGCGGCTCGCCCTACATGGAGACGCCATACGGGCGGCAGTCGAGGCCGGAACGGCTCGCATCCGTCCGGTGCTGATGACCGCCGCGGCCATGATTATCGGGATGCTCCCGATGGCGGTGGCGAACTCCCAAAACGCGCCGCTCGGCCGCGCCGTCATGGGCGGCTTGGCAGTCGCGACGGTGTTCACACTGTTTTTCGTCCCCTGCGTCTACGCCGTCGTCTACAGCCGTCCCAGCGCTCTTCGCAAGGAGCCCGTCTGATATGCATGCCCTGCGTGGGAACGTCCTCGTCGTCTCGACGATACTTCTGGGCGCGTTGTACCTGGGTTATCGGCTTTACGAAGGCCAACTCGAAGCCTCGGCCCTGCGCACGGAAACCGCCGCAAACGCCATCCAAACCGTTGCGATCATCCGCGCGACACCGCTGCCGCCGACGGAGACAGTCACGCTTCCCGGCAATATTCATGCGTGGTACGAAGCGCCGATCTACGCGCAGGTCACCGGCTACGTCAAGATGTGGTACAAGGACTACGGCGCGGATGTGAAGAAAGGCGACGTCCTTGCCGAAGTCCATGCCCCCTCTCTCGACGCCCAATACGAACAAGCCAAAGCGGACCTGGAATCCGAGCGGGCCAAGAATGCGCTGGCCGATTTAACGGCGAAGCGCTACCTGGCCATGCGAAAGAACCATGCGCTCTCCGAGCAGGCGATCTCGGTGCAAGTCGCCGAGGCGCAAGTGCAAGCGGCGAAGGTCAAGGCCTCGGAGCAGAACGTCAGGAACTTCGAGGCGCTGATCCGATTCAAGACCATTGTCGCTCCTTATGACGGGATCGTCACCGTCCGCAATATCAATGTCGGCGACTATGTGAATAGGGAGGGGACGATCAGTTCGCCCGGCGCCATCAGCAACCTCTTTACCGTGGCCGACATCAGCATGATGCGCCTCTTCGTCAACATGCCCGAGACGTTCGGGCCATTCCTCAAACCGGGCTTGACGGCCGACGTCACGGTTCCCCAGCTCCCCCATCGCCGCTTTACCGCGAAATTCCTCACCGTGGCCAAAGGGTTCGATGTCGGCACGCGCACGGCGGTCACCGAATTCACAATCGATAACGAAGACAGAGCCCTGTGGCCGGGCTCCTATGCCACGGTCCATCTCACCGTGGCGGTCGAACGGAATGTGCTCATCATCCCGACCACGGCGCTGGTGTTCCAAGAGCACGGCACGCAGGTGGTGGTCGTGACGGAAGACGGCCGGGTGCACTTCCAGGCGATCACCATCGGCAAAATGCTCGACAGCACCATTGAAGTGACGGACGGAATTTCCGCAGACGATCGTATTGTGAACAATCCTAGCGCGGCATTGATCGAAGGCGACCAGGTGCGCATCGTGATGCCGGCCGCCGGGTACAGTTTCGGCCCCGACGAAGGTACTGCCGGAAAGGTATCGAGAGCAGCAGAGCCGTCTTCACCGAAGGGGCATTGACCAATGAACGGCGCGCAGATCCATACCGGACCGGACATGCGTCTGCCCGCCCGCAACCGTGTGGCCTCCGGATCCCTGCTCCTGTTGGCGCTCTCACTCTCGGCCTGCAGCGACTGGTTTCCGACCGCCGATCTGGCTCCGGCCTATGAGCCGGCTCAGTTTGTCGTACCTGTTTCCTGGCATGGGGCGAGTCCCTTTGTGGAGGCGACTCCGTCGGATGAGAAGCTTCGTCCGGATTGGTGGAAGCTGTACAAGGATCCGGTGCTTGATCAGTTGGAGGACGAAGCCATGGCGGCCAATGCCGATCTGCAGGCCGCCGCTGAGCGCTTCGTCCAGGCCCGCGACATGATGATGAAGGTGCGCTCCCAGTATCTTCCTCAAGTGGGCCTGGGGTTCGGTGCGTCGAATAACAGGCAATCAGAACATGCCCTGTTTTTTCCCCGTGACATTCCGAACCGACAATCCACCGTGTCTCTTGGGGGCCTCGCCTCCTGGGAGCCGGACTTCTGGTCGGCGCTTCGCAACGCCACACGCATAGAAACCGCTCGCGCCGAGGAGCGGGCCGCGGACTATGGGCTCGCTCGGCTGAGTTTGCAGGCCGAAATTGCGGCGAACTATTTCACGTTGCGCAGTTACGATGCACAAGCGTCCATCTATGCGCAATCGATCGCGCTGTATAAAGAATCCCTCCGTATCGTGAAGACTCAGTTTGCCGGCGCGATCGCGTCGGCGCTCGACGTTGCCCGCGTGGAATCGTTACTGTTCAGCACGGAGACAAAAGCCGCCCAGGTCCAAGGACAACGCGAGGTTGCCGAGCAGGCAATCGCCATTCTCGTGAATCGAGCGCCGAACGGCTTCACAATCAAGCCCGTCGATGACCTGCGCGTCGCGAAGTTCACAATTCCACAGACCATCCCATCCATCCTACTGGAGCGTCGGCCCGACGTCGCCGCGATGGAGCGTCAGATGGCGCAGGCAAACCGCGCCATCGGCATCGCCCGCGCCGCCTTCTTCCCCAATGTATCGTTCCGCGCCGGCGGCGGATTCGAAGACGACGGCTTCAATCTGATCACACTCGCCAATAGTTTCTGGTCCTACGGCTCCGTGATCGAATTGCCGCTCTTCCAAGGCGGTTATCGACGCGCCCAATTGCAGCAGACCTGGTCGGCGTATCGCGAGACAGAAGACCGATACCGGG
>Ga0073902_10001657_pt1 | contig 11972 bp, 12 predicted proteins | sample KloWWTmeKNB19Kit_FD_66667 | JGI IMG/M metagenome (GOLD analysis project Ga0073902, IMG submission 66667) | Active sludge microbial communities from Klosterneuburg, Austria, studying microevolution and ecology of nitrifiers - Klosterneuburg... | ecosystem: Engineered > WWTP > Aerobic digester >...
CGAGCGCTGCGTGTCCCGCACGTATTGCAGCAGCGCACCCGCCGCGGAAATCGCGAGCGGCAGCTCGTCGGCGCCGAAGCCCGCCAGGTCGAGCGTGCCGAGCTGGTCGGTGAGCAGGCGCGAGGCGCTCGCCAGCTCGAAATGCCACGGCGGTCGGTGACGCACCGGCCAGTTCCGCGCCATCCCGTCGCGCGGCGGCGCGGCTCCCTCGGGTGCGAGGATCTCGGCGGGTTTCAGCCGCTCGAGCTCGCCGGCGAGCGCCGTCGCGCCTTCGCCCTGCAGCACCGTGAAGCGGCCCGCGCCGAGGTCGAGCCAGGCGAGCCCGAAACGTTCGCTGGCGCGCGCGCCATCGAAGGCAATTGCGGCGAGCAGTGTGTCGCGGCGGCCATCGAGCAGCGCTTCGTCGGTGATCGTGCCCGGCGTGACGACGCGCACCACCTGCCGCTCGACCGGACCCTTCGACTTCGCGGGGTCGCCGAGCTGCTCGCAGATTGCGACCGATTCGCCCATTTTTACGAGGCGGGCGAGATAGCCATCGACACTGTGGTACGGCACGCCCGCCATCGGAATCGGCGCGCCCGCCGAGGCGCCGCGCGCGGTCAGCGTGATGTCGAGCAGCCCTGCCGCGCGGCGCGCATCGTCGTAGAAGAGCTCGTAGAAATCGCCCATGCGATAAAAGAGCAGCGCGTCAGGGTGCTCTGCCTTGATGCGCAGGTATTGCTGCATCATCGGCGTGTGGGCGGCGTGCCCGGGCAGCGTGGCGCTCATTCGGGGAAGACGATGGTGCGACGGCCGTGCACGATGATGCGATGGTCGATGTGCGCGCGCACCGCGCGCGCGAGCACGCGCCGCTCGATGTCCCGGCCGCGGCGCGCCAGATCCTCGGGGCCGTCGCGATGCGTCACCCGTTCGACGTCCTGCTCGATGATCGGGCCTTCGTCGAGATCGGCGGTCACGTAGTGCGCCGTCGCGCCGATCAGCTTGACGCCGCGTGCATGGGCCTGGGTGTAGGGCTTCGCACCCTTGAAGCCTGGCAGGAAACTGTGGTGGATGTTGATGCAGCGGCCGGCGAGTTCGCGTGTCAGGCTGTCGGAAAGGATCTGCATGTAGCGCGCGAGCACCACGAGATCGGTGCGCGTGTCCCGGATCAGGGCGCGCAGCTGCGCTTCCTGCTGCGGCTTCGTGTCGCTGCTCACCGGCAGGTGATGAAACGGCACGGCGCCGAAGTGCAGGTGCGCGTACGTTTCGCGCGGGTGATTCGACACGATGCCGACCACGTCCATCGCGAGCTCGCCGGCGTGCCAGCGATAGAGCAGGTCTGCGAGACAATGGTGGTGAGTCGAGGCGAGCAGGAGTACGCGTGACCGGCAGCTGCGATCATCGATCGACCAGGCCATCGCAAAGCCCTGCGCGACAGGCGCGAAACGCTCGCGGATCGCCACGACCCCGGGGGAGGCCGCCACCGGGTTGAACACCATGCGCGAGAAGAAAAGGTCCGACTGCGTGTCGTCGAACTGCTGCGCATCGAGAATGTTGCAGCCGTTCTGGAAGAGGAAATTTGAAACCGCAGCCACGATGCCGGGCCGGTTTGGGCAGGTGAGTCGCAGAACAAAAGTCGTGTCGGGCATCTGCGAACTTTACCATCCGCAAATCGGTTAGCCTTGTGGAGGCATGGTTCCCGATCCCGCGTTGTACGAGCTTGCGCAGGCGGCCGGCCGGCAGCTGCTGGTCGCGGGTCGGCGGCTCGTCACTGCCGAATCCTGTACCGCGGGCTGGATTGCGAAGGCGGTTACCGACGTCGCGGGCAGCTCCGCCTGGTTCGACGGCGGTTACGTCTGTTATTCGAATGTCGCCAAGATGCGCGACCTCGGCGTGGCGGCGGAGTTGCTCGAGGTGCATGGCGCCGTCAGCGAGCAGGTGGTGCGGGCGATGGCCGAGGGTGCGCTGCGCCGCGCGGGGGTGGACATTGCGCTCGCCACGAGCGGGATCGCCGGGCCAGACGGCGGGGTGCCCGCCAAGCCCGTCGGCACGGTCTGGTTTGGGCGATCGGTCCGTGGCAGCGCCGGCATCGAAACCGTGGCGAGCGTCCGGCACTTTGTCGGGAACCGTGAAGCCGTTCGCCGCGCGTCGGTGCAATATGCCCTGCAGCTGATCGTGGATCTCGCCGACGTCAGAGTCTCGTGACGCGGCAAGCCGTACAGTATCGTCGGCGAGTGGCCACTGTATAGGCGGTAAACACCGCAGATTTGCGTCTCCATGGCGCGCGCTTCTATGGAATAATCAGGCGATGGAAGACAATCGCAAGAAAGCGCTCGCTGCTGCGCTCGGCCAGATCGAAAAGCAGTTCGGCAAGGGTTCGGTGATGCGCCTCGGTGATGCGTCGGCCAGCTTCGACATCGAAGTCGTCTCCACCGGTTCATTGGGCCTCGACATTGCGCTCGGCATCGGCGGCCTGCCGCGCGGCCGCGTGGTCGAGATCTATGGCCCGGAGGCGTCGGGAAAGACCACGCTGACTCTGCAGGTCATCGCCGAAGTGCAGAAGCTCGGCGGCACCGCGGCCTTCGTCGATGCCGAACACGCACTCGACCCCACCTATGCCGAAAAGCTCGGCGTCAACGTCAATGATCTCCTCGTTTCGCAACCGGATACCGGCGAGCAGGCGCTCGAGATCACCGACATGCTGGTGCGTTCCGGCGCGGTCGATGTCGTGGTGATCGACTCGGTCGCGGCGCTCACACCGAAAGCCGAAATCGAAGGCGAAATGGGCGAACTGCAGGTCGGCCTGCACGCGCGGCTCATGTCGCAGGCGTTGCGCAAGCTCGCCGGCAACATCAAGCGCTCGAACACCATCGTGATCTTCATCAACCAGATCCGCATGAAGATCGGCGTGATGTTCGGCAGCCCCGAAACGACCACCGGCGGCAATGCACTCAAGTTCTACGCCTCCGTCCGCCTCGACATCCGCCGCATCGGTGCGCTGAAGTCCGGCGAGGAAGTCATCGGCAACATGACCCGTGTCAAGGTCGTGAAGAACAAGGTCGCGCCGCCGTTCCGCGAGGCCGAGTTCGAGATCATGTACGGCGTGGGCATCTCCCGTGAAGGCGAAATCATCGACCTCGGCAGCACCCACGGCATCGTCGAGAAATCGGGCGCCTGGTACAGCTACAAGGGCGAGCGCATCGGCCAGGGCAAGGACAACGCCCGCAACTTCCTCGTGCAGCACCCTGAGATCGCGAAGGACATCGAAGCCCAGGTCCGCGCGAAGTTGCTGGTGCCGAAGGTGGCGCGCAATGGCAGTGGCGAGCAGGCCGCCGACACCGCTTGAGGCCGGGACCGCGCTGCTCGCCCGCCGCGACTACGCCTCGGGCGAACTCAGGGCGAAGCTGATCGACAAGGGCCATGAGCCGTCCGAAGTCGACGCCGTGGTGGCCACGTTCCAGGCGCAGCGCCTCGTCGACGACGCGCGCTACGCCGAGCGCTTCGTCGCCTACCGCGCCGCGCGCGGGCAAGGGCCGGTGCGTATCCGCATGGACCTGAAGGCGCTGGGGCTGCCTGTCGAACTGATCGACGAGGCACTGTCGAGCGGACCCGCTTTCCCGACCCTCGCCGCGGCCGCACGGTCGCGCAAGTTCGGCGCACGAGCGCCCAAAGATTTCAAGGAGAAAGCGCGCCAAGCCCGTTTTTTGCAATACCGGGGCTTTTCCGCCGATGATATCCGGTCGGCCCTCGGGAACGACCCCGAGGGCACTTTCGACCCGGATCTATGACAGCAAACAAACCGCCTTACATGAGCGCGGCGGATGTCCGACGCGCGTTCCTCGAGTTCTTCCGCGAGCGTGGCCATACGGTCGTGCCTTCCTCGTCGCTGGTGCCCGGCAACGACCCGACCCTGCTCTTCACGAACGCCGGCATGGTGCAATTCAAGGACGTGTTCCTCGGCAAGGACCGGCGCAACTACGTGCGCGCGACCTCCAGCCAGCGCTGCGTACGCGCCGGCGGCAAGCACAACGACCTCGAGAACGTGGGCTACACCGCGCGCCACCACACCTTCTTCGAGATGCTCGGCAATTTCTCGTTCGGCGACTACTTCAAGCGCGACGCGATCCGTTTTGCGTGGGATTTCGTCACGGGGGTGCTGAAGCTCGACCCCGCGCGGCTCTGGGTCACCGTTTTCCAGGACGATGACGAGGCAGCCGACATCTGGCTGAAAGGTATTGGCGTCCCGTCGAGCCGCTTCGCGCGCATGGGCGAGAAATCGAACTTCTGGGCGATGGGCGACACCGGCCCCTGCGGCCCCTGCAGTGAAATCTTCTACGACCACGGTCCCGCGATTGCCGGCGGGCCACCGGGCTCGCCGGACGAGGACGGCGATCGCTACACCGAGATCTGGAATCTCGTCTTCATGCAGTTCGATCGTGCGCCGGATGGCACGATGACGCCGCTGCCTAAACCCTCGGTCGACACGGGCGCCGGCCTGGAGCGCCTGTCGGCCGTGATGCAGGGCGTGCACAACAACTACGAGATCGACCTCTTCAGGCATCTCGTCGAAGCAGCGGCGCAGCTCGCCGGTACGCGGGATCTCGCGCAGGGCTCATTGCGCGTGATCGCCGATCACATCCGCGCGTGCTCGTTCCTGGTCGTTGATGGCGTCACGCCGTCGAACGAGGGCCGCGGCTACGTGCTGCGCCGTATCGTGCGGCGTGCGATCCGTCACGGTTACCAGCTCGGCATCAAGGACGCGTTCTTCTGGAAGCTCGTCGCCCCGCTCGAGAAGGAAATGGGCGCGGCCTATCCGGAACTCAGTAAGGCGCGGGCGCAGGTCGAGCGGGTCCTGAAGCTCGAGGAAGAGCAGTTCGCGCGCACCCTCGAGACCGGCATGGTGCTGCTCGAGGCCGCGATCGCGAAGCTTGGCGCCGCGAAGTTGATCGATGGCGAGACAGTGTTCCGCCTCTACGACACCTATGGGTTCCCGGCGGACCTGACCGCTGACATTGCGCGCGAGCGTGGCCTTTCGATCGACCAGACAGGCTTTGAAGCCGCGATGGACGCGCAGCGCGAGCGGGCGCGCGCGGCGAGCAAATTCGGCGTCGACCTGCGCGGCGGCGCGAAGATTGACGCCACATCCGAATTCCTCGGCTACGAAGGTGTCGTCGATCGCGGCAAGGTGGTCGCGATCCTGAAGGACGGCGCGCAAGTCGCTTCCCTTGGTGCGGGCGAGCGCGGTGAGGTCGTACTCGACCGCACGCCCTTCTACGCCGAAGCCGGCGGGCAGGTTGGCGACACGGGCGTCCTCACAGGTGCGGCCGTGCGCTTCGTCGTCACCGACACGCAGAAGCGCGGCGGGGCGATTGCGCATCTGGGTACGCTCGAGGCCGGCGCGATCAGGGTCGGCGACCCGCTCAACGCGCAGGTGGATGACGCACGCCGGCAGGCGATCCGCCTGAACCACACCGCCACCCACTTGCTGCACGCGGCGCTGCGCAAGCGCCTCGGCACCCATGTGCAGCAGAAGGGTTCGCTGGTCGCGCCCGACCGGCTGCGCTTTGACTTCGCGCATTTCCAGGCTGTGGCGCCCGCTGAACTGCGCGAGATCGAGCAGCTCGTGAACGCGGAAATCCGCGGCAACGTGGCTGCCGACACCCGCGTGATGGCGTATGACGAGGCAGTGGCGTCGGGCGCGATGGCGCTGTTCGGCGAGAAGTACGACAGCCATGTGCGGGTGCTGAAGCTGGGCGGGTTTTCGACCGAGCTGTGCGGTGGCACCCACGTCGCCCGTACTGGCGATATCGGCCTTTTCAGGATTCTGGGCGAAGGCGGCGTGGCCGCGGGCGTGCGTCGCATCGAGGCGATCACGGGCGCCGCCGCGCTCGATCACGTGGAGGCGAGCGACGATCTGCTGCGCGAACTCGCGGCGCTCGTGCGCGGCACGCGCGACGATGTGGGCGAGAAGCTGCGCGCGACCCTTGATCGCGTGCGCGAGCTCGAAAAGGAGACGCGCGCGCTCAGGGACAAGCTTGCCTCGGGGCAGGGCACCGATCTCGCAGCGGGCGCGGTCGATGTGGGCGGCGTCAAGGTCGTCGCCACGCAGATCGACGGCGCGGACGCGGGTGCGCTGCGCAACGCCGTCGATCAGCTGAAAGACCGCCTCAAGTCCGCGATCATCGTGCTCGCCTCGGTGGAAAGCCCGACAAAGGTGGTGCTCGTCGCCGGTGTCACTGCGGACCAGACGAAGCACGTCAAGGCGGGCGAACTCGTCGGTGCGGTTGCCGCAAAGGTCGGCGGGAAGGGCGGCGGACGCCCCGACTTCGCGCAAGCGGGGGGCTCGAATCCCGCGGCGCTGCCGGAAGCGCTGCGCGGCGTCGCCGATTTTGTCCGGGCGAAGCTCGGCGCGTAGCGGCGCCAGCCCGTGGCGCTGATCGTCCAGAAGTACGGCGGCACCTCGGTCGGTTCGCTCGAGCTGATCCACAAGGTTGCGGCGCGTGTCGCCGCCGTGCGCTCGCGCGGCGACCGTGTCGTCGTGGCTGTTTCCGCGATGGGCGACGCCACCGACCGACTGGTCGACATGGCGCGCGTGCTGTGCGCGGCGCCTGACCCGCGCGAACTCGACGCTCTGCTCGCGACCGGCGAGCAGGTTTCGATTGCGCTCCTCGCAATGGCACTGCGGGCGCGCGGCGTGGCGGCGCGCTCCTTCACGGGTGCACAGGTGCGCATCCGCACGACGGGTGCATACGGCCGGGCGCGTATCGAGGAAGTCGAGACAGCCGGGCTCACGATGGCGCTCGACGAAGGCGTCGTGCCAGTGGTGGCGGGCTTTCAGGGCGTCGATGCCACAGGAGCGATCACGACGATTGGCCGCGGCGGCTCCGACACGACGGCCGTCGCACTCGCCGTCGCTTTGAAGGCTGACGAGTGCCAGATCCTCACCGATGTCGACGGCGTCTACACCACCGATCCGCGCATGGTGCCCGAAGCGCGCCGGCTCGAGCGGCTGTCGTTCGATGAGATGCTCGAGCTCGCGGGGCAGGGCTCGCGGGTGTTGCACCTGCGGGCGGTTGAATTCGCCGCGAAGTACGGCGTCACGCTGCGTGTCGCCGCGAGCCATGGAGAGGGCCCAGGAACCTTGATCGACCGGGAGGACCCACGCGTGGAAGCACCCGTAGTTTCAGGTATCGCGTTCAATCGCGATGAAGCGCAAATCGTCGTGAGCGGCGTGCCGAACGCGCCGGAGACGCCCCATCGCCTGCTCGCACCTGTGGCCGAAGCCGGCATCGAAATCGACATGATCGTGCTCGCGTCGAACGAGGATGGTACGGCCGATTTCGCCTTCACGGTGCATCGCAGTGATTATGACCAGGCGATCGGGCTCACGCGTCGTGGCGCCGCCTGCTGGCCCGCGGCGCGCGTCGAGGGAACTGATCGGGTCGCCAAGATGTCCATCGTAGGAGTGGGCATGCGCTCCCACGCTGGCGTCGCGGCGAAGCTCTTCGCAGCTCTGGCACAGGCAGGCATTGGAGTGCGGCTCGTGTCGACGTCCGAGATCCGCATTTCCGTGCTGCTTGCGGAATCGCAACTCGAGCGCGCCGTGCGGGAAACCCACGAGGCGTTCTCACTGTCCGGACATTAGGGGTTTTTCTGATATTCGCTGGGGAACGTTGCGGATACATTGCATGGCAACTGACGCTTTTCCATGGAGGACTCCCGCAATGTTGATTCTGACGAGACGCGTCGGCGAAACCGTGATGATCGGTGACGAAGTCACGGTCACGGTGTTAGGTGTCAAGGGCAACCAGGTTCGCGTCGGCGTGAACGCGCCCAAGACCGTGTCGGTTCACCGCGAAGAGATCTACGAGCGCATCCAGCGCGAAGAAAAAGGCGACTCCGCCGGCAACGATTCGGAGTACGCAGTCGGCTGACCGACGGCCGCGCCGCCGGGTATCCGGCCCGCGCCAATTTTGCCTGTCCCGACCACGGCCAGTATCATGCGCTCCGTCCGGCGTGCCGGAGAGATGGCCGAGTGGTCGAAGGCGCACCCCTGCTAAGGGTGTAAGGGCCAAAAGCCCTTCGAGGGTTCGAATCCCTCTCTCTCCGCCAATTATCGATTTCACGCCGGCTCAGCTATCGCGATCTGGTCGCGATGATGGCCGAGCGAGGGATCGAAGTGTCCCACACTACGATCATGCGCTGGGTACTGCGCTACGTGCCCGAGTACGAACGTCGTTGGCCGCGGTTCGCGCCGATGCCGGGATTAAAGAGCTTCCGCGCGGTAGCTACCAAACTTCAACCGAATGGGCCGAGGCACCGGTCACAATACCGGCCAATGTGACCCGAGAGTTAATGGCAAGTTACTGTTTAAAAGACTAATATTCCGGCCATGGAACCGGCCGGCATCCATGTTCGTGGGAGTGTGTCTTGACCCCCGCCGCCGCCGAGCCGTTCATGCCGGCCGAGGGCACGGCCGTGCTCGAGAACCTGGCCTTCGACTTGGCCCGGGAGGCCAGCGAGCTGTCGGCCCAGTTGCACCCCGTGGTTCGACTGTCGGTCGCCGATCTGGTGCGGTCGATGAACTGCTACTACTCGAACCTCATTGAGGGCCACAACACCCATCCTCGCGACATCGATCGTGCCTTGGCGGCGGACTATTCCAGCGACCCGCATCGCCGCGACCTGCAGCTCGAGGCGCGGGCCCACATCGAAGTGCAGCAGATGATCGACGAGCGAGTGGGCGACATGCCGCGCCCGCCCGCTTCGCGCGCATTCATCGAGTGGGCACATCGCGAATTTTGCAGGCGGTTGCCGGAGACTCTGCTGGTCGTTGAGAACCCCGACACCAGGGAGCGAATTCCTGTCGTTCCAGGGCAGATGCGTTCCCGGATCGTGGCCGTGGGTCGGCATGTCGCACCCGAAGCCGAGGACCTCCCGGCTTTTATGGGAAGATTCGAGGAAGCGTACGACGCGATCCGGCTCACGAAGCCGCGTCAGGTGATCGCCGTCGCCGCGGCTCATCATCGCTTTCTGTGGATCCATCCCTTCCTTGATGGCAACGGTCGTGTCGCGCGGCTGACGTCGCACGCGATGTTGCTGGAGATCGGGATCGGCTCTGCGCTCTGGTCCGTTTCGCGCGGGCTCGCGCGCAATTCCGGTGATTACAAACGCCTGCTGACGGCTGCGGATGAGCCACGCCGGAACGATCTCGATGGGCGAGGGGCGCTCTCTCACGACGCGTTGATCGACTTCTGCAGGTTCTTTCTCGAAATCTGCCTCGACCAGATTCGCTACATGCGCGAGCTGCTCGATCCTTCCGAGATTCAGCGTCGCATGGAACTGTACGTTCGCGATGAGGAAAGCGCGGAGCGACTTCCCAAGCGCAGCTTCGTGGTGCTACGCGAAGCGTTGCTCTCGGGCGAACTGGAGCGAGGTCGCGTGCCGACCCTGATCGACACGAGCGAACGTACGGCGCGACGAGTGATTTCCGCGCTGATCGACAAGCGCCTGCTGGTGTCGGGCTCGCACAAAGCGCCGTTGCGACTAGGCTTCCCCATCGACGTCGTTGAGCGCTGGTTCCCGAAGCTCTATCCGGTGACGTGATGGCCAAGGTGGCCGACTGGACCTTCACCAAGCGCTTCCGTCGCGGCGGTTTTCCAACGCCGGCGCTGGAGCTGACCACGGCCCCGGATCGACGTATCTGGTTCGACGGCTACGTTCGCACCTATCTGGAGCGCGACCTTCAGGATCTGGCGGCGATCAGTGGATTACCCGACTTCAGGCGCCTCATGCGGGCCGCCTGTCTGCGCATGGGGCAACTCGTCAACCAGACCGAACTCGGTCGCGACGTGGCGTTGCCGCAGCCCACGGTGCGCATCTGGAGAACCTCGTCCTGCATGATTTGATGGTATGGCGCGATACGCGCGTCAAGCGCGCGGAGTTGGGCTATTGGCGCACATCCATTGGAGAGGAGGTGGACTTCGTGATCGAGGCAAGTGGCAAGCTGCTGCCGATCGAGATGGGCGATGGCGCTGGCCGCTGCGCTGACGCGGCGATCTTGGGCCGGGGTATCCGCGTCCTGTCTGCACTGGCAGAATCGGCCCCATCAAACCATCCGACTCGTTCCAGGCTCACAGGCAGGCGCTACGGGAGATCATTTCCCGTTACGGTGTTGCGCGGCCGCGAGTCTTTGGTTCAGCTGCGCGCGGGGATGATCTCGACGGCAGTGACCTGGATCTGCTGGTCGAGCCGGCGGCCACGACGACCCTGTTCACGCTGGCGGCATTGCAGATCGAAGCCGAGCGATTGCTGGGCGTTCCGGTGGATGTGCTGACGCCCAAGAGTTTGCCGCGCGGATCACGAGAGCGAATCCTGAGAGAAGCGATCCCGGTATGAGGAAGGGGCATTCGGTGCGCGTGCCGGAGTACCCTCAGCATATTGTCGAGGCGATTGACCGAGCGACCGGATACGTGGCTGGCATGGATGACACTGCTTTCGAGCAGGACACGCGCACGCAGGACGCGGTGATCAGGTCACGGGAGGTCATCGGAGAGGCAGCCAACAAGGCTCGCGTTGCCGATCCGACATTGCAGGAGACGGCGCCGGAAATACCTTGGGATGTCATTTACGGCATGCGTAATCGCATCGTCCACGACTACTTCGAAGTCGATTTGGATGTCGTCTGGCAGACGATCCAGCGGGACTTGCCGGTATTGCGTTCGCAGATTGTTCAGCTGCTCGCGCGGATTTCCTGACGACGCATCGGGAGCAGTGGTCGAAGGAGCCGACAGCCTGATGCCTTTCGCGCTCTATCAGTATCTTGCGGAACAAAGCGGCAAGATCCGACGGTCATCCTGGCGGCAAAATCCTCCTGCTCTCACAAGAATTGCAGTAGCGGCGGAAACTGGCACGTCTCGGTGACTATTGAGTGGGAGTGAGGGGGCTCGCCGTGTGATAGTGCAACGGAACGCTGCGGAATGCAGCGCCGAGATTCAGGGTGAATGTCGTGGAAACTGGCACGCCCATCAGGCCGCAGCACTATCGCGCTGAACGATAGGCCTTACTTTGCCACGGAACTTCTTCTTGGCCTGCCACAGGTCGTAGTTGACCTGCATGCCATACCAGAACTCCGGCGACGTGCCGAGCGCCTTGGAAAGGCGCAGTGCCATCTCCGGGCTGATGCCGGTAGCGCCATTCAACAGGCGCGAGAGCGCCACGCGGCCGACGCCCAGGCGCTTGGCTGCATCGGTTACGCTGATGTCGCTCAAGGCCTCCTTGAGCACTGCGCTGGGGTGGCAGGGGTTGTGCATCTGGCTCATGTTGCCTCTCCTGATGATAGTCCTCGTAGTCGAGCAGCACGACGTCTGTGCCCTCGAAACTGAAGGTCAGTCGCCAGTTGCCGTTGACCGTCATTGACCAGCGACCCGCCTGATTGCCCTTCAGTTCATGCAGGCGCCAGCCCGGGATCGCGGCGAGATCCTGTGGACGCGTTGCGGCATCCAGGGCGGTCAATTGCGTGCGCAGCCTCACGTGGTGCATTGGTTGAATGCCGGCCTTCGAGCCCGCGCGGTAGAAGCGTTCCAGACCGTCGTGACGGAAGGACTTGATCACGGTCAATTGTATCCTGATAGGATACAGGTGGCAAGGTGGGTGATTCCGGGTGGATGTGGGTCAAAACGCCATATCCGCATAAACGCAAGCCTTTGAGCTTTCAGAAGCTGCCGAAGTTCGGCGTAGCCTGCATGGTCCCAGCCAGTTTCCGGGACGCGCCTCATGCCGGCAGCCGCCTGTGCGCTGCGGCCGCGCGCACCGCCGTTCATCGAGCCTTCCGGCTACGCGCAGCATCGTCCCGAGAGCACGCTGCTCTATCAGCTTGTGGAGCAGCACTATCCGGAGTTCCGTGAACTGCGGGCGAGGGAGGGGCGCCCGCTGCCCGCCTGTGTGCAGGAGGAGTTCGAAGCCTATCTGAAGTGCGGGCGTCTGGAAGAGGG
>Ga0073902_10001658_pt1 | contig 11967 bp, 9 predicted proteins | sample KloWWTmeKNB19Kit_FD_66667 | JGI IMG/M metagenome (GOLD analysis project Ga0073902, IMG submission 66667) | Active sludge microbial communities from Klosterneuburg, Austria, studying microevolution and ecology of nitrifiers - Klosterneuburg... | ecosystem: Engineered > WWTP > Aerobic digester >...
AAAATGCTAGTGTTGATATCGCTAATATTATGGCTTATTCTCCGGAAAAAAAGTATGCAGCTTACTATTATTTTCATGACCAATTTAATTTGAAAAATGCTTTAGCTCACGCAAAATCAAATCAAGAAATTGCCAATATTTATGCTTATGCTTCGGTGCAAAGAATTGAACCAAACTTGGATTATCTTAAAAATATTTATCAAAATAGTAACCAATCAAGAATTTTAGATTTTTTACTTCTGAGAGAAATTAACAAAATAGAAGATTGGATTTACACACCTTATTACACAAACTATTTGCCTTCTATTGAGTTTTCGACCTATTGGTGGAATGAAAATCAAGATATTGTTTACTCTACAGAAAAACTTCGTGAGCGTTCAGAAAAAGATAGAGTATATGCCAAGCAAGTTTTGGATTTTGTGAACTCGGTTGATTATTCCAAAATTAAAGACATTTCGCTATGGAAAGCGGCGCAAATTCAATTGCTTTTTATGACAAAAGATTATGAAATCTGTTTGAATAAAATAAAGACATTTGAAAAACAATTTTCCGATGAAAAAGTCTTTGCTCAAATTGAAAAAATAAAAGCGTTGTGCATTATTTCCAATCAAGAAATAGGCAAAGCAATCATTAAAGAAGAAGCCAAACCAATTATTTTAAAATACTTAAATGACGAGAGATTTTTGTTTTCGCTAGGCAGAGAATTAGAGTTTAGAAATAATCTTCCTGATGCTATGGCGTTGATTGCCTACGGAAATAAAAAAGCGGAAAGCAGTTATGGTGATTACTATTCTAATTCTGTTGAATGGCAAGGCAATCGATTGAAAACTTCAGGAAACTTAAAGTATTTTTATGAGTATTTTGATTACCTCGATTTTGTTTACAGTGCCAATGAAATGCAAATTGTAATCAATAAATTGAACACAAAAATAGACGATGATTTTAGTAAAACGATTTATAGTCAATTACTTAAAGATAAAAATTATTTAACCGATTTATTAGGAACAAAATACATTCGTGAAAATAGATTAGCCGAAGCCGAAAGAACATTCAAATCGTTAGGAAATAAATATTGGGACGAAAATTATAATTCTTGGGAAAGAGATAAGTATGATTATTATTATACGTTTGATCAAAATCCATTTTATGATTTGAAATACACCGAAAGTTTTATTCCAAATAGAGAAAAATTTGTAGTTACAAAATTATCGGTTACGCAACATTTGATTAAGTATTTGAAAATTGCCAATAATCCAAAAACCAAAAACCGAGATTACTATTATTTCTTGGTTGCCAATTGTTATTTGAGTATGACAGAATATGGAAATTCATGGATGATGCGACGCTATTCTACGACTTCTGATTATTATGAAAATGATGATTATCAGTCTTTTGTTGATGAAATAGAATACCGAAACGCAAATCTTGCTCAAAAATACTATCACTTGGCTTTTGAAAATGCAAAGACTTCTAAGTTTAAAGCGTTATGTCTTAGAATGGAAGATTATGCAAAAGATAATGTTTTGAGTGATTACTCTAAACTTAAATCCGCTTATCCCGATTATTATAAAGACTTATCCAGTTGTGATAATCTAGAAGACTATTTTAAAGCGCGCCGATAAATAAAAAACTCCGAAATTAATCGGAGTTTTTTGTTGATTTTTTATTTCGTCTGCCATACCAAATCATAAATCCGGTAACGGGAAGTGAAGCACAAACTAAGCTTAATAGCAAAGCAATTACTTTACTCCAAATACCAAAGATGGAACCAACGTGAATATCATAATTGGCAGCAACGGCTTTTTCGCCCAAGTTTTTATCATCATGCGAATGAACATGTAAAAGTTCTGCTGAGTTTTCATCAAAAATCAAGCTGTGATTTACGTGATACGAATAGGAGAGTTGTTTCACAAAAACATCATAATTTGGATGTTCGTGATCGTCAATATGTTCGTATCCAAAATCCAAACTGTATTGAAACGCGTCTGGATATAATTCTTCTACTTTTTTACCAATTTTGTCCAACGTATGTTCATTTCGCATTTCGATTGGAGCTTTGGTTTTAATATGTGAAAAATCAGGATAAGTTGTGCTTCCGCCCGAAAATACTACGTATAAAATAACTTGAATAAAATAGAAAGCATAAAATAATCCAGTAAAAGCAGACACAAAAGCCAATGATGAAGCATAAAATCCTAAGATATTATGGATGTCATAATTTTTACGTTTCCAACTTTTTACTTTTTTCCAATCGAAAGAAAAGCGTTGTTTTCGAGCTTTTTTGTTTTTTGGCCACCAAAGAATTATTCCCGAAATCAACATGAAAAGGAAAATTAGTGTTGGAATTCCGCAGACATAAGTTCCCCATTCGGTATTCAACATAAAACTAAAATGAATGGATTTTATGATGTTGAAAAAATCGGTGGTTTCATCATAAACACCTTTGATTTCGCCAGTAAACGGATTGACATAAACCGATTTGTAAATTACGTATTCTTTGTAGAAATTCCAACCTTCAGGATTGTGTTCGTAGTAATAAAAAATATAACTTCGGCTTTTATCGATAGGAACGGTTACCCAATGTATTGGATATTTTTCTTTGGTAAACGCATCCACTTTTTTCTCTAAAACTTTTAGCGAAAGCGGTGTTTTTGAAGCGATGTTTTGTTCGTTATGAAAAATTGCTTCTTTTCTGATGCTATTCGTTATTTCTTCCTGAAAAACATAAATCGCTCCAGTAATAGAAATGATAAATACGATTAAACCCGTTGATAATCCTAACCAAAGGTGTAATTTTCCAATTGCTTTTTTGAACCCGTTTTTTTTCATTTATAAATTATAAAAACTCCTCACGCAAATGAGGAGTTTTGTTAAACAAACAAAGTAACCAAGTTTTAATTTAAAACTTATAAGTTAATCCAGCAATCAAACTTCTCAAGCGTTGTGGCGTGATAGTTGACCAACCTGAATAGTATTTTTCGTTTAAAAGATTATTTACTTTTAAAGTGATGTTGAATTTATCTGTATTGTAATTCAATGCAGAATTTAGGATTGTATAATCTGGTAAAGTAAATGTTCCAGTGTTTTTTCTGTGTAAAACTTGGTATTCGCTTGCATGATTTCCACCAAATCCAAATCCTAAACCTTTTAAATTTCCTTGTGTGAAAGCATAGCTTGCCCAAAGATTAACCAAAGCTCTTGGTCCAGCTTCTTCTGGTCTGTAACCAACATAAGAATCATCAAGAATATCTCTAGTAACTTCACTATCATTGTAGCTATAACCTGCAATTACGTTCAAACCTTTAATTGGATTGGCAGTAAAACTAATTTCAACACCGTTACTGTTTACTTCTCCACCTTGACGGAAAGTTGTGAAAGTAGCGTCAGACATCACTTTATCTTTCACATCAATGTTGTAATAACTAATTGTTGCAGAGATGATGTCTTTGTATAAATTTGTTTTTAAACCAAATTCATATTGGTTCGCGTGTTCTGGTTTGAAATTGGAATAGGTATTGTCCAATTGAAGTGTAGGTGCATTATTTTTAAAACCATTCATATAGTTACCAAAAACCGATACTTTATTTTCAATGATTTGATAAACAGCTCCAAATTTTGGTGAAAGCTTTGTTTGGCTAAAACTATCTCCAGTTTTGTTGATGAATTTATCACCTCTAACACTAGCCATAACCGATAATTTGTCGGTAATATTCAATACATTAGAAACATAAACACTAAGAACTTCATTTTCTGAATTTGAAATACCAGTATATGAACCTTCTAAAACTGTATCTACTGCGTTTTGAGTTAATTCAGTTGGCAATCCATTATGAATATCCGTTTGGTTAACTAATGAAATTGTTCCAAAAGGCAACCAACCCATGTTTCCATTTTTTTGGTTTAAATTTAAGTAGTCAAAACCAACAACCATTCGGTTTCTAAGGTTTCCAATTTTGAAATCACCAATAAAATTTTGTTGAATATCAGTTCCTTGCGTTTGAGAATTTGCTTTTGAAATAAATCGAGTAAATTCATCTCCATTAGCAGAATCCCATAAATAATGATAATATCCATTAGTTTTGGCACTACTTCTTGATAAAACCGTTTGAGATGTCCATTGTTCTGATAATTTGTAGAACATTTGCGCTTGCATATTAAACGTTGGATTGCTCATTGTCAACTCATTTGACGTATATGAATTGTTATAATTTTTTTCAAATACATCCATCGAAAAGAAAGAAACTGGTGCATATCTACTCAAAAAAATCATCGGAGCATTTGCTGAATTTCTGTTGGTAAATTCAGTATTAATTAAGAACGAAAGTTTGTCGTTTACTTTGTAACTTAACGAAGGCGCAACAAAAAATGATTTAGAAAAACCAGCATCTTGAAATGAATCTTCACTTTGATGTGCAGAAGTTACTCTAAGTGAAACATCTTTATTCAACGGAATGTTTACATCGGCAGTAATTCTATCTAAACCATAAGTTCCTGAATTATAGCTAATTTCTCCACCAAATCTTGAATAAGGTTTTTTGGTAACAATATTAATCAAACCACCATAAGAAATCAAACTACTTCCAAATAATGTTCCCGATGGACCTTTTATAACTTCAATATTATCTACGTTAATTGGATCAATGCTTCCGTTATTAATTCCCGGCAAACCATTAATCATCGTTGGTTGAACTGAAAAACCACGCATTGAGTAATATTCAGCACCATCGCCACCACGACCAGTTGATTCCCAAAGACGTGTAATTCCAGTTGCGTTTTTTAGTGCATCGTTTAGATTAGTAACAACTTGTTCTTTCAATAATTCGCTTGTAACCGTATTGTAAACTTGTGGGTTTTCAATGTTGTTTAAAGGCATTTTAGAAACCGTTGTACTTTTTTCTCTTTTGTATTTGTACTTATTACTGATTTCTACTTCTTTCAGTGAGTTAACAGTATCTTTTTTTGTTTCTTGTGAAAAAGCTGCTACCGAAATAAGCAAGGAAGTTGAGGCAAATAATATTTTTTTCATTATTTATTTAGATTTAGTAAAAATAATGGTGCAAATATAATTCTGCTATTTCAAAACACAAAGTTTATTTAGACTTATTTTAAATAAAGATTATAACCAGCTGAAATACTTTTAATTATAAACGAAAAAACCTTGCGAAAGGCAAGGTTACAAGTGTTTTTAATAAAAATATACTTATTTTTTTGTCATCGGAAAACTTTCAGAAGATGGTTTTCCTTGCTGTTTTCCTGAAATCGTAGCTACAAGATTAGTGTCAGAAACTTTTTTGTACACAATCTTTTGAGGATAATCATGTTTTGGGTTTTCAAAAGCAAACTCGTTTTCGGTTTTACTTTCCGTCATTTTGAATTCAACAGGTTTGTCGTCATTTTGACCTTTTACTGTTGGAATGTAAAGTAACGTTTCTCCTTTTTGTGTAAGCACAATATCTTCTGAATGAAGTGTGTCTTTTTCATTAATGAAAAGTGTTTTTCCTGCAAAAGTACTGTCATTCGTTTTTGTCCATGTTTCCGTTAAAACACCTTCGGGCATTTTGTTTTCCCATTCGCCAACAAGCCAATTCATTTTTTCGAGTTTGTCAAAGTTTTTTTCAGCTTTGTTTTGACATGCAATTAATGACAAAACGGCCATTGATAAAATTAGTTTTTTCATAATTAGTTTTTTCTTTTCATTGGAAATGTTTCACTCACGGATTTTCCTTTTTGTTTGCCATAAATTGACGCTACAATACTATCATTAGTTACTTTTTTATAAATAATTTTAGTGGGAAAATCATGTTTTGGATTTTCAAATATAATTTGATTGCTATCGATTTTTGTGGCATAAAAAGAAACGGCTTGCGATAGTTTTTCTTTTCGTTCATAAGCTCTATAAAATAAACTGTCGTTTGCTTCTTCAAGCAAAACATGTTCAAAAAAGACAGTGTCATTGGCAGCAACTATAAAACTTTGCGCACGATAAGAACTATCTGTTTCTTTTTTCCAATTTTCAGTAAAGTCCATTTCGGGTGATGTATTTTTCCATTCGCCCAAAAACCAATTAGCATTTTCTAATTGAAGGTATTTTTTCTTAGTTTTTATTCCAAAAACTTCAATTTGTGATTCATTTTTACATGAAACGAAACACATTGCAGAGATTATGAATGATATAAAAATGGTTGATTTCATAAGATTGAATTTGGAAAACGTAAATTTAGTAAACTTATTTGTGATTTTGATATTTTGGAAAAAAAGGAATTCTTTTTCGTATTTCTGTAAATTTTTTATGAATAGGATATTGTCGGTTTGACGTAATATTATTGAAAAATAATGCCACAATAAGTAAAATCAAACTTCCAACAAAAACAGGTGAAACGACATACCAATAACCTAATTTTTTTAGTTCTACAGAACCCGTAACAGCAATCAAAGCTGTTGCTCCGCCTGGCGGATGAAGTGTTTTGGTTATTTGCATTAATACAATGGATAATGAAACAGCTAATGGTGCAGTTATCCATAAAATATCGGGTGCTATTTTTTGAACTGTAACACCAATAATAGCCGAAACCAAATGTCCACCAATTAAATTTCGAGGTTGTGCCAACGGACTTTGAATTACACCATAAACCAAAACGCTCGATGCTCCGAATGAACCAATAAGATAAATTACATCTGATTTTGGTAACGTTTGTGACTGTAAATAAGCAATAATTCCAATTCCTATAAACGAACCAACGAAAGCCCAAAAGTGTTCTTTAAAATCAATTAAAGTTTCTTTGTAGAGAATGTAGCGTGTTTTTCTATAGCTTCTTTTTATCTTTTTAATAGGCATAATTACGACTTTAAATTGACCAAACTATAATTGTAAACCGTATAAGGGAAAATCTTTTTAGAAGTGTATTTAGCAATCAACGAAACCATTAAAATTGGAAAAAACAAAGTATAATCATTAATCATTCCGCAAACCAAAAATAAAGCGGTAAACGGTGCTTGAATACTAGCACTCAAAACAGCAGCCATACCAATAATCATAAAGTTAATAGGAATTACATTGCTGTGAAAATAAGTATTCAAAATGCTAGCAACAAATAATCCTAAAAATGCTCCAATAAACAAACTTGGGGCAAAAACACCGCCATCGCCACCAGCAGCAAGTGTTGCCGAAGTTAAAATTGGTTTCAATACAATAATTCCAATTAAAGTAGCAAACCAAGTTAATGTAATCGCTGGAGTTGAATTTGCAAAAATCTCTTTGATAGCGTGATAACCATCGCCATATAGTTGTGGTAAAACCAATAATCCAACGCTTAAAATAGCAGAACCAATTAGTATTTTATGGAATTGAGTTTTTAGCTTGCTGAATTTTGATTTGAAAAATAATACTGTTTTTGTCAAATAAACCGAATTCACTCCGGCTAAAACTCCAAGTAAAATGAAATAAGGAATAGCATGATAATGCCAAGTCGTTAAGGCAACGGTAAATAAAGCTTTTTCATCAAAAAATAACAATAAAGCAGAAGCAATAACAATGGCAATTCCATTGGTCAAAAAGAACGTTTTGTTCAGTTTTTTTGTAATCACTTCTATAGAAAACAAAATTCCAGCAATAGGACTTCCAAATAAAACGGTAATTCCGGCAGTAATTCCTGTGCAAATTAATTCGGTTTTGTATTTTTTAAAAATAGTTTCTTTCTCAGGAACAACATTGCCAATCGCTGCGGTTGCAACAACGGTAGAAACTTCAATTCCAGTAGAACCGCCAAAAACAACAGTTATTAGTCCATTTAAAAAATGAGACGGAATTTTATAAATAGGTAAAGTTTTGGATCTAAATTGAGTACAAGCAAAAATTTCAGTAATACCTTGATTGCTTTTTTTCTTAAACAAATAATACCTCAAAAAATAAATTAACGACAATCCAAAAATTGGAAAAACAAGAAAGAACAACCAGTTATTTTCGGCTCTTAAAAAGAAAATAGCTTCATAATGTTCGGTTATGTGTTTTAAAGCTAATCCCAAAAAAGCAGAAAGAAAGCTAACTAAAATAGCAGCTAGAATTAATTTTTTTGTAAAAATAAAAGAAGAATTGGGAGAGTTTTTTGCTTGATACATCATCAGTATGAATAATCTGTTTTTACAAAAGTACTAAATCATTATTCGAAATACTTTAAATAACATCTTAAACTGTCCTTAAGAAGTGTAAAATTGAAACAAAAAATTGTATTTTTGCACTCTTAAAAATAGAAAGACACTAAAATGTTAGAAAGATTACAATATGTAAAACAACGTTTCGACGAGATTTCGGATTTGATTATTCAGCCCGATGTTATTGCCGATCAAAAACGTTATGTGCAATTAAATCAAGAATATAAAGGATTAAAAGCGTTGATGGAAAAACGCGAAGAATTAATCAACATCACTGGAAATATCAACGAAGCCAACGAAATTCTAACCGATGGTTCGGATGCTGAAATGGTAGAAATGGCTAAAATGCAATTGGATGAAGCCAAAGATCGTTTGCCAGAACTGGAAGATGAAATTAAGTTTATGTTGATACCAAAAGATCCAGAAGATGCCAAAAATGTAATGGTGGAAATCCGTGCTGGAACTGGTGGCGACGAAGCTTCCATTTTTGCTGGAGATTTATTTAGAATGTACACCAAATATTGCGAAGCTCGCGGTTGGAGAACTTCGGTTGTAGATATGAACGAAGGAACATCTGGCGGTTTCAAAGAAGTAATTTTTGAAGTAACTGGCGAAGACGTTTATGGAACATTGAAGTTTGAAGCTGGAGTTCACCGTGTTCAACGTGTTCCACAAACCGAAACACAAGGTCGTGTTCATACATCGGCAGCAACGGTTATGGTTTTACCAGAAGCTGAAGAATTTGATGTGCAAATTGATATGAACGATGTTCGTGTTGACTTTTTCTGTTCATCTGGTCCAGGCGGACAATCGGTAAACACTACAAAATCAGCAGTTCGATTAACGCATATTCCAACAGGTTTGGTAGCACAATGTCAAGATCAAAAATCGCAACATAAAAATAAAGATAAAGCATTTATCGTTTTACGTTCAAGATTATACGAGCAAGAATTAGCAAAAAAACAAGCCGAAGACGCAACAAAACGTACTTCTCAAGTAAGTTCTGGTGATCGTTCTGCAAAAATCCGTACCTATAATTATGCACAAGGTCGCGTGACCGATCATAGAGTTGGTTTGGACGTTTTTGATATGGATGGCGTTATGAATGGAAAAATCCAAAAATTTGTGGATGAACTTCAGTTGGTCAACAACATGGAAAAACTAAAAGAAAGCGAAGTTTTCTAATATTTTAGAAAATAAAATCTCAATAAATGAACTCTGAATTAATTTCAGAGTTTTTTTGTTTAACTAATTAGATAATAATTTTTCACAAAAAATATTTTGTGTATATTTGGAACTAGAGCAAAAATTTTATGATTCAGCTTTAAAATTTTATGCCACCAAATCTATTAAAAACTAAAATGTAAACACATGAAGAAAATTACTTTATCTATTATTCTATTGCTATCGGTTAATTTTTCCTTTTCACAAGTAGCAGCCGAATACTTGTCGGGACTTAATAGTCCAACAAAAATGACATTGGACGGAACCACAATTTATGTGAACGGTTGGGAAGATATTTATACCATAAATACTTCTGCTAGTTCACCATCGGCAACTCTAATTTATTCATTACCAGCTGATTTTTATGCTTATAAAACCCAAAAGCTAGGTAATAACTTATTTATTTTGGTAGAAAACTGGATTGAATCTACTGATACTTTTGTTGGAATGCAAATTGTAAAACTAGATGTAACTAATATTGGAGCAGGAACACAAACCGTTATTAGTTCTTCTGACTTTATTGCTTCTTTTGCCTTGGTAGGAAATACAATGTATTATTCTAGAGAGATAGAAACAGCACCAGATGTATACACAACAAATATTTATAGTTTTGATGCTACACAAAGTTCACCAACATCAACTTTAGAATATGAAAATATTGGTCTAAACGATGAAGCTGTTGATGATGTTGAAGTTTATAATAATGTTTTGTACATTTCATCTGGCGGAGCAGAAAGAATTTTAAAATTTGATTTATCTTCCAGCACAGCTGTTCCCGAAGAATATTTAAACACTACTGATTTGAACTTCAATAAAGGTATTTTTATAACTTCAAATGGATATATGTATATCACTAATGCACACGAAATTGAAAAGATAGACGTTAATAATCCTGCAGCTAGTTTAGAGTTTATAGGTAGTCAAACAACTTATCAAGATTCAAACAATGGAAACTTATTTCTGGCTAATTTCAGAGATGTAGTTCTAGTTGGAAATAAATTATATATGACATTAGAAGATCAAGGAAGAATATTGACTTTAATTGATACAACTCTTGATACACCGAATTTTTCGGAGGAAACTTTAAAAATCTATCCTAACCCAGTAACGTCAGACTTATTTCTAGTTAATAATACAGATTTTAATGAATTTGAATTATTTGATACCATAGGCAAAAAAGTTAATTCTGGTAGTATTGATTCAAACACCATAAATTTCGAACATTTAAATGCGGGTGTTTATTTTTTAAATTTAAAAGGAAATAACAAACAAGATACTTTTAAAATAGTAAAACAATAGTTCAACATGTTTAAAATGAATTTTTTTAAACTTGATTTTATTTAAAAAGTAAATAGAAAAAATGCCATTCTAAAATTTAGTTTGGCATTTTTTTTCATACATAGCAAACTTTGCGAAAAACTTTGCGAACTTTGCGGTTAAACAAACAACAATGACAACACAACAATTAATCCAACAAATCCAACAAAAAAAATCATTTCTCTGCATCGGTTTAGATGTCGATTTAACTAAAATTCCACAACATTTACTCGAACTCGAAGATCCAATTTTTGAATTCAACAAAGCCATTATCGATGCTACGCATGATTTATGTGTTTCCTATAAACCAAACACAGCGTTTTACGAAGCTTATGGATTAAAAGGTTGGCAATCACTAGAAAAAACAATCAATTACATCAACGAAAAATATCCCGAAATTTTTACCATCGCCGATGCAAAACGTGGCGATATTGGAAATACTTCTTCCATGTATGCCAAAGCATTTTTAGAAGATTTGAATTTTGACAGCGTAACCGTTGCGCCATATATGGGAAAAGATTCAGTAGAACCGTTTTTAGCTTTTGAAAACAAGCATACCATTTTATTAGCATTAACTTCTAACGAAGGTGCGTTTGATTTTCAAACAAAAACTTTCGAAGGAAAAGAATTGTACAAAACCGTTATCGAAACTTCAAAAACTTGGAAAAACTCCGAAAACCTTATGTATGTTGTTGGCGCAACTAAAGCCGAATATTTCACCGAAATCCGTAAAATTGTTCCTGATAGTTTTTTGCTCGTTCCAGGCGTTGGAGCACAAGGTGGAAGTTTACAAGAAGTTTGTAAATTCGGAATGAACTCTAATGTTGGTTTGCTTATCAATTCCTCTCGCGGAATTATTTATGCTTCCAACGAAGTTGATTTTGCCAAAAAAGCTAGAGAAGAAGCATTGAAATTACAACAAGAAATGGAACAGATTTTATCTTAATTCTTAACAAACCTAGACGTAAAACTTCCTTTTTCATCCGTTATTTTAACAATGTAAATTCCATTACTAAAATTTGAAATATCAATCGTTTCTTGTTCTGAATTCATGTGAAATGAACTCAGTTTTTGACCTTGTATTGAATAAATAGTTACTTGACTAGCGGTTTGAACTTCATCAAATTGAATAGTTAATTTATTCTTTACTGGATTTGGAATTAGTGCGACTTTTTTTTTTACTCCAGCTTTAGGAGTTGACAAAGCACTTTGTTGATATACTCTAACGTAATCAATTTCGAAAGTATCTTGGTTAAAATTCGAACTTATATTTGATTG
>Ga0073902_10001660_pt1 | contig 11966 bp, 10 predicted proteins | sample KloWWTmeKNB19Kit_FD_66667 | JGI IMG/M metagenome (GOLD analysis project Ga0073902, IMG submission 66667) | Active sludge microbial communities from Klosterneuburg, Austria, studying microevolution and ecology of nitrifiers - Klosterneuburg... | ecosystem: Engineered > WWTP > Aerobic digester >...
GTGACCCACCTCGCCGAGATGCAGGAGCGGCTCTATGCCCAGAACGAGCACTCGCTGCTGCTGGTGTTCCAAGCCATGGACGCCGCCGGCAAGGACGGCACCATCAAGCACGTCATGAGCGGGATCAACCCGCAGGGCTGCCAGGTGCACGCCTTCAAGGCGCCCTCGCCCGAGGAGCTGGACCACGACTTCCTGTGGCGCTGCTCCACCCGCCTGCCGGAACGCGGGCGCATCGGCATCTTCAACCGCTCGTACTACGAGGAGGTGCTGGTGGTCCGCGTGCACCCCGAGTTCCTCGACGCGCAGCGCCTGCCCGCGCGACCGCCACTGGCGAAGTTGTGGCAGCAGCGCTACGAGGACATCAGCGCCTACGAGCGCTACCTCGGCCGCAACGGCACCGTGATCCGCAAGTTCTTCCTCAATGTGTCGAAGGCCGAGCAGAAGAAGCGCTTCCTCGAGCGCCTCGACGATCCGGCCAAGCACTGGAAGTTCGCCGAGGGCGACGTCGCCGAGCGCGCGCACTGGAACGCGTACATGAAGGCCTACGAGGACATGATCCGCGCCACCGCCACGCCCGAGGCGCCGTGGTACGTGGTGCCCGCCGACAACAAGTGGTACACGCGCCTGGTGGTGGCGGCCGCGATCTACGACGCGCTCGACGACATGGGCCTCAAGTACCCCAAGGTCGACGCGGCCCGGCGCAAGCACCTGGCGGCGATCCGCGACATGCTGGCGCGCCAGAAGGGCTGAAGAATGGGGTCTGAAAAAAAGGGGCCAGAGTGAATTGGCGTTTGAAACGCTAATTCACTCTGGCCCCTTTTTTCGGCCCCTATTTTTTCCTCAGTGCTTGAGGGTCTTGCGCAGGCGCTCGAGCGCCTGCAGCTGCGCCGCGGCCTGGGCCAACTGGGCCTGGGCGTCGGCGACCTCGATCGACTCGGTGCGGTCGGCGAGCAGGCGCTGGGCCTCGTCGCGGGCCTTGATCGCCGCGGCCTCGTCGAGGTCCTTGGCGCGGATCGCGGAATCGGCGAGCACGGTCACGACCTGCGGCTGCACCTCGAGGATGCCGCCGGAGATGTAGAAGAACTGCTCTTCGCCGTTGGCCTGGATGACGCGCACCTGGCCGGGCTTGAGGCGGGTGATCAGCGGTGCGTGGCGCGGCGCGATGCCGAGCTCGCCGAGTTCGCCGCTGGCGACGACGAGGGTGGCTTCGCCGTGGAAGATTTCGGCTTCGGCGCTGACGATGTCGACTTTGATGGTGGTCATCTGCTGGATGCCTGGTTTTCGCTGCTCGTCACCCCCACCCCTTGCCCTCCCCCCTCAAGGGGGAGGGGGAGTGAACGTCGCGCTGGCGCGCGACAGCGGTGTTGTTTGCGTCGGCGCTTACGCGCCGACGCCCATCTTCTTGGCCTTCTCGATCGCCTCGTCGATGCCGCCGACCATGTAGAACGCCTGCTCGGGCAGCGCATCGCATTCGCCCTCGACGATCATGCGGAAGCCGCGGATCGTTTCCTTGAGCGAGACGTACTTGCCGGGCGAACCGGTGAACACCTCGGCGACGTGGAAGGGCTGCGAGAAGAAGCGTTCGACCTTGCGCGCGCGCGCGACCACGCGCTTGTCTTCCTCGCTCAGCTCGTCCATGCCAAGGATCGCGATGATGTCCTTGAGTTCCTTGTAGCGCTGCAGCGTGGCCTGGACCTTGCGCGCGGTGTCGTAGTGCTCGTTGCCGATCACGTTCGGGTCGAGCTGGCGCGAGGTCGAGTCCAGCGGGTCCACCGCCGGATAGATGCCGAGCGAGGCGATGTTGCGGCTCAGCACCACGGTCGCGTCCAGATGGGCGAAGGTCGTGGCGGGCGACGGATCGGTCAGGTCGTCCGCCGGCACGTACACGGCTTGGATCGAGGTGATCGACCCGGTCCTGGTCGAGGTGATGCGCTCCTGCAGCGCGCCCATCTCGCCGGCCAGCGTGGGCTGGTAGCCCACCGCGGAGGGCATGCGGCCCAGCAGCGCCGAGACCTCGGTGCCCGCCAGCGTGTAGCGGTAGATGTTGTCGATGAACAGCAGCACGTCCTTGCCCTTGCCCGACGCGTCCTTCTCGTCGCGGAAGTACTCTGCCATGGTCAGGCCGGTGAGCGCGACGCGCAGGCGGTTGCCCGGCGGCTCGTTCATCTGGCCGTAGACCATCGCGACCTTGTCGAGGACGTTGGAGTCCTTCATCTCGTGGTAGAAGTCGTTGCCCTCGCGGGTGCGCTCGCCCACGCCGGCAAATACCGAAAGGCCCGAGTGCGCCTTGGCGATGTTGTTGATCAGTTCCATCATGTTGACGGTCTTGCCGACGCCGGCGCCGCCGAACAGGCCGACCTTGCCGCCCTTGGCGAAGGGGCACATGAGGTCGATGACCTTGATCCCGGTCTCGAGCAGCTCGTTGGTGGCGGCCTGGTCCTCGTAGGACGGCGCCTGGCGATGGATGACCCAACGCTCCTTCTCGCCGATCGGGCCGGCCTCGTCGATCGGGTTGCCGAGCACGTCCATGATGCGGCCCAGGGTCTTGGCCCCGACCGGCACCTTGATCGCCTCGCCGGTGTTGCGCGCCATCAGGTTGCGCTTCAAGCCATCGGTCGAGCCCAGCGCGATCGTGCGCACGATGCCGTCGCCGAGCTGCTGCTGCACCTCGAGCGTGATCTCGGTGCCGTCGACCTTGAGCGCGTCGTATACCTTCGGGACCTGGTCGCGCGCGTACTCCACGTCGACGACCGCGCCGATGATCTGCACCACCTTGCCAAGACTCATGACCGTATCCTCAATCAAGCTTCAATTCGTTCGCCCGGAACTTGCGGGCGTCGTGCGCCCCGGTTCACCGAGCCTCGCACACCCCCGGTCTACCGGGCGTCATTCCCGCGCAAGCGGGAATCCAACTTGTCCATCGCGCCGCCATCCGAAGATGGATTCCCGCTTGCGCGGGAATGACGCCTGAAACGCTGCGGCGACGCCGCCCGATTCGCGTGTCGCTGGCTAGACCGCCGCCGCGCCGCCCACGATCTCGGAGATTTCCTGGGTGATCGCCGCCTGGCGCGCCTTGTTGTAGATCAGGGTCAGCTCGTTGATGAGCTTGCCCGCGTTGTCGCCGGCGGCCTTCATCGCCACCATGCGCGCCGCATGCTCGGAGGCGATGTTCTCGACCACGGCCTGGTAGACCAGCACCTCGAGGTAGCGTCGCATCACGTGATCGAGGATCTCCGGCGCCGAGGGCTCGTAGAGATAATCCCAGTCGTGCCGCGACTCCACGTCCTCGCCCGGCACCAGCGGGATGAGCTGGCGGATGGTCGGCTGCTGGGTCATCGTGTTGACGAACACGTTGGTCGCCACGTACAGGCGGTCGATGCGCCCCTCGCGGTAGGCGTCCAGGGCCAGGTTGACGATCCCGACCAGCTCCGCCAGCGTCGGCCGGTCGCCGATCCTGGCGGCGTGGCCGGCGAAGGTCACGCCGTTGAGGCGGCGGAAGAACTGCGAGGCCTTGCTGCCGATCGCGTAGACCCCGACCTCGACGCCCTTGGCCTGCCACTCGCGAATGTCGCCGAGGATGCGGCGGAACAGGTTGTTGTTGAGGCCGCCGCACAGGCCGCGATCGGTCGAGACCACGAGGTAGGCGATGCGCCGGGACTCGCGCTCCTGCATGAACGGATGCTTGTACTCGCTGTTGGCGCGCGCGATGTGGCCGACCAGTCCGAGCATGCCGCGCACGTAGGGGCGCATCGTCCGCATCTGCTCCTGCGCACGGCGGATCTTGCTGGTGGACACCATCTCGAGCGCGCGGGTCACCTTGCGGGTGTTCTGCACGCTCTTGATCTTGGTCCGGATTTCCCTTGCGCCTGCCATGTGTGGTCCTGTGCCGTTGGATGCCGCCTGCCTGCCTGTAGGAGCGCGCTCTGCGCGCGATTAGCGCCGCAGGTTCTTGCTGCGCCTGTCGCGCGCAGAGCGCGCTCCTACGGTGTCTGTTACCAGCTGCCGGTCTTCTTGAAGTCCTCGATGCCCTGCTTGAACGTCGCCTCGATCTCGTCGTTCCAGTCGCCGCTGGCGATGATCCGGTCGACCAGCGCGCCGTGGTTGGCGCGGAAGTGCGCGTGCAGCGCCTTCTCGAACGGCAGGATCTTCTCCAGCGGCTGGTCGTCGAGGTAACCCTTCTCGGCGGCGTAGATCGACAGCGACATCAGCGCGATGTCGAGCGGCGCGTACTGCGCCTGCTTCATCAGCTCGGTGACGCGCTGGCCGCGCTCGAGCTGGGCGCGGGTCGCGGCGTCCAGGTCCGAGGCGAACTGGGCGAAGGCCGCCAGCTCGCGGTACTGCGCCAGGGCCAGCTTCACGCCGCCCGAGAGCTTCTTAACGATCTTGGTCTGCGCCGCGCCACCCACGCGCGACACCGAGATGCCGGCGTTCACGGCCGGGCGGATGCCGGCGTTGAACAGGTCGGTCTCGAGGAAGATCTGCCCGTCGGTGATCGAGATCACGTTGGTCGGCACGAAGGCCGAGACGTCGCCGGCCTGGGTCTCGATGATCGGCAGCGCGGTGAGCGATCCGGTCTTGCCCTTGACCTTGCCGCCGGTGAACTTCTCGACGTACTCCTCGTTGACGCGCGCGGCGCGCTCGAGCAGGCGGCTGTGCAGGTAGAACACGTCGCCCGGATAGGCCTCGCGGCCCGGCGGGCGCCGCAGCAGCAGCGAGATCTGGCGATAGGCCACGGCCTGCTTGGAAAGATCGTCGTAGATGATCAGCGCGTCTTCGCCGATGTCGCGGAAGTACTCGCCCATGGTGCAGCCCGAGTACGCCGAGATGTACTGCATGGCGGCGGACTCGGAGGCCGCGGCCGCCACCACGATGGTGTTGGCCAGCGCGCCGTGCTGCTCGAGCTTGCGCACCACGTTGGAGATCGACGAGGCCTTCTGGCCGATCGCGACGTAGACGCAGCGGATGCCCGAATTCTTCTGGTTGATGATGGTGTCGATCGCCAGCGCGGTCTTGCCGGTCTGGCGGTCGCCGATGATCAGCTCGCGCTGGCCACGACCGATCGGGATCATGGCGTCGACCGACTTGTAGCCGGTCTGCACCGGCTGCGAGACCGACTTGCGCCAGATCACGCCCGGCGCGACCTTCTCGATCGGCGAGCTGGCCTTGGCGTTGAGCGGGCCCTTGCCGTCGATCGGGTTGCCCAGCGCATCGACCACGCGGCCCAGCAGCTCGGGACCGGTCGGCACCTCGAGGATGCGGCCGGTGGTCTTGACCGAGTCGCCCTCGCGCAGGTGTTCGTACTGGCCCAGCACCACCGCGCCGACCGAATCGCGCTCGAGGTTGAGCGCCAGCGCGAAGGTGTTGCCCGGCAGCTCGATCATCTCGCCCGACATCACGTCGGCGAGGCCATGGATGCGCACGATGCCGTCGGCCACCGAAACGATGGTGCCTTCGTTGCGCGCCTCGGCGGAGATCTTGACCTTCTCGATGCGGGTCTTGATCAGGTCGCTGATTTCGGAGGGGTTGAGCGTCGTTGCCATGAGGGTTTTCCCGTCGTGGGCGGGCCGGCGGCCCGCCCTTTTGAGTATTCGTCTATTGCGTCAGCGCGCGTTCCAGGCGCGCCAGGCGCCCGCGCACCGAACCGTCGATGACCACGTCGCCGGCATCGATCACCGCGCCGCCGATCAGGCGCGTGTCGATCTCGCTGTGGAGCTCGATGTCGCGGCCGAAGCGCTGCTTGAGCGCCGCCTTGAGGCCCTCGGCCTGCGCGGCCTCGAGCGGCACCGCCGCGCGCACCTTCACCCGCAGGACCTGCTCGTGCTCGCGGCGGTACTGGCCGTAGAGCGCGGCGATCTCGGCCAGGAGGCGCAGGCGGCCATTGTTCGACAGCTCGCCCAGGAAGCCGGCGAAGGCCGAAGCGGCGGCCTCGCCCTCGGGCAGCAGCAGCCCGATCTTGCCGGCCTCGTCGAGGCGCGGGTCGCCCAGCAGGTTGGCGATGCGCGCGTCGGCGGCCACGGTCGCGGCGAATTCCAGCTTGTCGCCCCACGCCGCAAGGCTGCCGGCGCCGCGCGCCAGCTCGAACGCGGCGCGCGCGTAGGGGCGGGCCAGGGTGAGGTTCTCGCTCATGGCGCTCAGATCTCGCGCGCGAGCTGGTCGAGCAGTTCGCGATGGCGGCTGGCATCGATCTCGCGGCCGAGGATGCGCTCGGCACCGGCGACCGCGAGCGCGGCCACCTGCTGGCGCAGGACCTCGCGCGCCTTGTGCGACAGGTTGGCGATCTCGGCCTCGGCCTGGGCCTTGACCTTCGCGGCCTCGGCCTGCGCGTCGGTGCGCGCCTTGTCGATGATCGCGACCGCCTGCTTGTCGGCGCGATCGCGCACCTGCGCCGCCTCGGCGCCGGCCTTCTTGAGCTCGACCGCGACGCGCGCGTCGGCATCGGCCAGCTCCAGGCGCGCCTTGTCGGCCGCGGCGAGGCCGTCGGCGATCTTCTTCTGGCGCTCCTCGATCGCATTGAGCAGCGGCGGCCAGATGAACTTGACCGTGAACCAGATGAGGATCGCGAACGAGAGCATCTGGCCGAACAGGGTTGCGTTGATTTCCATGATGCGACCTCTACGGACCGCTGGCGCGGCGGCGACGGCGAACTCCTCGCCGTCGCGACACCCGCGACGCGGCCCTGGCGGCTACAAGTCCCGATGCGCCTGCCGCGCGGACGCGGCCGACGCAAGTGCGGCGCGCGACTCCGCGCGCGCCGCGCCGGATGCGATTACTTCAATTGGGCCAGCAACGGGTTGGCGAAGGCGAAGAACATCGCGATCGCCACGCCGATCAGGAAGGCCGCGTCGATGAGGCCGGCGAGCAGGAACATGCGGCCCTGCAGCATCGGCACCAGCTCGGGCTGGCGCGCGGCGGACTCGAGGAACTTCGAGCCCATGACGCCGATGCCGACGCAGGCGCCGAGCGCGCCCAGGCCGATGATGATGCCCAGGCCCAGGGCGGTGAAGGCCTGCACGTTGGCGATGAATTCCATGTGTTTCTCCTCGAAGCGACGGTAAGCGGTGGTAAGGAAAATATGGGGTCGAAGCGGGCTTTTTCAGCGCTCTGCGCGCTCAGTGCGACTCGTGCGCCATGGAGATGTAGACCACGGTCAGCACCATGAAGATGAAGGCCTGCAGGCCGATGATCAGGATGTGGAAGATCGCCCAGCCGGTGTTGATCAGGACCCCGGGCACGAAGCCGATCGCCGAGACCATCAGGCCCGCGATCAGCATGAACACCAGTTCGCCGGCGTACATGTTGCCGAACAGTCGCATCGCCAGCGAGACCGGCTTGGACAGGTATTCGACCACGTTGAGGAAGAAGTTCGGCAGCGCCAGCGCGAGCTTGCCGCCGGCGCCCTCGGCGTGGAACGGCGCGCTGAAGATCTCCTTGGTGAAGCCCCAGCCGCCCTTGGCCTTGACCGAGTAGTAGAGGATCAGGAAGAAGACGGTGATCGACATCGCGAAGGTGGTGTTGACGTCGGCCGTCGGCACCATGCGCCAGTAGGTGTGGTGCGCGGCCTCGGGGCCGCCCAGGTGGTGGACGACGAAACCGACCAGGTCCAGCGGCAGCAGGTCCATCGCGTTGAGCACGAAGACCCACAGGAAGATGGTCAGCGCCAGCGGCGCCAGGAAGCGGCGGTCGCCGTGGAACACGTCCTTGACCTGGCCGTCGACGAACTCGACCACCAGCTCGACGAAGGCCTGGCCCTTCGAGGGCACGCCGGCGGTGGCCTTGCGCGCCTTGGACCAGAACCACAGCAGCACCAGCGCGCCGAGCACGGCGCTCATGATCAGCGAGTCCCAGTGCACGATCCAGAACGAGCCCTCGACCACGGGACCCTTGTTGTGGGTCAGGTGATGGGTGATGTACTCGGTCAGACCACCGGATTCGGCTTCCACGCTCACGTACTGCGCTCCGTCATTGCCTTGAAGAACCCGCTTGCCACCTGTGCCAGCAAGGCCGCGCCGAAGCCCGTGACCACGGGCAGCGCAGGCCATGCGAGGCGCCCCAACAGGATGTAGAGGCCGCCGATCATCACCAGCCACTTCAGCAACGTGCCCGCGAACAGCCGCGCCAGCACGGTGCCTGCCGTGGCCCCGCTCCCGCCCAGGTAGCGCAGCGCGAACAGCGCCGTCGCCACCGTGGCGACCGCACCACCTGCCAGCGCCGCGAGTGCCTCTCGCGGACCCGCAGCCAGCCAGCCCAGGCCAGACGCCGCGGTGGCGGCGACCTGCGACAGCAACACCCAAGCAGCAAGGCGTCGCGCGCTGGAGGGGTGGTTCTGCACGCGGGGCTCGCAGACTGGTGAAGCGGGCACGCCCGGGGAGGGCGCCTGCAGGCCTGAAATGGAAACGGGCCGGCAAAGCCTTTGAATTTTAACGGGCTGCTTCGCGGCGGCGCAAGGCAGGGCCGGGTAACGAAGGGTCGCGGGACGCCGGCCGGGCCAGGCTGCGGCATGCCCAGCCCTTTTGGGTCAAGGGCTTGGGCGCATTGCCGCGCGGTTCACGCCGGGGATGGCGGCGGCGCGGTCGCGCTGCGGCCACACCAGACGACCTCGAAGCACGCGAGGAGCCGCAGACGAGCAAGGTGTGGCCGCAGGCACGGCTTGCGCCTATCTCCCTTAGCCGATGTGGTGCCCGAACCAATCCAGCATTCCGCGTGCAACCACTCGCGACTGTCCTGCTTGGACCCTCCGCTGGGGAAGGTCCCTGCCCCCTGGACGCACGCTTAGGGGGTAGGGACCGGATCAATGCGCTGGTGAAAGGGTGCGGCCATTGGCCAAGCGTGGCTTGGCCTCGGCGGTATCGGCGCACGAAACCTGCGCGGGAGTCGCCCCCTTCTTGCGCGCTCAAGGCGTCGCGCCGCCCCATTTCCAGCCTGGCTTGCGCGAACTCCAGCGCATTGATCTACTTTGCACGCTCACGCAATGCGGGGTTCGCTCTTGATTGACACGCTGGTCAGTCTCTCGCTCGCGGGCCTGCTTGCGACTGAAGTAGCCGCTACTGGCGTCCCAACGAATTGGGAGTCCATCGGTCCGTATGGCGGCGAGATGCGGTCGATTGCCTGGTCGCCACTTGATCCTTCGCTCGCCGTCGCCACGACGAGGCTCGTTGTCTACGTCAGCCGCGATGCCGGTGCCACCTGGACCGAGAGTTGGCTGTTTACGGTGCCGGCCAGCAGTCCGCACCCGACCAACAACATCGTATTCGACCCTGTTTCTCCGAGCCGCTTTTACGTCCTTGATGACGGCGGTGGTGTCGCGAGGACAGATGACGCGGGCTCAAATTGGAGCGTCGTCCATCGCTGGCCTGGAGAACTCACCGCGTTCGCCATCGACCCTGATGATGTGAACAATTTGCATGCCTATGTAACGCTTCGCGGACCGCTCGGTGAGTTCCTCTCGTATCGCATGGAGTCGGCGGATGCTGGCCTGAGTTGGACCGAAATCGGTTGGACGCGCAATTGCGACGAGGCCAGCGGAGTGCGTGCCGTCGCGTTTACCGATGAATCTCCGCGGCGGCGGCTGGAGTTGGTGCCGGAGTTCGGCGGATGCGTCGGAAGCCAATGGTCATCGGGCCTTTACGCAGTTGGCGCTCAAGGCACTACTCTGCTGTCGGACGTTGGCACGTTTCCGAATGCGACCGTTCGCCCTGCCACGCGCCTAGTCATTGGCTTTGATGCCTGGTACATGCAACTGGGATCGTCGCTGTTGCGCTCCGTCAACTTTGGCGCCAACTGGACCACGGTGCGCTCAGGGAACTACGACTCCTCGATGTCCGATGAGCGAATCGTCGCGGCATCAAACGCCGGCGTATACCAGAGCACCGACGGCGGTGACAGTTGGGTACTCGCCTCCACCACCGAACCAACGTATGGTCCGGTCGCGCCAGTACCGGCGGTCGCCGCCGATTCCAGTGGGCGCATGCTCGCGACCACTCGGCTGGGCATGGTGCGCTCGATCGATGGCGGAGCGACATGGACTCCCGCATCCCAAGGGCTGACGAATTTACGCATTCGTGCAGTCGAGGTCGCAGGGGACGGCACAATCTGGGCTGGTCAGGGAGAGCCCGGCTTCACCGGCGTCTCGATGGGGGTCTTGCGGTCTACTGACGGCGGGCAGAGCTGGCAGAAGTCGGACATCTCCAACGTCGCCGCATATATCAGGGATATTCGCCTGGACTCCGCCACTAGTTCGCGGCCTGGTGGCGGTCGCCTCCACGCCAGCGGGTCCAACTGCCTGAACACCAACTGCACATCGTTCGGTCCAGCGGGTTTCAACAATGGAATTTACGTCAGCGAGGACGGCGGCGTGTCGTGGGCCGTTTCCGGCAGCGGAATTCCTCAGACAAGCGATATCGGAGTCGTGCGAGCGCTCGCGCTCGACCCGCACGCCGAGACGCCTGCCGGCACGAGCCAGCTGGTCGCGGGCACCTCAGCCTATGCTGGCCAGTGGCTGGTGTCGCGCAGCGTGAATTTCGGAAGCAATTGGTCTGGCACGGCCGGGCTGCCGAGCCAGCAGAACTACGTAAGTGGGGCAGTAACGGATTTGATGTTTGATCCGCTCGTTGCGGGGGTCGCCTACGCGACCGTCCTTGCCGATAATCCTTACGACTCGCCTCCCAACAGCATAGCCAGCGGCGTGTTCCGCTCAACGGATGGCGGTGCCAGTTGGGTCTTGACGTCAAGCGGTTTACCGATGATCTCCGGCTGGCCCAACGCGCGGCAGCCCACCTACTCTGTCGTGGCAGACTGGCTTCGGCCTGATCGACTCTGGTCCGCGGGATCGATGCGCTCGGTCGATGGGAGCGAGGCGCCTTGGGTCTATCGCAGCGTCGACGGCGGCGCCAGCTGGAACAGTTGTGGACCCGGCCTTCCTACCTTGGGCAGCCCGCGCCGCATCGCGCAATCGAACGTGAACTCGAATGTGCTTGCATTGGCAGTTGGCTCGACATCGCTTGCCCAAGGTCGAGTCATGGTGAGCCGGGACGGCTGCAGCTCATGGACGGAGGTACCCAATCCCGCGATCCGAAGTGCTACGGAGATCTTGATTCGCGGCGCCAAGATCTACGCCGGAACAGATCGTGGCGTCTTCGTCACGGTGGTGGACGGCATCGAACTGCTTTCGGATGGCTTCGAGTAGGCATTGCGCGGCATGTAGCGTGTTCGGCCATCGTCCGTAGGATTGAACGTCTGGAGAGTGGCAGATTCGTGCGTTGGCGCTGTAAGGAGGTCAAGAGAGGTCAACGGTCGGGTTTTGTTTCTTGCGTCGCGCCGGGCTGCCGGGCTCGCGGGCGCGCAGTGCAGCCCGAGTGGCCTGATCCGGGTCCAGACGGCATTCGGGCGGTGGAGCGGATCGCCGCGTGGCGCGTTGGTGCGGCTGTCGCATCCCGCTGCGATCGCGCGCCCCACCCGCAACTCCCTGAATCGCTTGAAGTTGCCTCCGCAAGCCGCACATCGCCATAATCGACGGCTGCGAGCGCAGCGACGTTCGTGACCTGGAGATCCCGCGGCATGAGCGAGGCGAAGGACCCCTACCTCACGGTCGCGGCCGGACAACCCGTGTTCCGCGAGGGCGATGCCGGCACCGAGATGTACATCATCGAGACCGGCACGGTGGACATCCTGCGCGCGCGCAGCGGGGCGGAGCCGCTCGCCAGCCTCGAAGCAGGGGACTTCTTCGGCGAGATGGCGATCCTCGAGGACCAGCCGCGTTTCGCCACCGCGGTGGCGCGCAGCGAGGCGCGGCTGCTGCGCATCGACCGCGCGCATTTCAACGACGTGCTGTCGCAGAACGTCGAGGTCGCGATCCGGATCATGCGCAAGCTGGCCGCGCGGGTGCGCCGCAGCGAACAGCGCGCCAACGACGCCCAGGCGGCGCTGGACGGGTTCCGCCAGAAGCTGTCCGGGCGTGCCGAGGGTGCCGC
>Ga0073902_10001663_pt1 | contig 11955 bp, 10 predicted proteins | sample KloWWTmeKNB19Kit_FD_66667 | JGI IMG/M metagenome (GOLD analysis project Ga0073902, IMG submission 66667) | Active sludge microbial communities from Klosterneuburg, Austria, studying microevolution and ecology of nitrifiers - Klosterneuburg... | ecosystem: Engineered > WWTP > Aerobic digester >...
AGTGCTGCGTCCGCAGGACGCGGAGGAGCAGCCGCAGCACATGGATGTGCAAGTGCTGCGTCCGCAGGACGCGGAGGAGCAGCCATGACGCCGCGTTCGTTGGCGTGGATCGCGCAGGCGACGTCGGGCCGGCTGGTCGGCGAGGACCGCCTGGTCGAAGCCATCGCCACCGATACGCGTGCCCTGCCGCAGGGCCGCGATGCCTTGTTCGTCGCGCTGAAGGGCGGCAACTTCGATGGCCACGACCACGTCGCCACGGCGGCCCTGGGTGGCTGCGTGGCGGCGCTGGTGTCGCGCGAGGTCGAGGCATCGATCCCGCAGGTCGTCGTGGCCGATAGCGAACGCGCGCTCGGCGATTTCGCCGCCGCGGTGCAGCGCGAACGCGCGACCAAGGTGCTGGCGATCACCGGCAGCAACGGCAAGACCAGCGTCAAGGCGCTGCTGCTCTCGATCCTCGGGCGGGTCGGCGGCGCCTATGCCAATCCCGGCAACCGCAACAACGAGATCGGCCTGCCGCTGGCGGTGCTGGACGCGCCGGACGACGCCCGCTTCGCGGTGTACGAGATGGGCGCGGGCAAGCCCGGTGACATCGCCTACCTCACCGCGATCGCGCGGCCGGACGTGGCGCTGGTCAACAACATCGCGCCGGCGCACCTGCAACGGATGGGCAGCCTGCTTGGCGTTGCCGACACCAAGGCCGCGATCTACGACGCGCTGGCGGACGATGGGGTGGCGGTGGTCAACGCCGACGACGCGTTCGCGCCGTACTTCCTGGCGCGTGCGCAGGGCCGCCGCAGCGTCCGCTTCGGACTGGAGGCCAGCGCCGAGATCAGCGCGCGCGGCATCGACGGCGATGGCGAGGGCTCGCGCTTCGTGCTGGTCGCGCCGGCCGGCGAGGTTGCGGTCGCGCTGCCGATGCCGGGCCGCCACAACGTGCGCAACGCGCTGGCCGCGGCGGCGATGGCGCTGGCCGCCGGCGCCACCCTCGGGCAGGTGCGTGACGGTCTCGACAACGTGCAGCCGGTGGCGGGGCGCCTGGTTTCGCATCGCCTGCGCAATGGCGCGGTGCTGGTCGACGACAGCTACAACGCCAACCCGGGTTCGCTGGATGCCGCCATCGACACCCTTGCCGCAAGCGGCGACGAAGCCTGGCTGGTGCTGGGCGACATGCGCGAACTCGGCGCCGACGAAGTCGCGCTGCACGCGCAGGCCGGCGTGCGTGCGAAGGCGGCCGGGCTGTCCCGGCTGTTCACGCTGGGCAGCCTGAGCCAGGCCGCCAGCGATGCCTTCGGCGATGGCGCGCGCGGGTTCGCGACGCATGCGCAACTGGTCGACGCCCTGCGCGCCGAGTTGCACGCCGGGGTGCGGTTGCTGGTCAAGGGGTCGCGCGGCAGTGCGATGGACCGGGTGGTCAAGGCGCTGCTGGCAGCGGATGCCGGCACCGCGATTGGAGAGGCCGATGCTGCTTGAACTGACCCGCTGGCTGGAACAATTGCAGAGCCTGTTCGGCCTGTTCAATTACCTGACCTTCCGCGCCATCCTCGGTGCGCTGACCGCGCTGGCGCTGTCGCTGTGGTGGGGGCCGGCGATGATCCGCTACCTGGCCACGCTGAAGGGCGGCCAGCCGATCCGCAGCGACGGCCCGCAGTCGCATTTCTCCAAGGCCGGCACCCCGACCATGGGCGGCGCCCTGATCCTGACCAGCATCGCCGCCTCGGTGCTGCTGTGGGCGGACCTGCGCAACAAGTACGTGTGGGTGGTGCTGGTGGTGATGCTGGGCTTCGGCGCGATCGGCTGGTGGGACGACTGGATCAAGATCGTCAAGCGCGACCCCAACGGCATGCGCTCGCGCACCAAGTACGCCCTGCAGTCGCTGCTCGGGCTGGCGGCCGGCATCTACCTGTTCGCGTTCGCCGACGTGCCCGCGGCGACCACTTTCTACGTGCCGTTCCTGAAGTCGATCGCGCTGCCGCTGGCCGGGGTCGGGTTCGTCGCGATCGCCTATTTCTGGATCGTCGGCTTCTCCAACGCGGTCAACCTGACCGACGGCCTCGATGGCCTGGCGATCATGCCCACCGTGCTGGTGTCTTGCGCGCTCGGCGTGTTCGCGTACGCCTCCGGCAACGCGGTGTTCGCCGAGTACCTGCAGATCCCGCGGGTGCCCGGCGCCGGCGAGCTGGTGATCATCTGCGCCGCGATCGCCGGCGCCGGCCTCGGCTTCCTGTGGTTCAACACCTACCCGGCGATGGTGTTCATGGGCGACATCGGCGCGCTGTCGCTGGGCGCGGTGCTCGGCACCATCGCGGTGATCGTGCGCCAGGAACTGGTGCTGGTGATCATGGGCGGGATCTTCGTGATCGAGACCCTGTCGGTGATGATCCAGGTGGCGTCGTTCAAGCTCACCGGCAAGCGCGTGTTCCGGATGGCGCCGATCCACCACCATTTCGAGCTCAAGGGCTGGCCGGAGCCGCGGGTGATCGTGCGCTTCTGGATCATCAGCGTGGTGCTGGTGCTGGTCGGCCTTGCGACCCTGAAGGTCCGCTGATGGGCGCCATCGCCTTCGACAGCGCGATCCACGACGGCAGGCGCCAGGCGATGCGCGTCGACGACATCGGCGGGCGCTTCGACCCGTGGCTGCTGGGGGTGTCGATCGCGCTGGCCTGCTTCGGGGTGGTGATGGTCGGCTCGGCGGCGGTCGCCGGTGCCGGCATGGACGTCGGCCCGTGGTACTTCCTGACCCGCCACGTGCTGTTCCTCGCCGGCGGACTGGTGCTGGCCGCCTTCGCCATGCGCATGGAACTGAAGGTCGTCGAACAGCACAGCCAGCTGCTGCTGCTGGCCTGCTTCGCCCTGCTGCTGGTGGTGTTCGTCCCGCACGTGGGCAGTTCGGTCAACGGCGCTCGGCGCTGGATCAACCTCGGCATCTCCAAGTTCCAGGTGGTGGAAGCGGTCAAGGTCCTCTACATCGTGTGGCTGGCGAGCTACCTCAAGCGTTACAGCGAGGACGTGGCGGTCACCTGGATGGCGATGCTCAAGCCGGTCGGCGTGGTCGGCGCGCTGGTCGTGCTGCTGCTGCTGCAGCCGGACTTCGGTTCCTCGGTGCTGTTGCTGGGCATCACCACCTGCATGTTGCTGCTGGGCGGCGCCCCGATCCGCCGCATCACCCTGCCGATCCTGCTGCTGGTGCCGGCGCTGGTGCTGCTGGTGGTGTTCGAACCGTACCGCATGCGCCGGGTCACCTCGTTCATGGATCCGTGGCAGGACCAGCTCGGCGCCGGTTACCAGCTCAGCAATGCGCTGATGGCGATCGGCCGCGGCGAGTGGTTCGGGGTCGGGCTTGGGGCATCGGTGCAGAAGCTCAACTACCTGCCGGAAGCGCATACCGACTTCATCTTCTCGGTGATCGCCGAGGAGACCGGCTTCGCTGGCGTGTGCCTTGTCGTCGGCATGTATGCGCTGCTGGCCGGGCGCGCGTTCTGGCTGGGCCTGAGGTGCGTCGAGATGAAGCGCCACTTCGCCGGCTACATCGCCTTCGGCATCGCCCTGTGGATGGCGCTGCAAAGCTTCGTCTCGATCGGGGTCAACCTCGGCCTGCTGCCGACCAAGGGCCTGACCCTGCCGCTGGTCTCCTCCGGTGGTTCCAGCGTGCTGATGACGTGCGCCGCGCTGGGCCTGCTGCTGCGGGTGTCCTACGAATACGAGCGCGCCGCGCGCCAGGTCGCGAAGCTGCGCGGGGTGGCCACCGGCCCGTCGGTGGGCAGTCCGCCGCCGACCTCGCAACCCTCCATGAGCCAGGCACCGAAGCCCGGCGAGCCGGCGCCGCGCGGCACCAGCCGGCTGCGCCAGCGGGTCGAGCCGAGCATGGGCACCGCCACCGAATCCGCCGCCGCCGCCGCATTGCGGAGGTCGCGTTGAGCACGCCGTTGCCCACGCCGAACGTGGTCATCCTGGCCGGCGGCACCGGCGGCCACATCTTCCCCGGCCTTGCGGTCGCGCATGCGCTGCGTGCGCGTGGCGCGAATGTCGGCTGGCTGGGCGCGGATGGCGGCATGGAAACCCGGCTGGTGCCGCAGCATGGGCTGGCGATCGACACCATCGCGGTGTCGGGATTGCGCGGCAAGGGCATCGCCACGCTGCTGTCGGCGCCGTTGCGGGTGCTGCGCGCGGTGCGCGACGCCGCCCGCGTGCTGCGCCTGCGCAAGCCGGACGCGGTGGTGAGCTTCGGCGGGTATGCCGCGGGCCCGGGCGGGATCGCCGCGCGGATCGCCGGCATCCCGCTGCTGGTGCATGAACAGAACCGCGCCGCCGGCATGACCAACAAGGTGCTGGCGAAGTTCGCGCGGCAGGTGCTGGTCGGCTTCCCGCAGACCTTCGCCAATGAAACCCTGGTCGGCAATCCGGTGCGCGCGCAGATCGCGCAGGCGTTGCCGCCGGCACAACGCGACTTCCACCATGGCGGCGCGCTGCGCCTGCTGGTGCTGGGCGGCAGCCAGGGCGCGCGTGCGCTCAACAACGCGGTGCCGCAGGCGGTCGCGGCGCTGGGCCAGCCGGTCGAGGTGCTGCACCAGGCCGGCGAAAAGCTGCTGGACGATGCGCGCAAGTCGTATGCCGATGCTGGCGCCAGCGCGCGCGTCGAGCCCTTCATCGCCGACATGGCCGAAGCGTATGCCTGGGCGGACCTGGTGGTCTGCCGCGCCGGCGCGCTGACCCTGGCCGAAGTGTGCGCGGTGGGCGTGGGCAGCGTGCTGGTGCCGTTCCCGCAGGCGGTCGACGACCACCAGACCCGCAACGCCGAATACCTGGTCGAGCGCGGCGCCGCCCTGCTGCTCAAGCAGGACGACACCCTGGCCGCGCGCCTGCGCGATGTATTGGCCGAGCTGGCGCGCGATGCCGGCCGGCGCTTCGCGATGGCCGATGCCGCGCGCGCGCTGGCCAGGCCGGACGCCGCCGAACGCGTCGCCGACGCGGTGTTGGCCACCATTCGAAAGGAAACCGCCTGATGTCCCACAGCCTGCGCCTGCAGCAGATCGGCGACCTCGCCAAGGCCTTCCCGCGCGTGCATTTCGTCGGCATCGGCGGGGTCGGCATGAGCGGCATCGCCGAGGTGCTGTGCACGCTCGGCTACCAGGTCAGCGGTTCCGACAATGCGGACAACGTGGTGACCAAGCGGCTGGCGTCGCTGGGCGTGACCGTGTGCAAGGGCCACGCCGCGGCGAACGTGCTGGATGCCGACTGCGTGGTGGTCAGCAGCGCGATCAAGCCGGACAACCCGGAGCTGCTGGAAGCGCGCGCGCAGCGGATCCCGGTGGTGCCGCGCGCGGAAATGCTGGCCGAGCTGATGCGCTTCAGGCGCGGGATCGCGGTCGCCGGCACCCACGGCAAGACCACCACCACTTCGCTGCTGGCCAGCGTGCTGGCCGAGGGCGGGATGGACCCGACCTTCGTGATCGGCGGCCAGCTGCTCGCGGCCGGCGCCAACGCGCGCCTCGGCGGCGGCCAGTGGCTGGTGGCGGAGGCCGACGAGAGCGACGGCAGCTTCCTGCGCCTGAACCCGGCGGTGGCGATCGTCACCAACATCGATGCCGACCACCTCGAGAACTACGGCGGCGATTTCGCCCGGGTCAAGGCGGCGTTCTCCGAATTCCTGCACCGGCTGCCGTTCTACGGGCTGGCGGTGCTGTGCATCGATGATCCCGAGGTCGCGCTGCTGGCGGGCAACACCCCGCGCCACGTGGTGACCTACGGTTTCGCCGCCGAGGCCGACGTGCGCGCCGAGGGCGTCTCCCAGCAGGGCGCGCGCATGCAGTTCACCCTGTGCCTGCCGGACGCATCGCGCACCGCGGTGACGCTGGCGCTGCCGGGACGCCACAACGTGCAGAACGCGCTGGCCGCCGCCGCCGTTGCCTGGCAACTGGGGGTCGGCAACGCGTCCATCGCCCGCGCGCTCGAGCAATTCGCCGGCATCGGCCGCCGCTTCAACCAGCTGGCGACGTTGCCGCTGGCGGGCGGTGGCGAGGTGGTGCTGGTGGACGACTACGGCCACCACCCGAAGGAACTTGCGGCGGTGTTCGATGCGGCGCGCGGTGGCTGGGCCGACAAGCGGCTGGTGGTGGCATTCCAGCCGCACCGCTATTCGCGTACCCGCGACCTGTTCGACGAATTCGCCGCGGTCCTGTCCGGTGTCGATGCGCTGGTCCTGACCGAGGTGTATCCGGCCGGCGAAGCACCGATCGCCGGCGCCGACGCGAAGGCGCTGGCGCGCTCCATCCGCACCCGCGGCCGGGTCGATCCGGTGGTGGTCGGCAGTGCCGCCGAGCTTGGCGACGCACTCGCCGGGGTGCTGCGCGACGGCGACCTGCTGCTGATGATGGGGGCCGGCGACATCGGCGCGGCCGCGCAGTCGATCGCGCGCAACGGCTTCGGCGGGGGCGATGCATGAACGCCACCACGTTCCCGCCGCTGCGCATCACCGACCCGCGCGCGTTCGGCCGGGTCGCGGTGCTGATGGGCGGCACCAGCGCCGAGCGCGAGGTCTCGCTGGATTCCGGCCGCAACGTGCTGCAAGCGCTGCAGGCGCGCGGCGTGGACGCGCATGCGGTGGACGGGATCCCGGCGCTGGTCGATGCGCTGGTCCACGGCAAGTTCGACCGCGTGTTCAACATCCTGCACGGCAACAAGGGCGGCGGCGAAGACGGCGTGCTGCAGGGCCTGCTGGAAGCCTTCGAAGTGCCGTACACCGGCTGCGGGGTGCTGGCCAGCGCGCTGACCATGGACAAGATCCGCACCAAGCAGGTGTGGATGAGCGCGGGCCTGCCGACGCCGACGTTCGTGCGGCTGGCGCCGGGCGATGGCGTGCGCGCGGCGGCGCTGGAGCTTGGCCTGCCGGTGTTCGTGAAGCCGTCCAGCGAAGGTTCCAGCGTCGGCGTCGCCCGCGTGGTCGACGCGGCCGCGATCGACGAAGCCATCCGCGTCGCGCGCGAGTACGGCGGCGAGATGCTGATGGAGCAGATGATCGTCGGCGACGAGCTGACCGTCGGCATCCTCGGCGATGTCGCGCTGCCGTCGATCCGGATCGTGCCGAAGGGCGAGTGGTACGACTACAACGCCAAGTACCTCGCCGACGACACCCAGTACCTGTGCCCCGGCCTGGACGGTGCGCAGGAAGACGAGATCCGCCGCATCGCGCTGGCCGCGTTCCGCGCCGCCGGCTGCACCGGCTGGGGCCGGGTCGACGTGATGCGCGAGCGCGCCAGCGGCCAGCTCACCCTGCTGGAGGTGAACACCGCGCCGGGCATGACCAGCCACTCGCTGGTGCCGAAGGCCGCGCGCCAGCTCGGCGTCGAGTTCGAAGAACTGTGCTGGCGGATCCTCGAACAGAGCATGCCGGAGGCCGCGACCCCGTGAGCGCGATGCTGCGACTGCTGGCGTGGATCCTGGCCCTGGCACTGGTGGCGTTGCCCGTCGTGGCCGTGGTCAATGGCTGGGTCGGCGGCGCGCAGTTCCCGCTGCGCACGCTGCGCGTGCAGGGCGAACTGCAGCGGGTGGACGCGGCGCGGTTGCGCGCGACCGTGCTGCCGCATGCGCGGCGCGGATTCTTCGCGGTGCAGCCGGAGCGCATCCAGGCCGCGGTCGCCGCATTGCCGTGGGTGGAGCGGGTGGAAGTGCGCAAGCACTGGCCGGACGTGCTGGAGCTGCGGATCAGCGAGCACCGGCCGTTCGCGCGCTGGGGCGGCGGTCGCCTGCTGTCCGAGCAGGGCCGGCTGTTCCCGGCCCGTGGCATCGCGGTACCGCGCGGACTGCCGTTGCTGGACGGACCCGATGCGCGCGTCGCCGACGTGGTGGCGCTGTACAACCAGGCGCGCGAACGCCTCGCCAATGCCGGCGGTGTGCGCGGGGTGGCGCTGGACCGCCGCGGCAGCTGGTCGATGACCCTCCACGGCGGGACCGAAGTCGTGCTCGGCCGCAACGACCCGGATGCGCGCCTGCAGCGCTTCGCCCCGCTGCTGCCGCGGCTGGCCGCGCAGCATCCCGGGCAGCGGCTGGCGCGCGCGGACCTGCGCTACACCAACGGTTTCTCGCTGACCTGGGTCGACCTGCCGAAGGCCCCGGAAAACGCATTGCTGCTCCCCCAGCCCGTCGCAGCGTTGTCGCGCAGCGGGTCTTCGTCGATGGAAGGAACCTCATGAATCGCAAGGGCGACAAGTCGCTGATCGTCGGCCTCGACATCGGCACCTCCAAGGTCACCGCGCTGGTCGGCGAGTACGCGCCGGGCGAGCCGATCGAGGTGATCGGGATCGGTTCGCACGAATCGCGCGGCCTGCGCCGCGGGGTGGTGGTGGACATCGACTCCACCGTGCAGTCGATCCAGCGCGCGGTGGAGGAGGCCGAGCTGATGGCCGGCTGCGAAGTGCGCAGCGTGTACGCCTCGATCTCCGGCAACCACGTGCAGTGCCGCAATTCGCAGGGCATCGCCCCGATCCGCGAGGGCGAGGTCACCTACGCCGACCTCGACCGCGTGCTGGAAGCGGCCAAGGCGGTGGCGATCCCGGCCGACCAGAAGATCCTGCATGCGATCCCGCGCGACTACGTGCTCGACGATTCGCAGGAAGGCATCCGCAACCCGGTCGGCATGACCGGCGTGCGCCTGGAGGTGCACGCGCACCTGGTGGTGTGCGCGCAGTCGGCCGCGGCCAACATCAGCAAGTGCGTGCAGAAGTGCGGCCTGCAGGTGGACAGCCTGATCCTGTCCGCGCTGGCCTCCAGCCAGGCGGTGCTGACCGCCGACGAACGCGAGCTGGGCGTGGCGATGGTCGACATCGGCGCCGGCACCACCGACATCGCGGTCTACGTGCAGGGCGCGATCTGCCACACCGCCAGCCTGCCGGTCGCCGGCGACAAGGTCACCGAGGACATCGCGCACATGCTGCGTACGCCTACCCCCGAGGCCGAGCAGATCAAGGTCCGCTACGCCTGCGCGCTGGCGCAGCTGGCGCGCGCCGAGGAATCGATCCAGGTCCCGAGCGTCGGCGACCGCCCGCCGCGGCGGCTGCCGCGGCACGCGCTGGCGCAGGCGGTGCAGGCGCGTTACGAGGAGATCTTCGAGATGGTGCAGGCCGAATTGCGCCGCTCCGGCTTCGAGCAGTTGGTGCGCGCCGGGATGGTGCTGACCGGCGGCGCCTCGAAGATGGAAGGCGTGGTCGAGCTGGCCGAGGAGATGCTGCAGATGCCGGTGCGGATCGGCATCCCGCAGGGGGTGACGGGCCTCGGCGAGGTGACCGGCAACCCGGTGCACGCCACCGGCGTGGGCCTGCTGCTGATGGGCAGCCAGATCGAGAACCCGCGGCGCTCGGTGCTGCCGGGTGGCCGCGCCGGCGGGTTCTTCAAGAGGGTGAAGGACTGGTACCGCGGCGAATTCTGAGATTCAACGCCGGCGCGAGGGCGCGGCGGCGTGCGGTGGGTGGGAGGCAGGGGCCGGCGACACGACATCCAACCAAGCAACAGATTCCGACAAGCAAACAACCAAGCAATTCATAACAAGAGGACACGGACATGGCGCACTTCGAACTGGTTGAAAAGATGGCACCGAACGCGGTGATCAAGGTCGTGGGCGTGGGCGGTGGCGGCGGCAACGCCGTGGCGCACATGGTCAGCAGCAGCGTGGACGGGGTGGAGTTCATCACCGCCAACACCGACTCGCAGGCGATCAAGAACTGCGGCGCGAAGACCCAGCTGCAGCTGGGCGGCAACGTCACCAAGGGCCTTGGCGCGGGCGCCAACCCGGAAGTCGGCCGCCAGGCCGCGCTGGAGGATCGCGAGGCGATCATCGATGCGCTGAGCGGCGCCGACATGGTGTTCATCACCGCCGGCATGGGCGGCGGCACCGGCACCGGCGCCGCGCCGGTGGTGGCGCAGATCGCCAAGGAACTCGGCATCCTGACTGTCGCAGTGGTCACCAAGCCGTTCCCGTTCGAGGGCCGCCGGCGCATGCAGGTGGCACTGAAGGGCATCGAGGAACTGAGCCAGCATTGCGACTCGCTGATCACCATCCCGAACGAGAAGCTGATCACCGTGCTCGGCCGCAACGCGACCATGATCCAGGCCTTCCGCGCGGCCAACGACGTGCTGCTCGGCGCCGTGCAGGGCATCGCCGACCTGATCGTGCGCCCGGGCCTGATCAACGTCGACTTCGCCGACGTCCGCACCGTGATGTCAGAAATGGGCCTGGCGATGATGGGCTCCGGCAGCGCGCGTGGCGACGACCGCGCCCAGGCGGCGGCCGAAGGCGCGATCCAGAACCCGCTGCTGGACGACGTCAACCTGTCCGGCGCCAACGGCATCCTGGTCAACATCACCGCCGGCCCGGACTTCACCATGGCCGAGTTCGACGAAGTCGGCCGCACCGTGGAGCAGTTCGCCTCGGAAGACGCCACCGTGGTCATCGGCACCGTGCTGGATCCGGACATGCAGGACGAGGTCCGGGTCACCGTGGTCGCCACCGGCCTCAACCGCGCCAGCAGCCGTAGCGCGCTGCCGCGCGACCGCCACGAGACCAGCGCCCGCTTCGAAACCGGCTTCGACGCCCCGCGCCGCCCGCAGGTGCAGCTGATCAGCACCCAGGGCAAGCGCGATGGCACCACCGGCCTGATGATCGACGAGGTCGCCGACCCGTTCGTGCCGAACGCCAGCCCGAGCTTCGTCGGCGGCCTGCGCCGTGGCGCGGATACGGCGCCCGCGGTGGCCGACCTGCCGAAGGACGATTACCTGGACATCCCGGCGTTCCTGCGTCGCCAGGCGGACTGACCGGGGAAGGAGTCCTGCCCTCCCCAACCCTCCCCTCCGCCCTTGGCGGAAGGGAGGGGGCTACAACGCCATGTCCCTTTACGCGCCGGGTTGCCCGCCCGGCGTGTCTTCAGGTCGGTCGGCGTGCGCCGGCCGGCCCATTTCGTCCCCGGATGTCTCGCCGCGGGATCAGGCCGGTCTTACGTTCAGGTTCAGCCGCCTGCGTGCTACTCTCCGGCGATGCTGCGCCAGCGCACCCTCAAGAACCTGATCCGTGCCACCGGCGTGGGCCTGCACAGCGGCGAGAAGGTGTTCCTGACCCTGCGCCCGGCCCCGGTGGACACCGGCATCGTGTTCCGCCGCACCGACCTCGACCCGGTGGTCGAAATCCCGGCCAACGCCACCCTGGTCAGCGAGACCGTGCTCTGCACCGGCCTGTCCTGCGGCCCGGCCAAGGTGCAGACCGTCGAACACCTGCTGTCGGCGCTGGCGGGACTGGGCATCGACAACGCCTACATCGAGCTGACCGCGCCGGAAGTGCCGATCATGGACGGCTCCGCCGGTCCGTTCGTGTTCCTGCTGCAGTCGGCCGGCATCGCCGAGCAGGACGCGGCCAAGCGCTTCATCCGCATCCTCAAGCCGGTGGAAGTGCGCGACGGCGACAAGCGCGCGCGCTTCGAGCCGCACGACGGTTTCCGCATCGGTTTCACGGTCGCGTTCAACCATCCGGCGATCCCGACCGCGCTGTCGCGCGCCGAGGTCGATTTCTCCACCGATGCCTACATCCGCGAAGTCAGCCGCGCGCGCACGTTCGGGTTCATGCACGACCTCGAGTACATGCGCGAGCGCAACCTCGGCCTTGGCGGGTCGATGGACAACGCGATCGTGCTCGACGAATTCCGGGTGCTGAACGAGGACGGCCTGCGCTACGCCGACGAATTCGTCCGCCACAAGATCCTGGACGCGGTCGGCGACCTGTACCTGGCCGGGCACGCCATCATCGGTGCCTTCGAGGGCTTCAAGTCGGGCCACGCGCTCAACAACACGCTGGTGCGCGCGCTGCTGGCGGATGCCGGTGCCTGGGAGGAAGTGCGCTTCACCGACCCGGTGGCAACGCCGCCGGTGCTCTACGGAGCCGCCGTTCCGGCCGTTTCGTAAGCAGGGCCAGGCTCGCCC
>Ga0073902_10001667_pt1 | contig 11947 bp, 7 predicted proteins | sample KloWWTmeKNB19Kit_FD_66667 | JGI IMG/M metagenome (GOLD analysis project Ga0073902, IMG submission 66667) | Active sludge microbial communities from Klosterneuburg, Austria, studying microevolution and ecology of nitrifiers - Klosterneuburg... | ecosystem: Engineered > WWTP > Aerobic digester >...
GGCCGGGTGTGGCCGGAGTCGATGTCCTCGACCCAACTGCTGGCCAGGGTATCGCCCCACCAGTCGGTGTTGCCATGATCGCGGTAGAACAGCACATCCCGGTCGGGGGTGAGGGCCGCGAACGGTCCCCAGTAGTTGCCGTCGTTCACATCGTATTCGTGAATGGCGGCGACCGACACGCCGTCAGCAACCAACTCCTCCTCGATGATGTTGACGGTCGGGATGAAGTTGCTGGTCACCCCCTCGCCACGCCCGCTTACCAAGAGCGCGTGCGAGCGGTCGAACTCGGCGTTCCACCAGTTTTCTGCGACCCCAATGCTGCCAAGCATGCCCTGTCGCAGGGTGGCCGGGTCGTCGCCGACGATGCGCCCGAGCACGATCTCCGGCCGGGCGGTCTCGCCAGCGGTGTTGGCATACGGCAGGTCGCTGTTGTCCACCACGTCGGGGATCCCCGGATACGTGGTGAAGTGGCTGCTGCCCATGCGGAAGGCCTGGATGATCTCGTTCTCGCCGACGAGCAACATGAAGCCCTTGTTCTTGACGAAGAAGTTGGGATGGAGGGCCTGCTTCCACGCCCCATCCTTCTCCACCAGGTCGTCAAGGACGTGGCCGTCATAGCTGCTGAGGAAGCCCAGCACGCCATTTTTCAGCGTGGCCAGACGGGCCATCGTCTCGAGGACCGGCGGCACCTCCAGGTCGTCATAGAAGTTATTCAAACGGCCCGGGTTGGTCACCAGGACATAGTCGCTGGCGGCGAAGGCGTTGGCCACCGCCTGTCCGACCAGCTCGCTTGCGCCCGAGGACGCGTCGCGGACGTTGGTCGCCGCCCGGGCAAAGCTCTTGCAGGACCGGCTCGCGCCGGGCTCATCCGGCGTATAGCAGACCGAGAGCGGATCGCCCCCAATCGCATAGGCCGGCGCGGCCTCAAACAGGATCGGCGCGATCCGATAGGCCGCCGTGTAGATCCCGCCGGCAGCGATCGTGACCGGGGCGCCCTCGAAACCGGTCAGCGCAAGGATGACAGTGGTCCGCTTCGTAGCCGGTTGATAAGCGCTGCGGGGGTAGGTCCACGCCGCAATCGAGCGATCCGAGGATTGGAAACCGCGCAGATTGTCGTCGATCCGGTCAACCTTCGCGTCGATCGGGCCGAGGTTGCGCACGATCAACTCGACATCGAAGGAACTGCCCGCGCGGGTGACTTTGCGCAACACATTGAGCTCGGGCGAACCCTGGACGATGTGGATGGGGAGCGCCGCGCAGTCCAGATCCGTGATCGCCTTGCGCACGCACGCGGTCAGGGTGTAGTCGCCGGTGGCCTTGCTGCCGAGGTCGAGGGTGTAGGTGTATTCGTGCCCGGCCGGATAGCGGGAAGCGGCCACGCCGCCGCTGAGTTGGAAGGTCAGGTTGTCGGGCGCCTTGTCCACATCCCGGCAATTCAGCGCGCTCAATTCGGGCGGCAGTCCGTCCGAGAAGCCCGACCACGCGCACGCCCACTCGAACTCCGAGGCGCGCACAACGATCGGGAGCTGCGTGCCTGGAGGCGCCGTCGCTCCGGCAACGTAGACGGTGTAATCGGCTTCAGGCTCAAGTATCTCGATGTCGCCCGGGGTCGGGCGCGGATCAGGCGCGACGACCTGGGTTTGGGTCGTCACGACGCCCTTCTTGCTTGTCGCTGTGGCTTTCAGGTTCAGTGATTTGAAGAAACCCGCCCGGGTGAACCCGGCGTCGCGCGGCGAGAAGGTGATCGAATAGCTCGACGCGCCCGCGACGGGCGTGTAGTCGGTCCCGATCGGCGTGCCGTCGAGGGTGAAGGCGACCGAATCGACGCAGGCCGGGTCGGCGACCGAGGCGCTGACGGCGTAGAACTCGTAGAAGGGATGCGTCCAGGGCGTCAGGCTCAGGTTGGACAGAACCGGCGAATCGCTGCAGGCCGCCTTGGTCTCGAACAGATAGTCCCTGGTATTGCCGACGTTCCCGCGCGTGTCGGTGATGACGATGGCGTAGTGGTAGACCCGCTCCGCCGCAAGACCGGTGATCGTGACGATGTGGCTGAAGCGCGGGGTCGTGTCTGACACTGCATTCGGATAGACGCCGCTATTCGTCCCGTAGCGGATTGTGCGTTGGGTCTGTTCGTTGGTGATGAAGCGCAGGGTGGCGGAGTGCTCATAGGTCGCCACGACGACCGGCCCGTCCGTGACGCTCGGGTAGTCCAGGTCGCAAGGCCACACTTCCGACCAGTTGTTGTTGCCCTCGTTGCCTTCGCCGATCGCGAGATCGCCATCGGCCATCAGCCGGACCGTTCCGGTGATTCCGACGCATTGCCAGTGGAAGTCAACGGTCCCGCTCCGGATGGCGCCGGGGATCAGGGTGTCGCTGAATAACCCCTGCGCCATCAGCGCTTCGTTGCGATACAAATTGACGGCAAAGTTCGGGCTTGGCTCGATGGCCTCGCCGCCGATGTTGCGCAGGATGTAGCCGACCTTCTGCGCTGGCGCGTCGTACCAGCCGCTGGTGACGACCAGGTCGGCCATTTGGCTGGCGGGGACGATGTCGATCGCAAGCACGTATTCGGCAATGCCGCCGCAGTTCTCGGCGGTGACGGTGATGAGCTTTGAGCCCAGGGCGCTCCAGCTCCAGGTTCGGCCGGTCTGAGTCAGCGATCCGGTCGTCGTCACCGCTGCCTTGTCGGTGGCTCGCCAGGTGAAGGTGATCGGGGTTGTGGCATTGCCGGGACTGGCCGTGGCCGTGAAGGCGTAGGTCGTGCCGGTAAGGCCTTTGGAGGGTCCAACGACGCCCAGGTTGACGATCGGCGCGGGACAGGTGATCGTCGGGGTGACGATGTTGATCTGGTGGGTGGTCGTGAAGGTCCCGCCGCAGTTCTTCGCGACAAGGGTGACCGTCTTGACCCCAATGGCGGTGAAGCTGTAGTCCGCCCGTGTCCCGGTGTCGCAGGGCGGGAAGGGGTGGACGCCGCAGATGCGATCGCTGACCTTCCAGGTGTAGGTGACGGGTGTGGTCGGCGAGGTCGGGGCAGGAACAGCGGCGAAGGTATAGGTTGTTCCGGTCAGACCCTGGGTGGCGCCATTGATGCCGATTCCGGTCAGGGGCCGGTTGCAGGTGTGATAGGCCACCACCAGCCTGGCGGCGTAGGCGTCGGGCTGGGCGACGAGATCATGCGCGGCGGGCGTGGCGCCAGGGTCAAGGCGCAGTTGCAGGCCGTTGTTAAGGATCGTCCCCGAGACCCAATGGCGGACAAGATTGGATACATCCCAGCGGTTCCAGCCGGGAGTGATGCCGCTGGCTGGATCACCCACCGCTTGGGTGACCGGGCGGGTGTTCCAGGTCACCGTCATCTCGCTCCAGGGCGAGAGCACGGCGTCGGTCCACACGTCGGCCACGCCACGGGCGCCTTCGGGCAAGGACAAGTTGACGTCATAGTACATCTCGAGCGCGGCCGAGATGACGACGGTACTGCCAGGCAGGCTGGACAGATCAAATTTGAGCAGACCATTCCGGGCGTTTGTCGAGACCCGCCCGATCGACACGGTTGTCTCGTTTCCGTAATTCGTCGAGGGCAGAGCCTGGTTGATCCAGGTGTCGGCCTGGACCGGCAGGATGGCCGGCGAGCCCTGGGTGACATACTCAATTGTCAGGCGCGGGGTATTTGGAAAACCCTCCTGCGACACGAAGTCGGCGATGCCAAAGACGGTGCCGCCCTGCTGGATCATCAACCCTCGGTTCGCCAGCGTCCCGGTCTTCCACTGCTGCGCAATCGCGGTGACGTTCCAGCGTTTGAAGCCGGGGCCGGAGTTGGCGCTGGCAATGTAGGTCGAGGTGTAGGCCGGCGCGCTTGACCACGTCACCGTCAGTTCATCCCACGCGCCCAGCACGGCGTGGACCCGATGGCCTGTGGTGGTGAGCGGCGAATACAGCTCAAGCGTGGCGGTCACGATGACGGCGTTGGCGGGCAATCCGGACAGGTCAAACTGAATGAGGGTGTGGTACTCGTCGGCCGGCGAAAGGCTGCGCCCACTCTTCAAGAGCGTCGCGTTGCCGAAGTTGCTGCCTGGCGCAGTCTGGCGCACATAGCTGTCTTTGGCCGCCGGGAGGACGGCTTTCAACGCGCTGGCCTCAGCCGCGGCCGGCGCATCGAGGCTGCAGTCGTCGACGATCTCAGGAAGGGCGCTCAATCCCGTGAGGGGCGCGACGCTCATCGCGGCCGGCTCGGCCCGCCCGGGTGTGGTCGCCAGGAAAACCCCGTATAGAACGGCGGCAGTTGCCAGTGAGATCACGAGACTGCGTTTCATAACGTCCTCCAATCCAGCGCGAGCGAGCCCGCTCACGCTCAGGCGTTGACCGTTTCGCCGGGCCGGCGGATCGCCTCAGAACCAGCCTCAACATGGGCGGGGTTTTCGTCGGTCCGCGCGGGCGCTTCGCCGGCCGGCATTGTCTCCATCTGCGTCTGCAGAAACGCAAACAGCCGGATCGGGTCGGCGAAGCTATGGACCCGGCCGGATTGGCCAACCAGCGTCGCCCGCCACGGTCCGCTGTCCGTGTCGCGCCACAGTCGAAGCAAATAAGAGGCGTAACAATTGGCCTTGTGCATCGCCCTACCCGTTACGGCGAAACGATCGTCAGGTCTAGAATAGAGGCGCATCGTTCAGACATCGTTCACGTTTCAGCCATGGGCGGCGCGTCACCTTCAGCCCCCGGTCTCGTCATCAGCGCCCTGGGCGGTCTTTCGCTCAGTCTGAGTGGCCGTCCCGTCACGGGCCTGGTGTCGCGCCGGACCGAGGCCCTGCTCGTCTATCTGGCCTGCGCCCGCCAGCCGCAATCGCGCGAGGCGCTGGCCGGGCTGTTGTGGGACGAGCACCCTCAGACCCAGGCGTCCGGCAATTTTCGAGTGGTCGTGAACAGCCTGCGCCGGAGCCTTGGCCCCTTCATCGAGGTCGACCGGCATTCGATCACCTTCAATTACGCCAGCACGTTCACCTTTGATGCGGCTGATTTCGAGTCAACCGCCCGCGCGGCGCGGCGCGATCCGCGCAACCCCGACCGCCAACTGCTGTTTCGCGCGGCGGGGTTGTATCGGGGCGACTTTCTGGCCGGTTTCAGCCTGCCCGACGGCCGGCGTTTCGAGGAGTGGTTGCTGCTCGAACGCGAGCGTTTGCAGCGCCTGATGGTGGAAACCCTCGACGCGCTGGCGGGAGCCGCCGAGCGTGATGGCCACTACCGGGCCGGGATTGACATCGCCACGCGCCTGTTGCGGATGGATTCGCTGCGTGAGACGACGCATCGCCGGCTGATGCGCCTGCTCACCCTGGCGGGCGAGCGGCAGGCCGCGCTGGCCCAATATGCGGCCTGCCGGGATGTCCTGTGGGCCGAGCTTGGGGTCGAGCCCGATCCCGAAACACGCGCGCTGGCCGAGCGGATTCGGGCCCGCGGCGGAGAGGCCGCCCAACCGTGGGTCTCCCCGCGCCCGGCCCCAGCGGAAGTGGTCACTGGCGACGCCGTGCTCGCGCCCTCGGCGTATTTTTGCTGATGGATCGTCGTGCTGAATATGTGGGGCGAGATCGCACTCCCCGCGCTTCGCGCGGGGAGTGCGATCTCGCCCCACGGTATCAAAGATAAAATGCCCGCCCATGGATCCGTTGCTCTTCCTGCGCGCCCTGGCGCTGGGGTTTTCCATCGCCGCGCCGGTCGGGCCGATCGGCGCGCTGTGCATCCGGCGCACGCTGACCCAGGGCCGCCTGGCCGGATTCGTAACCGGACTGGGCGCGGCGACTGCCGACGCCCTCTACGGCGCCATCGCCGCCTTCGGGCTGACGGCCCTCACAACCGCCCTGGTCGGGATCAGCTTCTGGACCCGCCTGATCGGGGGCGTCTTTCTGATTTATCTCGGCGTTCGGACCCTTTTGGCCAGGCCGGCCGCGGGCGAAGCCGCGCCCGAGTCGCGCCGGAGTCTGCTGGGCGCCTATGCCTCAAGCGTGGCGCTCACCCTGACCAACCCGGCGACCATCATCTCGTTTCTGGGTGTGTTTGCCGGTTTGGGGATCGGAGCCGCCAGCGGCTGGGCGGGCGCCCTGATCATCGTCGCCGGCGTCTTTGCCGGCTCGCTCGCCTGGTGGATGCTCTTAACAGTTGTGCTTGGCGGCGTCCGCCATCGCCTGTCGCCTGGCGTCATGCGGGCAATCAACATCGCCTCGGGGCTGCTCATCGTCGGCTTTGGCCTGGCGGCGCTGATATCGCTGATCGCGGGTTGAGCAGCCGAAAAAACCCTCGCGGGTCTTGAAGACCCGCGAGGGTTCGTCAAAACCGATTTAGCGCAGCACCCAACGCAGGATACGCAGATAGCTCGCCCGCATCGGCGCAAAGCGGAACCAAAAGTCGAAGCCGAAACCCTTGCGCACGACGCTGCGCGGATGCGAGAAGGCGTCAAAGCCATGCCGGCCGTGATAGCCGCCATAGCCACTCGGGCCGACTCCGCCAAAGGGCATAAACGGCGAGGAGATCTGAAAGAGCGTGTCGTTGACGCACGCGCCCCCAGATTGGGCCTGGGACAGCACCTTGTCCTGCTGCGCGCGGCTGCGGGAGAAGACATACAACGCCAGCGGCTTGGGGCGGGCATTGACGAAGCGAATCGCTTCATCAATGTCGTCGACTGGCAAAATCGGCAAAATCGGCCCGAAGATCTCCTCGCGCATCAGCGCGCTGTCCAACGGCGCCTCTTCAATCAGCGTCGGGGCCAGGTAGCGCTCGGCGGGCTCGAACTGCCCGCCATGGACGACCCGCCCGTCGCTGAGATACCCGCTCAACCGGTCGAGATGGCGGGCATTGATGATCCGGCCGTAGTCCGGGCTGCGCCGCGGATCCTCGCCGTAGAACGCGCTGACGTGGCGCTTGAGCGCCGCCACAAAGGCCGGCATGACGCTGCGCTCGACCAGGGCGTAGTCCGGGGCGATGCAGGTCTGCCCGGCATTGATGAACTTTCCCCAGGCAACCCGTTTGGCGGTCAATTCGATGTCGGCGTCGGCGGCCACGATGACCGGGCTCTTGCCGCCCAGCTCGAGCACGCACGGGATCAGCTGATGGGCGGCGGCCTCGGCCACCTTGCGCCCGATCCCGGTCCCGCCGGTAAAGAAGATGAAGTCAATCGGTTGTTCGAGCAGGGCCTGGGCGACCCGCCCGTCGCCCTCGATGACGACCGCCACCCGCGGGTCGAATGCCCCGGCCACGAGTGTGGCCAGCGCCGCCGAGGATGCCGGGGCCAACTCCGACGGCTTGAGCAGGGCCGTGTTGCCGGCGGCCAGGGCGGCCACCAGCGGGGCGAGGATCATCTGGACCGGGTAGTTCCACGGCGCAATGATGAGGCTGATCCCGCGCGGCTCGGGATGGATGAAACCCTCGCCGGGCAACTGGGCCAGGCTCGGCCACACCCGCTGTGGGCGGGCCCAGCCTGCCACATGGCGCAAGGCGTGGTTCAGCTCGACCCCGACCTGACCGATCTCAGTGCTGAAGCTTTCGGTCGCCGACTTGCCCAGGTCGACCCGCAACGCCTCGGCCAGCTCCGCCTCATGGGACTTGAGCGCGTCGCGCAGGCGGCGGAGCTGCGCGCGGCGAAAGGCGACGGGGCGGGTGGCGCCCGAATCAAAGAAAACGCGCTGGGCCTGGACGAGAGAAGATATGTCGGACATGCGCCGCGATTGTACGGTTATGTGAGGAAGCGTGGTCTGGCGGGGCTGCGCCCCGTCGCCTGTGCCGGTCCCTGAGCTTGTCGAAGGGCCGGCACAGACAGCCGTTCAATGCATTATCCGCGCGAGGCCCTTCGACAGGCTCAGGGACCTCGCGCGAAAGGGCGGTCGGCCGTTACTTCCTCAGTACCAGTACCATCCGCTCGGCATCATTGTCGAGCGCGGGAGGCGGCGCCATCAAGTCGCCATAAAACCAGGTCTGCGAGAAGGCGCCCGACAGATCGATCAGGGCGCGCAGCTCCTGGGCCATATACCAGCGGTGCGGGTGATGATGCTCGAGGAAGCGCTCAGGCTGGCCGTCCTGGCGGATATTCAGCCGGGTGGTGACCAGCCACTGCTGGGTGATCCAGTCATACGGGTCATCTTCATGGCCAAATAGCATGCCTACCTCCATGTCGCCTTCGCGCCGGGTCCAGAAGTTCGGCAGACCTTCGCGCCAGATCGAGTCCGGATGGGCCATCTCGATCACATACACGCCGCCTGGGACGAGGCTGCGGGCAACCGCGCGCAGGTGGGTGACCACCTCTTCATTGGTGACCAGGTGGGTAAGGCTTTCCATCAAACAGCCGACCAGGGAGACCGGTTGAGGCAGGCTGTAATCGACCATATTGCCGATCCGCCAATCGACGACGGCGCCCGAAGAACGGGCGACTTCCTCGGCATAGGCAAGCATTTCGGCGGACAGATCCAGCCCGACGGCCCGCCAGCCCAGGCGGGCGAATTGCTGGGCGTGCCGGCCAGGCCCGCAGGCGAGCTCGAGAAAGGAGCGCTCGGTTGTGGCGCCATGCGCGCGCCAGCACCATTCCAGGGAACGGCATTCATCGGCGTAGTCACGGTCGCCAAAGGCGATGTCGTAGGCGCGCGCATTGGCGTAAAACTCGGGTGTGCTCATCGGCCGGCATTATAGAAGTCATCCAAAAACATCGATGGCGAGATCGCAATCCCCGCGCTTCGTGCGGGGATTGCGATCTCGCCAGATGTTAGTTGGGAGGTTGCGGCGGGGCAACCTGGCCACATGGCCAGTCCCAAGCGGCCAGTCAGCCTGTGCTCAGCCCAAAACCTAAGATAGACTCAGATGTGCTTGTCGCACAAATAAAGGAAAACAATGAACACCTCCATATCAATCCGCGCTTTGGCCGGCCTGGCCCTGAGCGCCATGATCTTCGCCGCCTGTGGCGGGGCCGCCGCGCCCGCGCCAACCGCCGTGCCCGCCACCGCCAAACCCGCCGCCGCCGCGGTCGTCCTCGAACTGGGGACCAAAGGCGACGAACTGGCTTTTGACAAAACAACGCTGAGCGCGCCGGCCGGCTCGAAGATCACCATTCGCTTCAACAACAAGGCCGGGGCCGGCAGCGGCATGTTGCACAACGTGGTCGTCCTCAAGGCCGGCGCGTCGATCGACGGCGTGGCCGCCGACGGCATCGCGGCAGGCGAGGCCAACGGCTACGTCAAGCCCAACGACACCCGCGTGCTGGCCCATTCCAAGTTGATCAAGGGCGGCGAAAACCTCGATCTCACCTTCGACGCCCCGGCCCCCGGGGACTACATCGTGACCTGCACCTTCCCCGGACACTACGTACTGATGAAGCTGACGCTCACGATCAAGTAAGGTCCTTTGTATCGCCGGAAAAGATGCGCCCCGCCCCGGCGTCCGCCGGGGCGGGGCGCATCTTTTCCGGCGATAAGGCGCGGCCGCGGCTTGCGGTCGACGGCCCGATGTCGGCAAAACGCGCTAAGATCGAGCTGCCATGACAAAGAAAGCCCTTCTGGCCATCGACGGCGGCGGTATCCGCGGCATCATCCCCCTGTGCGCGCTGGTCGCGATGGAGAAACAGATCGGCAAGCCCGCCCGCGAGGTCTTCTCGTTCATGTCGGGAACCTCGACCGGCGCCATCATCGTCGGCGCGCTGGCCCAGGGCATGCCGGCCGCGCAGGTGCTCGAGATGTATCGCACCATCGGGGGCAACGCGTTTCAGTTTGATCTGTGGGGATTCATCGGCAGTCTGGCCTCCTTCCGCTACCGCAGCCAGCGGCTGAAGGAGATCTTCGAGCCCTATCTCGGCGGCGTGCCGCTCAACGGGCTGCCGGTCGACATCATGATCCCGGCCACCCGGGTGAGTGACGGCAAACTGTGGTACTTCGTGCGCGACAACGAGGCCAACTCGCAGACCACAGGGAACCTCAAGCTGCTCGACTGCGTGGTCGCGTCGGCCGCCGCGCCCACCTTCTTTGACCCGTGGGACGTGCCCACCATCGGCGCCTGCGTCGACGGCGGAGTCGGGGTGGCCGGAAACCCGGTGTATCAGATGTGCACCGAGGCGTTCTATTACAACCCGGAGGGCCGCTACGCGCCCGAGAACAGCATCATCGTGTCGCTGGGGACCGGCTATATCGACACGATCGCAAAACCCGCCAACATCATCGACTGGGTCAACTTTGTCGTCGGCGAGCTGCTCGAGGCGCCGGCCGAACAGCAAACCGCGATCACCCAGCGCCATTTTGGCGACCGGGGGGCGATCGTGTATCGCTTCAATCCCAAGATGCCGCGCGATATCGGGCTGGATGACGTGAAGGCCATCCCCGAGCTGATTGAGATCGGCCGGGTGCTGGCCCAGGGCCTGAACTGGACCGACATGCTGTCGGGAGTCTCGTCCGATATGCGCGTCCCCGCCCGCCCCTCGCGCCGAAACGTGCCCTGAGCGGCGCAGAGTTCCCTTTCCGGATTGCTATCCCCCGGCTCCGCCGGGGGATAGCAATCCGGAAAGAAAAGTAAGGAGATTTCCATGCTCGACTACACCCCTCCCCTCAAAGATATGCGCTTCACCCTGGCCGAGGTGGCCGATCTTAACCTCATCGCCAGCCTGCCGGGATATGAAGATGCAACGGTGGATTTTGTCGACACGATTCTGGAGGAGGCCGGCAAGTTCGCCTCGCGCGTGCTGGCGCCCCTGAATGCGTCGGGCGACCTCGAGGGCGCGCGCTGGAAGGACGGCGAGGTCACAACGCCACGCGGGTTCAAGGAAGCCTATGCCCAGTTCACCCAGGCCGGCTGGAACGGGATCAGCAGCGACGCCGCCCACGGCGGGCAGGGCCTGCCCAAGCTCATCAGCGGGGTCGTCATGGAGATGTGGAAGAGCGCCAACATCAGCTTCTCGCTCGCCCCATTGCTGACCGAAGGCGCGGTGGAAGCGCTGACGTTGCGCGGCTCGGACGCGCTCAAGGCCGCCTATCTGCCGAACATGATCAGCGGGAAGTGGGCGGGCACGATGAACCTGACCGAGCCGCAGGCCGGCAGCGACCTCGCCCTGATCCGGACCAAGGCCGTCCGGCATGGCGACGGGACCTATCGGGTGAGCGGCCAGAAGATCTTCATCACCTATGGCGAACATGACCTGACCGAGAACATCATCCACATGGTCCTGGCCCGCACCCCCGATGCGCCCGAGGGCGTCAAGGGGATCAGCATGTTTGTCGTCCCCAAGTTCATGGTCAACCCGGATGGCTCGCTGGGCGCGCGCAACGATGTCAAGTGCGTCAGCATCGAGCACAAGCTGGGCATCCACGGCAGCCCGACCGCGGTGATGAGCTACGGCGACGAAGGCGGCGCGGTCGGCTATCTGATCGGCGAGGAGAATCGCGGCCTGGAATACATGTTCATCATGATGAACCGGGCCCGCTTCTCCGTTGGCCTTGAGGGAATTTCGCTGGCCGAGTTGGCCTATCAGAAGGCCCTGGGCTATGCCCGCACCCGGGTGCAGGGCCGCGACATCGGGGGCGGCAAGGCCTCGGTGGCCATCATCAATCACCCCGACGTGCGGCGGATGCTGCTTTCGATGAAGGCGCATACCGAGGCCATGCGCTCGCTGGCCTACGCCGTGGCCGCCTCGTCGGACCTGGCCGAATTGCACCCCGATCCAGCCGAGCGCAAGAAGCATGCGGCCTTCATCGACCTGATGATCCCGGTGGTGAAGGGCTGGTGCACCGAAGTCGGGATCGAGATGGCCTCGCTCGGGATTCAGATTCATGGCGGGATGGGCTTCATCGAGGAGACCGGGGCGGCCCAGATCTGGCGCGATTCGCGCATCACCACGATCTACGAAGGCACGACCGGGATCCAGGCCAACGACCTGATGTGGCGCAAGATCATTCGTGACGGGGGCAAAACCCTGACCGTCGTGATCGGCGACATGCAGGCC
>Ga0073902_10001673_pt1 | contig 11922 bp, 10 predicted proteins | sample KloWWTmeKNB19Kit_FD_66667 | JGI IMG/M metagenome (GOLD analysis project Ga0073902, IMG submission 66667) | Active sludge microbial communities from Klosterneuburg, Austria, studying microevolution and ecology of nitrifiers - Klosterneuburg... | ecosystem: Engineered > WWTP > Aerobic digester >...
CCACCTTGTCGACCAGGCCGATCCCGCGTGCGGCGGACGCCGACAGCGTGCGGCCGGTCAGCATCATGTCGAACGCGGCCGGCGCGCCGACCAGCCGCGGCAAGCGTGCGCTGCCCCCCCAGCCGGGAAAGATGCCGAGCTTGATCTCGGGCAGGCCGATGCGGGCGTCGCTGGCGGCGATCCGGTAGCGGCAGGCCAGCGCGATCTCGGTGCCGCCGCCCATGCAGAAGCCGTGGATCGCGGCCACCGTGGGGCAGGGCAGTTCGGCGATGCGCTGGAACACCTGTTGGCCGAGCTGGATGAAATCGTCGACCTGGCCGCGTGCGTCGAGCGCCTGCAGCGACTTGAGGTCGGCGCCGGCGGCGAACGCGGCCTTCGCCGAGCGCACCAGCAACCCCTTCGGCGGCTCCATCGCGATCCGTTCCAGCAAGGCACCCAGCTCCAGCAGCACGTCCTGGCTGAAGGTGTTCACGCTCGATTCGGCGCGGTCGAACGACAGCACCAGCACGCCGTCGTCGCGGCGCTCGACCTGCCAGTGGGAGAAACGCAGTCCATCGAAGCCGGGCGCGGTGTGGGTGGCGGCCATGCGCGTACCATCCGAAGCAGTATGGGTAGGGCCGTATCCTATCCCGGGTCGATTTGAATACCACTCAAAAAACGCCCGCCGCCGCCCCCGCGGGAACTTTCCACGGCCACCAATGTCACAGGGTCCGGACGCACGGGCCCACTCGCGAGGCACCGGCGCAATGGCCGAGGATGACGTGTCGCAAGCGCTTGACCAGGATCTCGTCGCCCGCGTGCAGCGCGGGGACAGCGCTGCCTTCGACTTGCTGGTGCGCAAGTACCAGCATCGCGTCGGTGCGCTGATTTCGCGCTACATCCACGACTGGGCGGAAGTGCAGGACGTGGCGCAGGACACCTTCATCCGCGCCTACCGGGCGATCGGCGGCTTCCGCGGCGATGCCCAGTTCTCCACCTGGCTGCACCGGATCGCGGTCAACACCGCGAAGAACCACCTGGTCGCCAACAAGCGCAAGCCGCCGGGCGACGACATCGAGCTGGAGGACGCCGAGCAGTTCGAATCCGGCCTGCGCCTGCGCGACAACGACACCCCGGAACGCGAGCTGATGCGCCAGCAGCTTGAACAAACGGTGCTGCGCGCGGTGGAAGGACTGCCGCCCGAGCTGCGCGACGCGATCACTTTTCGCGAAGTGGAAGGCATGAGCTACGAGGAGATCGCCGAGCGCATGGACTGCCCGGTCGGGACCGTGCGTTCGCGCATCTTCCGCGCCCGCGAGGCGATCGATGCGCGCATGAAGCCGCTGCTCGACCACGACGACCACCTGCCGAAACGCTCGCACGCATGAACGCCACCGATACCGAGGCCGCAGGCATGAATCCCGAAGCCGTCGCCAACGACCTGACCCAGCTCAGCAGCCGCGAACAGCTGTCCGCGTTGATGGATGGTGCGTTGCCGGCGGACCAGACCCGCTTCCTGCTGCGCCGCCTGCAGCACGACGCGCCACTCGCCGAATGCTGGCAGCGCTGGCGCCTTGCCGGCGAGGTGATGCGCGGGCTCGCCCCGGCGCAACGCCTGCCCGCCGATTTCGCGTTGCGGGTGGGCGCGGCGCTGCACGCCGGGGCGGCGACCACCGCGCCACCGCAGGCAGGCCGCGGGCAGGCATCTGGATGGCTGCGTTGGGGCGGTGGTGCGGCGGCGCTGGCGGCGTCGCTGGCGGTGGTCGCGTTGATGGCGCGGCAGCCGCTGCCGGAGGCACCGGCGGTGGCGCAACCGGTGCCGCTGGCGTCAGCACCTGCAATCACGCCGCCCGCGCCGCCGGCAGCGGACGCACGCACGGTGGTCGACGCCGGCAGCTCCACCGAGGCGATGGCGGCTGCCACCGTGGTGGCCGCAGCCGCCCCGCGGCTGGCGCGCAGCCGCAGCCCTGGACAGCCGCGAACCGCGGCGCCCGCGTCCCGTGCGCCGGTGCGCAGGGAGACGGCGCAGGCGCAGGTTGCAGTGGTCGATGGCATGCTCGGCACCGGCATCCCGCAGCCCGACATCGTGACCCGGCCGTGGCCGCGTTCGGTGCTGCCGCAATACGCCAGCGGAGGGCTCGCCGTGGGTTTCGGCGAACACGCGCGCGGCGCGGTCGGCTACAACCCGTTCCAGGCCCAGTCCGGCATCGGCGACTTGCCACCGGTGGCAGACGGCAATGCCGGCGGCGACGACCGCGAGGCGGTCCCCGCGCCGTCGCCCGCCGCCGAACCGCAGCCTTGAGCGGCCCCCGGCACAGCTTCCTGATTCCAGTTCCATCCACCGCCCGAACCACCACCACCGCGACCGAGGATTCGTCCACGATGTCCGTTCCCACCCCCGTCTGCGTCCCTCGTCCCCGGCGTCCTTCGATGCTGCTGCTGTCCGCCGCGCTGGCCCTGGCCATCGGCAGTGGCGCCGGCTGGTATTCGTCCGCGCACGCGCAACAGGCGCAGGCAACCGCGCCGGCGCCGGAGCTGGTGGTCGGGCTGCCGGACTTCACCCGCCTGGTCGACCAGGTCGGCCCGGCGGTGGTCAGCATCCAGGCCGAAGTGGGCGGAAAGCCGCGTGCCGCCGACGCCCAGCGGGCGCAGCCGCAGCAGCCCGGCGATGAAGAGATCCCGGAATTCTTCCGGCGCTTCTTCGGCCCCGATGGCATGCCGATGCCGGGCGCCCCCGGCATGCCCGGCGCACGTCCGCGCGGGGTCTCCCAGGGCACCGGCTTCATCATTTCCGCCGACGGCTACGTGCTGACCAACCACCACGTGGTCGAGGGCGCGGACACCGTGCGGATCAAGCTGTCCGACCGCCGTGAGTTCGTGGCCAGGGTGGTCGGCAGCGACGAGCAGTCGGACGTGGCCCTGCTGAAGATCGCCGCGACGGGCCTGCCCACCCTGCGCATCGGTGATTCCAAGGCGCTGAAGTCGGGCCAGTGGGTGGTCGCGATCGGTTCGCCGTTCGGCCTCGATCACTCCGTGACAGCCGGCATCGTCAGCGCGGTTGGTCGCGCCAATCCCTATGCGAACCAGCGCTACGTGCCCTTCATCCAGACCGACGTGGCGATCAACCGCGGCAACTCCGGCGGACCGCTGCTGGACACCCGCGGTCAGGTCGTCGGCATCAACTCGCAGATCTTCAGCAATTCCGGTGGCTACATGGGCGTGAGCTTCGCCATTCCGATCGACGTGGCGATGAACGCGGTGCAGCAGCTCAAGGCCACCGGCAAGGTGACCCGCGGGCAACTGGGCGTGGTGATCCAGGCAATGGACCGCGACCAGGCCAAGCTGCTCGGCATCGCCGACGGCAACGGCGCGCTGGTCGCCGACGTGCAGCCGGGAAGCCCGGCGGCGCGCGCGGGGATCCTGCGCCAGGACGTGATCCGCAGCGTCAACGGACAAGCCATCCAGGAGTCCAGCGACCTGCCGCCGATCGTCGGCGCGATGGCGCCGGGCACCCGGGTGACGGTGGAACTGGTCCGCGACGGCAAGCCGCGCACGGTCACCGCGACCCTCAACACCCTCGACGAACGGGTGGCAGGCGCGGGCGAAGACGCCGGCCGTGAGCCCGGCCAGCCGCCGGCCGCCGCGGCGCTGGCGAATCCGCTGGGCATCGTCGGCGAGGACATGGATGCGCAGCAGCGCAGCCGCCTGGGCCTGCAGCCGGGCGAGGGCGTACTGGTCGCGCGGGTCGAGGGGCTGGCCGCGCGCGAAGCCGGGCTGCGCCCCGGCGACGTGGTGCTGGCGGTGGGCCGCAACGACGTCGGCAGCGCCGGCGCGCTCAATGCGCAGCTGCGCGGGTTGAAGGCCGGGCAGGCGGTGATGCTGCTGGTCCGGCGCGGCGGCGGGACCCAGTACATCACCGTCAATCCGGCCGGGGAGTGAGCCTGGCGGCGCCTGCGCCCCACGGGGCGCGGGCGGGGCTGTGCGATAATGCCGCGTTTACCCCCGCACTTAGCAGTGCAGCCGGCTGCGACCTCGCTGCCGTCGCCGCCAGAAGCAGCCCCCTGTCCATGCAGCACGACGCCATGCGGTTCATCCGCAACTTCTCGATCATCGCCCACGTCGACCATGGCAAGTCGACCCTGGCCGACCGCATCATCCAGCTCTGCGGCGGCCTGCAGGACCGCGAGATGGAGGCGCAGGTACTCGACTCCAACCCGATCGAGCGCGAGCGCGGGATCACCATCAAGGCGCAGTCGGTCTCGCTGCCGTACACCGCGAAGGATGGCAAGACCTACCAGCTGAACTTCATCGACACCCCAGGCCACGTGGACTTCAGCTACGAAGTTTCGCGCTCGCTGGCGGCCTGCGAAGGCGCGCTGCTGGTGGTCGATGCCGCGCAGGGCGTGGAGGCGCAATCGGTCGCCAACTGCTACACCGCGGTGGAGCAGGGCCTGGAAGTGGTGCCGGTGCTGAACAAGATCGACCTGCCGACCGCCGACATCGACAAGGTCAAGGAAGAGATCGAGGCGGTGATCGGCATCGATGCCGCCGACGCGGTCGCCATCAGCGCCAAGACCGGCCTGAACGTCGGCGACGTGCTGGAAGCAATCGTTCAGCGCATCCCGCCGCCGCAGCCGCGCGACACCGACAAGCTGCAGGCGCTGATCATCGACTCGTGGTTCGACAACTACCTGGGCGTGGTCAGCCTGGTGCGCGTCATGCAGGGCGATATCAAGCCCGGCGACAAGCTGCTGGTGATGTCCACCGGGCGCACCCACCAGGTCGACAAGGTCGGCGTGTTCACCCCCAAGCGCAAGGAACTGGCGAAGCTCGGCGCCGGCGAGGTGGGCTGGGTGCACGCCTCGATCAAGGACGTGCACGGCGCGCCGGTGGGCGACACCCTGACCCTGGCGGGCGATCCGGCCCCGGGCCCGCTGCCGGGCTTCCAGGAAATGCAGCCGCGCGTGTTCGCCGGCCTGTTCCCGGTCGATGCCGAGGACTACCCGGACCTGCGCGAGGCGCTGGACAAGCTGCGCCTGAACGACGCCGCGCTGCGCTTCGAGCCGGAAAGCTCGGAGGCGATGGGCTTCGGCTTCCGCTGCGGCTTCCTCGGCATGCTGCACATGGAGATCGTGCAGGAGCGGCTGGAACGCGAGTACGACCTCAACCTGATCAGCACCGCGCCGACCGTGGTCTACGAAGTCCTGAAGACCGATGGCGGCATCGTGTCGATGGACAACCCGGCCAAGCTGCCGCCGATCAACCAGGTGGAGGAGATCCGCGAGCCGATCATCCGCGCCAACATCCTGACCCCGCCCGACTACATCGGCAACGTGATCAAGCTGTGCGAGGAAAAGCGCGGCGTGCAGGTCGGCATCACCTACATGGCAAGCCAGGTGCAGGTCAGCTACGAACTGCCGATGGCCGAGGTGGTGCTCGACTTCTTCGACAAGCTGAAGTCGGTGAGCCGCGGCTATGCCTCGCTGGACTACCACTTCCTGCGCTTCGAGGCCGGCCCGTTCGTGCGGGTGGACACCCTGATCAACGGCGACAAGGTGGACGCGCTGAGCATCATCGTCCACCGCAGCCACGCCGACCGCCGCGGCCGCGAGCTGACCGAGAAGATGAAGGAGCTGATCCCGCGGCAGATGTTCGACGTCGCCATCCAGGCCGCGATCGGCGCGCAGATCATCGCCCGCACCACGGTCAAGGCGATGCGCAAGAACGTGTTGGCCAAGTGCTACGGTGGCGATGCGACGCGCAAGAAGAAGCTGCTGGAGAAGCAGAAGGCGGGCAAGAAGCGGATGAAGCAGGTGGGAAGCGTGGAAATCCCGCAGGAAGCCTTCCTCGCCGTGCTGCAGATGGACAACAAGTGAGCGCGATGCAACTCCCGGAGAACGCGGCATGATGGTGTGGTTCGAAACGATCCTGGTCTCGCTGACCGCCCTGACCGGCCTCGTCTGGCTGCTGGACAAGCTGTTCCTGGCCAAGCGCCGGACCGCCGCCGCCGGGGTGCTGGAAGAGGCGAAGGAGCCGCTGGTGGTCGACTACGCCAAGGCCTTCTTCCCGATCCTGGCGCTGGTGCTGGGCCTGCGCAGCTTCGTCGCGGAGCCGTTCCGGATCCCGTCCAGCTCGATGATGCCGACCCTGCTGATCGGCGATTTCATCCTGGTCAACAAGTTCGCCTACGGCCTGCGCTGGCCGATCACCAACAAGAAGTTCCTGGACAACGGCGAGCCGCAGCGCGGCGACGTGGCCGTGTTCCGGCCGCCGCACCACCCTCGCGAGGACTGGATCAAGCGGGTGGTCGGGTTGCCGGGGGACACCATCGGCTACCACGACAACAAGGTGACGGTGAACGGCCGCGAGCTGCCGTACCGCGCCGAGGGCCTGTACGAAGGCGTTGGCCAGGGCGCGCGCGAGACCGGAGCATCCAAGCTGACCGAGGGCTTGCCCGGGCGTCCGCACTTTGTCCTCGAGCGCCAGGATCTGCCGTTCATCCCGCAGGGACAGGGCGAAGGTGACTGGAAGGTGCCGGCGGGGCATTATTTCGTCATGGGCGACAATCGCGACAACAGCGAGGACAGCCGGTTCTGGGGCGTGTTGCCGGAGGCGAACCTGCGCGGCAAGGCGTTCCTGGTCTGGATGAACTTCGACTGGAGTTCCGCGCGCAAGGTCGATGCCTCGAGGATCGGCACCAAAATTCCATAACCACGGAGAGGGAACATGAAGAATCGCAAGCAAAGCGGCATGACCATGCTCGGATTCCTGATCACCCTGTCGGTGGTCATGTTCTTCATTTACTGCGGCATGAAGATCGTGCCGATGTACATCGAGTTCTATTCGGTCGAGAAGGCGCTCGCCAGCATCGCCAAGGAGGAAGGCGCGGCCACCGCCCCGAAGGACAAGATCCGCGCGATGTTCACCCGGCACATGACGATCGACTACGTCTCCATCGTCAAGCCGGAGATGCTGAAGATCGAATCCACCGATGCCGGCTACAACCTCACGGTGGCCTACGAGCGACGCGAGGTCCTGTTCGCCAACCTCGACGTCGTCGGCAAGTTCAATGCGCAACAGGAAGTGAGGCGTGGCGCCGCGCCCTGACCGCATCGACACGTTCGCCGGCCATGACTTCACCGACCCGGGCCTGCTGCGGCAGGCGCTGACCCATCGCAGCGCCGGCAGCCCGCACAACGAACGCCTGGAGTTCCTCGGCGACGCGCTGGTCAACCAGTTCGTCGCCGAGGCGCTTTACCGGTACTGGCCGAAGGCCGACGAGGGCGCGCTGACGCGTGCGCGCGCCGAACTGGTGAGGGAATCCGCGCTGGCCGCGATCGCCCGCGGGCTCGACCTTGGCGACAGCCTCGTGCTCGGCCCCGGCGAACTCAAGACCGGCGGCCATCGCCGCGATTCGATCCTGGCCGACGCGCTGGAGGCGCTGGTCGCCGCGATCCACCTGGACGCCGGCTTCGAGGCCTGCCGCGCGGCGGTGCTGCCGTGGTTCGAGCCCTTGATCGCCGCGCTGCCGCCGCCGAACAAGGTCGGCAAGGACGCGAAGACACGGCTGCAGGAATGGGTGCAGGCGCGCGGCAAGCCGCTGCCGCAATACGCCCTGCTGGAAGAGGGCGGCGACGACCACGCACGCACGTTCCGGGTGGGCTGCACGCTGCGTGAACCCTCGGTGCACAGCGAGGGCGAGGGCAGTTCGCGCCGTGCCGCCGAACAACAGGCGGCGGATGCCGCGTTACGGATCATCGAAGCATGAGCAACGAAAAGCAGCGTAGCGGGGCGGTGGCGGTGATCGGCCGCCCGAACGTCGGCAAGTCGACCCTGGTCAACGCGCTGGTCGGGGCCAAGATCAGCATCACCTCCAACCGGCCGCAGACCACGCGCCACCGGCTGCTCGGCATCGCCACCTTCCCCGGCGGCCAGCTGCAGCTGGTGGACACGCCCGGCATCCACGGCGAACAGGGCAAGCGCTCGGGCAAGGCGATGAACCGGATGATGAACCGTGCCGCCCGCGGCGCCCTGGAAGGGGTGGATGCGGCGGTGCTGGTGGTCGAGGCCGGGCGCTGGGATGCCGAGGACGGACTCGCCTACGACGCCCTGCACGCGGCCGGCATGCCGGTGGTGCTGGTGGTGAACCAGGTCGACAAGGTCAAGGACAAGGGGGCGCTGCTGCCGTTCATCGCCAAGGTCAGCGAGGGCCGCGATTTCGCCGCCGTGCACCCGCTGTCTGCGCTCAAGCGCAAGGGCCTGGAGTCGCTGGTCGAAACGCTGCTGGCGCTGGTGCCGGAAGCGCCGCCGATGTATGCCGAGGACGAGATCACCGACAAGAGCCAGCGCTTCCTGGCCGGCGAACTGGTGCGCGAGCAGCTGATGCGCCAGCTCGGCGAGGAACTGCCGTACGCGACCACGGTCGAGGTCGAGAAATTCGAGGAAGACCTGACCGGCCGCCAGCCGATCTACCGCATCGATGCGGTGGTCTGGGTCGAACGCGACGGCCAGAAGGCGATCGTGATCGGCAAGGGCGGCGAGCGCCTGCGCGAGATCGGCAGCCGCGCGCGCCAGCAGATGGAGCACCTGTTCGGCAGCAAGGTGTTCCTGCAGACCTGGGTGCGCGTGCGCGAGGGCTGGAGCGACGACGAAGCCGCACTGCGCTCGCTGGGCTACCACGACTGACGAGGCTTTTTCCCGCCCTTGCGAAGCAGGGGAGGGCCGGGGAGGGGTAGCACTTGTCTACGATGGAAAAGCACCCCGTTCCAACCTCCCCCTGCGCTTCGGCCACGTGGAGGCGCTAGGGCATGCGCTACACCGCCGAACCCGCCTTCGTCCTGCACGCGCGCCCATGGCGCGAGACCAGCCTGCTGGTCGAGGTGCTGAGCGCCGAACATGGCCGCGTGGGCCTGGTGGCGCGTGGCGTGCAGGGCGCGAAGCGCCACGTGCTGCGCGCAGCGCTGCAGCCGCTGCAGTCGATCCGCTTCGATGCAGTGCAACGCGGCGAACTCGCGCAACTCGCGACCGCCGAAGCGACCGATGCCGCCCCGTTGCTGCAGGGCGATGCGGTGATGGCCGCGTTCTACATCAATGAACTGTGCCTGCGGCTGGCCCCGCGGCAGGACCCGCAGCCCGACCTGCATGCCGCCTACGGGCTGGCGCGCGAACGCCTGCGCGAGGGCGAGGCGCTGGCCTGGACCCTGCGCCGCTTCGAGCGCGACCTGCTGGAGGCGCTGGGCTTCGGCTTCGCCTTCGACATCGATGGCGACGGGCGCGCGGTGGATCCGGCCGCGCGCTACACGCTGGATCCGGAGCACGGGCCGCGCCGGGTGCTGGGCGAACGCAACGATGCACGCCGCGAATCGGCGATGGGCGAGGCGCTGCTTGCACTGGCGGCAGACGCCATGCCGCAACGCGACGTCCTCGCCAGCCTGCGCCTGCCGCTGCGCGCGATCCTGCTGCACACCCTCGGTGGGCGCGGCTTGAAGTCCTGGGAGATGCTGGGCGCACTGGGGCGACTGGGCCGAGTGAGGCCGGCAGCGGAACGGGGAGAAAAGGGGCCAGAGTGAATTTCCCATCGAGCGCCTCCCGTACGCCCAGGATGCCGAACGGGAAACTTCACTCTGGCCCCTTTTCTCCAGGCAAGTCGCTGGCCGTGAGACCGAACCGCAGCAAGGCTCGCGCATCCCGCGGCGCCGCCTGCAGTTCGCGCACCGCGTCCGCCAACCTCGCCGCACCGACGAAGCCGCAACTGGCGGCCAGCCGATGCAGTTCTGCCCGGATCGCCTCCTCGTCGCCGCAGGCCGCCGCGGCCTCGATGCGCTGGCGCTGGCCGGGCAGTTCCCGGAGGAACAGGCCGCGCAGGGCCTCCACATGCGCCTGCTGGCCGCCGACGGCGCGCAGCGCGGCGGCGTCGTCCCAGTTCGGCTGCTTGCCGCAGGCCGGTGGCGGCAGCTCGAGGTGGCGGCGCAGCGCCGCATGCAGCTCGGTCACCGCCAGCGGCTTGCACAGCACTTCGACGAAGCCCGCGGCCAGCAGGCGTTCGCGCATGGGGGCGTCGCGCGCGGCGGTGTGCGCCAGCGCCGGCGCCGCGGGCGCACGCCCGCGCAAATCCTGCAGCAGGGTCTCGCCGCGCCCGTCAGGCAGGTTGGCGTCGATCAGGTACAGGTCGTGGCACTGGATCGAGGCCGCGGACAGGGCCTCGGCAACCGTGCCGGCGACGTCGACCAGCGCCGGCAACGCGGCCGCGGCTTCGCGCAGGAACGCCGCGCTGACCGGGTCGTCTTCGACCAGCAGCAGGCGCGGCAACGCAGTCGGGCTGGGATTCATGGTTTCGCGATCCGGGGTTTGTATGCTGCCGGGATGCCGCGACCGATCATAGCCGCAACCCTGGCCCTGCTGGCCGCGCTGAGCGCGGCGCCGGCGGATGCGCGCGGCATGCAGGCGCGGATCGACCGGGTGGTGACCCCGGTGGCGACCCTCGAGCAGGTGCGGGTGCGGGTGGACTGGCCGGCGGGTGCCTCCACCGGCGAGCTGCAACTGTGGGCCGGTCGCGTCGATGCGCCCGACCTCGGCTACCGCTATCGCGACCTCCACTGGCGCTGCCCGCTGCAACGCGACGGCGAGGACGGCTGGCGTTGCGAGGGCGCGTTGCGCTCCGGACGCTCGGCACCCCTGCAACTGGCGGTGCGTCTTGATGCCGCGACTACCCATGCCTCGCTGGGGCAGGGCAAGGCGCGGATCGCGCTGGATCGCGATGCCGCTTCGCCGGACCTGACAACGATCGACCTCACCCGCGTGCCCGCGCAATGGGCGCAGGCGCTGCTGGCCAAGGCGTGGCCGGAGGCGCGCTTCACGTCAGGCGAGCTGGATGCGCGGCTGGACATCGACGCTGCTGCCGGCCGCCCGCTGCGCATTTCGGGTCCGCTCGCGTTGCGCGGGATCGGGCTGGAAACCGCCGACGCTTCCATCGCCGGCGAAAAGCTCGGCGGCCGTTTCGCGATCGACTACCGCACCACGCCGGCGCTCTCGCTGCTGGCGGTGGATGGCGAACTGCGCGGCGGCGAGTTCCTGGCCGGCAACACCTATGTCGCGTTGCCGGCCTCGCCGGTGGGCCTGCGCATCGATGCCACGCAGCACGCGGGTGCAGGCTGGGAACTGCCGCGCATCGAATGGCGCGACGGCGACGCGCTCGCCGCCGTGGGCAGTGCCCGCTTCGCCACCGATGCCAGCCTGCAGGCGCTCGACCTCGGCGTGCACAGCGGCGACATGGCGCCGCTGCGGCAACGCTACCTGTCCGGCTGGCTGGGCCTGTTCGGGATGGGCGACGTCGACCTGCACGGTGCGATCGACTTGCGCGTGCAGGTGCGCGACGGATTGCTGCAGGTCGCCGATGCATCGTTGCATGGCGTGGACCTGCGCGATCCGAGCGAACGCTTCGTATTCAATGGCCTGCAGGGCGACGTGCGCTATTCGGCCGGCGCGCCGGTGCAAAGCGAGCTGCGCTGGAACAGCGGCAAGCTGTACGGCCTGGAGTTCGATGCCGCGCGTCTGCCGTTCGCGAGCGCCGACGGCCTGCTGCGCTTCCGCGAGGACGCCGTGGTGCCGCTGCTCGGCGGACGCATGACCTTCCGCGACCTGACCATCCGCCCGCCACAGGGTGAGGCGGGCGCCGACATCCGCTTCGGTTTGGTGCTGGACGACATCGATTTCGGCCGGGTGTCCGAAGCGCTCGGACTGCCGGCGTTCCAGGGCCGGCTGAGCGGGACCATCCCGAATGCGCGCTATGCGAATGAGCGCATCGATTTCGACGGAGGCCTGTCGATGCAGTTGTTCGACGGCGAGGTCGCTTTCAGCTCGCTGGCGCTGGAACGCCCGTTCGGTAGCGCGCCCAGCCTGAGCGCGGACATCGCGCTGGATGACCTCGACCTGCTGCCGCTGACC
>Ga0073902_10001674_pt1 | contig 11915 bp, 7 predicted proteins | sample KloWWTmeKNB19Kit_FD_66667 | JGI IMG/M metagenome (GOLD analysis project Ga0073902, IMG submission 66667) | Active sludge microbial communities from Klosterneuburg, Austria, studying microevolution and ecology of nitrifiers - Klosterneuburg... | ecosystem: Engineered > WWTP > Aerobic digester >...
GAAAGGCAGCACCTGCACGCCGATGCCGATGCGTTGCGCCACCTGCTCGGTCATTTCGGCGGCGATGCCGGTGTGCTGGCCGTCGGGCTCGACATGGTTGAGCAGGGGTAGGCCGCGCACAGCGCCCACGCGCCACACGGGCTTGTTGACCAGGGTCTGCAGCTCTTCGCTGCGCAGGCTCAGCGGGGCGGCCTGCGGCATGCCCGCGGGTGCCGAGGCCAGCGCGGCACGCAGCGCGGCATCGGCGCCCAGCGTGCCCTGGTGGCTGGCGCGCAGCGTCGAGATGCCGCGGTTGAGGATCTGGGCCAGCGGCGCCCAGTCCTTGCGCACCGCAAAGTGGTAGTAGCCGCTGCTGTAGTTGAGCAGCCGCGTGACCTCCAGGCTCAGCTCGGGCTGCCGCGACAACCAGTCCATGGCCGTGAGCAGGGCCCCCAGGTAGTAGTCGGCGCGCCCGTCGTGCACGGCCTGCAGCGCCTGGCCGGTGGTTTCCACGGTCAGCAACTGGGCTTGCGGGTATTGGCGGCGCAGGAAGTCGTTGACGATGAAGTCACGCTCGACGGCAAACCGCGCGCGCTCCAGCGCCGGGCCGGGGCCCCCGGGCGGGGCCTGGATGCCGGTGCGGGCAAACAGGGCGCCTGGCAAGGGCGTGACGCCCAGCGTGTACTCGAGGTAGCGGGTGCGCTCTGCGGTGTAGCCCAGCGTCAGCATCAAATCGGCATCGCCCTTTTGCAGGGCCTGCAGCGCACCGGCAAAACCAGGCACCAGCACCGGCCGCACGCGCAGGCCGAAGGCGCGCGCCAGGTAGCCCAGCATCTCGGGGTGGATGCCCGAGACCACGCCTTCAGGCGACACCACTTCATAGGGCTGCACGGCGGGCAGCGGAATGGCCACGCGCACCTCGGGCAGGCCGGCCACAAAAGCGCGCTCTTGCGGCGTCAGCACCTCGGGGCCCAGGCGCAGTGCCGCTGTCTGGGCGGGGGCGGCAAAACGGGGTGTGCTCGGCGGCTCGGCCGCGCGGGCCGCCGTGGCAAAGCCCAGCACGGCCATCATCAACCACAGCAGGACCCAAGGCACACGAGCACGGCGTGGCACAGGGCGGCTCGGTGGGGTAAAGGGCATATTGCCTGCAGGGTGATGTTTGATCGTAGCAGCCGGCGCGTTCCGCTCAGGGCTTTCTTCCATGCCCGCCGCCACAATCAGCCTTGCCCCAAACGCTGCGCGCCAAGCGCCCCACCGCACCCATGAGCCCCGACACACCGGCCGACGAAACCGCCACCGTCAAGGAGCCGCGCCGCTGGCGCGACAACGGCTGGACGGCCCAGGTCATCAAGAACGAAGACGACGAAGGCTGGGCCGTGGCGATGACGCCCGATGGCCAGAGCGAGCCCGCGCTCGTCGGCCCCTGGACCATGGGCCGCGACAAGAAGAACCCCAAGCCGCTGGACACCGCGGCCTTCAACACCCTGGTGAAGACCGCTTCCGAAGTGATCCGCCGGCATGAGCAGCAACTGCAGGCCACGCTGCACAAGGAAGTGGCCCTGCGCACCGCCAGCGGCGCCTGGCGCGTGACGCTGGACATCGTGCCCGACGAGATGGACCCCCACGCGTTGCTGGCGGCGTGGGATGCCGATGGTGAGCGCGTGGCGCAGGTCAAGGTGGCGGCGGGCTTCCGCCTCAACGCGGCGAGCGCCGAGCGGTGGGTGGAAGCCGGGTTTGCCAAGCCGTCTTAGGTCAGGCTCAGGCCCTGGCATCCTGCGCGCGGGTCACGCGGCCGCTCGATAACCCCGCGGAATGGCCGCCAGCAGCCGCTTCGTGTAGTCCTCCCGCGGCGCCGCCAGGATCTGCGCGGCGCTGGCCTGCTCGACCACCACGCCGTCCTTCATCACCAGCACCTCGTCGCTGATGAAGCGCACCACGGCCAGGTCGTGGCTGATGAAGATGTAGGACAGGCCAAATTCGTCCTGCAGGTCCTTCAGCAGGTTCAGCACCTGGGCCTGCACGCTCACGTCCAGCGCGCTCACGGCTTCGTCCAGCACCAGCACCTCGGGGTTGAGCGTCAGGCAGCGGGCAATCGCCACGCGCTGGCGCTGGCCGCCGCTGAATTCGTGCGGGTACTTGCCGAAGGCGCGGCCGTCGAGGCCCACCTTCTCGAGCAGGCTGCGCGCGCGTTGCTCGCGGTCGGCGGTGCCGCTGCCGATGCCGTGGATGGTCATCGGTTCGAGCAGCGTCTGGCCGATGGTGAAGCGCGGGTTCAGGCTGGCATAGGGGTTCTGAAAGACCACCTGGATGCGCCGGCGCATGGCCTGGCGTTCGCGGGCGCTGATGGTCAGCAGGTTCTGGCCCCCAAAGATCACCTCGCCACCTTCGGGCCCGCGGTTGGGTTCGTGCAGGCGCAGCAGGGCCAGGCCCATGGTCGTCTTGCCCGAGCCCGATTCGCCCACCACGCCCAGCGTGTGGCCCTTGCGGAGCTGGAAGTTGATATTGCTGACGGCCTTGAACTCGCGCCGGCCGAACACGCCTTGCTTGAGCCAGAAACTCTTGGCCAGTGCGCGCACCTCCAGCACCACCGGGGCCTGCGGGTCCTTGGCCTTGGCTTGGGCCACGCCTTCACCGCTGTTCTGGCCGCGCGCGGCGGCCATGTGGTCGTCGATCACCATCAGCCGCGCCGGGTTGCCTTCCAGGCTCGGGCGGCAGGCCAGCAGGGCCTTGGTGTAGTCGTCTTGCGGGCGTTCAAAGATGCCCGCCACGGGCCCCTGTTCGCGGATGCCGCCGTGGCGCATCACCACCACCTGGTCGGCGATTTCGCCCACCAGACCGAGGTCGTGGCTGATGAAGAGCACGCTCATGCGGCGCTCGGTCTTGAGCTTGCCCAGCAGTTCCAGGATCTGGCGCTGGATGGTCACGTCCAGCGCCGTGGTGGGCTCGTCGGCGATCAGCAGCTTGGGCTCGCAGGCCAGGGCCATGGCGATCATCACGCGCTGCTGCTGGCCGCCGCTCATCTCGTGCGGGTAGCTGGCCATGCGGCGCTTGGGCTCTGGGATGCCCACTTCGCCCAGCAGCGCCTCGGCGCGCTGCAGCGCGGCGCTGCGACCCAGGCCCAGGTGCTTGATCAGCGGCTCGCACAACTGCTGGCCCACCGTGAACACCGGGTTGAGCGAGCTCATCGGGTCCTGGAAGACACAGGCGATCTCCTTGCCACGCAAGGCTTGCAGTTCGCCCAGCGGCGTTTGCAGCAGGTCCTTGCCGCGCCACAGGATGCGGCCGCTGCGCTCGGCGTTGTCGGGCAGCAGGTTCAGCACGCTCATCGCGGTGACGCTCTTGCCCGAGCCGGATTCGCCCACCAGGGCGACGGTGGTGTTTTCAGGGATGTCGAAGCTGACGCCCTTGACGGCTTCGGCCAGCACGCCCTTGCCCATGCGGAAGGCGACCTTCAGGTCCTGGATGCTCAACAACATGGCTTACTCCAGGCCTCGCAACTTCGGGTCGAGCGCGTCACGCAGCGCATCGGCCATCAATGAAAACGCCGTCACGAACACGGCCATGAAGAGCGTGGCCGCAGCCAGTTGCCACCAGTGGCCCAGGATCAGTTCGCTCTGCGCTTCGGCCAGCATGGTGCCCCAGGAAACCTGGTCCACCCGCACGCCCAGGCCCAGGTAGGACAGGATGACCTCGGCCTTGATGAAGCCCACCGTCAGCAGGCCCATGCGCACCAGCACCACGTGGCTGACATTGGGCAGGATGTGGCGGAACATGCGGCTGGCGCTGCTGGCGCCGATGGCTTCTGCACTGCGCACGTATTCGCGGCTGCGGTGCTTGATGAACTCGGCCCGCACCTGGCGGTACATGCCCGTCCAGCCGGTCAGCGCCAGGATGATCACCACGCTTTGCACACCCCGCCCCACCACCGCGGCAAAGGCGAAGATGAGCAGGATGTTGGGGATGGATTCGAAGACGTTGTAGACCCACTCCAGAAAGTCACCCATCTTGCCGCCGAAGAAGCCGCCAAAGGCCCCCAGCAGGGTGCCGATGAGCGTGGCCACCAAGGCTGCCATCACGCCCACGAAGACGCTGATCTCGGTGCCCTTCACGGCCTTGGCCAGCACGTCGCGGCCCAGGCGGTCGGCGCCAAAGGGCAGGGTCTCGGCCTTGACGGTTTCGGCGGTGGCGAACTGCTTGGAGCGTTCTTCCCACTCCTTGTAGCGCGGGGCCAGCGGGTCGATGGCCGAGAGGTCCACATTGGGACCCTTGGGCGTTTCAATCGCACCCGCGGCCTGAGGCGGCGCCGGGCCGACGAAGGTGGGCGGCGCATTGGGCACCCCCACTTCGGCCTGCCACTTGCCGGCCACGAGGCCGGTGGACGACAGCGTGATCAAGGCCAGGAAGGCCACCACGATGATCAGGCTCACCAGGCCCACACGGTCGGCCTTGAAGCGCCGCCACGCGGCGTGCCAGACGCCTTCGCTCTTTTGAAGGGCGCTGTCCAGGGCGCCGTCTGCGGACAATACAGCGCTCATGCCGCCCTCCGCCGGGCCGCCCCAAGGAGGGCGACGGCTCCCTTGGGGGGTACCGAACGAAAGTGAGGTTGGGGGTTCATTTCAGCACCACACGTGGGTCAGCGACCTTGTAGGCCAGGTCGGTCATCAGGTTGATCACCATGGTCAGCACCGCCAGGTAGATGGTCACGGCCTGGATCACCGGGAAGTCACTGCGGTTGACGGCGAGCAGCACTTCGCGGCCGATGCCGGGAATGCTGAAGAAGACCTCGATCAGGAAGCTGCCGACAAAGATGCCCGGCAACTGCAGCCCGATATTGGTGAGGATGGGGATCATGGCGTTGCGCAGCACGTGGCGGAACAGCACCACGCCTTCGGTCATGCCTTTGGCGCGCGCGGTGCGCACGTAGTCCTGGCCCAGTTCGTCCAGCAGGAAGCTGCGGTACAGCCGCGTCTGCGGCGCAATGCCCACCGCCACCGCCAGCATCACCGGCAGCGGCGTGTAGACCAGCAGGTTGTTCAGCGTGCTGTCGCTCCAGCCCTGCACCGGAAACCAGCCGAGCTGGAAGCCGAACACGTACTGGCCGATGATCACGTAGACCAGGAAGCTGATGGACAACGCCACCGTGGTGGCCACCATGATCAGCCGGTCGGTCAGGCTGCCGCGCTTGTAGGCCACCCACATCGCGATGGGCAGGGCCAGCAGCACGTCGAGCACCAGGATCGGGATCATCACCGTCAGCGTGGCCGGCAGCCGCGTGGCAAAGAGGTTGCTCACGGCTTCATTCGTGGCCCAGCTCTTGCCCCAGTCAAAGGTGACGATCTGCTTGACGAAGAGCCACAGCTGGTACCAGACCGGTTCGTCCAGCCCGAGCTGCTGGCGAATGGCCTTGATCTGGTCGGGGCTGGCGTTCAGGCCGCCCAGCACCTCGGCGGGGTCACCGCCGAAGTACTTGAAGAGAAAGAACACCAGCAGCACCACGCCCATGAGCGTGGGGATCATCTGCCACAGGCGCCGTATCAGGTATGCGGCCATCGGATGCGGACTCCATGCGCGGCCACCGCGGGTGGCGGGACCGCCCTTTTTTTGGGATGGGGGAGTTTAGGGGCGCAGCGGCCAGCCGGCTGGCAGTGGCTTTCCCGCGGGTGCTAGCGAGCCGGCACCACCACCAACGCGATCTGGAATTCAAAGTCTCCGTCACCCGTCTCCAGATGCGTGACCACCATCAATTGCTGGCGGCCCCTCGTCCAGGCGCACAACTTGTCGCGCGACTGCCACTGCTTCTGGCTGGGCGCGGCCGCCGGCAGGGGCTCGCCGAATGCGGCCTGCAAGGCGCGGCATACGCGGCCGCCCATGGCCTTGAAGGCACTGGCGCGCTGGTCCATCAGGTAGTAGTAAGTGCCCCAATCATCTTCGGACACGTAGTTTTCCGCCAGCGTGGTCATCGCGCCGTGCTGCAGCGCCTGCTTGTCGTCTGCGTCGAGGCCATTGAGATCGTAAGCGTCGCGTCGATCACTGAAGACCAGCGAATAGGGCAAGAACGGGCGCGGTGGCGCCGCCAGCATGCGGCGGGCTTCGGCCACCACCTCGGCATCGGTCCGGGGCAGCAGATCCTGGGCGCGCGGCTCGAAGAACGGCAGCAGGTTCAGGTGCTTCGATTGCGGCGCGCCGGCCCACACCAAGGTGTCGCCCGTGCGCAGTTCCAGCACCACACGGGTGCCGCCTGCAACCGGCTTTTGCGTCAAGCGGTAAACAGTCTGCCCTTGGTCGTTCTTCCACTCGATGGCCTGCGCAGCGTGCAGCCACATGCTCAGCGCGCCTTGCAAGGTGTACTGATTGGCCACGCCGATCTGCAGGGGCTCGCGCTCTTCACCGGCGCTGACCCATTGCCCTTTGGCGTTCAGCAAGCCCCATTGGCCCTTCTGGCGCGCCGGGGTGGGGCCGCCTGCGCGATCAAAGTCCCCCACCCAATCAAAGGGGCCGGCAATGACCTTCTGGCCGCGTGTGTCGACAAAACCGAAACTGCTGCCCCCCGGGTGGCCAACCCGGATCAGGCCTTGGGCGACGGTTCGGGACAAGTCGCCGGGTGCGATCACTTCGCGCCCCTGGGTGTCGATATAGCCGGTGCTGCGCTTGCGCTGAAAGGCCGCCAGCCCCGGCGGCTGGAAGGCGTCCAGGCGTTCCAGGCTGGGCTTGAGCACCCACTGGCCTTGCGCGTCGATCACACCCCAGCGGTCCGCCATCTGTGCGGGCGCGACCGGGAACTCATTGAAGTCCAGGGCCAGTTCGATGCCTGAACCGAACTGCGCCTTTCCTTCTTTGTCGATATAGCTCCAGCTGTCGCGTTCGGTCACGGCGCGGGCCAGGCCGTTGTGACCGAAGGGGCCCACCATTCGGTACGGCGTGCTGGCCACCAGCACACCGCCGCTGTCGATGAGGCCCACCTTCTCGTCGGGCAGGCGCACGCTGGCGCGCCCGTGCTTGAAGGCCGAGGCCTCCTTCCAGGTGGGCTTGATCTGCACCTTCAGGTCGGTGCCCAGGTAGCCCCAAAGGCCTTGCTGCCGGATGCGCGCCGGCCCGTCGGCCGGGAACTGGCGTGCGTCTTCCAGGGTGGCCGGCACGACCCACTGGCCCTGCGTGTCGATATAGCCCCAGCGGCCATTCAGGGCTTGTGCGGCGGCGGGCAGTACCCGGGTGCCGCTGGGCGTGAACGGCCGCAGCGCGTGCAGATCGCCAGGGCGCAGCACGCGGTGATCCGGCGCCAGCAGCAACCATGCGCCAGTGGTTTCGCCCAGCCTCGGGATCCACAGCGCGCGGGGCATGCTGGGCGCGGCATGCGGGCCGGCACCGGCTGCGGAAGCGGCAGGTAAAGGGTCGGCGGGTGCGGCTTGCACGGCCAGGCAGATCCAAAGTGGCAGCCAAGCAGGCCACAAAGCGATGCGAAAGGTCATGGGGAGAATGGCGATTGAATGACTTTGGCATTCTCAAGTGCGCCCTGAGGCCAAGCCACAATTCAAGCGGAGAGTCGCACTGTTGCAGTGTGTCTTCGGCCGCCGCCCACTCCGTTCACGATCCCCCATGAACCCGAACACCTTGCGCCTCCGAATCCTCTGGTCCTGCGCTGTCTTGAGCATGGCGCTTGTCAGCCACGCCGCCGCGGCCGATGAGCTGACCGACAGTTTCGTCAAGCGCCTGCGCGAGCTCAATCCGAAAGTCGTGATCACCCCCCAGGCCGACGACGAACTGCAGGTGAAGCTGGGCGAAGGCAGCGGCGTGATCTACCTGGGCAATGTGCGGCGCCAGTGCCGCATCGAGCCCGACCGCTGCCAGGCCGACACCGAAACGCTGGCCCAATCCACCCTGCGTTCGTTGGGGCCGGCCACGCCGGCTGCGCTGCGCAACCTGCGCTACGTCCTGCGGGCCAAGGCCTATGTCGACCAGATCAAGCTGACCCTGGCCGGCATGGAGCCTGATGAGGCGGTGCGGCAGCAAAAGCAGCCGCTGGTGCGGCTTGTCGCCGAAGACGTGTGGGCCGTGCTGGTGCTGGATGCGCCAGACAGTGTCTCGCCCACCGCGCTGGCCGCCTTCAAGGGCCAGGATCTGACGGCCCCCCAGCTGTGGGATGCCGCGGCGGCGAACGTGCAGGCCGAAGTGGCCAGCGTCAAGCCCGAGCGCCTGGACGACAAGCGCCCGGTGTTCGGTGTTTCGCGCCACTACTACAGCACCGCGTGGATCACCACGCCGCTGTGGGACCGGTTCGCAGCCGCGCAGGGCGTTCGCACCGCCTGGGCCTGTGTCTACGATGGCGACGCGGCGATCTTTCTGCTGGACGATGCCGCGCAACTTTCGTTCTTTGAAGGTGTTTGCAAGCGCTTCGTGCAGCGCGCCAGGCGGCCGGTCAGCGGCCGGCTGATCCGCTGGACGGCCAATACCAAGACCTGGCAAGCGCCATAGGCCCGGAGGCTGGGCAAGGCCTCCGCGGACCGCGGGCCGGCCGGCGCCGCTAGACTGCGCCCGCTGCTTCGCCGTTCGGATCGCCCGCCATGCCCTTGTTCAAGACCCTCCCGCTGGCCCTTGTCACCTGTTGCCTGGCGCTGTGCCCGGTTGCGCATGGAGCCGAAACCCGCGCGGACACCCGTGCGGACGTTCCACCAGCAGCCCAGAAAGTGCTGCGCTACGCCTTCCGCATCGCCGAATCGAGCTTCGACCCGGCGCAGATCACCGATCTGTATTCGCGCACCGTGGCCGCGGGCATCTTTGAAGCGCCGCTGGAGTACGAGTTCCTGGCCAGGCCCGCGCGCATGCGCGTGAACACGGCCGCCGCCATGCCCGAGGTCTCGGCCGATTTCAAGACCTTCACCTTCCGCATCAAGCCCGGCATCTACTTTGCCGACGACCCCGCCTTCAAGGGCGCGCGCCGCGAGCTGGTGGCCGCAGACTATGTCTACTCGCTCAAGCGCCACTACGACCCGCGCTGGAAAAGCGGCAACCTCTACATCCTGGAAAACGCCAAGATCCTGGGCCTGAACGAGCTGCGCAAGCGGCTGATCGACGAGAAGAAGCCCTTCGATTACGACGCCCCGGTCGAGGGCCTGCGTGTGCTGGACCGCTACACCTTCCAGGTGCAGCTGGGGGTGGCCACGCCGCGCTTTCTGTACAACTTCAGCGACGGGTCCTTCAGCGGCGCGCTGGCCCGCGAAGTGGTGGAGTTCTACGGCGACAAGATCGGTGAACACCCGGTGGGTACCGGCCCCTTCCGCCTCAGCGCCTGGAAGCGCAGCTCGCGCATCGTGCTCACGCGCAACCCGAACTACCGCGAGGTGTTCTACGACGAGAACCCGCCGCAAGGCGATGCCCGCCTGCAGGCCGCCGCCGCGCGCTACAAGGGCAAACGCCTGCCGTTGCTTGACGAGGTGCAGATCGCCATCATCGAAGAACAGCAGCCGCGCTGGCTGAGCTTCCTGAACCGCGAACACGACCTGATGGAAGAGCTGCCGCCGGAGTTCACGCCCACGGCCATCCCCAACAACCAGCTCGCGCCCAACCTGGCCAAGAAGGGCATCCAGATGGTGCGTTACCCGCGCGCCGATGTCGCGGTCTCCTACTTCGGCATGGAGCACCCGGTGGTCGGCGGCTACGAGCCGCACAAGGTGGCGCTGCGCCGTGCCATCAGCCTGGCGGTGGACGTGGACCGCGAAATCCGCCTCGTGCGGCGCGGCCAGGCTATTCCCGCACAGGGTGTGGTCGGGCCGGGCACTTACGGCTATGACCCGGCCTTCAAGAGCGAGATGGGCGATTTCAACCGCGTGCGCGCCCGCGCCCTGCTGGACATGTACGGTTATGTCGACAAGGACGGCGACGGCTGGCGCGACCAGCCCGATGGCCAAGCCCTGGTGCTGGAATACAGCACCCAGCCTGATCAGCAAAGCCGCCAGCTCATCGAGCAGTGGAACAAGAACATGCAGGCCATCGGCATCAAGATCGAGTTCAAGACCGCCAAGTGGCCCGAAAATCTCAAGGCCAGCCGCGCCGGCAAGCTGATGATGTGGGGCGTGGGCTGGAGCGCCGGCGCGCCCGACGGCGACACCTTCCTGGCCCTGGGTTTTGGCCCCAACAAGGGCGGCGCCAACCACGCGCGCTTCAACCTGCCGGCCTTTGATGTGCTGTACCAGAAGCAGCGTGAACTGCCCGATGGCCCGGAGCGCCTGCAGGTGATGGAAGAAGCCAAGAAGCTGATGGTCGCCTACATGCCCTACAAGGTGCACGTGCACCGCATCTTCACCGACCTGGCCCAACCCTGGGTGCAGGGCTACCACCGCAACATCTTTGTGCGCGATTTCTTCAAGTACGTGGATCTGGACCCGGCCGATCGCCTGCGCCAGGGTGTGGAACTTGCGCCTTGAACCGCGCCCCTTGAAAGACTGCCGATGAAACGCCGTCAAACCCTGGCCCTGGGTGCCTCGCTGGCACTGCCGCTGGCATGGCCTGCTGCAGCAGCAAACGCCTCCGACAAAGCTGCCGCAGCCAGCACCGGCCAGCGTGTGCTGCGCTACGCCTTTCAGATCGCCGAAACCGGCTTCGACCCGGCAGCCATCAACGACCTCTATTCACGCTCGGTCACCTGCCACATCTTCGAAGCGCTGTACATCTACGACCACCTGGCCCGGCCCGCGAAGATCCTGCCGCTGACGGCCGACGGCATGCCTGAAACGGCGGACGATTTCCGCATCTGGACTTTCAAGGTCAAGCCCGGCACCCACTTTGCCGACGACCCCGCCTTCAAGGGTGAAAAGCGCGAGCTGGTGGCTGCCGACTACCTTTTCTCCATCAAACGTTATGCCGACCCCGCGGTCAAGAGCCCGCTGTGGGCCAGCATCGAGAACTGGCGCATCCTGGGCCTGGCGGGCTTGCGCAAGCAGGCGCTGGAGAGCAAGAAACCCTTCGATTACGACGCGCCCATCGAGGGCATGAAGCTGATCGACCGCTACACCTTCCAGTTGCGCATGGAAGAGCCGCGCCCGCGTTTCATCGAGAGCATGGCGGTGAGCGATCTCTTCGGCGCGGTGGCGCGCGAAGTCGCCCAGGCCTATGGCGACAAGATGGCCGAACACCCGGTGGGCACCGGGCCCTTCCGGCTGGCGCAGTGGCGGCGTTCTTCGCTGATCGTGCTGGAACGCAACCCCACCTATCGCGAACGTTTCTGGGACGCACAGCCTGCGGCGGACGACGCGGAAGGCCAGGCCATCGCTGCCAAGCTGCGCGGCCGCCGCCTGCCGCTGCTGGACCGGGTGGAAATCTCGGTCATCGAAGAAGCCCAGCCCCGTTGGCTGAGCTTTCTCAACGGCCAGCAGGATTTCATCGAACGGGTGCCGGCGGATTTCATCAACGTCGCCATGCCCGGCCGCAAGGTCGCGCCCAACCTGGCCAAGCAGGGCATCCGCGGTGCGTTCACGCTGCAGTCCGACATCGCGCTGTCCTACTTCAACATGGAAGACCCGGTGGTCGGCGGCCTGGAGCCGCACAAGGTGGCGCTGCGCCGCGCCATCTGCCTGGCCGTGGACGTGGACCGCGAGATCCGCCTCGCGCGCCGCGGCATGGCCATCCCCGCGCAAAGCCCGGTGATGCCGCACCTGAGCGGCTACGACCCGCAGTTCAAGAGCGAGGCCAGCGAATACAGCCCTGCCAAGGCCAAGGCCCTGCTGGACCTGCACGGCTATGTCGACAAGGACGGCGACGGCTGGCGCGAACAACCCGACGGCCAGCCCCTGGTCATCGAATACGCCACCTCGCCCGATCAGACGAGCCGCCAGCTCAACGAGCTGTGGAAGAAGAACATGGACGCCATCGGCATCAAGATGGTGTTCAAGACCGCCAAGTGGCCCGAAAACCTGAAGGCCGCACGCAACGGCAAGCTGCAGATG
>Ga0073902_10001680_pt1 | contig 11903 bp, 9 predicted proteins | sample KloWWTmeKNB19Kit_FD_66667 | JGI IMG/M metagenome (GOLD analysis project Ga0073902, IMG submission 66667) | Active sludge microbial communities from Klosterneuburg, Austria, studying microevolution and ecology of nitrifiers - Klosterneuburg... | ecosystem: Engineered > WWTP > Aerobic digester >...
GTTGCCGGGCAGGCCACCTTCCTTCTTCGCGCGCCCGGCCTCCTCCATCGAGAGGCCGTAGGTGCGCATGATCTCCTCCGTCAGGAGCTGCCCACCAAACGCGAAGTCGCGCGTGTACACGACCTTGAGGTTGCGCAACACGCTGAAGGTGGTGCTGCTCGCGCCGAAGTCGACGACTGCGATGGTGCGATCGATGCCACCATCGGGCATCTGGTGAGTCATCAGGCGGCAGGAGTTCTCGAGCGCGAAGGCTTCGACGTCGACGATCTTCGCCGTCAGCCCCGCGGCGCTCACTGCGGCCTGGCGCTGCTCGACATTTTCCGTGCGGGTGGCGACGAGCAGCACATCGTTCGTGTCCGTGTCTTTCTCGGACGCACCGAGCACTTCGAAGTCGTAGCTGACCTCATCCATCGGAAACGGAATGTACTGGTCGGCCTGCATCTCGACCTGCGACTCGAGATCGCGTTCGCGCAGGTTGCGCGGCATCTGGATCACCTTGGTGATCGCAGCGTCGCCGCTGATCGCGATGGCGACCTCGCGGCTTTTGGCGCCAGCGCGCTTCGCGGCGCGGCGGATCGCTTCGCCCACCGCCTCCGCATCGACGATGGCTTTTTCATTCATCGCGTTCTGCGGGGTGGGCTCGGCAGCATAGGATTCGACCCGGTACTGACCCCCGGCCATGGCCAGTTCGATCAGCTTGACCGACGAAGTCGTGATGTCCAGCCCCAGCAGGGGCCGGTATTTACGGCGGAGCAGGAACACTTTTATCTTTCCTTTTCAGCAACTTACGCCCCGAACCCGTCGCCTTTTGTAACTTATCTGCCAACTATATATCAGCGTAAAGTCAAATAGAACGTGAGAACGTTCACGAAACCGTCGGAACCCCGGTAACGGCGCATGGCTTCTGACTCGAAACATGTACCCGCCACCTCATACCTGTTGACCCCGAGCCTTGATCGTATGGTGGCGTACATGTGCACTAGCGGTCGTCGACGACGGATGGGCAAGCGATGCCATCCGGTCGGCAACCCCGCTGTCGTAGGCACGCGCCCTTAGACCGGAGGCTTTGCGTCCCCACCTTTCGGTGAGTTTGCCGATCGTTCGCGGGCTACTATGCATAGCCCGCGCAGCGCGGGCAAGACACTAGAGTCGTTTTCTGTGAAGTGGAACTGGTTTCGCATCAGCGTCGTCACGGCTACCTGTGTGATCGGCGTCACATTGCTCGCTGCCCTGGGTGTTGCCGGCAGCTATGTCTTTCTCGCCCCGTCACTGCCCTCGAGCGCGGATATGCGCAATGTCGAACTTGCGGTGCCCCTGCGCGTTTACACGCGCGGCGGGCAGCTGGTCGCGCAGATCGGCGAGCAGCGCCGCATACCGGTCACTTATGAGCAGATTCCCGCGACCGTGCGCGAAGCATTCCTCGCGGCCGAGGACGACCGCTTCTTCCGCCATCACGGCATCGACTACGCGGGCGTGTTGCGCGCCGCCGCGGTGAATCTCTTCACCGGCAACCGTGCGCAGGGCGCGAGCACCATCACGATGCAGGTCGCGCGCAACATGTTTCTCACGCAGAAGCGCGAGTGGCGCAGGAAACTGCAGGAAGTGTTCCTCACGTGGCGCATGGAGCGCGAATTCACCAAGGAGCAGATTCTCGCGCTGTATCTCAACGTGATTTTCTTCGGACAGCGCTCCTATGGAGTGGCCGCAGCGGCGGAAACCTATTTCGGCAAGCCGCTCGAACGGCTCACGGTCGGTGAGGCGGCGCTGCTCGCCGGCATCCCGAAGGCGCCTACCGACATGAACCCGATCGCGAGCCCGCAACGCGCGCGCGATCGGCGCAGCTATGTGCTGCGGCGCATGCACGAACTCGGCTACATCAGCGACGCGGAATTGGCGGACGCCAGCGCCGAGCCCGTCGTCGGCAAGCTGAACGCGCCGCTGAACGACGTCGACGCGCCCTACGTCGCCGAGATGGCGCGGCTCGAGCTGGTGCGCCGCTACGGCGAGGCGGCGCAAAGCGCGGGCTTTCGCGTGTTCACGACGATCGACCCGCGCCTGCAGGCGGCAGCGAATCGCGCTCTGCGTCTCGGCCTTCTCGAATACGACCGTCGCCGCGGCTGGCGCGGCGCGACCGCACGGGTCACGGTGCCGGCTGGCGCCGATGCAGCTGCGCTCGATACGCTGCTCGTGCCGTACGAGGCGGTCGGCAATGTCGACCCCGCGGTCGTCACGGCGATCGACGAACGCAGCGCACGCGTACACGTGAAAGGGCTTGGCTCCGTGACGATACCGTGGGACGGCCTCGCGTGGGCGAGACGCGTCACGGGCGAGGATGCGCGCGGCCCCGCGCCGAAGAAGGCGGGCGACGTGGTGACCCCCGGCGACGTGGTGTTCGTCGTCACCGACGGCAAGCGTGCGGCGCAACTTGTGCAGGTGCCGGAAGCGCAGGGCGCGCTCGTCGCGCTTGATCCGGACGATGGCGCGATCGCGGCGCTGATCGGCGGCTTCGACTACTACGTCTACAAGTACAACCGCGCGACGCAGGCCAGCCGCCAACCCGGCTCCGGATTCAAGCCGTTCCTGTATTCCGCGGCGCTCGAGAACGGCTTCACGCCCGCCAGCGTCATCCTCGATGCGCCCATCGTGATGGACGACCCCGATTCGGAGACGTCCTGGCGGCCCGAGAACTCGAGCGGCGAGTTCCACGGGCCGACCCGTCTGCGCGAAGCGCTCGTGCGCTCACGCAACCTCGTCTCGATCCGCATCCTGCGCGACATCGGCACGCGCACGCTGATCGACTACGCCGCGCGCTTCGGTTTTGCGCGCGCCTCGATGCCGAACGACCTCACGCTCGCACTCGGCACCTTGCAGGCGACCCCGCTCGAAGTCGCCACGGGTTTTGCGGCCTTCGCGAACGGTGGCTACAGGATCGAGCCCTATTTCATCGACCGCATCGAGGATGCGAGCGGCAAGATCGTCTACGAGGCCGCGCCCCGGGGAGTGTGCGAGCAGTGCGGCGTACCCGCCACGAGCACCGGCGCGCCGGAACTCGACGCGCCGCTTGCGCTGCAGGCGGCCGCCTCCGTGCGCGGCGGGCTTGCGCTCCCGCCGAAGGACCGCGTCGCCGAGCGCATCATCTCGCCGCAGAACGCCTACATCATGGACGACATCATGGCGGACGTGATTCGCCGCGGCACGGGGCGGCGCGCCAACGTGCTCAACCGCAGTGACATCGCCGGCAAGACCGGCACGACCAACGATTCGAAGGACGCGTGGTTCAACGGTTTCAACCGCGATCTCGTGGCGACCGTGTGGGTCGGCTACGACCAGGAGCGCTCACTCGGCGAAGGCGAGGAAGGCAGCCGCACGGCCGTGCCGATCTGGGTGTATTTCATGCGGGAAGCGCTGAAGGCACTGCCGCAACACGTTCGACCGCGGCCTGAAGGCGTGATCGAGCTGCCGATTTCCCGTGAAACGGGGCTGCTGGCGACCGCCGACGACCCCGACGCGGTGAGCGAACTGTTCATGGCCGATCATCTGCCGGGCGGCGGCAATGCATTACAGCCGGGTGCAGTGCATTCGCCCGATCAGGCAGCGGGCAGCGAGCCGATCTTCTGACCTGCGCCAGAGCGCACGGTGCGGCGCGCCGGCATCTTGCTACACTCACGGGGCGATGAGCAGACATCAGCCTGCACGCATGGAAAACCTGCGGCGCGCGATTGCGCAGGAAGCCGCGCGCATCATGGCCGAGCACGGCATCCGCGACTTCTACGTCGCCAAGCGCAAGGCAGCCGAGCGCTACGGGGTGTTCGAGGGCGGGCTGCTGCCGAAGAACATCGAAATCGAGGAGGCGCTCGCCGGCTATCAGCGCCTGTTCGGCGGCGACTCCCATGCAGAGTCGCTGCAGTCGCAGCGCGGCGCGGCGCTCGAGGCGATGCAGTGGCTGGCGGAGTTCCAGCCGCGCCTCGTCGGCCCGGTGCTGGCCGGCACGGCCACCGCGCATGTCGACGTGCAGCTGCACCTCTTCGCGGACCGCGCCGAAACAGTCGCGCTCAAACTGATGGACCACGGCATCCCGCACGAGATCGGCGAGCGGCGCCTGAAGGTGAACGCCGAACGCATCGTGGCGTATCCGTCAATCAGCTTTGAGATGGACGGCGAGCCGGTCAAGGCCGTCGTCTTTCCGCGCGATGGCATCAGACAGGCGCCCGTGAGCCCGGTGGACGGCAAGCCAATGCGCCGCGCAGACGCCGCGGAAGTCGAAGCGCTGCTTCTGGCGCGCAGCCCGTAGCCCGCCGCCCGTCGCCCGTAAACCCGCGGCCCGCGGCCCGCGCCCCGGTCGCGGCGCCGCCGCCGCTGCCGCCGCCGCTGCGGCTCAGCGCTTGGCGATGTCCGTGTATTTCCTCGGCCCCGGCCCCGTATAGAGCTGGCGCGGGCGGCCGATCTTGTAGCCCGGCTCCGAAATCATTTCCTGCCAGTGCGCGACCCAGCCCGCGGTGCGCGCGACGGCGAACATGACCGTGAACATCGAGCGCGGAATGCCGAGCGCGCTGTAGATGATGCCCGAGTAGAAGTCGACGTTCGGGTAGAGCTTGCGCGAGACGAAATAGTCGTCCTTGAGGGCGACCTCTTCGAGACGCTCGCCGAGTTCGAGCAGCGGGTTGTCGGCGCGGCCCATCTTCGCGAGCACCTTGTGGCACATCTCGCGGATGATCTTCGCGCGCGGGTCGAAGTTCTTGTACACGCGATGGCCGAAACCCATCAGGCGCACGTTCGAAGCCTTGTCCTTCACCTTCGCCAGGAACTTCGGAATGTTGTCGGCGGTGCCGATCGATTCCAGCATTTCGAGCACGGCTTCGTTCGCGCCGCCGTGCGCCGGACCCCAGAGCGCGGAGACTCCTGCCGAAATCGCCGCGTACGGGTTCGCGCCGGTCGAGCCCGCGAGCCGCACGGTCGAGGTGCTCGCGTTCTGCTCGTGGTCTGCATGCAGGATCAGCAGCAGGTCGAGCGCCTGTGCGGCAAGCGGATCGACGTCGTAGGGCTCGCAGGGCACCGCGTAGAACATGTGCAGCAGGTTCGCGCAGTAATCGAGGTCGTTGCGCGGATAAACGAACGGCTGGCCCAGCGAGTGCTTGTAGGCTGCGGCCGAGATCGTCGGCAGCTTGGCGATGATCCGGTGCGCGAAGATCTCGCGGTGGCGCGGGTTATTGATGTCCATCGAGTCGTGGTAGAAGGCCGACATCGACGCGACGATGCCCGAAACCATGGCCATCGGGTGCGCGTTGTAGTGAAAACCGTTGAACATGCGTTGCAGCGACTCGTTGATCATCGTGTGCCGCGAGATGTTCGCCGTGAACTCGGCCAGCTGTTTCTTGTCGGGCAGCTCGCCACTGAGCAACAGGTACGCCACCTCGAGGAACGAGCTCTTCTCCGCAAGCTGCTCGATCGGGTAACCGCGATACAGGAGGATGCCCTGGTCGCCGTCGATGTAGGTGATGCGGCTCTCGGTGCTCGCCGTCGCCATGAACCCCGGGTCGAAAGTGAAGACGCCGTGGTCCCGGTTGAGCGAGCCGATGTCGAGGACATCCGGGCCGATGGTGCCGGAGCGCACTGGCAGTGCGGATTTCTTGCCGGTGGCAGGGTCGATGAGTTCGAAAGTCTTGCTGGGCATGCACTCGATCCAGGCTGCGCCCGTCGCGGGCATGCAACGGGGGACCGCGAGGATTCCATGGCACGCCGCCGGAATCAAGGCGCGCAAGCCGCAAACGCCTTCGGGCGGTGCGGCCCGGTGACTACTGCACGACCTTGAAGAGCTGGCCGAACTGCGGCTGTTTGTCCGGGTAAAGCCCGTTCATCAGCTCGAGTTCCTCGAGTTGATATTTCTCCACAGGAATCTCGCGCGCGTAGTCTGCGAGCGACGTCTTGCCGTCGAAGGGCACGACGGCAATGCGATACGGCTCCGCAAGCGGAAACTCGGAAGGCCGGAGCCCACGCATCGTGCCGATCACCGACGTGATGACCCCATCTGCCTCGGGGCGGGAATTGACCGAAGCGCGGCTCGCGCCGGCGAACACGAACGCGCTCGAGTCACGATAAAGCACCGTCCAGCGGACCGGACCCTGGCCGTTGTCGAGGGGCGAGCCGCCGCGCGTCACAGCGGAGAAGCCCTCCATGCCGTTCGACTGGACCGCTTCGCTGAACGCGATCGACTTTCCCTTGAGGTGCTTGAGCAGGAACTCGCGCGGCGATTGCGTGGGCGGTCGCGGCTCGACCGTGACCTGCATGACGCTGTCCTTGTTGCGCGTGTACGCAAGGACCCGGTCGCGCAGGTTGTCGACGGTCCAGCCACGCGGAAACGCCATCGTGATGCCCATCTCCGCGTGATAGAAGCGGTTGTCGCGCACGATGCCTTGCACGCGGCTCGAGCCATAGGGCAGGCCGTCGAGATTTCGCAGGAAGACATTGCGATTGTCGATCCAGCCGCCCGGCGGCTCGTTGGAGATGCGCGCGGCGCCCTTGGCCGCCTGCACCGTGCGCGCATCGGGCGCGGGGTGCGAGGAGAACACGCCGTGATAAATCCGTGGCTCACGCCCCTCCTGACGCGCCCGGTCCATTTCGAAGCGCTCCTGGGCCTTGAACACCTTGAACACTTCGGCCATCGCCTCGGGCCGGTACCCCGCCTTGGTCGCAAACACGAGGCCGAGCCGGTCGGCCTCCATTTCGTTCTCGCGTCCGTAACCCTGCACCCAGGCACCCGCGCCGAGATTGGCGAGCTGGCCGATCGCACCGGAGCCGGTCGCAAGCGTCGCGCCGATCGCGAGGATGTTCGCGAGGATCCCCTGCGTGCGGCGCTTCTGCGGGTGCTTGGCGGTGACGTGCGCGATCTCGTGGCCGAGCACCGTCGCGAGTTCGGCCTCGCTGTCGAGATAGTTCAGCAGGCCGCGGTGGACGTAGATGTAACAGCAGCCGGTCGTGAACGCGTTGATCGCGTCGTCATCGAGGACGAAGAACTTGAACTCGGCGTCCGGCCAGTCGCTGTGCCGCGCGACGCGGGTGCCGACCTCGTTGACGTAGTCCTGCAGGGCCTGGTCTTCGTAGAGACCGTAGAACTTCAGGATCTCGACGTGCGCCTTGCGCGAGGACTCGCTCTCGGGGTGTTTCTCCACCGGCGCGGCACCGGCCTGGAAAGAGGCTGCGGCGAGAAACGCGATCGCGACGAAAGTACGAAGCATGTGGGACCCCAGGCGAGGGGAAAGGCCCTATATTGCTACGATCAGGCGGGCTCGTGGAGCCCGTGCGCCCGCAGGCCGCGCGCGTCAGCGCGGCGCGGCGGCGCTCGCGTACTTCTTGCGGAATTTGTCGACCCGACCGGCGGTATCGACAATTTTCTGCTTGCCCGTATAGAACGGGTGGCAGCTCGAGCACACCTCGACGTGCAGGTCCTGGCCCAGAGTCGACCGCGTCTTGAACGTGTTCCCGCAGGTGCAGGCCACGTTGATTTCAGCGTAGTTCGGGTGCGTCTCGGCTTTCATGGTCGTGCTCGTGGCCGGAAACGGCCCGGCCCAAAAGGGCGCGCAGTGTAGCGGGGTAGGGCGTCACCCTCAAGAGGCCCTGTCCGGTAAAGCCGGGGCTCACGCGTCAAGCCCCCATTCACCGCTCCCTTATCCACAGAAGATGTGGATAACTTTGTGGGTATCCCGCATCCCGATTTCAAGATTCAGCGGCCTAAGCGCATTTCTGCAGTCTTGGTCAAAAAATGACCACGGCATTTCAGGCTATAAAATCAATGTGTTACAGACATCACATGGAGCTGTTTAGGCGCAATGAGACGTAATGCACTCATTTGTGGTGCTGCGCGACTCCGGCTGTGAATAAAAGCGGCGGCCATTCGGCGGGAGCGAGCCTAACTTGCTGCGCCGGCACGCGTTTCCGGCATGAATTCCAGCAGCAGCTCGTTCAGGAAGTCGAGCCCGTGCCGTGTCGGCCGGCAGTTCATGGCCGACCGTTCGATCAGACCGCGTGCGACGAGACGCCCGATCGGCGCCTCGATCTCCGACCAGGCGAGTCCCGTGCGTGCTTCGAACAGCCCCGGTGCGAAGCCGTCCGAAAGACGCAGCGCATTCATCATGAACTCGAAGGGCCGCTCAGACGGCTCGACCTCACGCGACGCAGGGGCCTGTGCGGCGGCGCTCATGTAGCGGCGCGGTTCACGCAGCCGGGTCGTGCGCGTGATGCACCGCAAGCCAGCGTCGCTCTGCTTGCCATGTGCGCCGGCGCCGATACCGAGATAGTCACCGAATTCCCAGTAGTTGAGATTGTGGTGGCAGCGCCTGCCCGCGCGCGCGTACGCCGATACTTCGTAGCGGAGGTAGCCGCGCGCGAAGAGCAGATCGAGACAGGCCTCGAGCATCACATGCGCGGAGTCTTCGTCGGGCAGCGCAGGCGGCCGTGCCGCGAACTGCGTGCCGGGCTCGAGCGTGAGCTGGTAGTGCGACACATGCGCCGGCCCAAGCGCGAGCGCTGCCTCGACATCGGCAAGCGCGGCGGCGGGGGTCTGCCCTGGCAGCGCGTACATCAGGTCGAGGTTGAAGTTCGCAAGCCCTGCGGCGTGCAACTCCTCCGCCGCGAGGCGCGTTTCCTCCGGCGAGTGGATGCGGCCCAGTGTCTGCAACATTGCCGCGTCGAAGGTTTGCGCACCGAGCGACACGCGATTGACTCCGGCGTCGCGATAGCCCGCGAAACGACCGCGCTCGATCGTGCCGGGGTTGGCCTCGAGTGTGATCTCGGCGTCAGGCGCCAACCCGAGCAGCCCGCGCGTATGCTCGAGCACGCGCGCGATCGCTTCCGGCGGAAAAAGACTCGGTGTGCCGCCGCCGAAGAACACACTCACGATCGGCCGACCGGCAACGAGCGGCGCCTGCGTCTCGAGATCAGCCTCGAGCGCGGCGATATAACGCTCAGCGGGCAACTCGCCCTGCAGGGCGTGGGAATTGAAATCGCAGTACGGGCACTTGCTCACGCACCACGGGAAGTGCACGTAAAGCGAGAGCGGCGGGGCGGTCATCGCGGCCACTGTGCCACGAGCGCGCGCAACGCGGCGCCGCGGTGGCTGCGCGCATTCTTGTCGTCGGAAGTCAGTTCGGCGGCCGTCCGCGTGCTGTCGAGCGGCTCGAACAGCGGGTCAAAGCCGAAACCCCCGATGCCTCGGGGCGCGAGGGCGATGCGCCCCTCCCAGACCCCTTCGCCGACGAGCGGGTGGGGATCAACTGCGCTGCGGACGAATACAATAATAGCTCGGAATCGCGCTCGGCGTTTCTCTGGCGGAACACCGGTCAATGCCTTCAGCAGTTTCGCGTTGTTGGCTGCGGCGTCGGACCCCTCGCCCGCATAGCGCGCGGAGTACACGCCGGGCGCACCCCCCAGCGCATCGACTTCGAGCCCGGAATCGTCAGCGACGGCGGGAAGCTGTGCGACGCGCGCAGCGTGGCGCGCCTTGATCAGTGCGTTCGAGAGGAAGGTCGTACCGGTCTCGGGTGGCGGCTCGACCCCGTACGCGGATTGCGGCAATAAGTCGACACCGAGCGGCGCCAGGAGCGCCGTCAGCTCTCCGAGCTTTCCCCGGTTGCCGGTCGCGACGACGACTCTCATGCAACGCGCCGCTCAATCGGCGGCGAGCGCATCGGCCTGCAGCGCGAAGAGTGTCGCGGTGCCGGTGACCGCGAGATCGAGCAGCTGGTCGAGTTCGTGGCGACGGAACGCATGGCCTTCAGCCGTGCCCTGCACTTCGACGAAGCCACCGCCGCTGTGCATCACGACGTTCATGTCGGTCTCGGCGTTCGAATCCTCGCTGTAGTCGAGATCGAGCACGGGCGCGCCTGCAACGATGCCCACCGAAACGGCGGCCACCTGTCCGTGCAGCGGCGTCGCGGCGAGTGCGCCGCGCTTCACGAGCAACTGGCAGGCGTCGGCGAGGGCGACGTAGCTGCCGGTCACCGATGCGGTGCGCGTGCCGCCGTCGGCCTGCAGCACATCGCAGTCGAGGGTCACGGTGCGCTCGCCGAGCGCCTCGAGATCGATAACCGCGCGCAGGCTCCGGCCAATGAGGCGCTGGATTTCCTGCGTGCGCCCGCTCTGCTTGCCCCGGGCAGCTTCGCGCGCACCGCGTGTGTGGGTCGCGCGCGGCAACATGCTGTATTCGGCCGTCACCCATCCCCGGCCCTTGCCGCGCAGGAACCCCGGCACGCCGTCTTCGATGCTCGCCGTGCAAAGCACGCGCGTCGCGCCGAACTCGACGAGCACCGAACCTTCCGCGTAGCGCGTATAGCGGCGCGTGAAGCGCACCTCGCGCAGCGCGTCGGGCGCGCGGCCGCTCGCCCGGACGCTCATCGCGGGCCCTGCCAGCGCAGGGCCGCCACCGTAGTGTTGTCGCTCGCGGCGCCGCCGATCAGCACGGCGCGCTCGGCAAGCCGGCTGAGGTCCTCGCGCAATGCGCCCCCTCCGTTCAGCAGACTCCGCGCGATATCGTCGTCGGCGAGGTTACCCCAGAAGCCATCGGTGCAGACGAGCAGCACGTCATTCGGCGCGAGCCCGTGCCGCCCCGTGATCGCCATCTCGGGCAGGATCGGATCGCCGCCAACGCAGGACTCGACGAAATTGCGCATCGGGTGGTTGAGCACCTGTTCGGCAGTGATCACACCTTCGCGCAGCAGAAACTCGACGTGGCTGTGGTCACGCGTGCGCTCGGCGACGGTGGCGCCGCGCAGGAGATAGACCCGGCTGTCGCCGACGTGGGCCCAGTAGGCCGACTCGCCCTGCACGAGGCACACGGCACAGGTGGCGCGCGGGCGGTTCTCGATCGGCAGGGACGCGCCGAGTTGCACCACCGCCTCGTGCGCACGACCGAGAGTGAGGTGGAGGAAGCCGATCGGGTCAAAAAGCGGCTGCGGTGTATGCCAGAAGGCCTCGACGAGGACCTTGAGCGTCACCTCTGCGGCACGGTCACCATCCGCATGCCCGCCCATGCCGTCGACTGCGACCAGCATGGCAGCGTGTTCGGCGACCGCGGCGGACACCCGGTCCTGGTTGTCGTCGCGCGCTCCGATGAGGCTGAGTTCGGCGTAATCGATGCGCAAGCGGCGGCTTCCGTCGTTGGCTAAAATCGGGCCACGATTTATAACATTCCGCCATCCAATGATCACGAGCATGACCGGCTTCGCCCGCGGGGAGGCCAAAGGCCCCTGGGGCAACCTCACCTGCGAGCTGCGCAGCGTCAACCATCGCTTTCTCGAAGCGCAGTTCCGCCTGCCGGAGGAATTGCGCAGCTGCGAGGGCGAGCTGCGCCAGGCGCTCGCGCGCGACCTGAAGCGCGGCAAGGTCGATTGCACCGTGTATCTGCGGGACGCGGAGGGCGCCGCGCGCGCACTCGACATCGACGAAGCAGCCCTCGCGCGGCTCGTCGCGCGACTGAAGGACATCGCGGCCGCGCTCCCGGAGCCGCATACCATCGATGCCCTCGACGTGCTGCGCTGGCCCGGCGTGATTCGCGAAGCAGCGGTCGACACCGAGGGACTCAAGGGCGCGCTCCTTGCGCTCGTTGCCGCGACCGTGCGCGATCTCGCCGCGGCGCGCGCGCGCGAAGGCGTGCGGCTGCGTGAATTGATCAGCGAGCGCTGCGCGGCGCTCGAGGGCCTCGTGGCGCAGGTGCGCGCGCGACTGCCCGAGGTGCATGGGCGCGTGCGCAGCCGGCTCGACGAGCGCATCGCGGAGCTGCAGGGCCAGGTCGACAAGGACCGCGTCGAGCAGGAAATCGTCATGCTGCTGCAGCGGCTCGATGTCGCCGAAGAGCTCGACCGGCTCACGGGCCACATCGAGGAGACACGGCGGATCATCACAAGTGGCGAGCC
>Ga0073902_10001685_pt1 | contig 11884 bp, 10 predicted proteins | sample KloWWTmeKNB19Kit_FD_66667 | JGI IMG/M metagenome (GOLD analysis project Ga0073902, IMG submission 66667) | Active sludge microbial communities from Klosterneuburg, Austria, studying microevolution and ecology of nitrifiers - Klosterneuburg... | ecosystem: Engineered > WWTP > Aerobic digester >...
TTCAAAGTTTATCATAATGGCATCCCTCCTTTTTTTACTTCCAAGATGGCATCCACGATATTCGGGTAAGCGCCGCAACGGCAGATATTGCCGCTCATGCATTCACGTATTTCCGCTGCTGAACCGGCCCTTCCTTCCCGTACGCAGGTAATGGCCGACATGATCTGTCCCGGTGTGCAATAGCCGCACTGGAACCCGTCGTGTTTGATAAAGGCTTCCTGCATGGGATGCAGCTTATCAGCTTTTGCAATTCCTTCAATGGTGGTTATTTTTTTTCCGTTATTCATGATAGCCAGGGATAAACATGCGTTGATACTTTTTCCATCCACATGTACTGTACAGGCACCGCATTGACCGTGGTCGCAACCTTTTTTAGTACCGGTGAGCTGTAACTGTTCCCGCAGCAGGTCGAGCAGGGTTACCCGCGGCTCTACCGAAAGCTGGTGCAACACACCATTCACTTCGAGTTTTAAGGACATTTTCTCAAAAAGATCTGTGATCCTTTCCTCATGTTCGGCAGCTTTGGCCAATGCCGGCGAAGCTACAGCCAGTGCAGCCAGTGCCGTTGACTTTTTTAAAAAATCACGGCGGCTGTTGTTATTGTTTTGATCCATAAAATGTATATGTGAATTAAATTTAGCTATTTGCAGAAGATTAAAAAAATGAATTGTGTATACCGGAAAGGTTTTTATGGATCCAGGTTAAAAAATTACAACGTTATACTGAATTGCGAATGACAGGGCTGTGTAAGCCAATTCTCCCGGGATAAAGTTTCTGTAAACAAAGAAAAATCCCGGTAAACTGAATTACCGGGATGTAAATATTATCTTAAAATCGTTTCTCGACTATAACTGGTCCTTCGACTATAACTGGTCCTTCGACTCCGCTCATCCTTCGACTCCGCTCAGGACTTCGTAAAGCCCCTTCGACTTCGCTCAGGGTGTTGTAAAATACTTATGAAAATATGGGATCGTCTCAATGCCTTTATAAAAATTAGCCAGGTCAAATTTTTCATTGGGGCTATGCAGGTTATCGCTGTCTAATCCAAAACCCATCAGCACAACTTTAACCCCCAATTCTTTTTCAAACAAACTGCAGATGGGAATACTTCCACCGCCACGAACCGGAATGGGTATTTTGCCAAAGGTTGTTTCCATGGCTTTGGATGCGGCCTGGTATGCCTTGCTGTCGATGGGGGTAAGGTATGGTTCACCGCCATGATGCAGGGTAGCCTTAACTGTTACATAGGGTGGTGCAATGGTATGAAAGTGGTTTATTAAAAGGTCAGCAATTTTTTTCGAATTTTGGTTGGGTACCAGCCTGGCCGAAATTTTTGCAAAGGCTTTTGAAGGCAGTACCGTTTTGGCGCCTTCGCCGGTATAACCACCCCAAATACCGTTAAGCTCAAGGGTTGGCCGTATGCCCGTACGCTCATTGGTGCTGTAACCTTTTTCGCCCCAAAGTTCCACAATACCCAGGTCGGCCTTGTATTCGGCTTCATTAAAGGGGGCTTCAGCCATGAGTTTTCTTTCTTCATCAGATGATTCAAGTACATCGGCATAAAAACCGGGTATGGTAATGTGGTGGTTTGCATCATGCAGTGATGCGATCATTTGTGCCAGTATGGTTATGGGGTTTGCTACTGCACCTCCATAAACCCCGCTGTGCAGGTCGCGGTTGGGCCCGGTTACTTCCACTTCAATATAACTGAGTCCGCGCAGGCCAATATCCAGGCTGGGTGTGTCGAGACTGATCATCGCACTGTCGCTGATGAGCACGCAATCTGCTTTCAAAAGTTCTTTATTGGCGCTGACGAATTTCCCCAGGTTGGGCGAGCCTACTTCTTCTTCTCCTTCAATACAAAACTTGATATTATTCTCCAGCGTATTTGTTTGTATCAGCATTTCCAAAGCTTTTACATGCATATACATCTGGCCCTTGTCATCGCAACTGCCACGGGCAAATATTTTGCCGTCAATAATGGTTGGGTCAAATGGCCCGCTTTTCCAGAGCTCCAGCGGCTCGGCGGGTTGTACATCATAATGGCCATACACGAGCACGGTTGGTTTGGCGGGATCGATCATTTTTTCGGCATATACCACGGGGTGACCGGCTGTTTCGTGTATCTCAGCTTTATCAACACCGGCTTCAACCAGGCGTTGCTTTACCGCTTCGGCGCAGGCGATCATATCGGGTTTGTGTTCGGCCTTTGCACTCACACTGGGTATACGTAACAGTTCAAGCAGTTCGTTTAAAAAACGGTCTTTGTTTTTTTCCTGGTAATCTTTCCAAACTTGCATAATGTGTATTGTTTGTGTATTAATGTAATAAAAAGCGGGTTGCTAAAATACATTTTTTTGTCTGCATTTTTTGTAATGTTAAAAAAGATAAAAAGTTACCCAAATAACCGGTAATGATTTTTTTATTGATGCGGTTGCTTATACATTTGCACCAGATTGTTTTTCAGCCTTTCTGAGATCAGGCAGGTTTATCAGCCTTTGTTTTAGTTGGATCGCATTTGGTTCTGTCTAATACAAAGGCTGAGTCAATTTCAGGAACTGGTGAAAGCTGGTTGCAGCGTAACCCCGGGGATTTTACCGGCATTCATTCGGAGGCGGAAAGACCTGCAATTACATACAGCTCCATTGTATTGCTGTGGTTATTTTAATTGTTTTATTTTCCGGTAACCCAATACCAGCAAGCCTGTAAGCACATAGATCACGGCAATGATCGCCAACCCCCATTTAATTATTGAAATGAAAGTTGTACAAAAAGAAACAGCTGAGGAAGGGTACCCGTTGAGCGTAATGAGCATACCCGCATTTTCAAGTATGTCTAAAAAGCCTGCCCCTAAAGCGGCTTTGGCAATTATGTTACCTGCACTGGCAACAGGGCCTGTACTATTTGCAGCTATTTTTTTACAGGCAATGAATAAAAACCCGGCGTAAAAGAAAAGGAATAAAAAATCCCAGTAGGTGTTGACTTTCGCTATAGAGATATTATCCAGCTCTTTTGACGGGGACCAGGCATTGATGACGGCTGTTGTTTTTGAAATATTGTATGCAAACTCCAGGTTTAATATACCCATGGGTGTGGCGGCAGTTTTTAATGTGGCGCCTGTTTTAGCCATTACTACCATCATGACCAGGGTACCCAATAAAAAAAAGGAGAGCAGGTATCTTTTCATTTAAAAATTTGGTGGTTATATTTTATAACTGTCCATTCTTTCCTGCACATAATTCCAGTTCACTACATTCCACCAGTTATCTACATATTCGGCTCTTTTGTTCTGGTATTTTAAATAGTATGCATGTTCCCAAACATCCAGTGCCAGTAATGGAAAACCTTTTACTTCTGAAATGTTCATCAATGGATTATCCTGGTTGGGTGTAGATCCTGTTTTCAGGTTATTATCCTTATCGATATACAACCATGCCCATCCGCTGCCAAAGCGGTTTTTACCGGCATCACCGAATTGCTTTTTAAATTGGTCAAAGGAACCGAACTGTTTTATAATAGCTTCCATCAATTTGCCTGTTGGCGCATTTTCATTTTGTTTCGGCCTCATGCAATGCCAGAACATTTCATGGTTATAATGCCCGCCGCCATTATTGCGCATTTTGGCGGAGTATTTCGAAATGTTGGCCAGCACATCTTCCAAGGGCTTATTCATATCAACAGCTTCTGCAGTTGCTGCTTCTTTTACATTTTTGGCATATGCCGCCGCATGTTTGCTGTAATGTATTTCCATGGTCATGGCATCAATAACATTTTCCAGTGCATTGTATTTATACGGGAGCGGCAGCTGGTCAAATCCTGTTTTTATAGAAGAAGCAGCTGTGATGCTCTTTGCTGAAGCACAGGATTGAAGCAGGGGAGCAGCTGCGCTCATGCCAATGCTGACAGCCAGGCTGCCTTTTACTGTTTTTATAATAAATGCCCTGCGGTTGTTGGTAGTTTGGGTTGCCATAAAAATAATTTTAAGTGGTCAATGGATCTTTTGTTTTATTAAAAAAACGTTTTACCCGGGTGATGGTACGGTTATAAAACTCTTTATTAAAAAGCTGTGAGTCGTGCATGGCTTTGTAAGTAAGAAATATACCTACAGGGGTAAGCACCAATACACCCAGCCACATGCCCAAAAATGGCGACATGATGCTTTCCTTTACAAATTTTTCGCCAAACATGATCAGCAGGTGGAAGATCAGGAAGAAAATGATGGCTACCACCAGCGGCATGCCCAGTCCGCCTTTTCGGATGATAGAACCAAGCGGTGCACCTATAAAAAATAACACAAAGCAGGCCATGGATAAGGAGAACTTCCGGTGCCATTCTATTTTATTATACCTGATCTCGGTTTTGCGGTTTTCCAGTTCAGTGCCAGCATTTTCTATATTGTATTTTAAATTATTGGCAATATTAATGGCAGATTCTGTTACCTGGTAACGTGCCGAATCCGGAATGATGGAATCAAATCTGCTGTAACTGGTTTTTACTGCCGGGATCGTTTGGCGTACTGTATCCTGCCCGGAAGCATAGGGTAAAGAAGTGGCCATGGTCCTGTTCATGCGGGCCGAAAGGCTGTCATTCAGTTTATACAGTGAATCGAGTGTACGGTTTATCTGCCCGGCAGTTAACATTTTAAAATTACCCCGGTAAACGGTGTCGCTGGTAGTTTGCTTTTGTAAAGCACTCAGATCAAACAATTTTTTAAATGAGGTAAAGCCAAGCCTTATATATTCTGTGGCCGTATCGGCGATGTTCCCGTTTTCCTGGTAACGGTAGCCGTTTGTAAGATTGAATTCCAGGAATTTTTTATCTGCCGAGGTTGTCATTACGCCTGTTTCTGCAATGATCGTATTGTTTTGCAGGTAATTGGTTTGTTCATAAATTAAAACATTGCGGATGGTTTTTCCGTCGGGATCTTTTTTGCCGGCTTTTATGGCATAGTTTGGGATGTGGGTAAAGAAAACCCCTTCTTTTAGCTCGAAGGCGGGTTTTTTGTAAAATATATCATTGTACAGGGTAACAAATTTTAAATTGGCATAGGGGATCACATAATTGGCAAACATAAACGTGATGCAACTGAATAAAACGGCCATAAACATTAAAGGCCGCATGAACCGCAGTAAAGAAATGCCGGAAGATTTTATGGCAACCAGTTCAAAACTTTCGCCCAGGTTGCCAAAGGTCATGATGGAAGAAATAAGAATGGCGATGGGCATGGCCAGTGTGAGCATGGAGGCACTGACATACCATAAAAATTTCCCGATGGTAATAAAGTCGAGTCCTTTGCCCACCAGGTCATCCAGGTATTTCCAGAGGCCCTGCATCATCAACACAAAAAAAGCGATGAAGAACGTTACGATAAACGGCCCGATAAAGGATTTAAGAATGAGCTTATCTAATTTCTTGATCATGCAGCCTGGAGATGAAATGAAAATTAATTGTAGTAAATTGACGCACTATGAACCCTGGATCAAAATTAATGCTTTCTGATGAGGAACTGCAACTGGTAAATAACCGGGAATGGATTTTAACGAAACGCATCATTATTGAAAAGGCGATGGCGTTGTTTGGAATGGTGAGTCATAACATGCAGTCCGTCATTGAAAAAGAAAAGTACTGGTTGCCCGCAACCGTTGTACGGTCATCCCCTAAAATTGCAAAAGGGGAAAATTATTTATTGCTTCCTTACCTGTTGCTGGATTACCCCCGCTGTTTTGAAGGGGAGAATATTTTTGCAGTAAGAACCATGTTCTGGTGGGGAAATTTTTTCAGCATCACCTTACATATATCGGGGATATACAAAAACCAGTTTCAGCAAAACATCATGGATAACCTGGTATCCGTTAAACAGGATTTTTTTATCTGTGTTCATGAAAGCCAGTGGCATCATCACTTTGAGGAGGATAATTATAAACCGCTTGATCAATTAAAGCGCCATGAAATAAATGAGATCATTGCAGCAAAACCATTTATAAAACTGGCTGTACATTTTCCGTTACCTGAATGGGATCATGTAACGGAAAGGATGGACGTTACTTTCAGGGAAATTATTGAATTACTGAAAAGATCAGCTTCCGAGGCGGTGAAATAATTCTTTCACCTGGTATTCCCACAACTGGCTCTGGTCTTTAATTTCTTTTTTGTCGGCAAAATCGCTGATCACAAGGATTGTCTGGTTGGTGACTTCCGATTTATCGATGCGCCATTCAAAATATTCATCTTTGCCCATATGGTCCCAGCGGAAGCGCACAAATTTATCTTCTTCACTGTCTATCAATTCTGCTTTTTCTTCGGTACCATTCCAGGAAAAACTAAATTGTCCGTCACGCTCATCAACTTTATCAGCGAACCACTCCTGCAGACCTGCAGGGGTTATTAAAAATTCATACAAAATGCCCGGCGAACATCTAACGGGGTATTCAAGTGTATATAAAACTTTCTTACTCATTCTTTTTATTTAAATAACAAACCATTTGGTGCAATAATAACAAAATAAACCACAGTACAAATTATTTATTTAATTTTTTTTGTTTTATTTATTAACATCAAACTTTAAACAAAATTGATTTTAAGCTTCTGAAATCCAGCGATTTAGAATTTTTTTTTTGGTAACATATCATAAAAAGTATAAATTACGTTAATAACTGCGGACATTTTTAACATATTGTTAACCTACAAAATATTTTAGACATAACCTTTAAACCACAGGCTTATGAGTATGCGTCAGCTAAAAATCACTAAGTCCATCACAAATCGTGAGAGCCAGAGTTTAGAGAAATACCTGCAGGAGATCGGGAAAGTAGAATTGATAACTCCGGAGGAAGAAGTAAAATTAGCCATCAGGATAAAACAGGGCGACCAGTTTGCACTGGAAAAATTGACCAAGGCAAACCTGAGGTTTGTGGTATCTGTTGCCAAACAATATCAAAACCAGGGTTTAACATTACCCGACCTGATCAATGAAGGCAACCTTGGCCTTATAAAAGCCGCACAGCGCTTTGATGAAACCCGTGGATTTAAATTTATCTCTTACGCCGTATGGTGGATACGCCAGAGTATTTTGCAGGCATTGGCCGAACAATCAAGGATCGTTCGGTTACCATTGAATAAAGTCGGATTAACAAACCGTATCAGTAAAGCCTACTCGCAGCTGGAGCAGGAATTTGAAAGAGAACCTACACCCGAAGAACTTGCTTTTTTACTGGATATGGATACAGAAGAAATAGCCGCTACCCTTGGCGTTGCAGCACGACATGTGAGTATGGACCAGCCGCTTTCTGATGGTGAGGACAGTACCCTGATCGATGTGCTGATCAATCACAATGCACCCAATACGGATGATGAACTGGCTTTCAGGGCATCCCTTAAAACTGAAATTGACCGTTCCCTGAGTACATTAACTGAAAGGCAGAAAGATGTGATCCGTTTCTTTTTTGGAATTGGTGTAGATCACGCTTTAAGCCTGGAAGATATCGGTGAGCATTTTAACCTCACCCGTGAAAGAGTAAGGCAGATCAAGGATAAGGCCATCACTAAACTCCGTTCAGCTTCCCGCTGTAAACTGTTGAAAGCATACCTGGGTTAATCCTGTTTTTTATTCATAATATACAGCCTCTTGCAGTGCTGTTTTTTTATGCCATTACTTTTTGTGCAGCATAATCCCATTTCAAGGATTTAGTCCCTGAAATCAATTTTAATTATCCTTAATTTTCCCCGAAATTTGCACAACAATAAATTATCATAAATGTCAATTGAAATAAAAGTTCCAACTGTTGGTGAAAGTATAAGTGAAGTAACCCTTGTTAAATGGCACAAGAAGGATGGGGAATGGGCCAACCGCGACGAAGTGATCGCTGAACTGGAAAGTGAAAAGGCCACTTTTGAGCTCAATGCCGAACAGGCAGGCACCATTAAAACCATTGCCAAAGAGGGCGATACGCTGAATATTGGTGATATAGTATGTTCAATTGATACAGAAGCAGCCCCTCCACCCAAGGGAGAATTAGCAGCAGCTTCTACAGAGACCGAAGCTCAACAACAGGCAGCCGGCCCATCTGCTGAAAGTGCAGCAAAGGAGAATCCAAAAGTACCTGCAGATGTAAAAGCAACCCCTGTTGCAGCCGCTATCATTGCTGATAAAAAAGTTGATGTGAAAGGGGTAACCCCATCAGGCAGTAACGGAAAAATTGTAAAGCAGGATGTAATGGATGCCCTCAATAGCCCGGGCAGAAAGCCGGGTACAGTTTTATTTGAGCGCAATGACCGGGCACAAAAAATGAGCAACCTGCGTAAAACGATCAGCAGGCGGCTGGTGGAAGCAAAAAATACAACGGCCATGCTCACCACTTTTAATGAAGTGGATATGAGCGCCATCATGGAGATCCGGAAAAAATACAAGGATACATTTAAAGAAACACACGGCGTTAACCTGGGCTTTATGAGTTTTTTCACCAAGGCCTGTACCTATGCCCTGATGGAGTGGCCTTCGGTTAATGCATATATTGACGGTGAAAATATCCTGTACCACGATTACTGTGATATATCCATTGCTGTAAGTGCCCCAAAAGGTTTGGTGGTGCCGGTGATACGCAATGCCGAAAGTTTAAGCATGGCGGGTATTGAAGCAAAGGTTGTGGAACTGGCAGTAAAGGCAAAGGAAAATAAATTAACGATAGAGGAAATGACCGGGGGAACTTTTACAATCACCAATGGAGGAATTTTTGGCTCGATGATGAGTACTCCCATCATTAATATCCCGCAATCTGCTATTTTAGGCATGCATAATATTCTGGAAAGGCCCATGGCTGTAAACGGGCAGGTAGTTATAAAACCCATGATGTACCTGGCATTGAGTTACGATCACCGGATCATTGACGGCAGGGAGTCCGTAGGTTTCCTGGTAAGGGTAAAAGAACTGCTTGAAAACCCCGGCCTGTTATTGTTTGGAAAAGACCCGGTAAAAAGTTTACTGGAACTGTAAAAGCTGAACAGTAGAAAAATGGCTGTCAATTTTTTGACAGCCATTTTTATTCAGATCTTTCCGACCATATTCGCCGGTATCACCCAGGCATCAAATTCCTTTTCGGTAACATATCCCAGTTTAACCGCCATCTGCTTTAAAGTTGTTCCTTCCTTGTGTGCTTTCTGTGCGATCTCCGCAGATTTGTAGTACCCGATCTTTGTATTTAATGCGGTTACCAGCATCAAAGAATTATCCAGGTGTTTTTTAATATTTGCTTTGATCGGTTCAATACCAACAGCACACTTATCATTGAATGAAACACAACCATCACCGATCAACCTGGCACTGTGCAGGAAATTATAGATCATCACCGGCTTAAATACATTCAGTTGAAAGTGCCCGTTGCTGCCACCGATGCCGATGGTAACATCATTGCCCATGACCTGGGCGGCGATCATGGTCAAAGCTTCGCATTGTGTTGGGTTTACCTTGCCCGGCATGATGGATGAGCCCGGTTCATTATCCGGGATAAAAATTTCACCTATGCCGCTGCGTGGGCCTGATGATAACATGCGGATATCATTGCCGATCTTCATTAAACTTACCGCAACAGTTTTTAAGGCGCCATGTGCTTCCACAATGGCATCATGTGCTGCCAGTGCTTCAAACTTATTTTCAGCCGTTTTAAAAGGCAGTTTGGTGAGTTTGGCAATATGCTTTGCAACGTTCACATCATATTTTGGAGGCGTATTAATACCGGTGCCTACTGCGGTACCGCCCAATGCAAGTTCACTTAAATGGGCTAATGTATTTTTAATGGCTTTTAATCCATGATCAAGCTGGGATACATACCCGCTGAATTCCTGTCCTACGGTGAGCGGCGTGGCATCCATAAAATGGGTACGGCCGATCTTCACTACTTTCTTAAATGCTTTTGCTTTTTTATCCAGGGTGTTGCGTAGTTTGGTAATGCCCGGTATGGTGGTCTCCATTAAAATCTTATACGCTGCAATATGCATGGCAGTAGGAAATGTATCATTACTGCTTTGAGATTTGTTTACATCATCATTGGGGTGTAAATATTTTTCTTTATCGCCCAGCTTTCCGCCATTTAAAACATGGCCACGGTAAGCGATCACTTCATTCACATTCATATTACTTTGTGTACCGCTGCCGGTTTGCCAAACCACCAATGGAAAATAATCATCCAGTTTTCCTTCCAGGATCTCTTTACAGACTTTACTGACCAGGTCTGTTTTTTTCTTTGTTAATATACCTGCTTCAAAATTGGTGATGGCGGCTGCCTGTTTTAAATAAGCAAATGCACGGATAATTTCTTTGGGCATCCTGTTAATGTCCTGTGCAATTTTAAAATTATCAATGCTGCGCTGGGTTTGTGCGCCGTAATAGGCATCTGACGGTACTTTAACTTCGCCCATGGTGTCTTTTTCTATCCGGTATTCCATAATTGTTGCTTTAAAATGTTTTACAAAATTAAAACAAAAGCAGCACTAAATTCAATTGGGTTTAATGATGGTTCCATAGTATATTTAGTTTCATTTTAAAAAAAACGGAATGCGGCCGATCATCTTTTTGATCTCAATACTTTTTGTTTGGGGCATTGAAAAAACAACTGCACAGCAGCAGGTTTATTTTCCCGATCCCGATCCCGCCATACAGCACAGGCTGGAAGAATGGAAAGACCTGAAATTTGGCCTGCTCATCCATTGGGGAACATACAGCCAGTGGGGCATTGTGGAAAGCTGGAGCATTTGCCCCGAAGACCTGAGCTGGGCCACCGGTGCAAGAAAAGCAGGTGTTGCCGATAATTATACTGATTATGTAAAAGCATACGAAAAGCTTAAAACAAATTTTAACCCGGTAAAATTTGATCCCGGGAAGTGGGCTGCTGCAGCCAAAGATGCCGGTATGAAATACCTGGTGTTCACTACCAAGCACCATGACGGGTTTTGTATGTTTGACAGCAAATACACCGATTATAAGATCACTGATAAGGATTGTCCTTATTCAACCAACCCAAAAGCGAACATTACCAACGAGATCTTTACTGCTTTCCGCAACAAAAATTTCTGGATAGGTGCATACTTCTCAAAACCCGACTGGCATTCGGATGCATACTGGTGGAAAAAATTCCCCGTAAGTGACCGCAATGCCAACTACGCTATTCAAAAATACCCGGAGCAATGGAAAAAATTTACCGATTACACACACAACCAGGTTAATGAGCTGGTCAGTGATTATGGAAAGATCGATATCCTTTGGCTGGATGGGGGATGGGTGCGTAAAAAAACAGGTGAAGAAGTTAAACATGAATTGCTGGAAACCTATGAAGGAAGCCGCTGGGCACGCAACCCGCAAAGCCAGGATATTGATATGCCCCGGTTGGTTAAAGAAATAAGGACAAAACAACCGGATCTATTGGTAGTTGACAGGGCTGTACCCGGTGAGCAACAAAATTATCTTACTCCCGAACAGCATATACCCGATACCGGTTTGCCCTATCCCTGGGAAACCTGTATGACCATGGCTACCAGCTGGAGCTATGTACCCAACGATGTATATAAACCAACCAATGAGATCATTGAAAAATTAGTTGACATTGTAAGTAAAGGCGGCAACTACCTGCTTAACATTGGCCCGGGGCCAGATGGTGAACTGGATACAGCTGCTTACCACCGCCTGGCAGAAATTGGTACCTGGATGAAAACAAACGGAGAAGCGATTTATGGAAGCAGGATGTTTGCTGTTTTCAGCGAAGGAGAAAAGATCCGGTTCACACAAACGAAAGATGGTAAGACCAGGTATATTTTTCTGTTCGAATTTCCGGAAAGTAAAATTTTGCTAAAAAAAATCCCATTTTTTAAAAATGAAAAAGTACAGTTGCTGGGCAGC
>Ga0073902_10001692_pt1 | contig 11843 bp, 14 predicted proteins | sample KloWWTmeKNB19Kit_FD_66667 | JGI IMG/M metagenome (GOLD analysis project Ga0073902, IMG submission 66667) | Active sludge microbial communities from Klosterneuburg, Austria, studying microevolution and ecology of nitrifiers - Klosterneuburg... | ecosystem: Engineered > WWTP > Aerobic digester >...
CACCAGCAGCGTAATAAAGAACGTTGCGATGAAGGGGCCCATAAAGGCTTTAACAATGAGCTTATCCAGTTTTTTGAACACTTATCTTTATTATATGAATGAAGCAAAAATAAGGCTTTCACAAAAGGAGATGGAACTTGTAATAAATGCACAGTTCATTTTAACAAAGAATGGAATCCTGGAAAAAGTAAAAGACTTACTGGCAAGTTTACAGGTACAGCAACAACACTATTTACAATCACAATCCGGAAAACTGGCTGATAACATACTCCAATCATCTCCAAAGATTTCAAAAGGAGAAAATTATAATGGCCTGCCTTATTTGATATTGGATTTTCCAAGAATTTTTAGCCCGGCTGGTATTTATGCCATACGAACTATGTTTTGGTGGGGTAACTTCTTCAGCATTACCCTTCATCTTTCAAAAGAGTATAAGAATCAACATGAATATAAGTTAGTGGCAACGTTTAAATCACTACAGGAAAAAGGCTTTTATTGCTGTATAAATGAGGATGAATGGGAGCACCATTTTCAGGAAACAAACTACAAGCCATTAGCAACTTTGGGAAATAATGATTTTGAAAACATACTCCGGCAAAAAGAATTTATCAAACTGGCAAATAAAATACCTCTTCAGCAATGGGATGATGCTGAAGAAATCCTGCTGACTTCTTTTAAAGAGTTGATTAAAATCCTGGCTGATTAATTACCAAGGCGGTGAAAAAGTTCCTTTACCTGGTAATCCCATAACCTGCTCTGATCCTTGATGTCTTTCTTTTCGGCAAAATCTTTTATTACAAGGATTGTCTGGTTGGTTATTTCAGATTTTTCAATCTTAAATTCAAAGTACTCTTCTTTGGGAGCAGATTGCCAGTGAAAACGGATATATTTATCCTGCTCACTTTCCAGCAGATCGGCTTTTTCAAAAGTACCATTCCAACCAAAATAATAGACATTGTCCCTTTCATCTACTTTATCAGCGAACCATTCCCCCAGCCCGGCAGGGGTGGAAAGAAATTCGTACAGGATAGATGGGGAGCACCGGACCGGAAATTCTAAAGTGTATAATTGTTTACTCATTCTTCATGCGCCAAAACACAGCGACGGCTGCAATAATAGAGAAATAATGATTGATACAAAACATTTTTTCGTTTATTTTTCCCCCTTTTATAGCCAAAACCAATGCTTTAAAATAAATCCAAGGCGAAAACGTTAAGATGTTGTCAAAAAAAATTTGGCATATATTGGTGATTTACTTAAATTGCCTTGACGTTCAATACTTTCTGAACAACGACGGACATTGTGGTGGGTATTTTTAGAGTCATTAAGTGACAAACTTAGAATTCTTAAACCCTTAAAATACACCATTCTTAAAACCATTCCTATGAGCATGAGACAACTCAAGATCACGAAGTCTATTACTAATCGTGAATCCCAAAGCTTAGAAAAGTACCTGCAGGAGATCGGCAAAGTCGAACTCATTTCTTCGGAAGAGGAAGTAAAACTGGCTACCCTAATACGACAGGGAGACCAAAAAGCATTAGACCGATTGACAAAAGCAAATCTTCGTTTTGTGGTATCCGTTGCCAAACAATATCAAAACCAGGGACTATCTCTTCCGGATTTGATTAACGAAGGAAACCTTGGCCTGATTAAAGCAGCTCAGCGTTTTGATGAAACCAGGGGATTCAAATTCATCTCTTATGCCGTATGGTGGATTCGTCAAAGTATTTTACAGGCTTTGGCTGAGCAATCCCGAATTGTACGGCTACCGCTCAATAAAGTGGGGCTCACCAACCGCATCCAAAAAGCCTATTCTTTGTTGGAGCAGCAGTTTGAAAGAGAACCTTCTGCTGAAGAGTTGGCAGAAGTGTTGGAAATGGATATTGATGAAGTAACAGCTACGCTTGGCATAAATGGTCGTCATGTCAGTATGGACTCGCCACTTTCTGATGGTGAGGAAAATACCCTGATGGACGTTTTGGAGAACGCCAATGCTGATAAAACAGATGGGGAATTGGTTCATAATGAATCACTGAAAACTGAAATTGATAGAAGCTTGAAAACATTAACCGAACGCCAAAAAGAGGTCATTTGTTTCTTTTTTGGCATCGGCGTAGACCACCCAATGAGCCTGGAAGATATCGGGGAAAGATTTAGCCTGACAAGAGAAAGAGTAAGGCAAATCAAGGATAAAGCGATTACAAAGCTGAAAGCCTCCAACCGGTGCCAATTGCTCAGAACTTATTTAGGAACCTGATTAATAAACAAAAAGATTATACCCGCATAAAATTTTACATTTCTATTTATACTACGAAACTCAAACAGTGAAGTAGTATCTTTGCAACTCTTTTAAAAGTGAACATTTGATGTTCACTTTTTCTTTTACGTGAAAGCGAAAACCAAGTGAATTATGTTTAACAGTTTACAGGAAAAATTAGAATCAGCCTTTAAGAACCTCAAAGGCCAGGGACGCATCACCGAACTCAACATTGCTACCACTTTGAAGGAGATCCGCCGTGCCTTGGTAGATGCCGATGTGAATTACAAGATTGCCAAAGAGTTTACCGATAGAGTAAAAGACAAAGCCATTGGTGAAAAAGTAATCAACGCCATTTCACCGGGTCAGTTGATGACCAAGATCGTAAAAGATGAGTTGGCAGAACTTATGGGTGGCGAGGAAGCTGTGTTCAATGCAAAAGGTAATCCGGCAATTATTCTTATTGCGGGTTTACAAGGTAGTGGTAAAACAACCTTTAGTGGTAAACTGGCAAATTTTCTGAAAACAAAGAAAGGCCTCTCTCCTATGCTTGTGGCAGCAGACATTTATCGTCCGGCTGCCATGGAGCAGTTACGGGTGTTGGGAGAACAAATAGGTATCGATGTTCATATTGAATTAGAAAATAAAGATGCCGTAGACATTGCCAGAAATGCAGTTAAAGAAGCCCGGAGCAAAAACAAGAATGTTCTCATCATAGATACTGCAGGCCGTTTAGCGGTAGATGAAGTGATGATGAATGAAGTGGCCAATATCAAAACTGCGGTGAATCCGCAGGAGATATTGTTTGTGGTGGATAGCATGACAGGCCAGGATGCAGTGAATACGGCGAAAGCATTTAACGAAAGACTTGATTTTACCGGTGTTGTTCTCACCAAATTAGATGGCGACACAAGAGGTGGTGCAGCCCTTTCTATCAAATACACGGTTGACAAACCCATCAAATTTACCAGCAGTGGTGAGAAGATGGACACACTGGATGTATTTTACCCGGAGAGGATGGCCCAGCGAATACTCGGCATGGGCGATATCACCAGTTTGGTGGAAAAAGCCCAGGAGCAGTTTGATGAAGTAGCTGCAAAAAAACTGGAAGCTAAGATCCGCAAGAACAAATTTGATTTTGCCGACTTCAAAACCCAGTTAGAGGCTATCAAAAAAATGGGGAATATGAAAGACATGCTGGGTATGATACCCGGCCTGGGAAGTAAAGTAAAAGATATTGATATCAACGATGATTCATTTAAAGGCATTGAAGCCATGATAAACTCCATGACCCCGGAAGAAAGAGCAGACCCTGACCTGATAGACGGAAGCCGTAAGAAACGTATCGCCAAAGGCAGTGGAAAAGACATACTTGAAGTAAACAACTTTATGAAACAGTTTGAGCAAATGAGGGGAATGATGAAAAACATGAATAAGATGGGTGCCATGGGCAGAATGATGCCTGGGATGAAGAGGTAGTAAAGTCAACAGTCCATCGACCACAGTCCACAGACGTTCGCTAAAGCATAAAATGTCTTAAAGTATTAGGAAAATAAGAATGCACTAGTTATTTCTAATACAGCCGGGGTCTGCTGTGGACTATCGACTATAGACCGTGGACTTTCTTTAGATTTTATCACTTGGGCAATTAACAATCAAGTCCTATATTTGCTGTCCGGTTTTAACCGGAGCTAACAATTATTGTTTAACAACGTTAAATTTCTATTTAATGTCAGCCAAAATCCGTCTTCAAAGACACGGGTCCAAAAAGAGACCCTTTTATTTCATCGTAATCGCCGATTCCCGGGCACCCCGTGATGGCAAATTCATCCAAAAATTAGGTACTTACAATCCACTGACTGTTCCGGCTACCATTCAGCTTGATCGTCAGAAAGCATTGGAGTGGCTGAACAAAGGTGCTACACCAACAGACACGGTTCGCCGTATCCTGAGCTTCAAAGGGGTTTTATACCTGAAGCATTTGCTTCGTGGTGTAGGTCTTGGTCTTTTTGATGATGCGACAGCGATGGAAAAATTCACCAAGTGGAGTGCTGAGCATGAAGCACAGGTGAAAAAACGCCAGGAAGATTCTTACCGCAACAAAAGAGCCAGACGTCCGATGCCAGGTCGCAGACCTGAAAGAAGGGCAGAAAGCGAAGGTGGAAGTGAAGCATAATAAATATGTCTTCTCCTGAAAATTCTTAAATCCCGGTTTTATAGCCGGGATTTTTTTTAGCCATTAATTATATCTTGTTTTGCATTGATGACTGAATATTTTAACATAGGAAAATTGGTAGCAGTACATGGTTTAAAAGGAGAGTTGCTTTTAAAACATGAACTGGGAAAGAAAACATCATTAAAAGGTCTGCAGGCAATTTTTATTGAAGAAAAGAAAAATTCTTTCCTCCCCTGGTTTATTGAATCTACAAAGATTAAAAGCGAAGAAGAAACTTATTTGAAACTGGAAGGAGTGAATACAAGAGAAGCAGCCATTAGACTGACGCAAAAACAAGTATGGCTTCCGGAAACCGATTTTAAAAAATTTGCAGCAAAGACAGCCCCGGCGAGTTTGTTAGGTTACACCATTATTAATAACAAAGAACCGCTGGGTGAAATTCTCGAACTGATAGAGCAACCGCACCAGCTCCTTTGCCGGTTAGAAATAAAGGGTAAAGAAGTATTGATTCCATTGCATGAGGAATCGCTTCAAAAAGTAAATCACAAAAAAAAGGAAGTACTGGTGGATTTGCCTGATGGATTACTGGAGATTTACTTATAAAACAGGTATTGGCCCAATTTATCGCTGATGTTGAGCAATTTAAAATAGTGTCAGAAACTAAAAAACATATTGCCCATTTTGACCTGGACTCTTTTTTTGTTTCAGTTGAAATTAGAAACAATCCACTATTAAAAGGGAAGCCGGTGTTAGTAGGTGGTTATGAAAGAGGAGTTGTAGCTGCCTGTAGTTATGAAGCCAGGAAGTTTGGCATTCATTCCGCTATGCCAATGAAAAAAGCGATGCAGCTTTGCCCGCAGGCCATTGTAACAAATGCCAGTCGTGGCGATTATAGTAAATATTCCAGATGGGTAACAGAAATCATTGCCTCTAAAGTTCCGTTGTTTGAGAAAGCAAGTATTGATGAGTTCTACATTGACCTCAGCGGTATGGATAAATTTTTTGGCGTAAGTCAATATGCCAAAGATTTACGCCACCTGATAACCAGTGAAACGGGGCTTCCCATTTCCTGCGGAATAGCTTCAGCAAGATTTATCGCCAAGATGGCTACAAATGAAGCCAAACCCAATGGTTTTTTAGAGATCCCCCATGGAAAAGAAACAGCCTTTCTCTGGCCACTTGGAATTGAAAAAATAAATGGTGTGGGTAAACAAACGGAACAACATTTAAAAAGCTACGGCATTTACACCATTGAAGACCTGGCCAAAACACCTGTTGAACATTTAGAAAAGATTGCCGGCAAATGGGGCGAAGCACTCTGGCACAAAGCACATGGCATTGGCAGTACAGAAATAACTACCGACTGGGAACAAAAAAGCATGAGTCATGAAAATACTTTTGACGCTGATTATACGGATGTTGGGTTTCTGCATAAAGAATTAGTTCGCCTCACAGAAAAAACAGCCTACTCATTAAGAGAAGATGAAAAACTAACGGGCTGTATCACGGTTAAAATCCGTTATTCTGATTTTGAAACTACATCAAGACAAGAAACAGTTGATTATACTGCCCTTGACGATGTACTAATTGCAAAAGTGAAAGACCTGTTCAATAAATCTTGGCAAAAAGGACGACCTGTTCGGTTGTTAGGTGTTCGATTCAGCCAGTTTATTCCTTTTACAATGCAAATGAGTTTGTTTGACAATAACGTAGAAAAACTTAATTTATATAAAGCGGTTGATGACATTAAAGTGAGATATGGCAGCAAGCTGGTAACCAAAGCTGTCGTTTCAAGTCCTAAATCAAATGAAGCTGAATAAGGCCTTCCTTCTTATCTTCGCAACCCAAAATAAAAAAAAATATGTCCCAGATTTGGAAAGATTACCAGGAAAAGAACAATGACCGTTTTTTGAATGAAATGCTGGATTTACTCCGTATTCCTTCTATAAGTGCAAAGAGTGAACACAAAGAGGATATGTTGAAATGCGCCGAAGCTGTAAAGAAAAGCTTGATAGATGCCGGTTGTGACAAAGCCGAAGTAATGGCAACTGACGGCCATCCTGCTGTTTACGGTGAAAAAATTATTGATCCCGCCAAACCAACCGTATTGGTGTATGGACACTATGACGTACAACCACCAGAACCGCTGGAACTCTGGACCAATCCGCCTTTTGAACCCACCATAGTTGACGGGAAAGTTTTTGCCAGAGGTTCTGCTGATGACAAAGGGCAGTTTTATATGCATGTAAAAGCATTGGAAATTTTGACCAAGACCAACAGCATGACCACCAATATCAAATTTTTGATTGAAGGTGAAGAAGAAATTGGCTCTCCTAACCTGGGAAAATTTGTTGCTGCCAATAAAGAATTATTAAAAGCAGATGTAATTCTTATCAGCGACAGCTCCATGCTGAGTATGGAAAACCCGTCTCTTGATACCGGTGTTCGTGGATTAAGTTATATAGAAGTGGAAGTAACAGGAGCCAACAGAGATTTGCATAGCGGAACATACGGCGGTGCTGTCGCAAACCCTATTACTATTTTGGCACAAATGATAGCCAGCTGTCATGACGAAAACAACCATATCACTATCCCGGGTTTTTATGATGATGTGGTAGTAGCAGGACCAGAAGAAAGAGCATTGATAAACAAAGCACCCTACGACGAAAAAGAATATATGGATGAGCTGGGAGTAAAAGAGCTCTGGGGCGAAAAAGGATACAGCACTTATGAAAGAACCGGTATCCGGCCAACGATTGAGGTAAATGGCATCTGGGGTGGCTATACCGGCGAAGGGGCAAAAACAGTATTGCCTTCAAAAGCTTATGCCAAGATTTCGGCCCGTTTGGTGCCGAACCAATCTTCAGATAAGATTACCGAAAAACTGCTGGCTTACTTCAGATCAATTGCTCCAAAATCTGTAGAGGTAAAAGCAGAACTTCACCACGGTGGTGAACCTTACATGACACCTATTGACAGCAAAGGATATAAAGCCGCTGCCAAAGCAGTGGAAACAACTTTTGGTAAAGCTCCCATACCTGTTCGTGGTGGTGGCAGTATTCCAATCTGTTCCATTTTGGAAAAAGAATTAGATATAAAAATTATTTTTATGGGCTTTGGATTGGATAATGACAACCTGCATAGCCCCAACGAAAAGTATAACATTGAAAACTATTATAAAGGAATTGAAACGATTCCTTATTTCCACAAGTATTTTGCAGAAGCTTAAATTCTTATAATAAAGCAAAAGATAAACCTCATTTATTTTGAATGAGGTTTTTTATTTTTGATGGTATGCCGGTTAAAGAAAAACTCCGCCTTGATAAATACCTCTGGGCCATTCGTCTGTTTAAAACGAGAACCATAGCTGCAACCGCCTGCGATACCGGCAAAGTGAAGTTTGATGGCTCGCAGGCTAAGGCTTCCAAAAATGTGAGTATCGGTGATGAGTATGAAGTGAAAACAGAAGCGAAACGCTGGCGGATAAAAGTTACCGGCTTGCTTGAAAAAAGAGTAGCAGCTTCAGAAGCTATCAAAAGCTATATTGACATTACCCCGGAAGAAGAAATACAAAGGTTGCAGTACCAGGCGGCCAGCTTTCATACCGGAAAACGGCAAAGTAAAATTGGCAGACCCACCAAAAAGGAAAGAAGGGATTTGGATGAATTCCAGGGTGATTGATTATTTAACTTCTTTTTTTACCCAAAACTCATCGGACCATTCTTCATCAACAGAGACAGGATGTTTTTCTAATTTTTCATGAATCGCCGACAACTCTTGCTGTGTCAGGTGTTCTTCTAAATATTGAAATAATTCTCTTTCTTCAAACCGGATATGTGTTTCCAGCAGGTTGGCAAGCCTGGTAAAATCATGGCGGTCGGTATCTTTATCTATTGTGATGACTAACTCTCTTATATAAGTATGTTCATGCTTCAGCTGAACGGCTAAAGCATGTCCTTCCGGCATTACAGGTACCAGTATTTTCTCTTCCTGAAAAAAATGAGGCCTGATATGATTGCGCCAAAACCAACTGGTAAAGTCTTTTAGCTTTTCAGTACTGGCGCCATTCTTCAATCCCTCCCTGATTTTCCACACAAACAATAACCCATCATGGTGCTCACGGCTTAATGGCTGTAATTCTACACTTCTTTTCATTGGTTTCATTTCATTTAGAGGTTAAAAGTAAACCGGATAATTATTGCCCTGGCTGATAGCTAACAGTCAAAAAGTTGATTTTTATCACCCTGCTACCCTTCTCCAGTTACTGATAGAAATCATCCTGTTTACTGCACTATATCAGTTACATCGGGGAATAGCAATTCTATTTTCGCCAGACAAACACACAAAATGTATCCAGGAACTGCCAGCAGCAAAAGTATCCCGGCAAAAAGTATAAAAGCGATGTACTTCAAAGATGAGTTACAAAGTAATAATTTGAAACCCTCTTCAAGTATACCTGCTGTCAATATTTCAAAAACTGCGGTTAAATATGTTATAGTGATAGCTGCTCCTGGCCTGCACCGGGAAGACTTCTGCATTGAAGTAAATAATGCAATTATTACCATCGCTGCGCAAAAAGTTGCATCGGGATACGACCCCGCCAATGACCGTTGTGAGTATGATTACACAGATTGGGCAAGGGCTTTTACATTACCCGAAGATGCAGATGGATTACTCACCAATGCTGAGTACCAAAATGGAGAACTGGTTATTCAAATACCAAGGAACACTTTGGCCGACAATGTTTCACAAACTACGATTTATGTTTACTAACCTTATGAATATGAATATGAATTTGCACATTGCCCCAAATAGCCTTATCAGTGATATACAAAAAGAATTCAATAAGGCATTCCCGTTTTTAAAAATTGAATTTTTTAACAATAAATCTTTTTCCCGGACAGAATTTTCTGCCCAACAAATCATTGCCGCCAATCGCCGGATCGTTGATACCCAATTGGCTATTAAAGACGGAGATATTCAAATTAACGAGGAGATGAAAGTAATAGAGCTGGAGAAGTTGTTCAAAGACAAATTTAAACTTGCTGTACAGGTATTCCGGAAATCAGGCAACCTTTGGCTGGAAACGACCATGACGGATAATTGGACACTGGCCCAGCAGAATAATCATGGACGGGAAATTTCAACAGGGAAAAATATAAATACACAGACTGATGATTACGATTTAAACCGTGATGCAGACCATTAACCATGTTTAAGATTATTCCGCAAAGCAAAATCTACTACTGACTAAAATCACCTCGGGAATTTACCCTCCTCATTGTTTTTGGACAATACCAAGTCTCACCTTGCTAATGAGAAGAGTCATTATTTCTTCATCATTAAAATAAGAAATATGGAAAACAGAGTTGTTGACAAACCCAAAACTTCCTGGCCATCATTTTTTGACAATGGCTGGATGGACAAATTCTTCAACGCACCGTTGGATGAATTTTTTAACTATGGAAAAGTATTAAACGTACCCGCTGTTAATGTGACTGAAACGGACAAGGATTTCAGGCTTTGCATAGCTGCTCCCGGTTTGGAAAAGAAAGATTTCAAAATTGATGCATATGATGATATGCTGACCATTAGTGCCGAACATGAAAAAGAGCAAAAAGAGGAAAAGGATGGAAGGTTTAATCGCCGGGAATACAACTATAGCAGCTGGAGCCGCAGTTTCACCCTTCCTGAAAATTGTGATTTTGGTAAAATAGATGCCGAATACAAAAATGGAGAATTGAAATTAGTTGTTCCAAAAATTGAAGTGAAGGAACCTAAAAAAATGAAAACTATCACCGTAAATTAATGAGATGAGTTGAGTTATGGCAAGCCTCCCGGTTAACCGGGAGGCTTTTTATTAGCTGCTATACCAGTTTAACCAGAGAAAATGAGCAGCTTGTCTAAAAATATTAATAGAGCAGATTTTTCAGTTTGTCGATATTGACCACAGATATTTTTCCTTCCTTAATCTCAATTAATTTTTCAGCTTTAAAGTCACTCAGTGTCCGAATAAGAGATTCGGTGGCAGTACCAACATAATGGGCAAAATCTTCTCTCGAAATTTCAAGGGGTTTATTAGTATTTGTGGTGTTAAATTTAGCCTGAATGTCCACCAACGCTTTTGCCACCCGTTTCCTGAGTGAACTATATGCAAGATTCAGCAATCGTTCTTCTTTCTCCTTCACATTTTGTGTGATAATGCGGATAAATTTTATGGCGATATTAATATCCCCATAAATCATTTGCAAAAAATCGTCTTTCGGTATTTGAATGATATCTGCATCTTCCAATACAACCGCAGAATCATCATAATTTTTATCTTCTATTAATGCGGGATAACCAATAAAATCACCATCACTGAAAAGGTCAGTTATATATTCTTTACCATCTTCATGAGTTTTATAGCCTTTTACTTTTCCTTTTGTAAGATAATAAAGATACCTGGGTCGTTTGCCCTCCTGGTATAATGTTTGCTTTTTACTGAAAGTTTCCACATCATACTGGTCAGATAACTGGCTAACAAGACCTGAACTTTTTACATCTTTAATAAACTGGTTAAGCCCCTGGTGGGAAGAGGAATATTTATTATCAAGAATGCTGGCCTTTTTTAACCTGACTTCAATTGCATTTAACAACTCAATATCCTCGAATGGTTTTGTAATATAATCGTCAGCCCCCATCTCCATTCCTTTTCTAAAATCACTCCGTTCTGTTTTTGCAGTTAGAAATACAAAAGGTATTTGCTCGGTATCAGGATTTTTGCGGAGAAGGTGTAAAACACCATAACCATCCAGTTCGGGCATCATGATATCACAAACAATGACATCGGGTTTTTCTTTTTGAGCAACTTCCACTCCCTTTTTTCCATTCTCGGCAGTAAAGGTTTTATAACCGGCCAGTTCCAGAATCTCTGCTGTGTTCTCCCGTATATCGGAATTATCATCAATTACTAAAACAGATTTCATGTCTTTATTTTATTTTATTGGCGTCTTTTCTATTGTCAATAGATGTTTGATTAATCAACAGGTATGCTAAAATTAACTATTGTTCCGCTATTTAATTTACTTTTCAATTCCACCTCTCCTCCCAGCAAGTCAATATATCGTTTTACAATGTGTAATCCAAGACCTGTACCCTGTATATTCGTAGCATTTGCTCCCCTGAAAAAACTTGAAAAAAGATGCTGCTGGTCATCATTAGAAATGCCAATCCCCTCATCTTTTACTGATATAAGCACCCGTTTATCCTGTACTTTAGCTCCGATTGATATTGCTTTACCTTCTTCAGAAAATTTTATGGCGTTGCTAATAAGGTTAATAAGTACATTCCGAAATAATTTTTTATCTGTAAAGGCGTAGCAATCCCCGCTGCATTCCAACATAATCTGTTGTCCCTTTTTTGTAA
>Ga0073902_10001696_pt1 | contig 11830 bp, 9 predicted proteins | sample KloWWTmeKNB19Kit_FD_66667 | JGI IMG/M metagenome (GOLD analysis project Ga0073902, IMG submission 66667) | Active sludge microbial communities from Klosterneuburg, Austria, studying microevolution and ecology of nitrifiers - Klosterneuburg... | ecosystem: Engineered > WWTP > Aerobic digester >...
AACGCCTGATATCCCACAGCCGTGTTATTAAGCCCGGTATTGTCCGCAGGAGTTGCGGACCCACGAAGCGCACTGTAACCTACTGCAACATTGGTATTCACGAAAGGTACGGTGGTGCTATTTGCGTATTGCAGTGCTCCCTGCCCGATCGCAGTGGCATTGGAGCCAGCGACATTGGAGAACAACACCTGCGAACCAAGTGCGGTGTTACCACTTGCCGTGCGATTGGAAAAGAGTGATTCTTCGCCAAGTGCTGTGTTTTCAGAACCGGTTTGGTTTGAGGCAAGTGCGTGGTGGCCAACGGCTGTATTTGCGATACCACTGGTATTATCGGAAAGAGCGAGATGTCCTGTAGCTGTATTTCTGTGTCCGACGGTATTGCCCCCCAAAGCACCCAAGCCGATCGCAACATTCAACGATCCGGTTGTGTTCGACATGAGGGCCCACCCACCTAGTGCGCAATTATCTTGACCTGTGGTATTGGACGTCATTGCCGAGTATCCGGCAGCAGTATTCAAATTACCCTGGGTATTGGAGCCAAGGGAATTGGCCCCGAGCGCGCTATTCCAGAACCCTGTGGTGTTGGCCCGCAGGGCGCCATTGCCATGCGCGGAATTCTCGACTCCCGTGGTGTTGGAGCTTAGGGCCCACTGCCCCGTGGCGGTATTCTGTGTGCCCGAGTTAGTACTCCCTGCTCGAAAGCCCCAGTACGCATTCCCTGTCAGATGATCGATCCTTGCAGCTTGCTGGCCGTTAACACGCACAGTGATGGGTACATTATCCGTGGTGCCGAGAAAGTGAACCCCGTCGACCGTACCTGCATTTCCATTCAGCCCCCACCCACTACTCGCGACAGCTGCACCGATCTCCACCCACTGCGTACCATCCCAGTACCAATACGTCTTGGTGGTGGTATCATATACGGTAAGGCCATCCTCCGTGATTCCCAATCCGGCTATGCTTTCGCGGTCGATCGTGGGGAGTCGGGCCAGGAGCACACCGCGCAGAATGCCTTCATTGTTCACATCCAAGAGTGCGAAGCCATTGGGTGCTGCTCCGGTGGTATTGATCCCCACGTTCTGTGCATGCGTGAAAACCGTAACGGACAACAAGGTCAGGCTCCAGCAGTATCGGAAGAAGGGTGATGTTCTCATGACCGAGTCGAATAGGAACTGGAAACTATGGATTTCTTGGGGATCCGTGAAGGAGCTTCGCGGAACACCATCGGAATTGGATCAAGGTGCTCATCATGACCGAAGTTCATTCATGTCCGGTACTCGGTAACATGAGATCGAGCAGATGGTCGTGCTTGGCGCGTAGGTGGCGGTTACATCATGTTCTGAACTCCGTTCGATCAACCATGCCGGCGGGATCACCCTACGCATTTCTATCCATGTTTGAAGGCCGGAGTCCATCACGGATCTTCTCGGATCAAAGTGAAAGGAGTGATCAAGCAGTTGGCGATCCAGCGGCGCACTGCGACCAGGCTCAGTGCCAGCGGAGACGATCATTTCATCGCTCAGCCAATAATGCACCCTCATGTTGTATCCGTGTTGCCCCCATTCGCGGAGTGCGATATCCCCGAGATCGAACACTGGTCGGGATGGGAACGAACCTCGAACACGTCCGACGCGGTGCCAGATCCGAATGGTAGAGATCGTCTGTTGACCCTGGACGAAGGTCAAGACAGCATGACCACCGCTCGGAATGGTCAACCGGAACTTACCCGAAGCCTTCAAGCGTTCGTGGCGCGTGCGCTGACCTATCTGTGCGTGAAGTATGCAAGGTCGATCCGATGTCGGATCGGGAAGGAGTACCCGACCGCGCAGCACCGCGTCCCGCTCCATTGAACTTGTGGCGAATAGGATGCCCGCCAACGAGAGTAGGAGTAGGAAAAGGTGGATGCCGGTTTCGTCTGCCATCGGCGGCAAGGTGGTTGGTGAACTTCCTTTATACCAGTACGCCTGAGTGACCGGCGGCATGGACCGAGTGGGTGGTGAACGTCTTGGTCGTTGGTCCGAGATCCGTGGAATACGAACGCCCGTGTGGTTCGCACGGGCGTTCAAAGGAACAATGGGTTGCAACTTTCAATTGCGGCCCAAAAGCTGTTTGTTGTAGCTGTTCACGGCCGAGGCGCTCCATACCATGCCGACCGGGATCGTCAAGAGTAGCCCGAGGCCGCCGGTGAACAAGACCACGGGAACGGACACAACGAACATGATGACCCCACCCATGATCGTGGCGTACAACATGCCCAAGGGGCCGAATAGAAAGGATAGCACAAGTGCGATGCCCAAGCTCTTCTGCTTGATCAAGATCGTTGTGTTCTGTGGAGTGGTGTTTACAGTGCTCATTTCATTTGGTTTTCTTCGGAACCGGCGGTATGCCGACCCTGCACGGCTAAATTGAAAGGAACCAGAAACTGCTGCCAGCGCTATTGAGTGCGTGGTCGGTTCTGTTGCGTAAGTGGCAGCTGTTCACCCTCGTTGAGTTCCGTGTACGCGCGGATCTGAAGAACACGCCTTTCGGATCGAGCGGGAACCAGCAGAGCGAAAGGGACCGTGATCACTTGACGATGCTGCCTACCGGAGATCCGACGGTGATCAGTTCTATTCTGCTGCAGCCTGAGGGGAGGGCAGCTTGGCCTCGATCTTCTTTACGATCCGTTGGATGGAGAGGAAGACAAGCATGATCGCCACTACGACGATCAGCAGAATGCTGCCTCCAGCCACGAGTAAGGACTTTTGTCGGAATTCGTCCTTCTGGGCCTGCTTGGCTTTGTTCTCCCACGTCGCAGCGATCTGTGCCTGCTTGAATTCCGTGTCGATCTGCTTCCGCAATGCATCGTGCTCCCTGTCGATCCGGGCGATCCGGCCTCTGCGCTGTTCGTTCTTCGTCAAATAGAGTCCGTAGTACTGCGCCAATGCTTTCGGCTGCATGGGTGCGTCGATCCGATCGATCAGCTCGAGGTACATGCCGGTCGCTTCCTTTTGAAGCATCAGGTCTTGACCGAAGTAGTTGAAGTAGCTCTTCGAGGCTACTGAAAGCGCTTCCACACGAGATGCTGGAGCGAAACGATCGATGCACGAAGCGATGAATTCAATGAATGCGACACCGGATGTTGGGTTGGAGAGACCCCTTCGCAGGAGCGACTTGATGTGTTCCTGGTCGTTCGTAAGACCCATTTTGGGCGGTAGTGACGCAATCGCCTTATACACCGAAACGCTGTTCTGCCAATTGTTCGATGGACGGGACAGCACGTACACGAGCATGTCGTATCGGTCCGGTTCGGGTATCGTGCTCAACAAGGTGTTGAGGCCGTCCAAGAGATCCCGTTTCTCTGTGTAGTTCGCAGCCTTCGTTCGCTTGTACAGTTGTTCCAGTTTGTCCTCGATGCCCGGTTCCGTCACCGACCACTGCCTGTATTTGTCCTGCTTGTAAACGTCCCAGTAGCGTTGACCATAGGGGTAGCTCCAGTATCCATTCCCGTCCCACGAATGACGCGACGGCGGGACCAATTCGCGCAATCGACCCATGGATCCGCGGTATTCATCGAACCCGGTCAGGTCCTCCGCCTCCGGGGCCAGTGCTGTATGCGTAGCACTGTTCTGTACCGTCTCGGAAATGGGTTCCAAGTAAACGGTGTTCGTGGGTTCGGCGGCGGATACCGGTTCTGCTACCTGCAACTCGCTCAGGTCCACTTTCACGGGATCCGGATAGGCCATCTTTTCCGGCACCGGTCGCGCTTGTACCTGCCTTTGCGTTGCAGGAACCATGCTCCAGAAGAACACGGCGATACCGACGACGATGCCGATCCCGGCCAAGAGTACGAGCAAGTGCCAGAAGATCAAACTGATGTTGAAGACGAAGCGGTCCTCGACCTTGGTGAAGTATTTGGATAGCATGTTGTTCAGAGTTTGTATGCGGAAATAGCAATGAGCTGGCCGCCGGAATTCAATTGTTGTGTGATCGTTCCTTCGCCTTCGGCGATCTTGCAGATCGCCGAGCCATTGCTGGTTTCCACCACCTCCAACCTGGCTATGGTCCGTTCCACGATCGTGTCGCCCTGTAGGCGGACGTTGAACACGAAGCCTTTTGCCAAATTGAGTTCCGACCCACGATCGATCTCCACGCGTTTCGCATTTCCGCGTCGGTCGAATTCCGTGACACGGACCACCTGCGCTTTGATCCGGAAGGCGGAATAGGAAACGTCGATCACATCCGAGCGGATCAATGCTGGCGCAATTTCCAGGGCCTTGCTCTTTTCGGGATGGATGCGTGAGGTCCCGGACAGGACCTTGTTGAACAGGGTCTTGGAATGCGTGAGATCCGTGATCTTCATGCGGATCGAGGCCTTGCCCCTGTACCCGGCCGGCATCTGGGTCTCTATCGTACCCAGTTTGCCAGTGGTCACCGTGTGGCCGTTGTCGTACACCGCTTCTGAGCGCGGTTCTGAGAATTCAATGCTGTACCCGGCGCGTCGAGAGAGGTAAGGGATCGACCGCATTCCCTCCAATCGAACCATGCGGGTTTCCAACGCACCCAAGGCTTGAGCGCGAAAGATCGGTCCATTCGCCATGCTCCGACCAGAGGGGAGGGACATGTCCACCACCACGAAGACCGTATCCTGAAGGTCGCCATACAGCGCCATGAACAGGGTGGAGCCGGACCGAAGGGCATGACCTACGGAGGTCAATGGATCCACGTCGTTGATGTACGGGGAGCCGACCAGCAGTCCATGCTCATAGACTTCTTCACGTTTCTTCTCGCCCGTAGGCCAGTAGGACATCACCGTGCCATGCAAGGTGCCATCCACATAGTTCTCTTCCTTTTCCTTCTTCCCGTCCGCGTACCACGCGGTCCAGGTTCCGTCGGGCTTGGAGTTCTTCAAGTGTCCTTCTGCTTTCTTGGTCCCATCGGAATAGTGGCGGGTCACGGGTTCGTAGAGGTCATCCCCCCGGTAGGTGGCCTCGCCTACTTTCTTTCCGTTGCTATAGATCTCCACCACGGTCCTCCGCCCTTCGGCATCCAGCACCGTATACCGGCCATCCGCCACCCGGTCATTGAAGTAGGTGTATTCCACCTTGCGTTGCCCGTTCGGGTGCCAGTACCAGTGGGGCCCCATCCGTAGGCCATTGTCGTATTGACCTTCTTCCTTCTTCACACCGGGACTGTGGTAGGTGGTGTGCAGGCCTACGCGTTTTCCACTGCGGTACTCACCCAAGCGCGTGTTGGTGCCTTCTTCCACTAGGATGCCCGTGAAGGGCGCGCCACTGAAGTACGCCATGCCGTTGTTGAACCGGATCTCATTCGGATACGCTGGCAGTAGGTCTCCTTGGGCGAAGGATGAGTTGGCAAGCACACCGAATAAGAGAAAGGCAAAGAGCCTCTTGGGCTGGTGGCGTTGGTGGTAAAGGTTGGTCCACATGGTCGTTCGGTTCGCATCTGTAGCAGCAACGGGCTGCTCCAGCGGTGCCAAATTGTGGAGGACACGTATGTATCACCAGCCCCGATGAGCACTCGGTGGTATACGGCGAGAAGGTGGTGGAAAAGAAGGTGTGATTGGGGAAGTGCGACCGACCGATCCCAAGGACTTCAAGCCCTGCTAGCTCATTGTGCGATCCACGATAACCGACCCGTTGCACAGGTGCGGCCGTGTAGATCGAGCGCCTTGATGAAGGTGGTGCCGGAGAAGTCACGGGCCACTTCTAATTCCAAGGACTTCGTTCCGTCCCAGGGTGATCGTTCCAGAATGCGTCCCAAGGCATCGGTGTGCAGGAGGGTTCGCACGTGACATTTGGAATGGAAGGGTAGTACGGTCGCAAATTGTGAAGCTGGATTGGGAGCAATACGAAGTTCTTGGACCGTCAATCTCTGGTCCGCTATTGACGTAACACTTCGCTCATACAAATACACCAACCCTGCTGCGGGTACCGCAGCAGCCAAGAGATCACCATCGTGATCGATATCAGAAACCGTACCCCCTAGGTCATGAAAGTCTTGGAAGACCCAATCCGTCTCGCCGACGGCGTAGAAGGCAAGCCCATGGTCCGTGCCGATCACTAGCTCGTTGCCTATCACTTCGATCGCTGTTCCATAGTCTCCGATCTCCGGGCCTTTCCAATCGCTGGGTGGGTGAATCTGCGTGTGTCGATCCCAGCCCAACTCTGTATTCTTGCGAAAGACGACAATGTATGCTTGTGTGCCATTCTGTGCCGGGCCAAAACCAGCGAATAAGGTGTCTCCTTTTAGTGCCAATGCCCGACTGAATCCCATTCCAAGCAATTGACCATCGAGGGTTGGTTCGTAGTTTGATTGGTATGGATAGGGAGCTCCAATGAACATTTCTAGTTCAGTGTCGACTTGAAAGAAGGAAAACAGACCACTGTATGCAACCATCACCTGTGTTCGGTAACATGGATCACCTATAATAAGGTTTGGTGGATTGTACTCCACAACGGATCCAAAACATGCTCCGTAAATCGGATCACCGGCAGGCAAGTAAACTCTGGTCGCGACTATTGAATTCTGAATGCCGTACTGGTTTGACTCAAAGAGTTTCAATCTTCCAGCGTTGTACCCTTCTAACACTTGACTACAAGTAATAAGGACACTGTCATGTACGGCTAGGCTCCATGTAGCCGAAGTATCGAGCAGGTGTTCCGCCTCCAATGATTCACTCCCTAGTTCGTACTGCCAAAGGCCGTACGAACAAGCTACGAACAACACTGGGTCGCGTAAAGCAAGAGACCTCCCGAATGCCCCATTTGATTGTTCGCCCTCAATTGAATGGATAAGTTCCCAACTGTCCACCCCTCCTGCGTTGCGATCATGTATGACAACAATGCCGCGGCCCTGCCACATTGGATCCCCAATTGCTACGCGGTCAACATTGATGGATAAATGGACTTTCCGTGTTGTGTCCTCCCCTTCGAACCAGGGTAAGGGTAGTGCTTCTGTTCGGGTCCAAGTTTGTGCTTGTACAGCACTACTCACCATGAGCAATAGAAGTGAGAGACTCCAAGTGTCTACCATGCCAACTTGAGAACTGAACGACTCGTGGATGTTTCCAACTGAACGAGGTAGATGCCACCTAGAAGGTTTGATAGCTCCACTCCATTACCACAGAGGTCTTGTAGGGAGATGCTTTGCACGATTCGACCGGATAGGTCGAGGATGCTAGCCACAGTGCGCTCATAATGTCGTCCCGATGGGTCACATAGGTGAAGGGTAGAGCCCACCCTGCGAATGTTCAGACTCTCGGGGTTTTGGTTGTGTATTGATGTAGACTCCGTGGATGAGAAGTCCCATATAGATACGACCCGAGTATATAAACCAAAGCCATTGTAGCTATGAGGCGTCGAGAGAATTGCCAGCCCTTCACTGGAAAGGTCGAGAGTTGGTAGATCGCCCCATGAAAGCACGGTGTCGGTCATTTCGATCTGTGTTGCAAATGACCAACTTTCCGAGACGTCACTACTGCGTTGATAGACAAAGACCCGAGAAGGGTAGGGGTTCTGGAACCCACCTTCAATAACAAGAAGTACATTGCCATTGAATCGAATGGAACTACCGAAATAGCTGGTGCCCGGGGCGGCGATCGTATCCACTACGGGATAGTCTATCTGGTCCATCCGGCGTATAAGAACTCTTCCCGATGAATAATCAGATGATCCGCCATCTGGTTGTGCCACGGCTAGGAATTGCTCAGCGGCATCCATCGTTCGCGTGAAATAGGAAGAGGTGTACATGGTTGTTGGAATACTCTCGCCGATCTGATCACCTGATATTGAGTAGGGAATGATAGACTCTGATTCGCATGAATAGGCCAGTACGGTATCACCAGTGATCGTTGAATTATAGATGCAGGTTTCGGTAGACTGTTCCAGCGCCCATGTATCCAACTCTGCATTCGAATAAACACTCAACTGGCCAGTCAAATATGTGGGAGAGACCATTGTGAGAGTATTTCCATCCGCATCGAAGGAATAGCGAAAATTGCCTTGCATACTGGAAGGACACTCTCCAACACTAAATGCTTGGCCTCCGATCGAACCGTTGGGAACCCACTCTGATCGTTCATTTAGCCGGAACAGGAACGCTTGGCCTGTTCTACAGACGAGATCAATTGAAACAGGTGGGCGATAGATAGCGAGATGGTCGTCCCAGGCATATACACCTGTCCCAAAGAGGGGACTAAAGCCGTCCGGGGCTTCTATACTTTGTACCCACCCCCATGCGTTAGGTCCGCCTTCCCACCGGTTATAAACGTGCACTTTTGGCGTAGCACTGACAAAAGCGTAGTCGCCTGAAATTGCTACGGAGCGTCCGAATTGATCTCCTGTAGAGCCGCTGCTCAGTGGACCATAAAGCTCGACCGGATAAGGCGACTGACATATAGCAAGCTTCCAAGTGAAAACTAGGATGGTTAGTAGAAAACGCGCTCGATCTGCAATCAACATCGACTGGCAAGTGGTTGAACGAAAATAGGTGGTTTGGACGGTTTTGCACGTCCCGAGCCTGAAACCAAGGCCTGTGTAGCGTTGTCTCTGATTGGTAATGTCAGATATCAATGGGGCTCTTTATTGGTAGTGTTGTGATTCAGGCGTTTAAGGCGTTAACTTATGGGTACCTCGAAGAACCTCGAACGGATGGCACAAGCGCTTATCGTTCTGGGCAGACAAGGCGCGACGAAAGGAAGTTACCCACATGTAACTGACTGAGGAGCAACGCCGGATGACCAAACGAGAAGTGCTTGCCCGCAGGGGTGGCCGAAAGGCCGATGCCGCCGGAGTGAGGTTCTTCGAGGTACCCTTATTATGGAAACATACCTATTTTGCCAATATGCGAGTTGTGGTAGTCACAGTATTGGTCTTGTTGAAGGCTGGCTTGTTCGCTCAGTCCTATGAACATTGGTCGAGTGTCGCTCCTAGTGGAGAGCTTGACGCGGTCAACTCAAAATTCGGCTGGGCCATAGCTGAGTCCGGCGAAAGGGTAGTTATAGGTGCTCCATTCTACGATGACTATTATGGTCGTGTCACGATCGTTCAAGATGAGGCGATTGGCTCCCCTGCCACAATGGTTCATGTGAGCGATTCATACAACTCGAACGCAAGTAGCCCAGCGGCACAACGCTTTGGAGCATCGACTGCGATTTCGGGGGATTGGCTTGCTGTGGGGAATTATTCGCCATTTGGAGGTGACCTGTACATTGGCAGCAGTGCTGTTTGGGTCACACTTTTCCATTTCGAAGGGTCAAGCTGGCAGGCTCATCGGCGATTCAGGAGACCTTCCGGGGCACCGGGTGGGAACTTCGGCAAGGCCATTGCGTTGTCGGACGACTTGTTGGTAATTGGTGGAGGTCGTATCGCGAACGGTCCAGAAGGACGAAATGTGGTTTACATGTATCGCCGCGTGGGTGCCGAGTGGTCCACCGCACCATTAGATTCTTTGTTCGGAGATATAAACGTGAGTGGTGATACGGTGGCGTTCGGTCATGCCTTGTCCATGGATGGTGATCTTCTAGTTATTGGAGCACCTGGTGACGATGAGTTAGGAACAGATTGCGGGGCTGCTTTTCTGTATGGTCGGGATTACGGAGGTGACGAGAATTGGGGGCTTGTTCGCAAGTTGCTGCCTTCGAATGGAATGGCCGGTGATCATTTCGGTAGGTCGGTCACCATTAAGGATGGCCGATGCTTGGTTGGAGCTCCGGGTCGTTCGGTGAATGGCACCCAAGCGGGAGGAGCCTATCTCTACGAGGAAAATGCCGGGTTGCCTGGGAATTGGGGAGAAGTGGCCTATTTGGAACCGATCGGTGATCTTGGGGCGTACATGTCGTTCGGAGATGCTGTCGCGTTGGGGCCGGATCGGGTCGCAATAGGGGCGCCCAAGCATCAATTGAATGGCAGCGGATATGACGGCAGTGTCCATGTGTACGGCAAGGACGGTGAAGTGTGGAACGCCATCCAGAGGATCGTCCCGCAACAAGAGGGGTTGGTCAGTGTGGCAAGTCGATCCGGGAATTCGTTGGCCTTTTCGGGAAATAAGTTGCTTATCGGCGCACCTTGGGCACGGCTATTAGGGCAGACACCCATGGCGGAGATAACAGGGGCGGTCTTCGTGTATGCCGAAGGTCCAGTGTTCGTGTCGTCGCATGATCGTTCCGACCTACGCCTCTATCCGAATCCATGCACCGAGAGGGTACACATTCGTGCAGAGACGGACAACTTGGTTCGTATTCGTATGGTCGATAGCGTGGGTCGTGAGGTTCGGCCGTGGGAGATCACCACTGGAAACACGTTCTCTTGGAATGTGGTTGACGTGGAGCCCGGATCGTACATCGTCCAATGCGAATTGGCGAGCGGCAAGCGCGTTACACTGCCTCTCGCACGTCAGTAGGCTGCTGTCTCTAATACGAAGCCGTGCATATACTCCGTGTTCAGGAAGGGGTGGAAGGCTCCGATGAGCTGCTCGCCTTGGCTCCATGCACCCAGTGCGCGTAACCCTTTTCCGGTGATGATCGGCCTAGTGTCCAGCAGATCCCCGTTTGGCGAAAGGGTCGCTGTGGTCAGGTCGCAGAAACGGTCATCGCGCAGTGCACGCAGGGATAACACACGTTGTTCGTACACGGTGCACACCGCAGTGAAGCCACTGGGTTCCGCTACGATCGCAGCGATGCTTGCCGAGCGATCACCACCCCCGATGTCCGGGAATACGGTACCATCATCGAGTCCTTGAATGGATGTTGATCGGCAAAAGAATGGCCGACGCACATCGGCTTCTGTCTGATAATTGCCCGCGATGACCAGTTCGTTCCCTGCCCGCTGCACCGATAGGGGAACTGCGGCGCGCAAGGGAAGAATGCTGGACTCGACTTCGGTGATGTTCTGCACTCCCCACGTGATGTGGTTGACCAGCAAATAAGTGTCGGGGCCGCTAGGGTTCGTGGTATCCAGCAGGATGTACGTTCCTCCTTCGCCGTCGGCCATCACGTTGTGCAACAGGTGGTCGGTGGATGCCAATTCCACTGGTGCGCTGCTGTAACTACCTGCATCTCCCGTGAGGCCGATCTGGTAGTTGCGGTAGAATGCTTCTTCTCCGCGATCGTAACGAACCGTTACTGCCAACCGGTCGGTCGAACGGATCGCCCCTAACGCGGTGGTGCGATAGAGTTGGTCCAGATCATCCGCGCGAACAAGGACGCTTTGGTCTGTCACATACCGACGGATCGGAGTGGACAATGGACTTCCGTTGGCATCCACGTGATGGACCAAGAGGTGCAGTCGATCCGCAATGTCCGTCTGCCGACCAATACCGAGCAGCAGGAAGGTGCCATCCATCTGAGGGACCAGATCGGTAATGGACCATGTTTCGGGCCCGAACGTGATGTTCTCCACGGTGCTGGGCAGTCCCCCGAACTCCAACTGCGATACCAATTCGCCCTGAGCATCGAGAACGACGGCACGTGCGAGAACGGGGTCATCGATGGAACGTTTGCACAACAGGGCCATGCCACCTGTGCTCGGGATCTCTACGGCCCGTACAGGTACGAGGTCATGGACCTTGAAGTCTGTTAGTGGTAAGGTCTCGATAACGGGCTCTTTGGTACATGCTGTGAACAGCAGGACCACGAATGAGCATGAGCTTATGACCTTCGCGAACGTCATGGGTAGAAACGATTGCGACGATGGTAGCGGATGATGTATTGGATGCCCAAAGCCACGGTCACATTGGAGATCCGCAGGTCGTTGTCCACGTAATAGTAGCGCACGAGCATTTCACTTTCCGTGTAGGGCGCTTCGTCCAAGGTGTGGTCCACGAAGGCGTA
>Ga0073902_10001703_pt1 | contig 11804 bp, 10 predicted proteins | sample KloWWTmeKNB19Kit_FD_66667 | JGI IMG/M metagenome (GOLD analysis project Ga0073902, IMG submission 66667) | Active sludge microbial communities from Klosterneuburg, Austria, studying microevolution and ecology of nitrifiers - Klosterneuburg... | ecosystem: Engineered > WWTP > Aerobic digester >...
TGTCTACTTGTTTACTTGTCTACATTTTCAACCATACTTTTTATTCACATTCAAGACTGGAGTTACACATCCATGCTCAAACAATCACATGCAATCTCAGAAGAACTCATCGAATGGCGGCGCGACTTCCACATGCACCCCGAAATCGGATTCGAGTTACACCGCACGTCGAAGATCGTCGCTGACGAGTTGGAGAAGATGGGGTACCGAGTCAAACGGAATGTGGGAAAGAGCGGCGTTGTCGCAGAGATCGGTGAAGGCGGCAAGATGGTCGCCATCCGCGCGGATATGGACGCGCTCCCCATCCTTGAGATGAATGAGTCGGAATACATCTCGCAGAACAAGGGCGCGATGCACGCCTGCGGACACGACTCTCACACCGCGATGGCGCTCGGCGCGGCGTTGTTGTTATCCAAAGAAAAATTGCCTGGGCGAGTGCGTTTTTTATTTCAACCCTGCGAAGAGACCGTGGACGAGGAAGGCAAAAGCGGCGCACAGAGAATGTCGGATGAGGGCGCGATGCAAGGCGTGGATTATGTGATCGCGCAACACGTTGACCCGAGCAAACCCGTCGGCACGATCAGCATCAGCGCGGGACCCAGTTCGGGCGGGGTGGATTCGTGGCACGCGATAATTCGCGGCAAGGGCGGGCATGGCGCGCATCCCGATAAAACGATTGATCCGTTTTATCTGACGGCGCATGTCATCATCGCGTTGAACGCGATCATCTCGCGGCGTATCAACCCATTTGAACCTGCTGTCGTCAGCATCGGCTCGATCAACGGCGGCTTTGCAGAAAATGTAATCCCTGAAAAAGTGAAGATCACTGGCACACTCCGCTTCACGGATGAGGCTGTGCATCAACAAATTTATGCGGAGATCAAACGCGCGTTTGACATTGTCAAAGCGCTGGGCGGCGACTACGAACTGCGCTACGACGTGGGCGGTCCGCCGATGATCAACGATGAATTTGTTTCGGAGATGATCGAAAAGGTCGGAAAGGACTTACTCGGCGCAGAAAATGTAGTTGAAATTGAAAAGACCCTCGGCGCGGAGGACTTCGGCGAATTCATGAAGCACGCCCCCGGCGCGATGTACACACTGGGAACGCAGAAAGCAGGGCATGAAGATTATCTGCTTCATCATCCCAAATTCGATATTGACGAACGCGCCATGCCGATCGGAACGGCGATGCTGGCGGAAACGGCGAAGAGGTTTTTGAGCAGATAACTTTTCAACAAAAAAAACAACGCGCAGTTCGATCATCGCGCATTGTTCGTTAATTTGCACACAGAACCTGATTACCTTACACAAGGCTTTTTGGACGCTGAAAAACGCTGATGCTCGCTGATTCAAAAAGAAAATCTGCGTTTTCAGCGCGAATCAGCGTCCCGATTTTGAAAGTGTAAGGTAATCAAACACAGAACCTAAAAGTTGATATAAAATGTCAGTGGGAACCTTATCAAGGAAATGATGTCATTTTTTCTCAACATCCAAATTTGTTTTGCATCCTATTTCATCCTTGCAATAATCCTTGTCACGTTTGCCGCCTATGCTTATTACGTTAACGCGAGTCGCCCTGCCGATGATCCACAAAAAAAGAAATATCACGCCAGCGGAATATTTATCATGCCGTTTTTCTGGCCCTTCTTCTGGTCGGTTGGTTGTCGTTTGGCATTTTGAAGGCAATCTATTTCGGATTTTTCCTCGTTATTTTCACCCTTTCAATCGTACTAATCCGTAAGCCGTTCTGGTTGGTTTGGCTGGAAAAGATCGCGCTAAAAATCGGCTCCAAATTACTTGATGCGGATGCCGCCCTGCGCTCGTTTGCTTTTGGATGGTCAACTTCCAGCCCTTGAGAACACGCGAATTACTACGTTTCCCCCGCTTGCACTTTGTACGGAATCATCATCAATAACCCAACCGCGATCACAACCTGACCGATCAACACGCCCGCCGATTGCCACAGCAATGCTGGCAGAGACGGCGAAACGCTTTTTGCAAGAGTAAATAAATCCACGAGGATGGCTGAAAACAAAACGCATCCCGAATCGGGATGCGTTTTGTTGTGACTCCGGGGGGATTCGAACCCTCAACCAATTGATTAAGAGTCAACTGCTCTACCATTGAGCTACGGAGCCAAACGTGCGGCGGGAATTATACCCGAGGCGATATACCTGTCAATCATTGAAACAGCCGACACCATGGCGGTAGCAAAGTCGAAAGGTTTTAAACGCGAATGCCGCGAATTGCGCGAATTTTTTATCGGTTTTATTCGCGTCATTCGCCGATTGGCGTAATTCGCGTTAAATTTACGCCACGGAATCGCAACCTTCTCAACGGACTTTGCTACAGCCATACAGCCGACTCCGTCGAAAAGAAGCGGCGCATTTCGGGAGCGCTCAAAGGTTGTAGATAGCTCAACAGACTAACCACGGAGACACCGAGTCACGGAGTTTTTTTAATTGCTTTTCTCCGTGTTTCCGTGTCTCCGTGGTTAGGGTTTCCTTCCTGTGGTGAAACCCATCTACATACTTTTAGCGCACCCCGCATTTTATTCCGCGCCCCATCCGCGCTTTTATCCCTGTATAATTGACCCGCATGGAAATCAACGAACCGACACCACAGCCCGAACCCGAATTCGTTTCCGCGCGCGCGCGCCGCCGCCGCGCCTTACGACGCGCCTACTTCCCCGCCGATGAAGCGGGACGCGCCGCGCTGTTCGAACATCTCGCGCAGCGCGCCTATCCATCGTATGAATTATTCGTCTTCTCGCTCGTGGCAGGCGTAATCATCGGCGTGGGATACTTCGTCAACTCGCTGGCGTTGATCTTCTTCGGCATCCTCGTCGCCCCCGTGCTCACGCCATGGATCGGTCTTTCGCTCGCCGCCATCGCGGGCTCGTTCCGCTTATTCGCGCAAACATTTGTCGCGCTGCTCTTGAGCGCATTCCTCGTTTTCGCCAGCGGTTTGCTCGCAGGTTACGCCTCGCGCATTTTCGGACCGCTCAACTTCAATGAAGCGTTCACGCTCAGCCGTCTGTGGTGGCCCAGTTTCGTCATCCTCACCATCGGCTCGATCATCTTCACCATCTCCTTCGTGCGCTCCGAAACATTACCCTACCTCCCCAGCGCGTTGATCTCCTCCGTATTATTCACCCCGTTATGCGCGGCAGGCTTCGGTTTGGGGAGCGGTGTCGCCGCCGCGGAACTCTGGCCCCAGGGCTTGCTCGTCTTCATCGTCCACTTTGCCTGGGCCACATTCTTCGCCATTCTCACCCTCTTCTTTTTGCGTTTTTATCCGACGACAGTCCGCGGCGCATCGCTCACGGGATTAGTGATCGTGACGATCCTCGTGACGACGATATTTTTAACCGGCTTCGATCAATGGATAAAAATACAGACGGGTCTTTCCACACCCCTGCCTGCTCCACTCACCCAGCGGATCTCCACCACCGCGCCGGCGCCATCCGCGCTTGCCACGAACTCCGCTACCAAACCTCCCGCGCCGACCGTGTTCGTGGACGCGCCCACCGCCTCGCCTTCACGAACGCCGCGCCCCACCACACAATCTACCCTGCCGCCCACCGAAACATCGACTTCAACCGTCACAGCCGAACCGACCCCCATCATTGCCCAAATTCGCGCGGCGGAAGGAGGCGGGGCTTTCATCCGCGAGAAACCCGGCGGCAAAGTGATCGCCACCCTCGGCAATGGCGCGACAGTCACCATCGTGCCGAACGATTTTCAGGAAGTGGGGAACGCGGTTTGGGTGCGCGTTTTTGCCACCGTCAACGATGCGCGCGTGGAAGGCTGGATGATCCAGTCTGTGCTCGTCACCGCCACGCCCATCGCCGATTGGCAACCATCGCCTACGCCGGAAGTCACTTCGACACCGTAGAATATTTACCGCAAAGAGCGCGAGGAACGCAAAGTTTAAATTTTTCCTGGCGCTCTTTGCGGGCTTTGCGGTTCATAGGTTTTGCGCTTCACAATAAGGAACATTCATGCCCATTCATTTTGGTACCGACGGTTGGAGAGCCGTAATCTCCGACTCATTCACGTTCGATAATTTACGCATCGTCGCGCAAGCCATCGCCGATGCCGTCGACTCAGAACACTGGGACAAGCGAAGCAGCCCCCTGGACAAAGCAGGCAACGGCGGGCATGCGCCCGACCCAAAAAAGATCGTGGTGGGATTCGACACGCGCTTCCTCTCCGATCGTTTCGCCGGGGAAGTGGCGCGCGTCCTCGCCGCCAACGGATTCACCGTCCTGCTCGCCCAATCCGATTCGCCGACGCCCGCCATTTCGTACGCGGTGAAACACAATCGCGCGATCGCGGGCGTGATGATCACCGCCTCGCACAACGCGCCGCGCTATAACGGAGTCAAACTCAAGGGCGCGTTCGGAGGTTCCGCATTACCCGAACAATGCCGCCGCGTGGAAGTGTACATCAACGACAACGAGGAACAGGCGCGCGGACCCAACTTGATGGATTTCAAAAAAGCCCGCGAAGCGAAGTTGATCCAAAAGTTCAATCCATTGCCCGCGTATTTTGACCACTTGCGAACATTGATCAACACCGACACCATCGCGGACAATCCTCAACGATTTGTCGTCGACGCGATGTTCGGTTCCGGGCGCGGAGTCATTAAGTCTTTCTTGCAAGGCACGGGCTGTGAGATTTCAGAGATACGCGGCGAGATGAACCCCGGCTTCGGCGGTGTTCATCCGGAACCCATTGCGAAAAACCTCGGCGCGCTCGCCTCCGCCATCAGCGCGGGGATGGGAACTTTTGGCGTGGTAACAGACGGCGACGCGGATCGAATCGGAGCGATGGATGAGCGCGGCACATTCGTTGATCCGCATAAGATCATGGCTTTATCGTTGAAATATCTCGTGGAAAAACGCGGTTGGAACGGAGCAGTGGTGCGCACAGTTTCCACCACTCGAATGATCGATCGTCTGGCAAAACGCTACGGTTTGAAATTGTACGAAACGCCCGTTGGCTTCAACCACATCGCGGATTATATGTTGCAGGAGGATGTGTTGATCGGCGGCGAGGAATCGGGTGGTATCTCGTTCAAGGGACACATCCCCGAGGGCGACGGTCCGATCATGGGGTTGTTGCTCGTGGAGATGATCGCGCAATCGGAAAAGACGTTGCACGGCATGGTGGAGGAACTGCTTGCGGATGTCGGTCCCGCCTATTACGAACGCACGGACTTGCGCCTCAGCCGCCCCGTCGCCAAAAAGGAGATGACTGAGTTTCTGACGAATCAGGCTCCCACTGAGATCGGAGGCGAGCAGGTCGCGGAGGTGAGTCAACGCGACGGCGTCAAATACATCATGGCGGATGATTCGTGGTTGTTGATTCGCCCGTCAGGGACGGAACCCGTACTACGAGTCTATGCCGAAGGGCGGACGCAGGCGATGGTGAAGTCTTTGCTGGGTTATGGCGAGCAGGTGGCGAAAAGCGTGGCGTGAAAGTCAAGACCTCCGTGTCGATGAAACACGGAGGTCTTTTTGCGAGTTGTCATACTCCTGATAGATACTCTTTCTTAGTTTGACCTCTTGCATCAGCTAAGTGGCTCTCGTTCAGCCACAGAGTCCACAGAGGCCTTTGAGAATTGCTCTTTTTCTTTGAGAAAGACCTTTAATATCTCCGTGAACTCTGTGTTCTCTGTGGCGAAGGCTCTTTTTGACACCTATAAGAAACGCTTTCTCAAGCGAAAAACCTATGGGCTGGCTTTGCGTTTCGCAAGCAGTTTTCCATTGCGTGAGATTTCGAGCGTGCCGCCAGAGAGAACGCGGACGGTGAAGACATCTCCCGCTGTGAACTTTGCGGGGATATGAATTGCCAAGCCAAAACTTGCGAGAAAGGCTAATTAACAAACTTCAGATAGCGGAGACGGTTAGCGAAAGAGATTACTAATAAAATTATTCGAAACAGACCCTAAAGGTATTCATCCTTTAGGGTCTGTACATTTCAAAAAGAACATCATCTGGTTGGTACGGCTCTCAACCTTCGCACAAGGAAGATCACGACCACAAGCGCAAGCGCGGCAAGGAACATGCCGGGGATGCCCACGTCGTCGGCGAAGCCGGTGTTCGGTAACGCGGTCGAGGTCGGGATGACAGTCTGGGTGGTGTTGGCGATCTGCGTGAACGCCGCGCCGACCGTTGCCGTGGCGGGGACGTTCGGAGTAAAGGTCGGCCCGCTGGGGGTGACGGTGGCGGCGCCCGGGGTACCGGCGGTATTGGTCGCCTGGGCGATGACCGGCGTATTCGTGGGAGGCAGGGTGGCAGTCGCGCCAGCGGTGGCGGTCAGCGCGTTGGCTACCGCAGTTTGAGTCAACCCAGCCTGGATCGTCGCGGCTTGGCGGGTCGATTCTGCCAACGCTGTTTGCGAAGCGGACTGGTTATTATTCAACGAGTACCATACATACGCGCCGAGGCATAGCAAGGCAAGGAGCACCAGCAAACCCAACCCGCCCGCGGCAAACAGAAATGTGCGGTTATTAGATTCCTCCGGCGGATTCTCGTCGTCGTAATCGATTGAGTTATCGTCGAATGTGGACATCGTTCATTCTCCTATGCAAGTCATCGTCTTTCGGCTGAATTTCGCTTCGCCTTGGAACGAATTTTAAATATTATCCCACAACTTCAAGATTTACCAAAGGCGCGATCACGGTCTCGCCATTTTCAAGGCGGACATCCGCCGCCACGGCGCGCAAGCCGCTGGGTAGTTCGCTCAACCCCGGGCGCAGGGTTGCAATCGACCCGATCATTCCCGCATGAGGCGGGCGTTTCATGCGCACAGTTTGACTCACCGCGAACGTTTCGTATAAATTTGGCTCCTCGGGTTCGTTGGTTACCGGTAATGTGATGATCACTTCAGGGCGGTTGCCATTGTAACGATCGAAGTGTTCCGCGTTAACTGTGGCATCGCGCTTATCATTGGTGGTGAGCAACTTGAACGCCGCCGAGTTCATCGGCATGGCGCCGAAGCCTTCCAGCACAAGGATGGGATATTTCATTTGATACGCCATCTGCAACAGCGAGGAATACATACTCGAAAGGATAAGCCCGCGCACCGGCACGTCTGCCGCGGCGCGCAGGGTGTCGGCGTCGCGCACGTGGCCGCCGAGGATAACCGAACCGCGCACGCTCACATCGAGTCGTTCAGCGGTCAAAACATCATCGGGCTTTTCGATCAGGCTGATCATCGTGCCGTTGTCGATACGTCCGTTCCCCCACACCCCCTGGATGAGCGCGCCCGCCGTGCGGATCACGACTCCTTTTTCAGGGATGATCTGGGTGACCACGCCGGGCAAACCCGCGCGGAGTTCGATCTTCGCGTCGCCCACTTCCATGAGGATCTGTCCGCCGCCCGCCACCATCACGCGCCCAGCCCGAGGCGCACGGATACTGCGCGAGAACATCCCTCCGCTTTCAGCAACCAACGCGCCTTGCGCCACGCGGTCGCGTTCGTTCACTTTGATCATACGGTCGGCAACTTTGGCAGTCACGTTGAACGCGCGCGCCACATCGATCAACACATGTTCGCGCGCGAAGTTCGCCTCGGCGATCACATCGGTGGGGCTGACGCGCTGATTCAAGTGCGCGCTCACCTTGCCAGCCACCGGCAAGACGCGTTCACGCACGATCGTGGCAAGGGGCAGAATATGTAAGACAGACGCGAGCATCTTGATTAACCTCCCACCGCGTGCGACCAGCGCTTCATCAACTCGCGCCGGCGCACCGCATCGGCTGGAAGATTCAACGGGCGCCCCCGCGCATCGATGACGACGCCCAGCGCGCCTCCCGTCACGGTGACGGACCCGCTTCTTCCCGCGCCCAAGCCTGCGTCCGCCCGCCGAAGCGGACTCAACGTCAGGCGGGCAGTCTGTCCGCTTGGCAGAGGGATGATCTCCAACCCGCCAAATTTCACATCCGCTCGCACTTCGGTCTTATCCGCATAGGTGAGTTTGGCGCGCAGGACAGTCTCGCCATAGCTCGCCGAGGCAATCACCGACACGACCGTCCCCATGCCAATGAACGCGCCAGATTCGATCACTTGCACCGGCAGGTAATTGCTTCGCGTTGCCGCCGCGCCGAGCATGGGCAATAAATTATTCTGGTCGAGCAAGAATGGCATAATGCCGACGGGTTGAATCGCATCGAGCAGGAGCAACAGACTTTGCCCCACCGAGCCGTTATCGGCAATCGCGCCGCCGCCCGCAATCAACAGGTCAAGTTTCGGCATCAGGTCGGTGCGCGCGGCGTGGGCGCTGGCAGGGAAGCTTGTCCGGGCAGCGCGCACAGCAAGATACAACGCCTGCCTCGTAATGGCTTGCATGATGGCAAGCTCATCCTGTGTGGCAGGGATGGTGGATGGGTACAACGATTTCTGGAAGAGGAATTCGCGCAGGGTGTTCGAAGATATATCGAGTTGCATCCAACGCATGATCTGTTCGATCTCGGTATGTTGCAGGATCGCGCCGAGGTTTTCGCCCAACCCGAACTGCGGATACACGCCGAGCGTTAATTCGCCGTTGAAACCCGCCGCAACCGTCGAAGCCGACGCGCCCATGTTGACGCTCAACAACCCACGCGTCGATTCGTACAGCCGGCTCAAGAAGCGGATCATACGCCCTTGCGCATACGCCGTCGGCAGTAAATTTCCCGATGACCAGTTATATAACTCATCCACGCCTTTGATCTGCCGCTGGCGGAGGTTGGTCACCAGCGACGCGAGCACGTTGCTGGCTGGTTCAAGATCCTCCACTTCAAGCGAGGGACGCACATTCGGGCTGATCTGCAATTTCCCGGCATGTCCCCCGAGCAGTTCCCGCACATCATTGGCAAGTTTGTGATTCCCCGCGTAGAGCACCATGGGACGTTTTTCGGCAGGCATCAAATAACACGCAAGACCGACGGCTTCGAGCATCTTCAGCATCGAGCGCGACGCGCCTCCATCCGTGCCGCCGGTGAGGACGACGAGGTCCGGGCGGGAGCGCGCGATGGAATCCAATTGCTGGTCGGGACGGCGTTTGTCGGAAAGGTCGAGGGTGTCGACAACGCGGCTATACGTAGATTCAGCCAGGCGTCGCGCGCTTTGAAGCGAGACTTCCGAAAGCAAGCCCGCGATCACAGTTTTCACAGCGGGTCCCGCCGACATGGTGGCGACCACCCCATCCACGCCGGAACCGTCGGGTTGCGTTGGCGTGATGATATTATTGTCTTGCGGACCGAGCAGGATCGTACCGGTCACACTCTGCAAATTTCGTATCGCCTCACGCGCGCCGATGCCGATGTTCTTGAACGGCGCCTCCGCAGTGGAGGGAGCCTGCCCGGAGGCGACAAAACGATACTCGCCTTCGACAACATCGAACAACACGGCGCGCGTAACCGACGCGCCGACATCAATGGCGAGGATGGATTCGGTTTGGACAAGGGATGCGGGCATACGTTATATTCCAGCCAACTGGCGGATGAAATTGATCATGGAACTCAACCGTTCGATCATGGCAGTCAGCGCCGCCATATAGACGCCGGCGAACAATGTTCCAAAAGTGATGGCGATGAAAACTTTTCCAAGCCACGCCACGCCCTCAAAGAACGCATTGCGTTTGGGAGTTCCATCAGGCGCGCGACTGGCGCTGAATTGAAAATACCCAAGCGCCGCGACCGTGCCAGCCAGCATGATCGCGCCTTGCACCAGGCGGGCGAACGCCTGCGCCCTATCCAAGCCGCGCAGGTCGAACATGTCCATCGCCGCCAGCGATTGGGGGATCAGCGTGCCGAGCGCCGCCCCACCCAGGGCTGTGGCAGCTCCCACCCCAGCCAGAATCGCCATGGCGAAGTTTCCGATCCAAGAGATGCGCGGCAGTAGTTTTGCAAACAAGGTGAAACAAAGGATGAACGGTATGACCGCCAAAAGTAACTGGGTTGGGTCGCTACTTCTCAAAGGATTGAACAGTTTCGGGATCAACACATAATGCCAAATGGCCGCCGCCGCATACCCGGACGAAACGCCAATAAACAAATACGTGGCAAGCCGAAACAATGGATTATCGCCGATCAAATAACTGAAGATCAGCAAGGTCAGGATCAAACCAACAAGCCCGGCGAGAAAATCAATAGACATCACTATCCCGCCTCCGCCGCTTTGCGGCGCGCAAGTATGCCCGAGATCAGGCTCCACAAACTGCCGAAGATCATCATCACAACGCCCAACACCATGCCGACACCGAATGTATCCCAATAGATGCGCGCAATTCCGGGGCGGCTATTGTTGACAAATTCATAACGAGCCGCATCTGCCAAACCGCCCACCATACCGTTGATCTGTTCTGAGTCCACGTAGGGTTGCAGCAATGGTGTTGCCTGCGCGCTTGCCGCGAACAGGAGCGGTTGAAAAGCGAAATAGCCGGCATCTGCCTGGTTCTTCGCCACCAGTTGCTCCACCCACAACCGACCAGACTCGCCATTATCGGTGAGCACGATAACCGCGGCATATTCTGAAAACACGCGTTCGACGGCGCCGGGCATGGCAGTAGACGGCGCGTCGATAAATTCACGCACGCCGGAAGCGCCGCCGGGCAGGTAGCCCAAATTCACGAAGTTGGTCCCGGGCTGGTAATTGATTCCCGCCGGCGAACTGATCCCGGTATTAAGCAGAAGCCGGTTCACTAACCCCGCCCCGCTTGGCGAAGTGGAAATGAAGACCAGCCGAGCGCGCGTGGTCAGCACGAGTTGGTCGAGCAGGGGACCGCTGACCGCTTCCATTTCAGGCGCGAGCGCGGGTTCGTAATCGATGACGATCAACATGCTGGAGTTTTGCGGCAGGCGGGTAATGATGCCCGCCGCCGATCGAACCGCCGCCGGAAGATCGGGCGAGATCGGCAGGTTTCGCGTCCGCATAAAGATCATGGCGCTCAACACAATGAGGAACAAGCCAGACAACACCCAACGGAGAATCCGCTGGGAAGCAACCATTGACTGCGCCCCAATTGCCCGCGCCGTAGTTTCGCCTGCCAGCACGGTTTCGAGGATCGACGCCGCAGTCTGTTGCTCGTCGGAGGCTTGTAGCTTCAGAGACACAGCCTTGGGGCGGCGCGATGAACCGATCGGGGCAACGGGGATGACTCCCTGCAACCCCGCCAGCGGACCTTGCCGCTCCGCCTCCTCCGACATTGAAACTGGTTCGGCAACTACAGCCGATTCCGCCGGGCGCATGGCTTGCACCCACGAAGGCAGGTTCACTGGGGCAAGCGATTCGTCGGACGAGGCAGGAATTGAACGCGCTTGTTGCGGCGCGTCTGCCTCAGTCTTCGTTTCAGCGTCAGACATCCAATCCGGTAATTTCACAGAGAATAACGAATCGATATCCTGATTCGACAACGATCCCTCGTCCATGGGGGCTGGGATAAAGTTGGGGTCGATGGGAACAGGTTGAAGCGGCGAATGAGCCGCCGCGTCGTCGTCCTTGTACCAATCCGAGAGCGCGCCGGGCGCCGGCATGGAAGGGTCCTCAGTCGCGCTCTTCAGCCAGGCGGGAAGTTCATCGCCGCCCTCCAGCGAACCGGTGGGAATTTTTGTGAATGGCGAAGTTGAATCGGCGGGGGTTGGGTAGATGAGGGTTTCCTGTCCGCCGCCTTTCAACCAATCGAGATTGCTTTCGGCTGGCTTCTCATCAAAGGGCGATACTTTTTGTCCCTCTTGCGGCGTCAGCCAATCGAGGGCTTCCGCAGGTGAAACCGGCATGGACGATTCGTTCGGCATTGCCGGCGCCTCA
>Ga0073902_10001708_pt1 | contig 11779 bp, 6 predicted proteins | sample KloWWTmeKNB19Kit_FD_66667 | JGI IMG/M metagenome (GOLD analysis project Ga0073902, IMG submission 66667) | Active sludge microbial communities from Klosterneuburg, Austria, studying microevolution and ecology of nitrifiers - Klosterneuburg... | ecosystem: Engineered > WWTP > Aerobic digester >...
AGCCGCCTTGCGCTCCCTGCTGCAGCAGACGCTCGGCGATGCGGCGCGCGGCGCGGCGGTAGTGCCGATCCTGGGTCGCGCCGTAGAGCCGCGACAGCGCGCTCAGGGTCTCGCAGGAATACAGCACCGACTGCTGCGGTGGCGTCTCCCATTGACCGCTGCTGCGACTGCGCAGCGTCACCGCGAGCACGCGGCCATCGCGTTGCACGCGCCCGAGCAGCCACTGCCCGGCGGCATTCGCGGCGTCCAGGAAGCGGCGCTCGCCGGAGCGGCGATGCAGTTCGAGCAAGGTGAATATGGACTTGGACGCGGTGCCCACGACGTAGCGCTCGCGCTTTTCGCCGCTGACCGGATCGAGCGCGTAGTGGAAGGCGCCGCGGTGTTCGCCATCGCGCACCTGCATCGACAACAGAAACTCCGCAGCCGGACCGAGCACGGCGTCGATGCGCGGGTCGGGTTCGAGTTCGCGCAACTGCAGCAGCGTCCACAGCGCCGAGGCGGTGTAGGTGACGCGCAGTCGCGACTGCGAACGATCAAAGCGCGCGCTGTAGACCTTGAAGAAGCCATGGTGCACCGGATCGATTTGGCGCAACAGGTAGTCGCGCTGGTCGCGCACGGTGGCGAGCACCTGCGCCCGGTCAAAGGTCGGCACGGCGGTGACATCCCCGACCACGGCCAACGCCTTGCCCTCGTACTCGACCAGCATGCCGTCGACGCCGGGACCGCGCACGGTCAGAAACAGGCGGCCGCCGCGCAGCAGGTCGGGAGCGAGCGAGCGCCGAAAGCGCGCGCCTACTTCCGTCGCCGCGGCAACCAGCGTACTGCCGATGGACGCCTCGAAAGCGACGACCTCACCGCCCACGTACAACTGCGCCGAGACCTGCCAAGGCCGCGCGGCGACGCTCGCGATACTTGCCGGCGCGGGCGCACCCGCTGCCGCGGCGCGCACCTGATCGAGCGCGACCTGGCGCCAGTCCGCGGGCGCTTCGGCGCCACGCGCAGCGACCGCCGCGCACGCGAGAAACAGCACCAGCAACGCCCGCGCCATCGAGTGCATCATGCTCATCGTCCCCCTCGTGAGCGGACATTCGGCCACCACTGCGGTCATTGCGCAACCGTGCCCGTGACCAGGCGCGAGTGCGATGCCGCGGGCCGCGCGCGCTTCACCGCTCCTTCACGGTGGCGGAACGAGCCCGCCTTGGCGATCGTCTGCGCGCTGGTACTCGCGGGACCAGTGCGCGAGTCTTCGCGCGCAGTCGCAGGAGCGTCAGGCTGCCGTGGCCCAAGGCTTGATCTGCGCCAGTTCCTTGGCCAGTGCGTTCTTGGCAGTCGCGGCGTCGTAGTCGAGTTGCAAGCCCGTCCAGAAGCCCTCGGACGTGCCGAAGAATCGCGACAAGCGCAGGCCCGTATCCACGGTGACGGCGCGTGTGCCCGCCACGATCTCGCCGATGCGCCGCTGCGGCACGCCGATCTCCTTGGCGAGCCGGTATTGACTGATGCCCATGGGTTCCAGGGCCTGGTATCGCCGGCACCGAGCAGCCTGGAACCAGTCGCAAGTGTTTGTCGTAGCCATGTCGGCAAAGCTTGGCCAGTCGCGAAGCCGACTGGACCATGTCTCGACGGTAGCGACGGTGCCGCCGCCACCGCGATGATCGCGCTAGTCTTGCCGCCCGCCACGCTCGAGTCGCCCTCATGCTGCATCGCCTGTTCGCCAGTGCCTTGATCCTTGCCGCGTTTCCCGTTGCCGCAGCGGATGTGCAGGCGCCGGCCGCCGCGGTCGATGCCAAGGTGTTGGCCTGGCGACGCGACCTGCACCAGCACCCGGAGCTCGGCAACCGCGAGACGCGCACATCGGGCGTGGTCGCTGCGCACCTGCGCGCGCTCGGGCTGGAGCCGAAGGTCGGCATCGCGCACACCGGTGTCGTCGCAGTGCTCAGGGGCGGCAAGCCCGGTCCGCGCATCGCACTGCGCGCCGACATGGATGCGCTGCCGGTGACCGAACGCGTCGATCTCCCGTTCGCATCGCGCGCCACGGCCGACTTTCGTGGCCAGCAGGTCGGCGTCATGCACGCCTGTGGCCACGACGCGCATACCGCGATCCTGATGGGCGTGGCCGAGGCGCTGGTCGGCATGCGCGAGCAGCTGGCGGGCGAGGTCGTGTTCGTGTTCCAGCCGGCCGAGGAAGGCCCGCCCGACGGCGAGTTGGGCGGCGCGACCCAGATGCTGGCCGAGGGCCTGTTCGCCGATGCCAAGCCACAGGCGATGTTCGGCCTGCACGTGATGAGCACGCTCAACGTCGGCCAGATCGGCGTGCGCCCGGGCCCGCTGATGGCAGCGTCCGACCGCTTCACGATCAAGGTGCGCGGTCGCCAGACGCACGGCTCGCGCCCCTGGGGTGGGGTCGATCCGGTGGTGGTCGCGGCAGAGCTGATCGGCTCGGCGCAGCAGATCGTCAGTCGCGAGATGAACATTTCGCGTTGGCCGGTGGTGGTCACCTTCGGCGCCATCCACGGCGGCGTGCGCTACAACATCATCCCCGACGAAGTGACGCTCGAAGGCACCATCCGCACCTTCGACGAAGCCATGCGCGCCGACGTCTACACGCGCCTGCGCCGCATCGCCGACCACACCGCCGCCGCACACGGCGCCAGCGTCACGCACGCGATCCCGGTGTCCGAGGCCGACCCGCGCGACCTCGGCAACCCGGTCACCATGAACGACCCCGCGCTGACCGCGAAGGTGCTGCCGCTGCTGCAGTCGGTGGTCGGTGTTGACAACGTCGTCGACCCTGGCCTGACCATGGGCGCGGAAGACTTCGCCTACTACGCCCGCGAAGTCCCGGCCACGTTCTTCTTCATCGGCGCCACCCCGCGCGGCACCGACCCGAGCAAGGCCCCAAGCAACCACTCGCCCGAGTTCTTCCTCGACGAAGAAGCCCTGCGCATCGGCACCCGCGCACTGCTCGCGGTCGCGCTCGGCAACCTCACTGCGCAATGAACCACGCCACGCGCCGGCGCCATTGCTGGCCGGCGCCACACCGCGCACGCTAGACTGCCCGCCTCGCGCCCGTAGCTCAGTTGGATAGAGTACTGCCCTCCGAAGGCAGTGGTCGGGGGTTCGAATCCCTCCGGGCGCGCCAGATTTTTCACTGAGGATTAGTCGTTCGAGCCAGGCCAACGGTATCCAATCCGGGCCGCTCAACGGATGCAAGAGTCCTTGTGCGCACGGCGCGGCCGCGCTCAGATCACCAGTCGATGTGCCATCTCGAACACCGCGGGCGGCATCGGATGCTTCAAGCGCCAGACGATGCTGATGGGCGTGTCGCCGCTGTGGCGCAGGTACTCGAGTGGCCCCATGTAACAGAACGGCTCGGTCAGCCCGTTCGGCTGCAATTTGGCACGCCGCAGGAACAGCAGGGGCGTGTAGCCCCGCGCCGCGTGATGCAGGTAGCGCTGTCCGGTCTCGCCCCGCGCGGTGGTGCGTGATTGCGACTGCCAGTGGAACTCGTCGGGCTTGAGCGCGTAGTCCTCGTACATGGTTTGTGGCGAGAAGGACTTCGCGTCCTTGTCGATGGTGACGAAGAAAGCATCGACCTTGCGCGCGGGCACGTGCAGCACGCCTTCGCGGAAATTGCCGGCGCCGTCGAAACCCTGCACACCCAGCGCGATGAGGATCTGCTCGCGGGTGTAGTGCGAATGCAGGCGCAGTGGCCCCGTCAGGTGCGCGAAGCGGCGCGCAGGTGGCGACAGCAGTTGCGGCAACCGCCACTCGGCGACGTCGCGCACATCCTCGCTCCAATGCGGATGGGCCCGCAAGCCATCCAGCACCGTCTGAACACTTGTCCGTGGATGGCCCCAGAGCAGGCTGAGCGTGATCGCGCCCAACACCGGATCGTCCGGTGCGGCACCGATGCCTTGGGAGAGCCAGTAGACGAGCGCGAAGAGCAGTTCGGGGTCGTCGCACGCCGCGAGTTCGCGCAGGCCGCGCTGCAGTCGCTTTGCGCCCGGCGCGCGCTTGCGTTCGATTGCCGACGACAATCCCAGCAGTTCGCACGGCGGACCCTTGGCGAGCAGGTCTTCGGGACTGTCCCAGACCAGATGGTCGAGGATCTCCTGCAGGCAGGGTCGACGACCGAGTTGCTGCATCAGGCTGCGCAGTTCGTGCTCCAATCGTGGCCGATTGAGACCGATCTGGGCACGGATGTTGTCCAGCACGTGTTGTTGGGCCTTCTTGGTGAGCCGGATCAGGCAACCACTTGGCAGCCAGCCGAAGCCCTCTTCAACTTCCTTGTCGATGCGCGGACGCTCGCCGGGCTTGCCTAAGCTCAAGGCTCGGAATCGCTGGGCGAATCGGAACTGTCGGTTCTGTGGGGCGATGAAGTCGAGCACGGTCAGTTGTGCCTTCTCCGGATGCAGGCGCAGGCCGCGTCCGAGTTGCTGCAGGTACACGGTCAGGCTTTCGGTCGGGCGCAACAGCAGGACCGTATCGACCTCGGGAATGTCCACGCCCTCGTTGTAGAGGTCGACGGTGAAGATCACGTTGACCTGACGCGCGACCAACTGCTGGCGCGCGCGCTCGCGAAGGTCGCGTGGCGATTCTGCGGTCAGCACGATGCTGGGGATGCCGCGATCATTGAAGTACTTCGCCATGAAGCCAGCGTGCGCCTGGTTGACGCAGAACCCGAGCGCGCGAATCTGTCGCGGATTGGCGACGTGCTCATGGAGTTGGCGCAGTATCCATAGTGCACGCGCGTCGTTGCCTCCGAATACTCTCTCAAGCTGCGCTGGCTCATACCGGCCTGCGCTCCATCGGACCTTAGACAGATCGACATCAGGATGGTCATCGATGCCGTAGTAGTGGAACGGCGCCAGCAATCGCGCTTCCACGGCATCCGGCAGGCGAAGTTCGTGGCTGTAGCTGCCGCCGAAATCGGCACGGATATCGATGCTGTCCATGCGCTCCGGCGTGGCGGTGAGGCCGAGGAGGATGCGCGGCCGCAAATGGCGCAGGATGGCTTGGTAGGAACTGGCCGAGCCGTGATGCGCCTCGTCGAGGACGACGTAATCGAAGTGTGCGGGGTCGAGTTGGTCGAGTTCCTGGCTGCGCCAGCTCTGCACCGAACAGAACAGGTGATCGCCCTGCTGTGCCCTGCCGCCATCCACCACCAACTCGCCGAAGCCGTCGTCACGCAGCACTTCGCGGAAGCTGTGCCGTGCCTGCTCCAGCAACTCCTTGCGATGCGCGAGGAACAGCAGTCGCAGACGACTGCCGCCGGCTTCGCGGCAGACGCGCTGGTAGTCGAACGCCGCCAGCAGGGTCTTGCCGGTTCCGGTAGCGGCGATCACCAAATGCCGATGGCGGCCGGAAGCACGCTCGGCGGCGAGGTCGTCGAGGATTTGCTGCTGGAAGCCATACGGACGCAGGTCGAAAAACGGGCGTATCGGTATTGCGCCGCTTGTTTCACCACGTTCGGAACGCACCGCGTCTTCGAAACGACCGAGATCGTCGTGGGTCAGCGGTTCGAACTCGGCGCCATCTTCCCAATGCATCTCGAAACCGGCCGTGACCTGGCGCCACAGGTGCGGCAGTTCCTGCTGGCTGATGCGCGCGGTCCACTCCAGTCCTTGGTCCAGCGCCACACGCGAGACATTGGCCGAGCCAATGTAGGCGGCGCCAAAACCGGTGCGGCGATGGAACACGTAGGCCTTGGCATGCAGCCGTGTGCGATGGGTGTCGTAGCTGACTCGGACTTCGGTATTCGGCAGGCCGACGAGGAAGGCCAGCGCTTCCGGATCGGTCGCACCGAGGTAGGACGTGGTGGCGATTCGCAACCGGGGTCCCTTGCCCGCATCCGTCGGTTGTCCGGTGAACCGCTGTAGGGCCTCGCGCAAAGGACGGATGCCGCTGAATTTGATGAAGGACACCAGCCAGTCGGCGCGATCGGCTGATGCAAGCTCCTTTTCGATTTGACCCACCAGACTCGGGCTGTGGCGCGATCCAGTGAGCAGCGTCGAGACCGACAACGGCAAGTCGGGTCGCGGCGACGGCACCGCCGCGAGGGTTGTCCGCGCCGGTCGCAACACTTCGAGCAACTGGCGCGGCATCGCGTTCGGCAACTCGGAAACGAGGTCACGCAGCGGATGTCCGGCCGCGTCCAGTGCCTCGCCGAGCAGGCGCAAGGCGCGGTCCCAGACATCGCGGTCGGCGTCACGCAAGTCCAGCAAGCGCGCGCAGATCGCTTGGGCCAGATGCGTCGCGATCCTATGCGGCATCAATTCCGTCGGTGGCGGACCATCCCAGCGTGCGGCCGCATCCAACCCGAGCGAACGCAACACGCGCAACAGCGCCGGGGTTTCCAGTCGTTCGTGCAGGCCATACCAATCGTCCTTGTCCAAGGCGTTCGTCCCGCTGCTGAAGCGCGTCCAGGATAACGCTCAAGCGCCAACAGGTCGCCGACGGCATCGCCCTCCTCGCCGACATCGTGCCGCTGGTCATCGATCTCATGCGCGACGGCCATCATCTCGACTTCGGAGAAATCGAGTATCCGCTGATGCTGCCGCCAATGCGTTGCTGCCTTGGCACGCCCACGCCTGCGCCCGATACCATCCTGCCTCCACCCACGCCGATACGACCATGCTCACCCACGCCCCATTGAAGAACTACGCCGGCCTGTTGCTCTGCGGCGACAAGCGCACGCTGGAAGCGCTGCACGAAGTCATCCACGATGTGAACACCCGCTCGCCCGTGGTGTCGGACAAGGAGGGCGTGTTCCTCGGCCTCGCCTACGACGTGCGCAAGGCCTTAGAGGGACAGCGGCGCATCATCAAGCCGCCGACCCACGAGAAGGAGGTCGGCCCCTCCTTTGGCGTCGAGATCCTCTGGCCAGTGATCCTGTTCCAGAGCCGCATGCTGCGGATCGCGCTCGGCTTCATGCCCAACGGCAGCCGCCACCAGGCGATGACGTACTTGCTTGAGCATGTGATCGAACAGGCCCTGGACGAGCAGTTTCCAGAGCAGTCGCCGGCCATCAAGGCGGCCTGGCGCGACCTCGATCCCTTCGCGCAGGACATGGATGCGGTCATCGACTCTCGCGGCGCCCTGTTCAGCGCCTGGACGAAGACCAAGCGCCAGGCGGGCCTGAAGATGCTGATCGACACCATGTCGTCACGCTACGCGATGCACTACGAGTGGATGGACGCACGCACCCGCGCGCGATACATCGACCCCCAGGAGTTCGTGCAGTGGCTGGATCGGGAGTGGGTGGATCCGAAGTGGTGAAGGGCGGTGAGAAATGGCCATGCACTGCGCCGCTGCGCCGCCCCGCAACGCCGAAATCCAACGCGCGGACGTGCGAATCCGTACCCAACTGCCCCCGGCAGCAGCGCGACGTCAACGCCATCACGCTCGATCACGAAGAAGCCCGCTTCGTTGCAGTGAGCGAGGCAATGCTGGTTGGGAGCTTGATATGGCCTGGCGCCCCGATCCGACCAGTCAGAAGGTGCCGGCCGACGGCCACGTCAGACAGGTCGGCCGGATCACCGAACGATCCTCGACATCCCACCCACCGGTTGCGTCGAAGGCACGTCGTCAGCCACGCGCCTCGCAGGCGGGCCAAGTCGCCTGTGGCGACGACGCACACAGGCGCTCGCGGATCCGATCAATGTACTTCTGCGACGGAGCGTGTGCGGATTCGGAGTTGCCGAGCGATTGCTGCGCACGTATCAGCAAGTCGCTCGCATCGGCGTCTCGCTCCTGCATGAGCCGCACCTCGGCCAGGGTGGTGAGCGCCTGGGCGTGGTAGAAGTGGTCCGTCTTCGTATACATGCGCGCGGCCATCGCCACGGCTTTTTCTCCCCAGTCAGCCGCGAGCGAGGTGCGATCCAGCTCGATTGCCTGACGCGCGAGGTTGGTCATCGGCACCAGCACCATCGCATGGTCGCCTTCGAATGAGCGTCGGTGCATGGCCACGGCGCGTTCGAGAAATCCCAGGGCTTGTTCCGGCTCCTTGCGCGCCCGCGCGAGGACGGCTCGGCTGTTCAGCATGATCGCGAGGTAGGGTCCGCCATCCGGATAGGCGGTCTCGAAAATTGTCTGGGCTTGCTGATACAAGGCCTCGGCGCGATCCAGATCGCCGAGCCCGCGAGCGGCCTGGCCGAGACTGCCGAGAGTCTGCGCGCGCTCCTGTGCCGAAACCGGAACCGGCAAACTGTCGCCCACGGCGAGCGCCTGCTGGAGGATCTCCTGCGCGCGCGCGTACTCGCCGAGGATCAGATAAAAAACGCCGAAATCGTTGAGGACGTTGGCGTGCAGGGCGCCATTTGCTTGTCCGCTGCGTTGGATCCGAGTCAGCGCATCGGTATACAGCGCCGTCGTTTCGGCGTCGCGACCTTGTTCCTTGCGCAAACTTGCCAGCGAAGCGATCGCGCGGATCGTGCGCGGATCGTCCGCTCCGAACGCACGCGTGCTTTCTTCGAGGGTGCGCTGCAACTGGATTCCGGCCGCGTCGAGGCGGTAGCGCGCGAGCATGCTCTTGCCCAGCGCATAGCGGATGTCGACCGCGAGATCGGGTCGATCGCCGAAGCGTTCGTCGATCTCGCCCGCGGCATTGTCCAGTGCGTGCGCGAGGGTGATCTCGGTGCCGCTCTCATACGGATTGGAGGCCGACAACAGGTCGACGAGAAAGGTATTGATCCGCGCCATGTCCGCCGCCGCGCGACGCGCCTGGCTCGACTGCCACAGCGCAATGCCGCCCGCGACCAGAATCGCGATCAGGGCCAACGCGCTCGCGGCGCTGCCGAGGCGATTACGACGCACGAACTTGCCAAGCCGGTACCCGATGCCGTCCGGATGCGCGAGCACGGGACGCCCTTCGAGATGGCGACGCAAGTCGTCGCCGAGGGCTTGTGCTGAACCGTAGCGACGCTCGGGATCCTTGTGCAGCGCGCGCGCGACGATGCGTTCGAGATCGTTGCCGATGCCTGCCGCGCGCCAACGCCTTTCCGATGGGTCCAGCGCCGAAGCGGCCACCGTCTTGCGCAGGCTGGGCGGCTCGGTGGCGCAGATCACGCGTTCGCATTCGGCCGGACTGAGCCCAGCTAGCGCATACGGGCGCACGCCGGCCAGCAGTTCGTAGAGCATCACACCGAGGGAATACACATCCGACGCCGTGGTCAACGGTTCGTGCCGCGCCTGCTCGGGGCTCGCATAGGCCGGAGTCATCGCGGCGTAGGCGGTCCGCGTGGCGACGACCGAGCCGGCCTCGTCGGTCTCGAGCAAACGCGCGATGCCAAAGTCCACGACGCGTGGCTCGGCGTTGTCATCAACGAGGACGTTCTGTGGCTTCAGGTCGCGATGCACAATCAGGTGGCGATGCGCGGCCTGAACGCCGTCGCAGACCTTTGCCAGCAGTTTGACCCGCGCCGCGACGTCCAGGCGATTGGCACAGCAGTAGTCGGTCAACGAACGACCGGCGACATGCTCCATGACGAGGTAGGGTGTGCCAGACGGCGTGCTGCCGCCGTCCAGGATGCGCACGATGTTTGGATGTTCGAGGCGGGCCAGCAGGCGGCGTTCGTTGTCGAATCGCCGCATCAAATCGGCCTGGGTGGTCGAGTCGGGCGACCACTCCAGCGAGCGCACTAGCTTGATCGCAACCTGTTGCTCGTACCTCCCGTCGGCGCGTTCGGCGAGGAACACGACGCCCATCGTGCCGGCGCCGATCTCGCGCAGCAGCCGCCATGCGCCGAAACGATCGCCCGCAATCGGCAGCGACGCGGAACGATGTCCGGGCAATGGCGCGACCAACGGCTCGGCGAGGAACATGCCGAGCATGTCTTCGGCGCCGAGCAATTCCCTCACGCGCGCCGCAACGTTGGCGGCAAGGCGCTGGTCGTCGAGCCATGCGGATCGCTCGCTCGCCGGCACGCCCAGAAGCGTCTCGAGCAGTCGTATGGATTCGGTCTCAATCGAAATGTCCATGAACCTCTCCCAGGCACCAATCCGCGCCGCGATCGGACCCATTTTGGTGTAGTGACGCCGCACGCCGCATTGGACGACAATTCCGTGTCAGGGATACTCTGATCAAGTCCACGCTGGCGCGGACTTGATCAGAGTAACCCGATGCGTCCGCATCCTGAGGAGTTCGCATATGGATCCGACCGTCACCGAGCTGCTGTCAGCCTGGCGCCAGGGTGATTCGATCGCCCGTGATCGTCTCATCGGCGTGCTGCATCCTGAAATGCGCCGTCTCGCCGGCCAGTTTTTCCGCCGCGAGCGCGCCGATCACACGTTGCAACCCACGGCCCTGGTCAACGAAGCGTGGTTGCGGCTGTCCAACTCGAGCGCGATTTCCTGTGCGGATCGCAGCCACCTCATGGCGATGGTCGCGCGACTCATGCGCGAGATACTCGTCGATCACGCGCGCGCTCGCGCCACCGCCAAACGCGACGGCGGCGAACGCGTCAACCTGACCGACCTCGGGCTGGCCTACCAAGCGGCCGACGTGGACCTGGTCGACCTCGACGCGGCACTCGAACACCTCGAGGCAATCGACCCGATCAAGGCCCGCATCATCGAATTGCGCTACTTCGGTGGCCTGACCATCGAGGAAACCGGCGCTGCGCTCGATTTGTCCGTGGCCACTGTCAAGCGCCATTGGCAAGCAGCGCGCATCTGGCTGTTCAATCGCATGGACGGCGTACCATCGCGCAACTGACTCGGGCCCAGGCAGCGACGCGGTGCTCCTCGCGCCCGTCACGTGAAGTTCTTCGCCCGTGCTCACTGTTACTCCTCCCGCGTCGGCACGAAGTTGGCGACGAACACGCCCATGCCACCGCCGGGGCCGAGATTGTTGACGATGATGATGACCGGCGCGGGCAGGTTGAGTCCGGCGGTGCTCTGGTAGACCGACTTGAAACCGTCCGGATAGACCAGTTGCCGGCAAGCCGGGTGCGCGTCGAACAGGCAGCCGCGCAGGTTGTCGGTCGGCGCGGAGTTGGCATTCTCGAATGCCGCGGTCGCAGCGCCGGCCAGTTCGATCTGTTCGTTGATCGCATCGTTGATGTCGTTGAGATCCTTGAAGTCCTCTGCAGCCGGCAGATCCTGATTGATGATGTCGATGACCGCATCGATCAGCTCCGGCCCAACCATGACGACGCTGTTGCCTTCGGGCAGCAGGTTATCGAACCCGAAACCCTCGATCACCGAGTTCGGCAGCTCGAAGATGTGAATCGCAATGCTCGACCCGCTGATGATTCCGGTCACGGCGGTGTTGTTGACAAAGTTCTGCAGCAGGTCGGCGGCGATGATCGTCCCCATCGCGCGCACGATGTCGCTCAGGTAGGGCACATAGATGTCCTTGATCAACTGGGTGCGGATCTGCATCCCGCTCATCAGCGCGGGGAACGAGAAACCCAGCGGAGCGACGCCGCCATGCCTGGCACTTGCGCCATCGCTGACCCAGCCGAGGTCGACCAGCGCGCGGTGCACCCGGTCGATGTCCGCCACGACCAGAGTCGGCAGGCGCGTTCCGATCACGTTGACGACCGCGCTGGAACTCTTCAGGACACCGTGCAAGCCGACGTCGAGTTGCGCGACCGCGGCCCCGCTCTCGGCGAGCTGCTGATTGAGGAACCGCTCGATGGCCGGCGATGTGCCGGGCGCCGCGAGCGCATTCTCGATCTCTTGCAGCAATGGAATCAGGTCTCGTGTCGCACCCGAGTAGGCGGCATCATCTGCGCCCGGCGCGAATCCGTTGGCGGCGGCGATCTCCGGGGTTGGC
>Ga0073902_10001712_pt1 | contig 11749 bp, 6 predicted proteins | sample KloWWTmeKNB19Kit_FD_66667 | JGI IMG/M metagenome (GOLD analysis project Ga0073902, IMG submission 66667) | Active sludge microbial communities from Klosterneuburg, Austria, studying microevolution and ecology of nitrifiers - Klosterneuburg... | ecosystem: Engineered > WWTP > Aerobic digester >...
GTAAATAAGAACAAAGCTAAAAGAACATAAAAGCTTTTAAGATCTCTTTTAGCATGAAAAAGAATGCCAATAATGCCTAGAATAAAAGGCAAAAAGAAATAGACATTTCGTCCTTTATTATTTAAAACATCTTGAGGCAGATTTTTTTGAGAACCCAAAAATATTTCATCAATAAAATCAATACCGCTTAGCCAATTTCCTTCATTGTCATATTTTCCTTGAACGTCACTTTGACGGCCTACAAAGTTCCACAAGAGGTAACGAACATACATATAGCCAAATTGAAATTGTGTCATGAACTTGATGTTGTCTGAGGTAGTTGGTTTTTCAACAATCAAATAATTTCCGTAAGATTTCAAAAATGAAACATAATCTTCAGTATCTAATCTGCCAGAACTATAGGCTTTTCTGAATTGTGAAACAATATCCACCAATTCTTGTTCATGAGCATATTCTGGATTTATTTTGAATTCTAACACATTGGTAAAATCCATGTAATTTTGAGCGTGGTCTCCACTCCACATTCTTGGCAAAATGGCTTTGTGTGCATTATGACTGTTTTGAGTTGCGTTTTCATAATTATTTGTAATGACATATTTGCCTAATTTATAATCACGTTCATAGTTTGGAGCTTTGTCTAAATAAGGCTCGTCAGGATCTAATCCGGCAAACATATCTGAAAACTGAGGTCCGTAAAACAAAGGATTTTGCGGGTATTGTTCTCTATTATAATAGGCTAAAACTTCTCGGGCATCTGAAGGCCTATTTTCGTTGATAACAACATTGGCATTAGCCCGAATTGGCAACATCATCCAGGTTGAAAATCCTATTAATACAAAAAGAATACACAATAAGATTGTGTTAAATTGCGGAAGGTTTTTACTACGGGTATATTTTAAACCAAAATAGAAAAAAGCAATGAGAGCTAAAGCGGTAATAATTGTCCCTGAATCAAAAGGTAAACCAAACGTGTTGACCATAAACACTTCGGTTTTACCAAATAGAGCCATGGTTAATGGAAGTAATAATTTGAAAATAAACAAAAGGATTGCTACTACTACTAAATTAGCAATAATAAAACTTTTGAATGTTATTGTTTTGTAGTTTTTGAAAAAGTAAAGTAAACCAATAGAAGGAATAGTCAACAGAGCCATAAAGTGAACACCAAAGGACAGTCCTATAACTAAACAGATTAACAATAACCATTTGTTGCCTCTTGGTGTGTGCATTTCTTGTTCCCATCGTAAACCCAACCAAAATAATAATGCAATTAATAAGGTGGCCATAGCATAAACTTCTGCTTCAACGGCATTGTACCAAAAACTATCGGTAAATGTAAAGGCTAAAGCTCCTACAAAAGAGGCAATTAAAATTGCAATTTCTTCAATAGAAGTAATTTCCTTAAACTGTGCTATTATTTTTTTGAGCAAAATGGAGGATGACCAAAATAGGAACAAAATTGTAAACGCACTTGAAAACACAGACATCATGTTCACCATTAAAGCTACTTTTGAGGCTTCTGGAGCAAATAAAGCAAAAAAGGCACCCATCATTTGAAATAAAGGAGCTCCCGGAGGATGGCCTACTTGAAGTTTTGCAGAAGTAGCAATGTATTCACCACAATCCCAAAAACTAAGTGTTGGTTCAACGGTTAAAGTATAGGTTATTAAAGCAATGGTAAAGGTTAACCATCCTATTATGGTATTCCATTTTTTGAAATCAAAAGTCATCATTTGTGTATCTTTGTTTAAAAGAAATAATAGCTACAAAGAAACTATTTTTTTACGTAAACAACGTTGGCTTAACAAAATTTTCTCACTACGATTTATTATGAAAACAAAATAAATCAAAAATGAACTTATTGAGGTTGAGGAAGTATTATAAATAGTGTAAATATTTTTCATAAAAAGGCATGAAATATTTGCTTTAAATAAAAAATAGTATAAATTTGCACCCGCATTCAAGCGATTTTGGTCCATGGTGTAATGGTAACACAACTGTTTTTGGTGCAGTCTTTCAAGGTTCGAGTCCTTGTGGACCAACAGAAAAAACCACTCTTTATGAGTGGTTTTTTTGTTTTTTAAAAATAAAAAATCCCGATTAATTAACTAATCGGGATTTTAAGAAATATAATTTAAATTATATTTTAAATGTTAAAACGGGTTTAACAGCATGATTTACCAAATCTTCACTGATGCTACCGTTAAAAAAGTGAGACAATCCTTTTCTTCCATGCGTACACATTCCAATTAAATCTGCATTGATATAGTTAGAAAAATTTAAAATTCCTTTTTCTACATTAGCATCGTTAAAAATGTGCGTAGAGACTTTTTTGATATTAAATTGACTAACAAACTTATCCATGATTTCTTGAGCCACTAAAGTAGATTTGAAACTATTAGGTGTGTTAATCATAACTAAGTTTAATTCAGCTTCAAATTTATTAGCAACTTCAACAACTTTGGCAAAAGGGACTTTCACTTCATCTGAAAAATCAGAAGCAAAAACAAATTTGTTGATAGTGAAATCAGGAATTTCTTTTTTGATAATCAGTACTGGAACTTCTGAATGGCGAACAACTTTCTCCGCATTAGAGCCTATAAACATATCTTTAAATCCACTTGCACCGTGAGAACCCATTACAATTAAATCAATATCATTTTTCTTGATTAATTTAAGGATACCATCAAAAGCTAATTCAAATTGAACAATTTCAGATACTTTTAAACCTTCAAGGAAATCAGAATCCATTAAACTTTCTAATTTGGCTAAGGCAGCATTTTTAAAAAACATAATCTCAGGCAACGCGTGTCCGCTAGAAACAGCATCGCCGGTTTGGTTAGGTAACTCTAGCATGTGTAGCAAAATAATTTCACCATCATGTTTTTTGGCAATTTGAGCAGCTACTTTTAAAGCATATTCCGCGTGTTCAGAAAAATCGGTTGGAATTAAAATTTTTTTCATAAAAAAAGTCGTGTAAAATAGTTTTAATTTTCGTTGGTTTTTTAAAATATAAAGGTACAAATATTTTTATCATTTTTCAATGTATTTTCAAATATAAAAAAAATCACTATATTTGCACCGTTATTTGATTAAAATGTGAATAATGAGGGGAGCAGAGCTCCCCTCTTTTTATAAAAATATGACATTTAAAGAAAAAGTAGTTGCTTTATTGAATGATGGACTTGCGGAGAAACCTGCTGTCTTTTTAATTGATTTGACCATTACTGATAGTCAAAAAATAATAGTAACGTTAGACGGTGATGAAGGAGTGACACTTCAGGATTGTATAGACATCAGTAGAGCAATAGAAAATAATCTTGACAGAGAAGAGCACGATTTTTCATTAGAAGTTGCCTCTGCAGGTGTTTCAACTCCCCTGAAGATGGTAAGGCAATATAAAAAAAATATCGGAAGAGTTTTAAAAATTAAAACGGCAACTGATATTATCGAAGCAAAATTAGTGGCCGTTAATGATGATTTTATCACTTTGACATGGTCAGCTAGAGAGCCTAAAAAAATTGGTAAAGGGAAAGAAACAGTTGAAAAAAACCTAGAATTACCTTACAAAGAAATTAAAGAAGCAATAGTGACAATAACATTTTAAATTACAATAGATTAGCATGGAAAATATAGCATTAATTGAATCATTTTCAGAGTTTAAAGACGATAAATTAATTGATCGTGTGACACTTATGGCCATTTTGGAAGATGTGTTTAGAAATGCCTTGAAAAAGAAATATGGTTCAGATGATAATTTTGACATCATTATTAATCCTGATAAAGGTGATATGGAGATTTGGAGAAATCGTATCGTGGTTGCTGATGGTGAAGTAGAAGACGAAAACTCTGAAATTTCATTATCAGAAGCTAGAAAAATTGAACCTGATTTTGAAGTTGGTGAAGATGTTTCGGAAGAAGTAAAATTAATTGATTTAGGAAGAAGAGCCATTTTAGCTCTTCGTCAAAATTTGATTTCTAAAATACATGAACACGACAGCACTAATCTTTATAAACAATTTAAAGATTTAATAGGTGAAATTTATACTGCAGAAGTACATCATGTTCGTCCAAGAGTTGTAATTTTGGTAGATGATGATGGAAATGAAATTGTATTGCCAAAAGAAAATCAAATACCTTCCGATTTTTTCCGAAAAGGAGATAATGTACGAGGAATTATTGAAAATGTTGAATTGAAGGGAAATAAACCTCAAATTATTATGTCCAGAACTTCTGAAAAGTTTTTGGAAAAATTATTTGAACAAGAAATCCCTGAAATTTTTGACGGGTTAATCATGATTAAAAAAGTGGTTCGTATTCCGGGAGAGAAAGCAAAAGTAGCGGTTGATTCTTATGATGATAGAATTGATCCTGTTGGAGCTTGTGTCGGAATGAAAGGTTCTCGTATTCACGGAATTGTTCGTGAATTAGGTAATGAAAATATTGATGTTATTAATTATACCAGTAACATTCAATTATTTATTACACGTGCTTTAAGCCCTGCAAAAGTATCTTCTATTAAAATTGATGAAGAGAAAAAAAGAGCGGAAGTTTACTTGAAATTAGAAGAAGTTTCAAAAGCTATCGGACGTGGCGGCCATAACATCAAATTAGCGGGACTATTAACCGGTTATGAATTAGATGTTATCAGAGAAGGAAGCGTTGCGGAAGAAGAAGACGATGTCGAATTAACAGAGTTCTCGGATGAAATTGACGGATGGGTAATAGATGAATTTGCAAAAATCGGATTAGATACAGCTAGAAGTATTTTAAAACATAGCGTTGAAGATTTGGTTAGAAGAACTGATTTAGAAGAGGAAACCGTTCAAGACGTTATGAGAATATTGAAATCAGAGTTTGAAGGCTAAATTACAAACGAAAAAGAACACACTAAAAAAGTTATATGTCTGAAGAAAAGAATATAAGAATTAATAAAGTTTTAAGGGAGTTGAATATTTCTTTGGAGAGAGCTGTCGATTATTTAAAAGACAAAGGAATTGCTATTGAAGCAAGTCCAAATACAAAAATCTCAGAAGATGTATATGCAACTCTTTGCAATCAATTTGCAGGTGATAAGGGAAATAAAGAAGCATCTAAAGAAGTAAGTGAGGAAAAACGTAAAGAAAAAGAAGCTTTGCGTATTGAAAGAGAAAAAGAATTAGAATTGCTCAAAAAACAAGAAGAAGATCTTCATAGACAACAAGATGTAATTAAAGCGAAAGCAGTTGTTACAGGACCTGTTCAAGTAGGTAAAATTGACTTAGATCCTAAAAAAGTTGTTGTTCCTCAACCTGAAAAGATAGTTGAAGTTAAACCGGCCCCAATTGCTGAGGTAGTAAAACCTGAACCCATTCAACCTAAACCAATTGTTCAAGAAGAAAAAGTAAAAATTGAGCCTAAAAAAATTGAGCCTAAAGTAATTGTTCCAAAAGTTGAAGAGCCTAAAAAAGCTGAACCAAAGGTTGCGACGGATATTCCTGTAGTTGACGAAAAATTTGAAACTCAATATCAAAAATTATCAGGTACTACTACCACAGGACAAAAAATTGATTTATCACAGTTTGATAAGCCTAAAAAGAAAAAAGAAGAGCCTAAAATTCAACCCAGATCTGCAACACAAGGTGCCGCATCTGATGCAAATAAAAATAAACGCAAAAGAATTCCGCCAAAACCGGGGACTCCTGGTGGAGGTCAAAATCAAGGGAATCAACAAGGCGGTGGTGCAATTAGACCAAATCAGCCAATTCGACCTGGTTTCAATAAAGGGGTTCGCCCGGCAATTGTAGCTAAAGTTGAGCCAACCGAAGAAGAAGTACAAAAACAAATCCGTGAAACCCTTGAAAAACTTCAAGGAAAAGGGAACAAAAGTAAAGCTGCTAAATACAGAAGAGATAAAAGAGATACACATCGTCAACGTTCGGATGATGAGTTAAAAGCAATCGAAGAAGGCAGCAAAACTATTAAAGTAACTGAATTTGTTACTGTTGGAGAAATTGCTACGATGATGGATGTGCCAATTACCAAAGTTATCGGAACTTGTATGTCTTTGGGAATTATGGTTACGATGAACCAACGTTTAGATGCAGAAACATTGTCAATTGTTGCCGATGAGTTTGGTTATGAAGTAGAGTTTATTACTACAGATATTGAAGATGCAATACAAGTTGTTGAAGATAAAGAAGAAGATTTAGTACATAGAGCTCCTATCGTTACAGTAATGGGTCACGTCGATCACGGTAAAACGTCCTTATTGGATTACATTCGTAAAACAAATGTAATAGCTGGCGAGTCGGGAGGAATTACACAACACATTGGTGCTTACAGTGTAACACTTGAAAATGGACAAAAAATCACATTTTTAGATACACCTGGTCACGAAGCGTTTACAGCAATGCGTGCTCGTGGTGCTCAATTAACGGATATTGCAATTATTGTTGTAGCTGCGGATGATGACATCATGCCACAAACGAAAGAAGCAATCAGTCATGCTCAAGCGGCTGGCGTGCCAATGATTTTTGCGATTAACAAAGTAGATAAACCAAACTCTAATCCGGAAAAAATTAAAGAAAGATTAGCAGGTATGAATTTACTGGTTGAGGATTGGGGTGGTAAAATCCAATCACACGATATCTCTGCAAAAGTTGGAACCGGTGTTAAAGAATTATTGGAGAAAGTATTATTAGAAGCTGAGTTGTTAGACTTGAAAGCAAATCCTAACAAACCAGCTATTGGTACTGTAGTAGAAGCTTTCCTTGATAAAGGAAAAGGGTATATCTCTACCGTTTTGGTACAAGCAGGAACGGTTAAAATTGGAGATTATGTTTTAGCTGGAAAAAATCATGGTAAAGTAAAAGCTATGCATGATGAACGTGGAAACAGTTTAAAAGAAGCCGGTCCTTCTACACCAATTTCAATTTTAGGTTTAGATGGTGCTCCAACAGCAGGAGATAAGTTTAATGTATTTGAAGACGAAAGAGAAGCGAAACAAATTGCTGCAAAACGTTCTCAATTGATGCGTGAACAATCGGTTAGAACACAAAAACATATTACACTTGCTGAAATTGGAAGACGTATTGCTTTAGGACAATTTAAAGAGTTAAATATCATTTTAAAAGGTGACGTGGATGGATCTGTTGAAGCACTTTCAGATTCCTTCTCTAAATTATCTACTGAAGAAATTCAAATTAAAATTATTCATAAAGGGGTTGGAGCCATTACAGAATCGGATGTTTTGTTAGCTTCTGCATCGGATGCGATTATTATCGGATTTAATGTTCGTCCTGCCGGAAATGCAAAACAATTGGCAGATAAAGAAGAGATTGACATCAAAACATATTCTATTATTTATGATGCGATTGATGATTTGAAAGATGCTATGGAAGGAATGTTATCTCCGGAAATGAAAGAAGAAATTTCAGGGACAGCAGAAATACGCGAAACCTTTAAAATTTCTAAAATTGGTACAATTGCTGGATGTATGGTTTTAGATGGTAAAATTATTAGAAGTTCTAAAATCAGATTGATTAGAGAGGGTGTTGTTATTTACACTGGAGATTTAGTTGCCTTAAAACGATTTAAAGATGATGTAAAAGAAGTTTCTAAAGGCTACGATTGTGGTATTCAAATTAAAGGATACAACGATATTGAAATTAATGATTTAATCGAATGCTTCAGCCAAGTTGAAGTGAAGAAAAAACTAAAATAAATTAAATAAAAAATCCCGAGCAATCGGGATTTTTTATTTTATAAGATGCAATTCTATTTGTTAGGTTTGATTAAAAATGCATTAGGGTATTTTAATTTTATGTCTTTTAAATTTCGTTCAGCTTCAATTCTCGTTTTAAAATTCCCAACCCAGACTTTATAAACCGGGGTATGAAAAAAGATAGAACAATCTATGTTTTTGTTTTCTTTTTTAAAAGCTAATAACGTTTTTTTAGAATTTTCATTATCCCCTGTGAAAATTTGAATTTTCCATCTATCGTTCATTGCAATAGAGGCATTTACTTTTCTTTTTTCATTTAACAGTTGTTCAAATTTAGCATCTTGTTCCACTGTAATGTTTTGTCCACTGAGTGTGAAATTTGAAACAAATAAAGTTAATAGAATCAACGTGTAAAGGCATTTTTTTCTTTCTTGAAATAGCATAATGAATTGATTTTAATACAAATGTACGCGTTATGAAATAAAACAAAAACAAAAAAATTATTTAGAATAAATATAAATTACGATTTAAGAGTATTTTAAGGTTTTGAGAATAGCTCATAAATCGTATTTTTGTCCGAGTTTAAAATAAATACAGTTGTTTTTATTAAGAACTATAGAAAAAATCATACCAAAATTTGTCGACAAATTATATTCTATTATATGAAAAAGGTGGGTAACCCTAATTCGATTTCAAGAATTCTACAATTCAGTTTAGCATTAATGCTAACCTTTACATTTCAACTTTTTGCTCAAGACGCTGCTTCAGCTGCTGCTCCGGCTACTGCCGATGCCGCTCCTGCTGCAGTTGTTTCAGGTGATCCTGCAGCTGGTAAGGCATTGTTTAATGCCCAATGTGCTGCATGTCACAAATTAGATGCAAAAATGACAGGTCCTGCCTTAAGAGGTGTTGGTACCAAGTATGAAAAGGAGTGGTTGTACAAGTGGATTCGTAACAGTGCCGAGTTAATTAAATCGGGAGACGAACCAGCAAACAAAATTTATAATGAGTTTAACCAGTCACCCATGACTGCGTTTCCTCAATTGTCAGATGCAGATCTTGATAATATCATAGCTTACACAATACAACCGAAAGAAGAGCCGAAAGTAGATGTTGCTGCTCAAGGTGCTGCCGGAAACAACGGGGCTGCAGATGGCATTTCCAATGAAGTGATTCTGGGTGCTCTAGCATTGGTATTAGGGATGTTGGTGGTGATGCTTTTCTTAGTGAGAAATGTATTGTTGAGAATTGCTCAGGCAAATGGAATTGACACTGCAAAAAAAGAACCAACATTGCCAATTTGGAAAGCGTTTGCAAAAAACCAATTCTTAGTTTTGGTAACGGCTATATTTTTACTTTTATCTAGTGCTTACTTTGTATATGGTTGGATGATGCAAATTGGTGTTGATCAAAATTATGAACCAATTCAACCAATTCATTATTCACACAGAATTCATGCCGGGGACAATGGAATTGATTGTAAATATTGTCACTCTTCTGCTAGAGATAGTAAGCATGCAGGTATACCTTCTTTAAATGTTTGTATGAACTGTCATAAAAATATTGCTGAAGTTGCTGAAACAACATTGGCTGAAGGAAAAGAATATGGTGTAGATTATAATTTGGAAATCCAAAAATTATATGATGCTGTAGGTTGGGATAAGGCCAATCAAAAATATACCGGAAAAACTCAGCCGGTGAAATGGGTTCGTATTCATAATCTACCTGACTTAGTTTATTTCAATCACTCACAACACGTAACTGTTGCCGGTATTGAATGTCAAACGTGTCATGGCCCAGTGCAAGAGTATGAATATCAAAAACAATTTGCTCCGTTGACCATGGGTTGGTGTATCAATTGTCACAGAGAAACGGAAGTGAATATGAAAGACAATGACTATTACAAAAAAATTCACGATGAACTTTCTAAAAAATACGGCAAAGATAAATTGACTGCTGCCGATATGGGAGGTTTAGAATGTGGAAAATGTCACTATTAATTAATTTATTAAGAAGCTAATATATATACAGTATGTCATCAAACAAAAAATACTGGAAAAGTGTTGAAGAGCTAAACGAAAATAGCTCTATTGTTGAGACGTTAAGAAATAACGAATTCATCGAACCTATCCCTACGGATGAGTTCTTAGGAGATAAAGACAGTTTGTCAAATTCTTCTACTTCTAGACGTGATTTCTTAAAGTACGTTGGTTTTAGCACTGCCGCCGCTTCATTGGCTGCATGTGAAGGACCGGTAATCAAATCTATTCCTTATGTTGTGCAACCGGAGCAAATTATTCCCGGTGTTGCTGATTATTATGCCACTTCCATGTTCGACGGTTTCGATTTTGCTAATCTTTTAGTAAAAACGCGTGAAGGTCGTCCAATCAAAATAGAAAATAACACAATTGAAGGTGCTAAATTTACTGCAAATGCTCGTGTTCATGCTTCGGTTTTGTCGATGTATGATAACATGCGTTTGAAACAACCTAAAGTGAATCAAAAAGATGCTACTTGGTCAGAAGTTGATGCAAAAGTAAAAGCTAGTTTAACTGATGCAAAAGCAACAGGAGCTCAGGTAGTCCTTTTAACAGGTACTTTAGCGAGTCCTTCAACAGATAAATTAGTAAGTGAGTTTTTGGTTAATAACCCAACTGCAAAACATGTTATTTATGATGCAGTTTCTTCTTCAGAAGCTTTAGATGCATTTCAAGCAGTTTATGGAGAAAGAGCTTTAGCCGAATATGAATTTGAAAAAGTATCAACAATAGTTTCTGTTGGAGCAGATTTCTTAGGAGATTGGCAAGGTGGCGGATACGACAAAGGATATGCACAAGGAAGAGTTCCTAAACAAGGAAAAATGTCTAAGCATATTCAATTAGAAGCAAACATGACACTATCCGGTGCAGCTGCCGACAAAAGAATTCCAATGTCTGTTGCAGAACAAAAACAAGCTCTTGTTAAAATTTTCAGTATAGTTACAGGAACTTCTGTTGCTGTTGGAAAATTAGCTAATGAAGCTGAAATTGTAAAAATTGCAGAACAATTAAATCAATCAGGATCTAAAGGAGTTTTAGTTTCCGGAATTGATGATAAAAATGCTCAACTATTGGTTTTAGCAATTAATGCTAAATTAAATAGTGAAGCATTCAATCCAAATCAAACCCGTCAAATCAGAAAAGGATCTAACCAAGCAGTTGCTCAGTTAGTAGCCGATTTAAATGGTGGAAAAGTGCACACACTTATTATGAGTGGCGTGAATCCGGTATATTCTTTAGCAGATGGTAAAGCATTCGCTGACGGATTGAAAAAAACAAAACTTTCTGTGGCTATTTCTTTAAAAGAAGACGAAACGGCTTCTTTAACAAATATAGCAGCTCCAGCTCCTCATTATTTAGAAAGTTGGGGTGATGTGCAAATTATCAAAGGCACTTACGGTTTAACACAGCCAACTATTCGTCCGTTATTTAATACACGTCAGTTACAAGACAATTTATTAGTTTGGAACGGAAGTGATAAAACCTATTATGATTTCTTAAAAGAATCATGGACAGGAGTTTTAGTTGGAAAAACTTGGAATCAAGCAGTTCATGACGGAATTTTTGTTTCAGCAACTGTTTCTTCTAATGTGGCTTCATCAGCTGATTTTTCAGCAGCAGCAGCTACATTAGCTCAAGCAAAACCAAGTAGTGGCTTAGAATTAAATTTATATACCAAAACAGGTATGGGTGATGGCCAACAAGCCAACAACCCATGGTTACAGGAATTCCCGGATCCAATTACTAGAGCTTCATGGGATAATTACTTAACCATTTCAAAAGCAGATGCTGAGAAATATGGTGTTAAAAATCATAATGTTGCTAATGGCGGATTGAACGGAAGTTATGTTACAGTAACAGTAGGTGGTACAAAACTTGAAAAAGTTCCTGTAATTATCCAACCGGGTCAAGCAAAAGGAACCGTTGGATTAGCACTAGGTTACGGTAAAAAAGCGGCATTAAAAGAAGCAATGCAAGTAGGTGTTAACGCTTACACTTTATATAA
>Ga0073902_10001713_pt1 | contig 11746 bp, 9 predicted proteins | sample KloWWTmeKNB19Kit_FD_66667 | JGI IMG/M metagenome (GOLD analysis project Ga0073902, IMG submission 66667) | Active sludge microbial communities from Klosterneuburg, Austria, studying microevolution and ecology of nitrifiers - Klosterneuburg... | ecosystem: Engineered > WWTP > Aerobic digester >...
TTGAATATTGCATAACTATGAATAACAAGTGGGATATAATCCTTATAATGTTCGGAGAAATCTTTAGTATATATTCAAAAAACATCATTCTAGATCATGTCAGTGTTGGAACTGTAATAAAATACAATTTATCTCGCATGAAACTATTATGTTTATCAAAGGTAAAGTCCTCTAAATTTCAGCATCTCTGAAGTCTAAACCCTATCATTCTCTCTTGAGATGTCATCCAAAAATAAAGAGTTTTAAAAAATCAATTTATTATATTCTCAAATTAAATTACTTTTTTAATTGACCCAAAGAAATTCGGAAGCTCTTCAAAAGAAATATTGAAGCCTCTTCGTGTAGGACTCAAAATATTGTTATAATAATATCCTTCCCTCAAACAAAAATACTTTTTTTCTTTATACCAATCATAAATCACTAAAACGTGAGTTCCTGGCACGATTTTAGTAATTTTCTATTGAGGAAACAGTGTTTTTCCTTCGAATATATTTTTCCACTATTGAAATATTGGTAATAATAGGTTAGCTTTGTCAAACTTTAGATTTATTCCTCTTGTAGTGGCGATCCATTTATCTTACTAACCATATTTGAAACAAAGTCGGACTGTATAGATCCCTGTATTAGGATTTATCCATGTCAGATAGTCAGTGACAACAGATCTTTAGTTCTTATACTTTTAAAGCTATTTTTGTAGTTAACCTTTAAATTTCTCAAGTTATTTCTTCTATTTTTCCAGCTTTGCAGCTTTTTAAGCTTATTTTCGGGCAGTTTCTAAAGCTAAAGCTTTCTATTTCTTGAGTTTCTCAATTTACTGAACTTTCAGATTGATTTCTTCTTCCCTCTTCTTAACAGCTTCATTGAGTTATTTCTATCGTTTTTGTGCTCTCTCCTGGAGTTATGCAAGAGATTTTTTTGTCCCTTCAATATCTTTTTTAAGAATCCTTTAAGCAGTTTATTTATCAGATTTATGTCGAAGCTATGCTGCTGTTATCAAAGACTTCAGCTTGGAGACTTGTTATTAATTAAGATCTGATTTTTAGGAAAGTTCAGCAAGTTATTTCTTGTGTTTTGCAATCAATGCTTCCATTTTCTATTATTATTGTTTTTGGAAAGCAGCAAATTCTGCTTATCTGCCTTTAATGTACTCATGATTTTTTAATTATCTTTACATAAACTACCGTTTAGTTTTGTCAAGGTAATCATTCCAATGAGCATCGTTCTTTCTTTTACCTTAAATAAGCAGACTGTCCAACATCTAATCATATTTCTATTTAAGCTTCTCGATCTATTAAGTATTTTTTGCCATCTCTTCTTCTAAAGCTTTCCTCACTTAAATCTTCTCTTAAATCAGTTTCTTATTCACATTTAGAGATTTTTAATGTTATTGTTGCAATTCCAATTGATCTTGTTCGATTTTCTTCCTTTGAAGTTCAATTATTCTCTGTTGCTGAATAACTTACTGCTTGTAACCTTCCTACTGTCGTTTTAGCTATTATTTTTCAGCTTAAGTCTTGGCTTTCTACCATTAAATACTTGATATTTTATTATTCAATTCTTGCTATTTCTGTAATTACAAATTGATAGCTTTTTAAGCTTAATTTTTCAGGTTCATTAAGCTTGATTCATAATTCTGAATCATTTCTTGATTTTTTACGTTCAAATCATTGATTTCATTGTTTTGCGAGTGTACTTTATGAGCCAAAATCAGCCTTTATTACTTAAGAATATTTGTGTTTTCAACCATTAAGTGATTCAGATCTTCAATTCTTTTCAATTTTCTTTTCTGATATTTTCGATAATACATCATTAAGTTTGCATTTATTCTATTCTTTCTTTCCTATAATTTTTACATTCTCTCTTTTTTTTCTTTCTTCAACATTTCATTGGACATCATCTTTTTCCAAACTTACCCGTCCTTTTTTAAGTGCAGGAAATGGGTAAGATACCAGAAATACCATCTTTTCTCGTTATTATTCATTGATTACTATTAAGCTTTGATTCTGTCGAGATAAAGATCTACTTCTTGATGTCCTTTTAACCATGATTAATAGCGTGAAAACACAATTTTTGCTCTATTCTATAATGCATTCAATGACAATATCCTACTTCCTTTAGCTGGATTTAATTTATATTTGTCAAATAATTAGTCTTTAAGATTCTGCGGATATCCATTCATTCTCTCAATTATTGTCTTAATAATCGAGTTATAGTTTCTTCGACTAAAATTGATACCTGTATCTAAAAAAGGCTTTGAGATACCAGCTTGTTATTCTAGATTAGCTTTGATCTCTTCTTTTCTTTCTTCTGATACATTGGGTTGAGAGTCAATTATTTGTTCAATCTATTTTTATTTAGCTTTTTAGACTTCCTATTTCTAAACTATCTTGACAGTGGCTTAAACAGGATCGACAACAGTAGCTGCTATTTGTTTCATGCTTTCAAGCTATTTTCCTACTGAACCTATTTATGTAATAACATTTGTTTATAAAGTCGAAAGTTCAGTGTCATTCTACTTTTATAGTTATTTTTAGCGCTTCTGAATATCTTAGTTTTCTTTGATAAATGTTCCTGTTTCTAAGATCTACTGATTTTATGTTGTGATCTACTATGGTGACACAATTGAAGCTTATTAAAGCTCTTTTTAAAATGAACTTGTTTTTCTGGCTTACTCAAACTTCACTTATCGATTTACTTTCCTTTCGAAAACTGATTTTTATTATCTTTTGGTCTGAAAGGTCATGTTTTCAAATTATTATAATATGGATAATTTTTTTGCATAGAGATTAAACGAGCAACTTAATGGATACAAAAGCAAGCTAGAAAATGGCGGATTACTTGGGACAAGTGTAGGATAGCGCATATCCTCGCGGTAATAGAAAGGAAGTTTTAAAAAAAATGACATAAATATCTCAGTAAGACCTGAAGGAGTTCAACATGACAAATAATTGGAAAGAAGTGTATAACTTCCATAAGAAGTGCACGCCGTGGTTAGACGATACCCAAATTAACGAGTTCATAAAAATATATAAAATGGAAGCTCAAACAAAAAAACACAAAGGAGAACTCCCTATTGATAAATAATGGATGTTAAATGATGTTTGAATCAAAAGATTACCCTAGTTATTTTACAATGCACTAAAAGTTGTTGAGCTGATGGCAATTGCTGATAATCTCCTCCAACCTTTATCTTGAATGTCAGTGTTGTCAGCCCTGTGATTTCCCAAATTGGATTGGCTGCAGGTGCCTTGTAGAGCACATTGTAACCAATTATACCTCCAGGATTCAGCACTGTTGACATGTTAACTGGACTCGAGTAGCAAATCACATGAGTGTTATTTTTATTATTATCATAAAATCCGCCAAGTTCTTGGAGGCATAGACCAACACTTGATGGGAAGTCCGTTCCGCCATAGTTCAACAATATCGTTGAAAACTCCTCAATGTCAATAAATCTCTTTTTTTCTCCTGGCAGACTTGTCAAATTCAGTTCCAAAGCAATTGTTGGGTCATCTTGCGTAAATGGTTATTGAATCACCCATGCATAATTCTCTTCGACTAAATTAGTTCCTTGCACTGACTATTTAGTAATAGGATCAGGTTTGAAGTCGAATGGAGACTTTGATCTCTTGTCCTTTTCAATGGACATATTTGAATTTTCTCTTTTTTGAAACATAAACATTTAATTATAATGCTGCCAGCAGTCAACAAAAATTAATAAATTACAAAGCACCTAGATATCAATCCAGACCACAAAAAGCTTCAGCCTAAGTAATCAAAAGTATGGAAAGAAGGATTTAGGCTGACTGCAATAAATTCCCCTTAGGTGATCTCGAACCCCAAAAGTAAAAAGATATTCAAATTGAAATTTACATACAATGATGATAAAAATAAGAAAAGGTCTCATGTTGTTTATTTCGGAGATAAAACAGATTATGTATTCACTAAAGACAAAGACTCTAGACTGAAAAAAATACTGAAAATGAAAAATATTGACAATCCTTTCCATTGTGATTATTGGAGCGCACATTTGACCAACAAATATGACTCAATGAAAGAAGGTTTATAAAAATTCACTGACTTTTTTATCTAAAATAATAATTTAGACCTCAAAAAGAAAATTGAAAATAGCCAACCTATTATACAATGATTTTTTATGTACCCAAAATTTGTTTTTAAGGATATTGATAAATAAGAAGTCACAGCTACGCATCAACCCAAAGTACTTTAGATCCGTCGACCTGAGTTCAAACAATAAGGGGTAACATTGACACATGGCACATAAGATATATTACTACCATCATTCTGCATGCTAGTTTTAGGAAAACCTGGTTCAGGTAAAAGTCACTTCATTTCATAAATAATCGGTCAACCTAACTTTTACCGAAACAAATTTGACCGTATAATTTACATTGGGCCAACAAAATACAATGATGTTATACATGATGATTACAATACATCAACATCACTTGATATGAAATTCATTGAAAGAAAAATTCAATAATGCAATGGATGGGCTTAAAATATGCTAATCATTATGGATGATGTGGTCTCTCAGTTCCCTACATCTTTGAGGTCAAGACTACAGTAACTATTTTTTAATCGGCGACATTAATTAAAGAAAGGAACTATATCAATTATCATAACAAGTCAAAAATTAACAACAGTTCCAACTTGGATTAGATCAACAATCAATGTGCTTGTGAGCTTTGCAATATCAAAGGCATAAATTAATACATTATTTAATGAAATTCCCCTCATCGAAAATGTCAATGAAATTAAAGGAAAATATACCGAAATGGCAAAGCATTAATTCATATATTTTAATTTAGAAAAAGGAAGAGCTTTCGATTCAAATTTTGATCCAATTTGATTATTATATTTTTTAAAATATATAAGTAATGCTTCAGGTCACCGATTTTTGGGGAACATTGTTTGCAGCAGGGACATTCTTTTTGACATTATTAGCTTTTGCAGCTGTTTTCAAGAAAAATCCAACAAGCGACTCTTTGAACGAAGACAAGTCCAAGACACCCTGATTATAAATATAAATATTTTTTTTGAAATTTTCAATGGCTCAAAACAATCCTCCAATTCCAATGTAAGTTCAATATGGCAATTTCAAACCCAAAGGATACTACACAACCTTTAAATAATGGCCGGTCACACCAATGTCATCAAACCAATATTGGACACCAGATGAGATCGTACGATTCTTAGTCACAGTAAAAAATGGAGTAATGGACCCCTATCGCTCACATATTTAATTATTAGTGACTGTCCCGGAAACAACTTACCCTGTAGGGGGGTTGCAAGTTGATAACTCAGCACAAGGTTTCATTGCACAAACTGTCGTGAGTTCAAACAATATTTAAATAGAAAGAATAACATAATACGACACTTTGTCAGCTTATTTGACAGACATTGGTTTCTCTTAATATGTATGCGAAAGTCGTATCACTTAAGGATTGGGGTACAGTAATATATCTTCTCATACACCTTGGTATACTCAACCTCAAACAACTGGAGAAATGGTATATAATTCAGGTCAATGGACAATCGAAAACAATGTACCTGGACTCAAATCACCAGGCACAATGCCTTTTGTATCTGGTAGAGGGAATTCTGCAAATGTGAATCCAATAATTATGGATGAATCAACGACAGTTGATAGTACTCAAGTGGTGTGTGCAAATGGGTCTGTCGTGAGTGGAAGCAATATATTGTGGAATGGTGGAAATCAGTATGTTAATTTATAAACAACTTTGCAAACAATGGGAAGATTTGGGACTGTAAGATAATAGTATGCTTCATCATTAGTGAATGGAAATTTCCCAGATACTAATTTATCCCTTCTTCAAACATCACCCAGGCTCTTGAATCAAACATTTTCGATAAACAATATCACAAATAATAATACTTCAAGTGGGTATAATCCAAAAGCACCATATCAACTTCAGATTCCTCAATCAACGACTTTTCAAGCGATGGTTCCAGGGGGTGTCTTTAAAACAATGACAGTTCCAAACACATGTAACTTATTTGGATACCAAAAACCTATATCAGGATAATTTACCCGAGGAACATGTTAAACTGTATTGTCACCTACAATTCCTCAATGTCAGATGCAAAATGGAGTGATATTGCCTTCAAAAGTTCCAGTTTCAACTCAATTATTTCGACTTCCTTTAATATCTTCTATTTGTGGAATATTGATACCACCTGACCAGTTTTTGTTGATACCAATGTAAGCTTTGTACAATATGTTACTGTAAATAACATTATCAAGGTATGCTATGTTCACTACTGGATATTGTGATGTCCATTAGTTTGATCAATATGGAATGTCAGTCATGCAACAGAGAAAATGGGTAATATCAGAGATATATTGGAACATTCACTTATACACATTCAGTGATCAAACCGTTAACCAACAAATTGAAGCTTCATTGGTAAAATCAATTCCTATATCATCTTTTTCTTATACATTGGCATCACAATTTCAACTACCAAATGGGCAAGTGGTTAGAAACACATGGCCTGTGGGATCACAATCATAGAGCCTATGTGAAGTTATTTGCTTGTTTCTTTCAAATTAATACAATCAATACTCTTTCTGTAGAAAGCAATTTCGCCTTTCCAACAACATTTCTTCGATGCAAATAAAATTTGGGACTTAATTTTTCCCAAGTCAACCAATAATTGGAAATGCAGGAAATCCTTATACTTTAGATACAACTGGAGATTGTTGGCCATTTTATTAGCAATTATTGCTGTCAACTAATTTTCTCTTTAACACAAACATCCCTTTACCAAAGGTTAATTCTAAGAACTTCTGTATTAACAAAAGATGTTACAACCCAACCAATACATCAACTTATTATGATCCAGAAATGTTTTCGAATGCTTCATACACATTTACTTCAAATTCAGTAAATTATGATACAGCTATGGGCATGAGTCATTTTCATGAAAACAGATACGTAGGAAAGGCCGCATTTGTCTATACATGGGAACCATATGGACATTCGAAGAATTATATGACTGGGTTGAATACACAAGGCGTCCAAAACTTTAGTGTCATATTCAATACAACTGGACAAAATCCTTTCCCAAGCGATCAAACTTTGCTTATATTTACGAGATGCAACGTCATCGTTGTTTATACGAAAGATGGTGTAAAAGTGATTGGAAAATGATTTTCTTTGTGTAATTGTTATAATTTTTAGCTCACTTCAACAAAGGATTTGAGGCCTTTAAACAATAAATATCAATTAAATATACATCAAATCGTCATTCCCGTTCTGTTTCGCACTCGAATTGCAAAATTGAAAAAAATATTTTAAAACTAAACATACCGTGGTATGTTTATTAAATTTATTTGTCATGGCCAAAAGAATTGGAATCATTCGAAGAGCTTTCAAACAAGCAAAATACTCGAAGTAACATACTTTTAGGAAAGCTTTATTGAGTTTTGTTTTCGCTAAGGACCACATTCCGTTGCTCAAGAAAGTTGAAAGAAGATGTGTCAAAGCCACTCTCCTCTATATGACAAATATGTTGGACTTCTATACAGATTTGGTCTTCAATCAGCCTGGAGGAGCAAGATTCCTCCGAGGATATGAAGTTTTCTTGAGTGCCTACAAAGCAGCTCTCCTGGAAGATAAAAAATGGGGCCCCTCATATGACACTGATCCTGAATATGTTGATGAAAGAATCGCTGCTGGAACTTACAAGATCAAGAAGAATAAGAAGAAGATTGATTCAACAAAGTCGCAATGATTCATATATATCATTCAAATCTGATTCCTTTTTTTCAACTCTTGAACTCTGGCCTTAATCTGACTTCTGGTTCTCCAAGGTAGATACAACTTCAAAATGGCAAATCTGTTTCCATGAACCCAATACCAGTACTTCAAAATATTTAATTCTTCAGTGCTCCACTTCATTTAATAAAATAATTTTGAATGAAAAGGCAGCGCGAAAATTTAGCACCTAAAAAATAATTTTCATCAAAGAACTTACATATTCCACCTTTAATCACCAATTAAATCCCAGGATTTAAGGTAATAAAGCATTTGGGGAAAGGAAGGTATGGAACTGTTTCATTATGTTAAGTTGAATTGGATGGAGTCATCGAAAATGTGGCTATCAAAAAATCTTTCTAATTAGATCATGAGATGGACAGATATCAAGATATCTCTCATCCGTTTATCGTGACTCCATGCCATTCTTGGATTAAAGATGAATTTGAATATATGTTCTTCAAACCCTTCAATCTGGATATGCATTCTTTAGATGTTTCATATGTTTTGAAGCCAAGACACATGAGATTGTGGTTCATAACAATGCTCATGGTCTTTGATTACCTCCACAATGTCATCTAGGTATCTCACAATGACCTAAAATTATCAAATGTTCTTGTAAGTGGAAATGTTGAAACATTTTATTTCTTCTTAGGTGATTTTTCTCTTGCAAGAACGAGGGAAGAACTTGGTGATGACTGGTAATACCACAAAAGACAAGATATTTTGAGACTTTTATGTGTTCTATTCGAACTTTATCACGGAAATATTGAAATTCTGAATAAGGAGCACTATCAGCCTGACCCTGAATATTTGCTTACAAAAAAAAGTGAATTTGAACAGCTCCTAAGAGACACTTCAGAGATAGATTATGCATCGCACCCTTAAAATGACCCTATGATAAGGTGGTGGTTGATCCCTTTGATCGGAGATCCTTTTAATCCCATATAAATCCATTAATTGTTGATGGAAGCAAAAACCAAATGTCCGTACATGTGCGGTAAGCTGGCTGATATTCTCAGTGAAAATACAATTGGCCAGTGGAATGATCGAATGGGAAAGCTTATTCAAGATCAAATTGGGCTCTATACTCTTTCTTCAAAGTAAATCCTCCAAATTAAGTTTCCTTTGAAACAAAACAGATTCAAGATTACTGATGATTCAAAGAAAAAGTTCATCACCAAGCATATACCTTTCAAAGATGAAGAAAAGATGACAAAAGCTAGAAAGGGAAGAAAACTGGGAGAAAAAGCTAACAGGTGCAAGAAATGCAACAAAAAGTTCAGAACTCCATATTTGGCAAAGACTCATTACGAAAAGGAATGCAGAATGAGTCTGGTTGAGACCAAAGGACTTGTGATAAGACTGGATGATCCTCATCTTTGTTGATAGTTTGATAGATTCGAATAATTTCATAGATATTGATCAATCATCTTCTTCTTCTTTTTATGATCCAACCTGAGTTTCTTCTTCTCTGAAGGCCCTGTAGTCATAATTTCTGATTCTTCCTGTTTAGATTGGTTCTGATCTCCTTGCTAAAAAAGGACTCGTCAAAACAACACTGTATGGAGAGGAGGGGTTCCAAAAGAGAGAAACAATGTATTCGTAAGCAGCTCGTGAAATTTAGCCTCTGTACATGCGTTGTCTCAGTCTGAAGACTGGAGTATTCCATCGACCTAATCTTGCCATGTCAAATTCAAATTATAATATTGGCTCGAAAACATACCGATTTGAATAATTGTTGATGGAGGAAAAAATAAATTCATTAGAAAATATGAAATTGAATATAAAACTAAGAGCAAATGCAGAGATATAGATGTTCATTTGATCATTCCCCTCCAATAATTTCAAAAAATATTTTTACGTATTACTGGAGTTCTTCGCAATTTTCAATCATATAAAGACATCCTTGGATGGATAATGCCAGATTTTAGCAGAGGAGTTCACAATCGATCATTTTATTGAATTCAAATTATTATTATAAAAATGTTAGCTGCTCTCGGGAGTTTAGCATCTTATGCTGTCCCAAAGCTCCTCACTTTCGCATCAAAAAAATTCTTTAATACAAACATAGGATCTACTATCCATAAAAACCTCAGAGGGAAAGGGCTTGAAAACTTAGGTAGGAACATTGGCAGAAATTACAAAAAGATGATGAACAATGCATATGACTAATATCAAAATCCATAACAAAATGCATAAGAAGATCAAGAATACAAATGGAATCCAGAGCCCCAGTACTCTGAAAATTAAAATGATTGGGAATAATAATAGTAATCTCCTCCACCCCCTCCTCCTCCACCTCCCAAGAAAAGAATGATCAAGAAACAGCAACAAATGAAAGGTAAATTCAATAATAGAAGTAAAATGAGAAAATGATCATGTGATTTGAAGATTCTATGGTTTTAATGAAAGTTATTTACCAAATCCTGAATAATTATACTATAATTGGGGAAGCATTTCACTTGCCACTTTCTTTTCACGCAATGATGCTTCTGATCCCAACCCCTTTGACATATTTATGAACTTTGTCATATTTTCAGTTGAAGGTTTTTTGTTTGAATCAGATGCAAACCATGATTTGAGGCCACTTATCTGTTCTGACGTCGGGACAAAATTCTTTGAGCTTAAAGCATTTTGAGCTTCATCCATAACTTTGCTCACTGTTTCAAGGTCTCCAGCTTTTATTTATGCAGGAATAAGTGTCTTTGCAAGCTTTTTCAATGTCCTTGACATTTTTCCTGTTCCTTTATCCATCCAAACAGTGTAAGCTGAGACTATTCTATTAACTTTTTTGGCTCCAATAGCTTTATCAACTGATCGAACTTTGGAAATAGCTGTAACTCCGCCTTGGTACAATATGTCATTTACTTTTTTGACATCAGCCACTGTTATTTCAGTTCCGGACTTGTTATATTCGGCAATAGCTGTATTAATTAAATTTGCCATGGTTTGATATGGTCCGCTAGAATATTATTTCATCGTTGAAATGACAATTATACTTGAAGGTGATAGTGGCATATTATATTTCTAACTTTGGATTTATCCTTGCATCCATAAAAAAGCATTTAAATAGTTTCGATTTGACTCTTTCAATCCTTCAGTTATTTGATTTTTTGCTCTATTTTCGTATGAACTTGCATTTACATTTTGAAATTTGAGATATTGTTATTATGCTGAAACATATTTGTTCCAATTATTCAGTAGCCTGGCCTACAGATAACTCAACTTAGCTTGATAAGATGTAGGATTCAAATATTTGGCCGATGCTGGAGGAAGTATTCTTACTCTACCAGAGACAACATCGATCCACCTCCCAGCATAAAATGGTAAACTTTTTGAACTAATAGGACCTATTCCGACCTTTGAGAAATCATTGTTAGCAGCAACAACGCTTCTGACCAAATTTGGGATGTATTGAAGTGCTTGAGCTTATGATAGAGAATTTCCGATGATTGCAGCTGATTTATATATGTTGTTATTAAATTTTTGTTGGATTGTTTCAATCTTTCGATTTTTTGAGAGAAGATATTTGTTTAAAGGTATGTATTCTTTGTAATCGTCACTCCAAATCCAATTAGGATCATCTTTTAATTGTCCTGATTTATTAGTTTTGATATTATACATGGGCTCAACATATTTATACTTTGCAATCTATTTTTGAAGCCTCATAGCTGTTTGAGCTCTGGAAGCTGGCATTTGTGAGTCTTTTTGAAAACCAAAATAAGCTGGGTCTATTATGCTCATAGATTCAGTCGGATTTATTGCTTTTACTTAACCTGGAACTGCTACAGTATTGATAGTTGGAAAAGAATATGTTCCAAATCCCATCTACACAGGCTTGATGTTGGAAAGAGTTGTTCCTATAGAAGCTGGAACATTTTTTGGTCTCGGGACTCGATCTGCGCTTGAAAGTAATTTGATAGCTTTTGATACTTCCA
>Ga0073902_10001715_pt1 | contig 11742 bp, 10 predicted proteins | sample KloWWTmeKNB19Kit_FD_66667 | JGI IMG/M metagenome (GOLD analysis project Ga0073902, IMG submission 66667) | Active sludge microbial communities from Klosterneuburg, Austria, studying microevolution and ecology of nitrifiers - Klosterneuburg... | ecosystem: Engineered > WWTP > Aerobic digester >...
TCTCCGTGCCTGCCAATTAAAATACTAGAGTCGGCACTTTCGATATTAAATCTTAATGAGCCGTCTTCTTGGCTGACTGCGGTTATTTCTGCACTTACATTAAGTCTGGAAAGTATTTTTTCCAGCTGATCGAGGATTTTGTCTTCGAGATTATTATTTTTTGCCATTGTTGTTATTTTTTAAGAATGGGAGCCAGTCTACCAAAGATCCCCAGCCCATCACAAGATACTGCTGAATAATACCAAGAACCGAGAAGGTGTTCCAATATAGGGAAAGACCAAGCGGGAGAGTGTATGAGAAATATCCAATTAAGAGCGGCAGAATAAATATCATTTGGCTTTGTGTCTGCATTATGGTGTCTGAAAAATCTTCTTTTTCGTTTTTACCTTTTTTAGGTTTAGGGGTAGATTTTGGAAGAGCCATTTTGGACTGAACCATTTGAAATAGTGCAGTAATTACTGGAATAACAAGGAGTAGTATGCCTGCCGACTGCCAATCGGAGGGCTTGGTATATAGGTGAACACCAAGGAATGAGGCGTCAAGAGGTTGATTCAAATGAAGAAAGTCAAAATATAAAATACTATTGAGTTTGGTGAGCGCTTCACCTGTGCCATCAGACGAAACAAGCTGATTAAGAACTTGATACAGGGAGAAAAAGATTGGAATTTGGATTAACAAGGTGACACAGCCTGTAGCTGGATTAACGCCGTGTGTCTTGTAAAGCTCGGACTGTTTTTGAGCGTGGAGTGTTTTATCTTTGCCGTGTTTTTTCTTAAGATCGTCAAGATGGGGTTTAAGCTCGGCCATTTTTCTTGTCTGATGAAGCTGTTTGCCAGTTAAAGGCCAAACAATTAAACGAATTAAAATAGTCAGAGCTAGGACTGCGAAAGCGAGAGGGTAGGGGAAGTTGGCTGCTTCAAAAAGTTTATAGAAAAAAACTGCGACGTTTAAAATTGGGTGAACAAGTATTTGGTTAATGAGATCCATTTTTTATTATTTTCTAGTTATATATGGCGAATATGATATCTTATGTTCCTTTTTTTTGCTTGTAGTAGTAACTGGATCATATCCACCAGCAGAGAACGGATTACAAGATAACACACGATAAATAATTTGTGGTAGCGCCTTAATACCAGAAACGCCTAATGATTGGATTGCAAATTCTGAACAAGTCGGCGTATATCTACAGACAGGCTTAGTAAAAAATACTTTTATCAGACCATGGTCGGGTGAGAGGGTTTTTTGGTAGAGGTGAATAATTTTAATTAATAAGGTCGAAATAATCATAGTTTTTATAATAATTTTTCTAGTTCAGTTTTAACTTCGGGGGAGTTTTTTTGAGATATATCTTTGCGAACCAATATAGAGATTTCTTTCTTCTGAGTAAAGAAAGGTGAAATTTCTAAAAATGCAGCCACCACTATCCTGCGCACCCTGTTGCGATCAACAGCCAGAGGGCAAGTTTTTTTGGGAACGGTTACTATCAATTTATTTTTATCAGCAAGCCTGGAATTAACAATAAAGTAGGGCGACGAAACGGTATGGGAAAAATTGCGGGAAAACTTTTTGAGGCTCTGAGAGCGCGGGAGCATTACTTATGATTAATAACTCTAACTGTTAATGATTTGCGGCCTTTTCTTCGACGCGCAGAAAGCACAGCACGACCAGCTCTGGTTAGCGATCTTTTGAAGAAGCCGTGTTTGCGGGCTCTTTTTTTCTTTTTTGGTTGATATGTCCTTTTGGTTGCCATAATTTGCGTGGGGAATTATATGCCTAATGATTGAGTAAATGCAAGCGCAGAAAATGCCTTTTCCACAATTAGACAAATGCTTGACGATATGTGGATAAATGCAATATAGTCATAAGAACTTTTCGGGTCACTTGCGACTGTTTGCCCAGTCTTACCTAAAAAGAAAACACCTCCAAAAAAACCTAAATATTGACTTAATTTAGTCAAAAATAAACGCGACCTATGGAAGTTGATTCTAAAAAACTTTGGAGTGAAATATTAAAAGACATAAAGTCTGATCTTTCTCCTGCTAATTTTCGTACGTGGTTTAGTGCAACAAAACTTGAAAACAACTATGACAATGAAAAAATAATGTTTAAGGTTGTTGTTTTAAATAATTTTGTTCGAGAGCAGATTCAGGCTAGATATCTTGATCAAATTAAAGACAGAATAAGCCAGAAATACAGTGAAGAGGAATTTGATCTTACGGTTGAGGTTGGAAAGGTCGAAATATTAAATATTGAGGACCAGCCAAAAATAAATGAGGTTTTCAAAGAACAGACAAGTACGAACGAAATAAAGGTCGGGTGGAGTAGTGCTAATAATTTGAATCCAAATTTTACCTTTGATAAGTTTGTGGTTGGAAACTCAAACAATCTGGCGTTTGCGGCTGCTCAGGCGGTGGCTCAAAGCCCAGGAAGTGTTTATAACCCATTTTTTATATACGGAGGGGTCGGTGTAGGAAAAACACATTTAATGCAGGCTGTGGCTAATGGAATATTAGAAAGAGATTCGAGTGTGCGAGTTATTTATACAACTTGCGAAAAATTTACAAACGAGTTTATCGAGTCTATTTCTTCAAAGAATTCTAAAAACTTTCGTGAGAAGTTTCGCAGAAACGACATACTTATGATTGATGATATTCAATTCTTAAGCGGGAAAGAATCCACACAGGAAGAATTTTTTCATACCTTTAATGAGTTATATGGGGGTGGAAAACAAATAATTATGACTTCTGATCGACATCCTTCGTCTTTGGGAAAAATAGAAGATAGGTTGGTTTCACGGTTTTTGGGTGGTCTTACGGTTGATATTGGTAATCCAGACTTTGAGATGAGGGTGGCTATAATTAACCAAAAGATCAAAACCAAGAACTTGGATTTGACTCCAGAGATTGTGGATATCATTGCGTCAAAAGTGGATAAAAACACAAGAGAGCTTGAAGGTGTGTTGACAGGTATCATTTCGCTAGCATCACTACGAGGCCAGGCAATTGATGTGGATATCGTTAAAAAATTCTTTGGAATCCAAAGTGAAACAAGGAGATCTAAGCCTATTACTCCAAGAAGAGTAATTTCGGTGGTTGGTAATAAAACCAAGATTTCGACCGGCGATATTTTAGGTAAAAATAGACAAAAAGAACTAGTAACGGCCAGACAAATAGTTATGTATCTACTTCGGGAAGAGTATAAATTTTCTTTGGTTTCTATAGGGGATTCATTAGGTGGAAGAGATCACACAACTGTAATGCATGGCGTTGACAAAATTAAAACTGATATTAAATCTAATATTAATCTTCGTGAGTTAGTGTTAGAAATAAATAATTCCTTATAAGAGTTGTACACAACCAAGTATGTTTTATCCACAACTTTATCCACAAACAAAGAATATTTTTACAGACAAAACAAACCCAAAAATAAACCTACTCTTATGGGTTATAATATGAAAATTGCTTATTCTAATAACAAAATGTTAATTTTCGACAATATTTTTGAGGCTAATATTAGCTTGGAATTACACATATCTACAGAGTATATTACTGTGATTACTTGTTTAAAATACAAAAATAAATAAAAGAGATGGCACAAACAAAAATCGGTTTTTCAGTTAAACAAGAAGATTTTAATCAAGCATTACAACTTGTTTTGAGAGCTGTTAGTTCAAAGATAACTTTACCGATTCTTAGTAATTTTTTAATTGAAGTTGAGACAAATAAAATAATTGTTTCCTCGACTAATCTAGATGTTGCGATTTCTGTTTATTTATCAGCTACGAATACAGAACTAGGGAAAATTGCGGTTCCAGGTAAGATTCTTAATGATTTGGTTTCGACATTAAATCCTGGAGATTTAAGGTTAGAAGTAATTGATGGTGTTGGATCATTATCTTCAGGAAAATTTGCCGCAAAAATCAATACTGCGCCAGTTGATGATTACCCGGTCATACCATCTGAATCTGGTGAAGCTAGAGTTAGTATTCCTGCAAAAACACTATCGCTTGCAATTAATAGAGTTGAATTTGCGGCCGCTATTGATGAGTCAAGGCCAATTTTGGCAGGTGTTTTGTTTGATTTAAACGAGAAGGGGCTTGAGTTAGTGGCAACTGATGGTTATAGACTTTCGTACGCCAAATTCGAGCGAGAATTTAAGACGCCAATAAAAATTGTTGTGCCAGCTAAAACCCTGCAAGAGGTTTCTAAAATTGCGTCAATTGGAGATGAAATTGGGATTTGGCTTTCAGAAAACGATAAACAAGTCGTTTTTCGAACCGGAAATGTAAAAATAGTTTCGAGAATAATTGAGGGAGAATACCCAAATTGGAGAAAGATAGTTCCAGACAGTTTTAATACTAAAATGTTAATCAACAAAGATGAGTTTGCTAGAGCCTTAACTCAGGCTGCGGTTTTTGCAAAAGAGTCAGGTAATGTGGTGAAGTTAAGTTTAGGTGAAGGGTTGGGGTTGGTTGTCTCTTCTGTTTCTAGAGAGCTTGGTGAAGAAAAAAACGAAATTGAGGGTGAAATGGCGGGTCCATCTGGTGAGATAGCTTTTAATTGGAGATATTTGAATGATTTTTTGGGGGTGTGTGAGTCGGAAAAATTTTATTTAGAAATGCTTGAAAGTTTAAAACCTGGCAAGTTTACTCTTGAGAAGAACGAATCTGGAGTTGAGTTTATGCATATTATTATGCCTGTGAGGCTGCAAGAGTAAGGTTTTGTTTTACTAGCCAATTAAAGCTTTATGGCGGGATTTGAAAAGGTTGATAGTCTAATTAGACAGTTTAGGTTTAATAGTGTCGAAAAGCAGGCATTGGGGGCCCTACAAGTAGTTTCTAAGAGTCAATTAGTTGTTGATAAGTGGGCCGGTAATAAATATAAAGGGGTATTTAAAATTCAGGTTGTATTATTCAAAAATAAAACATTGACGCTTGGAGTGGAAAACGGTATGTATGCGGTTTTGGTAAGAAAAGATATTAAAGGATTACAAACCCAGATAAATAGAATATTAGGTGTAGGTTTGATTAAGGAAATTAGAGTTAGGGTTGTTTGAGTTGGAGATCAGTTTATTACAGCTTCGACTGCAAGCTGGATTAGGTACGATTGTCCATCGTTAGATAGTGCGTTACCTGTAAAGATATAAAAAGGGTAAATTGTTTCGGGGTTTTTGGTGGTTGGGTGAAAATAGGCTATTTCTACAGAGTCAACTGATATGGTTTTGTAATTAGTAACATAATAAGCCTCTTCATCGGTTTTTGTGCCTGATATTTTTTTGATTTGAGTGATTGTTGATTGGTTGTTTAATAGTTTGTTGATTGCCTGCTGTGAAGTGATAAAAACAATTTTTTCTTTGGTTTGATAGTTGGGGTTGACGAGAGCAAAGCTGGTAATATTCCCCGAAATATCTAGGGAAATAGTACCAACTGAGAGGTTGGGGGTGCGGTCGGTGGCAATGGGAATGTTGTTTATTTTATTTAGAATATAAAAAGTGACAGTGTCAGCGGAGTTATAGGTAGTAATTGGTTGGTCATTTTGGTTGGTTGATAGATAAAATTCAGGACTAGAGAGGGTGTGGTTTGGGTTTGGAGAAAGCGTAGCAAGAGCGGTTTTTGCATTATTAATAATATTTTCAATTGGTATTCTTTGAGGGGAAATTGTTTGAGAGCTGCGGTAAGTTATTGTTAAATCGTCGATAGTAAGTGAGCGGTTTTGATCAATAAAAACTTTTCTGGTGCCAAGGTCAGTTAATAACTCCCTGAAATTTTGTGAGTCAAAATTAAAAAAACTAGAAATTTTGTTAGTGTCTTGAGGGGTTTTGGCAATACTGGCGCTAAAAATATCTTCAGGTGCAGTAAATGCTGAAATTTGTTCCCCTATTTGATATTTTTGTGGCTTGGTAGCGAATGGGTCGCTGTCGGGTTGAGAACTTTTTGGAATCGATGTTTCTTGTGGTGTGGTTGGTGGAATTTCTTTTTTTGAAGGATTGAGAAGTAAATACAGAAGAATAAAAAGTAAAATAAAACCGGCAAAAAAGAAGAATATCCAGTATTTTCCAAGTTTGGTTTTTAGGTCTGTAAGTGTCATTGTTTTTAGTTTACTCTTGCACAACTTCCTGCACAGGCACGAACATCGACTGGTATGTAAGGTGGTTCCATTCGAAGTCCTCGAAATTCATAATGAAGGTGGGTGCCACGAATATCGGGAGGCAGAATATATCCAGTATATCCTTCGTAGCCGATTACTTGGCCTTTTGTAACGACTGTACCTACTTCGATTCCACTACCAAACGAGTCTAGATGCCCATAGATAGCTTGAAACGCTACGCCATTACAGGTACCACCGAGAATAACTGTCAGTCCGGTTCTGCCGGTGATTGGATGGCTGGCGTTAGGATCAGAATATTTGTATTGAATAATTCCATTAAAACTAGCCAATAAGCTGTCAGTGTAAAAAGTGCCAATGTCGACGGCTTCTAGTGATTGGTGTGAGACGTTGGCACCTGGACCTTGAGTGACACTACCCGACCCAGCAACTGGCCAGCCAGACGGACAGTCTCCCGCGGGGGTGCCGATAAACACACTAGAAAGGTCGTTGGCTGTGGAAGATACCGAGTTACTAAATCCTCCGCCTGGGAGTGGAGATGGGGTTATTAGCGGGTCAAAGGATTTAAAATTTATAGAGAATTTATTACTAATACTGGAGTCCTCGAAGATGGTTTCATTGGGAATATTTAGGCTGTAGTTAATATTGGTTGACTGGTTGGGGCTTAGAGTGGCTGGACAAGTAATCGTTGGGGGCGTAAGCGAGCGGACTGTGCCGTTTTTAGTGGTGTGGGTGATTGTGTCCGAACAAACTATGTCGTAAACGGGCTGGTTGCCGGCAGTAATACTCACAGAATAGGTAGTTGTTTGGGGAAGGTCGGAATTTTCTAAATTAATGGTTTTGGCAGGCCCAAGTGATTTGTTGGGAGCACTGACCAGTTTTTGGATTTGAATATAAGTGTTGCCAGATTCGCCTTCGGTGGCATCGCCAGGTAAGACAATTTGCTCTGGAAGGCTGGGGTTGGTAAATAATGCTGAGGAAACCGTGTTGTAGCTTAATACGGAGAAAGCTGTGACTCCTCCGAGGGTAGCGGTGGGAATAAGAATCGCAGGACTAGTTGCAACTGAGACGGCAGTACTGGCACCACTACTTAATAGTCCACCAAGGCTGGATAGTCCTCCACCGATAAGGCTAACAGCACCACCACCTACTCCGCCCAAAAATGAGGCTGTTGCACTTAAAGCGCCCCAAGCTGACGCGACCCAGCCGATTGGTGCAGTTACTGCTCCCCATAATTTAGGCAAATTAAGAAGTACATTGTCTACGAAAGCTGCGTAAGGCGGAAAATGACTATATAACCAAACCGAAGCTGTGCCTCCCAAAAAACCACCAATTAGGGCGCCGACTGGTCCCCCAAGCGCGAAGCCAATTGCTGCTCCAACCGCAAAACCAATAACAAATGCTGCGATTTGGGTTAATAGCCAAAGAAAAAATAAATATGCCAAAAATGCGAGCGTAGCGGCAATGTAGGCAACCTTTTTTTTGTATTTGAGTATTAGAGCAAGGGCAACCTGTGCAACTAATGATGTACCGCCTGTGGCAGCGCCGAGTGCAGCGGAAAGTCCAACTTTGGCTGCAACTTTGCCTGCAACTTTGCCTGCACCTTTTTTGGCAAAACCTTTGAGTTTGCCTTTGGCCCTGCCGGTAGAGAATTTTTGTGAAAAATTAAAATATGATTTTTTTGGAATGAAATTAGTTGATCTAGTGATAGTTTGTCCGGCAGAGCTTTGTGAGTAGTAAGATCTCGAAAATCCGCCCATTCTCCAAACTGAACGCTTGTTCGGGTTTTGAAATTGGGGAACTTGTTCGTATAGTTCTAATTCGTCTGAGTAGTTTTTGAGAAGAATTGCTTCCCCTGCTGAAATAGAGCCTCTACTTTTTAGTTCTTTAGTGCTACGACTAAGAAAAGACTGTCTTTGGGGTGAAGGTTGAAGAGTTTCGGCTAAAAAATCCTCATAACCCTCCTTTTGTCTCTTGGGGTTTTCCATTAGTGACGCAAAAGCGTGATTTTGCGCCGCTTCTGCTTCAGCTGGTGCAACTGCTTGTTGTCCCTGAGCATAAATATTGATGGGTTGGAGGATTTCCCTACTTATAGTGTCTGTAACAAAACGGGGAGCAGCTTGGGTTAGGAGAGTTTTGTCTTCAAGTTTGCCGTCTAGGTGTTTAAGTAGGGAGTTAAAGCTTTGTTCTTGAGCATCACCCAGGTTTTGAAGAAACCTTTCAGGTTGTAGAGGAATATTTTTTTCAAAATCATCTGCGGTTGTGTCAAGAACCTTTTTAGCAATACTCGGCAAAAAAACTTGCTGGATTGCCGCAGAAACAACAAGTTTGTTTTGGGAAGTATTAGTGGCGGGGTTGATTTTTAAGGCAGTACTAACAGCGTTGTCAATAATTTCTGTGTGAGTGACAGGTGATGATTTAGGATCGGTTAGAGTATTAATTAATAAAACTTGTGAGGCGACATTTGCTTGTGAGATTGCTGGAAAGTTGGCTTCTGATGATTGGTCAACAGCCACTAAAAACTCTTCAGACTTAACAAGACTGCCTGCTTGTTTGGCAGTTTCGGGTTCTTTGGCTACTGCCTCATAAATTTCTGAAGCAATAACTGGCGATAATTCTTGATAGTCTGCAGTGTGAGTTGAGTAAACAATGTTAGACGCAACCGTATCTGATATTTTACCTACAAGTCTTTCTTGATTGGCGGTATCTATTTTGGCTTTAAAAATTGTAGCAGAAATGGCTGGCGTGAGAATTATTTGTTTAATCGAAGCAGCAACCTCCTTGTGGGTGAGATTAACTGTGTCTTCTAGTTTTTTAACAGTGGTGGATCTATTTGTTTTAGCCTCGTTTGAGTCTGTTTTGTCAACCTTTGGATTGGAAGGTGTAGAGACCGGAAGTGTGATAGTGGGTTGTGGGGATTTTGAGGCTGAAATAATAGGCTGTTGTATTGGTTGAGGCGAGCTTGGTAGGTTGAGGCTGGCCTCTGGCTCGGTTTGAATAGGTGAGTTGATTTTGATGGTTTTTGGTAACTCAATTGCAGGGGGAAGGGTTTCGGTGGCTTTTTCTTGGCGAATTTTTTGTATAACAGCGTCAACTTCTTCGATTGTGGCGAGCCCGCTAGTGGGTAATTTGGGCTGGTTTTTATCAGTTTTGACGATAATTGGCGCGGCGGCCAGGTTTGAGATTTCGAGTTCTTTGAGGTCGTTTTCAATAAGTGAAGAAAAAATTTGTCTAAGAACAAGAATGTTTTGGCCAATATCGGCAATTTTGTATTGGTCTGCAATATTTTGGATTGAAATTAATGTTTGTTCATAGTTGGCGCCAGGAAAAAGACTTAAAAATTTCTTATTGAACTCTTCTTCGGTTGGGAATCTGTGGGGGAGGGTTTCGGTGGCAGATTTTTCAAAAAACTCTAAAGTCCAGTCTGCTAGCCGAAACTGAAGTAGTTGGTCTAAGGCGTTTTTGGGTTTGGTGGTTGTTTCGGGGGTAGTTGGCATGTTGCTTAGCTAATCATAATCCTTATAGTGCTAAATGAGCCATCTGGAGCCACACTTTAGATTAAATGATTTCTTGCGAAGCAGAAGAAAGTGGCACATTTGAGGTATTAGCGTCTTGGTTTTGGGCAGTTGCAGTATTTTGCATTTCTAAAACCTCCTTAGGGTTACTGGTAACAAGTTGGTGTTCTTCAGGTGAACCCACGACAAGCATTGCCACGTGTGAACTACCGGCGAAAAATAATCCTTCACCGACATTTGCAGCTAGCAGTAGATGTTTTTCACCATCTGAGAGATAGAAAACCTCAGCAAGTTTGTCGATGGCTGCGGCAGACTGTTTGAGCAGAATTTGAATACTTGAGTTGGTCACGATAGCCTTGCCATATTCTGTGCCCAAAAAGTCTTCAACATCCTGAGTAATAGTGGTTAAGCCTAGATAATATTTGCGAGCGCGTTTGGCGATTGAATACATAAACGTAGCAGAATCTGGATATTGCATCATGTACCAAGCCTCATCGACTATAAGTATGCGTTTTTTGAGGTCGCGCTTAACACGAGTCCAAATGAAGTCGAGAATGATATACATAGCAATTGGGCGTAGTTCGGCTTCAAGATTTTTGATACTAAAGACTGTAAATGTATTGTGAATATCTAGATTGGAGTACTGGTCGAATATTCCAACCAAAGAACCTTTGACAAACTTTTCAATCCTTTCAGCCAGGGTTTTGGCTTGAGGTTCTTCCATACCAATTAAAGCCTTATATAAATCCTCCATTAGTGGAGGTTGAAGAGTTTGGGTTTGTGGGTCGGCAGTAATACCCTTATTTTTGTAGGCAAGTACTAAGGCTCGGTCAAGAATTGCATCTTCTGTGGCAGAAAGTTGCCCCATAATGACCCTGAAAAGCCCGTGAAGTGAGAGAATTTTAAGGTTTAACTCATTTTCGCCTTCTTCGTAGACACCAGAGAGATCAAAAGGGTTAATTTTCGTTTCAGAGTTGAAGTCGAAGCTAATATATTCTCCACCTATAGCTGTACAGAGATTTTTGTACTCTTCTTCTGGGTCAATAATAATAACTTCGGTGCCGAACATTAGATATCTTAAAGCTTCAAGTTTGGTCATGTAGGATTTTCCGCCACCTGATTTAGCAAAAACGACAGTGTTGGCATTTTCAAGCGAGAACCTGTCGAAGATGATTAGCGATCCGTTGTGCCTGTTAATACCGTACATAATTCCCTCATTACTGGTTAGGGAGCTTGATGTGAAAGGAAAAGTAGTGGCAAGAGAGGTGGTATCCATATTTCTGGTAACAAGTAGTTTGTCGTGGCCATATGGAAGGGTGGTTTTGAAGCCGTCTTCTTGTTGGAGCGTGGCGTGTTTAGAAATAACCAGAATCGAGCCAAGTAAGCTTTCGACTTGTTTGGTGATGTTGACTAACTCCTCTTTTGATTCAGCAGGAATAGTGACATAGAGTCCAAACTGAAAAAACTTTTCAGCTCCTTTGGCTAAATCTTGTTGAAAGTTGCGCGCATCATCCAAGGTGACTTCGAGACTGGGGTCAATAACTTTACCGCGCTGAATGTCGGTGGAAATAGTGGCTTCCATTTCGCCAATTTTGCGTTTCATGTCTTGGAGTACGGCTTGGGCATCAACTGGATAGTGGAACATCGAGATTTCGAGGGTGTGATTAAAATTAATAAGAGGCGAAAGCCAGTTGGCGCCGACATACCTAGGGTAGCCAATAACAAAAAGTGTTTTGAAATAAGTCTCGCCGATTTTTATAAAGTCGAAATCGACCTCAATTGCTGGAGGGGCAATAATATCTCTAACCGAAACTGTGCCTTGGGCCACCGCTTTGGCTTGAGCGGATACGAGCTGTGGAGCGTTTTGAGGGCTTTGATTGGGGTCTTTTTTGCCAAATAGTTTCATGATTGTCCTCCGTTTTCTGATGGTGATTTTAGGGCATTTAGAGCCTTTAAGATATCTGGATCAATGGTATTACTGTTGGTTAAATCGTCACTGTTGTTCGGTTGTGGTGCCATTGTTGTTGGTTGAGGTTGGGGCGTGTTAATTACCGATGGAATAGTGGGGATTTGTGAGGCTGGTTCTGGAATTGGCGAGGTTTGGGGTGTAACTGCGGATGTCA
>Ga0073902_10001717_pt1 | contig 11734 bp, 8 predicted proteins | sample KloWWTmeKNB19Kit_FD_66667 | JGI IMG/M metagenome (GOLD analysis project Ga0073902, IMG submission 66667) | Active sludge microbial communities from Klosterneuburg, Austria, studying microevolution and ecology of nitrifiers - Klosterneuburg... | ecosystem: Engineered > WWTP > Aerobic digester >...
ACATTGCGCTAGAGCCTGATGCACTACTCAATGAAATAGTCATTATGGATGATTTGCTGGAAGAAGAACACGAAAGTACGTCGTCCCAACAGAATTTGCATATAGACAAAATCAGATCTTCAAACCATTTGTGTGGCGAAGCCGATGTATTTAGATACCTAGGCACACAAGCAGGAGTTTCATCTGCAGCCGAAGGTGTAGGTGGAGTCAATGTTCGTGGCGGGTCAGCTGATCAAAATCTGGTACTACTCGATGGTGTTCCTGTTTATAATACTGGGCATGCGCTTGGTATTTTTTCAGTATTTAATGCAAATGCTATCAAAAGTGCATCATTTTATAAAGGAGCCATTCCAGCTAGATATGCCGGCCGATTATCTTCTGTGATCGATATTCATACCAAAGATGGCAATTTCAACAAACTCAGTGGTGATATCACATTGAGCACCATTGCCTTGAGCGGTTCATTAGAAGGGCCAATAATAAGAGACAAGAGCAGTTTTATTATCTCTTATCGGCGCACTTTTATGGATATATGGATAAAAGAATTGTCCAAATATCAAAATACATCCAGAGACCAGCAAGGTTCATCAAATTACTTTTTTGGTGATTTCAATGCCAAATTAAACTTCAAATTGGGCAAAACTGCTAGAATCCATTTACAAACATTACATAGTAGCGATGAATTCGACAATGAGACCAGGTCACTACCCGATGCATTGAGAGACGAAAAAGTCAGAAACATCGCATGGGGCAATAAGCTGTATTCCTTTAGGCTAGACAAACATTTTGGTAAGTCATTCTTTTCAGGAACGACTATTTATAATACAGCATATAACTTTAACAGTTTTAGAAACAACTTACTCCAAACTGCAATTGACAATGATACTTCCATATATTTTAATGCGTCAGTTTTTGACTCTAAAGTATCCGAAACAGGTATAAAGCAAGATATGGATTGGCTCGTTTCAAGCAATCATTCGTTAAAGTTTGGTTCTAGCCTTCAAATCAGAAAATTCACACCAGGCATAACAAATGTCAACGAGACCACTTTTGGTGACACGCTCCAAAATATCAATGCCGACATTATCCGTAGTCTGAATGAAAGTCAAGTACATCGCAGCAACGAACTAAACGTTTATGTAGAAGATAATATCAATCTAGGTGGTGGTACAAGTCTAAATGCTGGTGTTAATTACTCATCTATCATACTATCTGAAAGCAAAGTACATAGAGTATTTCAGCCACGATTGGCTTTCCTTGCAGGCAATGAATATTTGTATTTCAAAACCGGTATAACCAGAATGCACCAATATATCCACCTTCTTACCAATAATGGCTTAGGTCTTCCGTCTGATATTTGGTTACCATCAACTGCAAAGCTTGAACCACAGAAATCCTGGATATTTAATGCATCATTTGGCTATAAACTTAACTCTGGATTTAAAATTGGAACTGAAGTGTACTATAAGAAATTCGAAAATTTGAGTAGTTTTAAGGAAGGAAGCAATGTGGACATCAATAAAGATGAAGTATGGGAAATCAATGTTCCTGTTGGTAACGGAGGCGCTTATGGCATAGAATCCACTATCGAGAAAGTATTTGGTAAGACATTATTTGCAATAAATTATACTTACTCTGTGTCCGATCGTACGTTTAAAGATTTAAACAATGGCAACAAATTCCCTTTTGCACTAAATCGAACCCACAGTTTCAAGACATCATTTACTTATAGACTTTCAGAATTTTCTGAATTCCTCTTGAATTGGTCTTATATGTCCGGAACATATTATTCAGCTCCATGGGATATCGCGATTAATATCAATGGAAAACCTGTGATCGTATTCCCACAAAAAAACAATGCAAATTTCCCTGCATTTCATAGGTTGGATATTGGATTTAGTTTTTATAACACATATTCTTGGGGCAGAGCCAAATTTTTCCTTGGTGTGTATAATGCTTACAACCAAAAAAATCCTTACTATACCGAGTTGGCAAGGAATAAGTCCGATACCAATAAATTTGAGTTTCAACAATATTCTCTAATTCCGTTTTTGCCCACAGTCAGCTACGGTTTGTCATTTTAAATATTTTTTTTTACAAAAATAAATATTGACTGAAGCTGTCATATATACATTTATTATATTTATAAAAATTTATTATTATATTAAATTATAAATATTTTTTTGATTAAACTGATGTAATTTCATTTATTTTTCTTAAAAATTTCATAAACCTTACGGTTTGATTTTAAGAGAATTTTGTAAAAAATGTGACAAATTTCAATTTATTTTGTCATATTTGCACTAAATTGTTTCAGGTTATCCGTTTATTAATTATCATATCGCTTTTGACTGTAGTGTTTTCCTCATGTGTGGATACATTGCCCGTTGTTCCACAAAGTGAGGACAGAAAGCTATTTGTTATATGTGAAATGAAAGTTGGAACCAAAATTTCGGCCAATGTTTCACTAGCAGGAAACACGAAAGGTTTGAAAAATGAATTGATTACGCTTGATACAATAAAAATGTCTCTTGTCGAAGGTGAAAAAGATTTTGGTGTCAATTTTGTCCAAGAATTTGGTAGAGACTATAATTATGTAAACCCAATCAACTTATTAATAGGTGAGAATTATAAATTCAGAGGGATCGGTAGAAATAGCAATAATCTTGAACCCGCAATTATTATTCCCCAAGCTGCATCTATTGATTCTATTAAAGCTATCAGAAAAGATTCGAAAATTGTTAACGGAAAGGCGATCTCGAAAGTAATAGTAACCATAGATCTTTCTGCCGCAATGTCAGCCGAATCTTATTTATATATTGATGCCAAATTGCCCAATGGTCACACTTGCAATTTTAGCTTTGATAAAGATTTTCATGCTTACAAATTGCTTACTCACAGAAAAGGATTCTTAGTTGACTATAACCGAATTAGTAATAGAAAATTGGAATTCATTGCAGAAGTTTCAGAGCTTGTCGCATCGGATATGATTAGTATTGAAATTTCGAATGCTACAAAATCATTTTATGATTTTAACTACTATTATTCAAATGCAGGTACAAGTACAGATTACATACCTGATAATCAAGCCATTGCGAGCTTCAACATTCAGACTGACAAAGCAATTGGTTCTTTCAGTGCCATGCATTCCATCACGAAAGATGTCTTAATAAAATAAGAATATTTTCCTGCCTATTCTTTTAGAAACCATAAAGCTCTAGTCGGTTTCAAATTACCATTTTACTCTTTCAAGCATTCAACTATTTTTTTTTATAAAATAATAAAAAATCATAGGGGCAATCTGCAAAATTGGTGTCCTAAATATAGTAAACCCAATTAATCAGTAATTTTCATCATGGAAGATAATAATATACAATCTTACCTCAAAGACTTTCCATTAATGTCGTGTCTCACCGAAAATGAGATCAAACAAATTACCACTTTCGGTGAAGTAATTGTTTATAAAAAAAATGACATCATTTTCACAGCTGGCGAAAAGTCAACAGAAATATTTTTATTGCTCAAAGGAGTTGTAAAAATAACTGCCAAATCATTTGATAATAGAGAAGTCATCAAGATGATCCTACATCCAAAGTCTGTCATGAGCGAGCTGAGCCTTGCTGGAGAAGAAGTTAGGAATAATGAAGGTACGGTAATGACAACAGAGGCATTAGTTCTAAAAGTCAAAGTGGAGTTTGTAAAAAAGATGATGCTTCAAAATCCCGAATTGGCTATGTGTATTGTCAATTTCATAGGTCGCAAGCTGAAATATGCAGAGGAAAGATTAGAATCTTTGGCTATGAGTGATGCGAGAGAAAGGATAGTTCAGTTTTTAAAAGCAAATGCAGAGTCATTTGGTTTACCTATAGGTCATGAAACATTATTGAAGCATGAATTTACACAGCAAGATATTGCCAGTTTTACGGGTACATCCCGACAAACTGTTACAACTGTGCTAAATGACCTCAAAAAGAGCAACAAGATTCATTTTAAACGTAAAGCAATCTTGATTCGAGATGTGGCTCATCTCGCCTAATAAAAGTTTTCTCATAATTTAGTTATACCTGAAATTTAGTAAAAAAGCAGATTCAAAAGTGGATTTGCTTTTTTTTTTGAAAAATATTTTGCTAAAGAATAAATTATATTACCTTTGCGACGCTTTTAAAAGAAGCAATTGGAAGAGTGGCAGAGCTGGTTGATTGCACCGGTCTTGAAAACCGGCGTACCTGAGAGGGTACCGGGGGTTCGAATCCCTCCTCTTCCGCCCAAGAGCATCCTGTAAGACCTTCTTATATGGTGCTTTTTTGTTTATGCCAGTCAGGTTTTTGTATGGCATGATTTTTATCATTTTTCAATAAATCTTATATTTCGATGGGAAGAGCATTTGAATACCGCAGAGCAGCAAAAGAAAAAAGATGGGCCACGATGTCACGTATTTTTCCTAAGGTTTCCAGAGCTATTACAATTGCCGCTAAGGAAGGAGGCCCAGATCCAGAAACAAATTCCAAGTTGCGTCTAGCTATTCAGGCCGCAAAAGCCGCCAATATGCCTAAGGACAATGTGGATAACGCCATCAAGCGCGCTGCAGGCAAGGATGCTGACGAATTTACAGAAGTGAATTATGAAGGCAAAGGTCCTCATGGTGTTTTGGTATTTGTAGAGTGTGCAACCGACAATACAACCCGTACGGTCGCAAACGTAAAATCCTATTTTAACAAAACAGGCGGATCGCTGGTACCTACTGGATCATTGGAGTTCATGTTTGACCGCAAGACTGTGGTAGAATTTGAAAAACCTGAAGCATTGGATCTGGATGAGTTTGAATTGGAAATGATAGATTATGGTATGGATAGCTACGAGGTAGATGAAAATACCGTCTATGCTTATGGCAGTTATACTGATTTTGGTACCTTAGCAAAGGGATTTGAAGAGAAAGGTATTAATATAAGCAAAGCCAATCTTCAGCGTATACCAACAACACCTATCGAATTTACCGATGAGCAGATGGTGGACATCGAGAAGCTCATAGACAAACTCGAAGATGATGATGATGTGCAGGCAGTTTACACTAATCTTGCTTAAGAGGCAACGTCTCATCGTTTAATACATCAATCACTCGCTGATAGTATTCTATGGCTTTTTGCGGGCTTGACGCTATGCTCACAAGGCCCAACTTACCATATTGCGACAGTGCACTGATGATATGAAACATCACACCTTCACATTTTGTATGATCGAAATGCAGTGCATGATGCATCGCTATATCTATGAGATCCAAAGGCGTCAATCCCTTGTACGCATCATTTTGAAGATTGTCAGTCGCAAAGTAATACCTTGTCCTGCCATCCGGTAATACATAGCATCCTAAATCGGAATTGTAATAGCCTTCAGTAAGAAACTGCAGCATGAGAAAAGGATGCGTAGTGCCACCTTTACGGAGATTGATCTCAATGGCATAATGATTCCATCCATCATCAGATTTAACACTCATAAAATCAACTCCAAAGCGACCAAGTGCGCCTTTATCTCTCAAGGTCTGACCTATTTTTTTTGTAATTTCTGACAACTCTACACTATATTCATCACTCGCCGGGAAATTTGCACCTGCAAAAATTTGCTGATTTTCTCCCGATAATACCTGATCATGCGTCGATATCACACATACTTCTCCCAGTGGATTTATCCTGCATTGGACTGAAGGTGATGTGACTTCGGTTCCCGTTACAAATGCCTCAACAATACCACCTGTTTTAATGATTTTTTCTATGAAATGGTCATAGCTTAGTTTTTTAGCTACTATTTTCAATTGCGCATGTTTATGGTCTTGAATCCATTGATACAACGCATCATATTCCATACTAATATCCGGGTAAACAAAAATAGCATTACCATCTCCTGAAAAACCTTCATTTATTTTTACAACTGCTTTTGAAATATCGGGATATGCTATTCGCAATTTTGTTAATGCCCTAAAAAGATCAGACTCAGAATATAAGTCTTCATATCCTGGCGGTAAGTTCACACCACATTCTTTAAAAACACTACGGCTGCCGCTTTTAGAGCCTAAATAATTAAAGGATGGATCACAAGCATACATGGGAATATTGAGCTTAATCGCCAACTCCTTCTCTGCATCTGTCGTATTAAAATAAACCAAGTGAGCAGCGTCACAATCTGGAATACTCTGCCTGATTCGCTTTATAAGTCTTGGTCGATTCAGAATTTTGTTTGTTAATGGGAGATTTCCAGAATCATAACAACTCAATAAGGTGAGCCTGCTCCTTGCATGGTGCTGTGTGATACCTGGCAACATGTGCAAATAATAATCTATAATAAGTGGTGAAATAGGAATACTAGTAACAAACGTGACTCGTGTCTCTGGCATCCGCAAAAGCATCAACATGCACAACATGCGTTCTTCATAGTAGAAATGTCCTTTGATTTTTGAAAGGATTTCATGATCCAAAGTCAGACTTGGAATTACGACAATGGTTTTGGGTGCCAATTTATTTTCAAAAACCTGCCTGTATTGCTCAGCAAATTTAGACTGTAGTGCATCAAATTGCCGTTGAAATTCTTGATTATTGGTTTGCATGGATATACATTTACTAACAGGCTAAAAATATAATATTTCACCAACTCAATTGCCACTATCATATTGATTGGTAAAATTAATTGTAATCAATATTTTTTCTCATGATTTAAGTATGAACTGTATATGATCAAAATTACATTTTATACATTTAATACATAATAATTCGGACAAATTCCAGTTGAAAAATTGCTTGTTGATGAAAAAAACCTGATATTTGTTATCTAAATTAGATAGAAATATGAGTTCGATAAGTTGGTTTGAGATTCCTACATCAGATATAGACAGAGCCCAAGCATTTTATGAAACAATCCTTGGTATCAAAATGATTCCTATGGATAATCCAATGCTGAAAATGCGTATGTTTCCAGTTGCAGAAATGATGTCTGACGTTACTGGTGCTATAGTTTTTAACGAATCATTTTATGAACCTTCAAATACTAAAGGTAGTTTGGTCTATTTGAATGCCAATCCAGATGTTCAGCTTGTTTTGGATAAAGTAGTTGCCGCAGGTGGCCGTATTTTAGTACCAAAAACCGCGATCTCCGAGGAATTCGGATTTATGGGCTTGATATTGGATACGGAAGGCAACAGGATAGGCTTACATTCCATATCGTAAGCATTCTAAACTCCTTTACAAACTAGAAAATGCACCTATAAGGGAATTAATATGCCCTTTCGTCATTATTTCTCATATAATTGATGAAGGCTCTATTGACAACACGCATACCACCTGGTGTAGGATAATTGCCAGAGAAATACCAATCACCATTATGATTTGGACATGCTTTGTGCAGATCCTCTATACTTTGGTAAAGCACTTGCACTTCTGGTGCAATATTTTCAGGTGTGACCAATTGGGAAATTTTGGCTGAAATTTGTTCGTCTGTATAGTGTGCATACAGTGATTGGACCTGATTCTGCATTTCATGCACTGGTTTATTTTCTTCTTCTATACAACGTTTCAAAACATCATCAAGCAAGCCAGATTTACCATCTTCTTCCAAAAGTTCAACTAAAGCCCTAAATGCCACAAATTCTTTCATCTTGCTCATATCGATACCGTAACAATCTGGATATCGAATCTGTGGTGCAGAAGAAACAATAATGATTTTTTTGGGTCTTAGAGTAGATAAGATATAGATGATGCTTTCTTTGAGTGTCGTACCTCGGACGATAGAATCATCGATCAGTACTAATGTATCTACTTCATTGCGTACTATGCCGTAGGTGACATCATAGACGTGCGACACCATTTGATTTCTCGAGGCATCATCGGCTATAAAAGTCCTTAATTTTTCATCTTTTACGGCAAGTTTTTCGGCTCTAACCGCTAATGATAAGACATTTGCTAAGGCTTCGTCTGTCAAAAGACCTTGTTGAGATAACTCCAGAATCTTTTTACTTTTAATATCATTGAGCTTTGCTTCTAGTCCTTTGATCATACCAAAGAAAGCTACTTCCGCTGTATTGGGAATAAAAGAAAAGATTGTATTTTCAATATCGTAATTAACAGCCTTCAAAATCTTATCTGCAAGGAGTTCACCCAATTTTTTACGTTCAAGATAAATGTCTCTATCCGTACCGCGACTAAAATAAATCCTTTCAAAACTACATGGTGTTGGTTTTGTCGGTTCTTTGACCAACTCTTCTGATACCAACCCATTTTTCTTAATTATAAGCGCATGCCCGGGTTGAAGTTCTTTCACCTGATTGAACCGAATGTTGAGGCTTGTCTGGATAGCCGGTCTTTCGGAAGCAACGACAACAATCTCGTCATCTTGATAATAAAATGCAGGTCGAATGCCCGCAGGATCTCTGAAAACAAATGCATCACCATGTCCGATGAGACCTGCCATGACATAACCACCATCAAATTTTCTGGATGCTCTGAGCAGAAGCCGCTGAATATCCAGATGATCAGCAATCATATTATTTATTTCCAGATTTGTAAATCCTTGTGATTTGAACCAATTAAATAATCTTTGAACCTCATCATCAAGGAAATGACCTATCTTTTCAAGTACGGTAACGGTATCTGATTTTTCTTTTGGATATTGCCCAAATGACAATAACTCAGCAAATAATTCATCAACATTGGTTAGATTAAAATTGCCAGCGAGTACAAGATTGCGTGTAATCCAATTGTTTTGACGTAGGAATGGATGTACTGTTTCGATTGTATTGGCGCCATGTGTACCGTATCTGAGATGTCCCAAGAGCAATTCACCAATATAAGGCTTATTATCCTTGAGCCATTGGGGATCATTAAATTGTTCCTTAGACAAATCTTGAAAATTGGCAAAAATATTGTCAAACAAATCTTTGAGATATTGAGGGCTATTGCTCCTTTTTCTACTAATAAATCTCGTGCCCGGTGGTGTGTCCAATTTTATAGTGACCAGTCCTGCTCCATCCTGTCCTCGATTGCGTTGTTTTTGAAGTAGCAGATTCATTTTGTTAAGCCCATACAGCGCTGTGCCATATTTTTTATGATAATAATCAAGAGGCTTGAGTAATCGGATCAATGCTAGACCACACTCGTGTTTTATTGAGTCACTCATGAACTGGAATTAAGATGGTATGTCATTCTCAATAGAATGAGCCACAAAAGTAATAATAATTGCGTTGATAATGCCGGCTTTGCTTGTCAAAACATTTTCAAAAATATTATGATAGCAGATGATATACTGTAAATGCACCTAAATACGCCAGAATTCCCATGTACGAAAACTGCACAATCGACCATTTCCAGGTATTGGTTTCCTTTCTGGTAATAGCCAAAGTACTCATACATTGCATAGCAAAAACATAAAATACAAGCAGTGACAAAGCTGAAGCGGGATTATAAATCTTAATATTTGTACCAGGCCGCATTTCAGCTGCCATTTTTTGCCTGATGGTCATCTCGTCGCTGTCATTTCCTACGCTGTATATCGTTGCCATTGTGCCTACAAATACTTCGCGTGCAGCAAATGATGTAAGTAAAGCTATTCCTATTTTCCAATCGAATCCCAAAGGCTTGATCGCTGGTTCAATAAACTTGCCCAAATGGCCGATATAGGAAGATTCGAGCTTATAAGATGCGATTAGATGGCTTTTTTCATCATCATTTAGCCCATTTTCGATACTATATTTTTCAGCACTTACTACGCTTTGTTGCATCTTTTCTCTAGGACCATAACTAGCCAGAAACCAAAGAATCATAGAGATCAACAGAATGATTTTGCCAGCTCCAATGATAAAGGATAATACTTTTTCTTTAACCAATAAAAATACATTCTTCCAGATTGGCGGCTTATAATTTGGCAACTCGATCATTAGGTATGAGGTTGATTCCGATTTCAATATTTTTTTGAAAAACAAAGATGACACTATGACTCCGATGATACCCAGAAGGTATAAGCCCATAAAGGCAAGTCCTTGCAAATTGATGACGTTCCATATTTTTACATCTGGCACTACAAAGCCGATCAATACAGCATATACTGGCAATCTTGCAGAACAACTAATAAGCGGACTAACGAGAATGGTGATGAGTCTTTCTTTTTGGTTGCTGATGGTTCGTGTGGCCATGATAGCCGGTATGGCACAAGCACCACTTGATATCAATGATACCATGCTCCTTCCATTCATCCCTAAATGCTGCATGATCGAATCAAACATGTACACTACCCTACTCATATACCCAGATTCTTCTAGCAATGCAATCAATAGAAAAAGAATCGTAATCTGTGGCACGAAGACCAAAACGCCACCTAAGCCTGCCAAGACACCATTTATAAGCAAGTCGCTCCACCAGCTGTCTTGTAGATGGTCATTTAAAAAAGACCCAGCCATCGCAAATCCTTTTTCTATCCATTCCATCGGTAATTCTGCCCAACTATAAATGGATTGGAAGACGATCAACATGATGGTAAAGAAAATGATGGGTCCCCAGATTTTATGTGTGATCCAATTATCAATTTTGTCCGTCCATGTCTTGCCAGATGTAGGACATTTTGCGGTCGTTTTATTCACAATCGGCGAATGATGTCCAAATCTGTTCATCGTCTCCAGCACCTGATACCGAATATCATTAAAATCTTCTGCCTTGTTTATTTTTATTATTCCTTCCTTTTGTGTTGGGCTCAGATAGTTAAGCCATTCTATATGATGTGCGATGAGTTTTGCTCTATACAGATTGGTCGTTTCGAGCATTGCCGCAACAGCAGCAGCTACTGTATTTTCCTTATCAGAAAGCTGGTATAAAGTGTGATCAGGTCGCATATTGTTTGCAAGCATGATATCGAGCGCTGGCATGATTTCATTCATTCCCTTTTCGGTACGTACCGATGTGAGAATCACCTTGCAGCCCAAATAGTTTTCGAGTACTTCTTGGTTGATTTTTATACCTGAAGTTTCAGCTATATCAACCATATTCAATATCAACACCATCGGGAAGCCTAAATCACGGATTTGAGTAGCAAAAAGTAGATGTCTATCGAGTTGTGTCACATCGGCCACATAGAGTACCGCATCTGGAAAATTTGGATCACTTGGATTTGTGATTGTATTGATAACCAATTTCTCTTCGGCCGAATTGGGGAAAACGCTATAAGTACCAGGAAAATCAATAATCTGGATGCTCTTGCCACTTGGTAGTACCATAGATGCATTCTTTTTATCTACGGTGACACCTGGGAAATTAGACACATCCTGTCTCATTCCTGTCAGATAATTAAAAAGAGAGGACTTTCCTGAATTGGGATTGCCCAGAACGGCTACGACAGGCAATCCGGTTTTGTGTGTCATACGATATCCTGAATAAAAATAGTATTAGCTTCGCTTTCGCGCATAGCCATCTGGATATTATCTATCTTGATGTAAAATGCGCCACCGAAGGGTGATTTTCTGACCATGGTAACTTTAGTTTTCGGCATGATACCGAGATTCATCAGCTTGCAGGTAAATTTATTTTCGTTCAAAACAGAAACATAGGCCGATTGACCTGGTTGAAGACTGTCTAATGTTTTGGGCAAGTTCACTATTTGTTATTTAGACTAAATTCAAATTGCAAAGATATAAAAATTATTACAATGCAATATAAGCTTAACAAAATATTATGGTGTGATATTTATCATATGTCAAATATACAAAGCA
>Ga0073902_10001720_pt1 | contig 11723 bp, 10 predicted proteins | sample KloWWTmeKNB19Kit_FD_66667 | JGI IMG/M metagenome (GOLD analysis project Ga0073902, IMG submission 66667) | Active sludge microbial communities from Klosterneuburg, Austria, studying microevolution and ecology of nitrifiers - Klosterneuburg... | ecosystem: Engineered > WWTP > Aerobic digester >...
GAAATGCGCCGATTGGTGGAAAATTCGGCCCCCCACTGGCTGGCCGGCTGCAAGCTGCGTGAAATCTGGTTCGAACCGACTTTCCACAAACACGCCGGCAAGTTGTGCAACGGCCTGCAGATTCACGTTGAACACAGCAGCTACGAACATGCCGCTTTCCTCCCCTGGCGCTTGCAGGCACTGGCATTCAAAGCCATTCGCCAGCTTTATCCGGACTACTCGTTATGGCGCGATTTCGCCTACGAATACGAGCATGAGCGCCTCGCCATCGACCTGATCAGTGGTTCACCGCTGTTACGCAAATGGGTCGATGATCCTGCCGCAACGCCCGATCAACTCGACACCCTGACGCTAACCGACGAAGCGGCCTGGCGCGCTGAAACCAAACATTTTTTGCTCTACAACTGAACATGACCGACGTTCTAAAGCCCTACACCGATGCCGCCGGCAGCGAGAAAATTATCAGCGACACGCAACTTTGGCTGGAACGCGCCGTGATCGGCCTCAACCTCTGCCCATTTGCCAAAAGTGTCTTTGTAAAAAAACAGATCCGTTACGCGTTGACCGCAGCCAATACGGCGGACGAACTATTGGCCGAACTGGAAAGCGAATTGAACCTGCTGGCCAACACCGATCCGTCCAAACTCGACACCACCCTGCTCATCCACCCGCAGGCCATGACGGATTTTCTCGACTATCACTTCTTCATCGCCGAAGTCGATGCGCTACTGCGCAATCTCGACTACGAAGGCGTTTTCCAGATCGCCAGCCTGCACCCGCGATTTCAGAGTTCGACCTTCCCCCGCCCAAGCTTGATTTGCCCACGCTTCACCTTGCTTTCCAGCCGGCGTTTTTGCGAACCGTAAGTCGGCTTGGTTGGCCGGCGCTGGCGGGGTACGACTGCGACGCTATCGACCAGCGCCTGCAAGCGGCGCAAGGCCTCTTCCCGGTTCTGCTCCTGGCTGCGAAATTCCTGCGCCTTGATGATCAGCACACCGTCCTTGGTAATGCGCTGATCGTTCAGATGCAGCAAACGCTCCTTGATGGCATCCGGCAAGGATGAAGCCGCGATATTGAAGCGCAGGTGGATGGCACTGGAAACCTTATTGACGTTCTGACCACCCGCCCCCTGGGCGCGCATGGCGGTGATTTCCACCTCGCTCAGCGGAATCTCGACCGAGCGCGGGTTTAGCGGCATGCGAGATGCCTGCGAATTTGGTCTTTTTTTGGCGTTGACCCTGGGGTCAGCCCTTGCTTCCAAGGTCGCAGTATTGTGTGAAGCATCGGGCCTTACCCGGCTTCCGCCCATTCGATGATGGCGCGCCATTGCTCCAGATCGCGTTCGGCCCGGGAGGGCGGCAAATCGAAGATGGTCATCCCGGCGCCGGCGGCTTGCACGTAGACCTGGGTATCGCGCAGATACGTCAGAACCGGCAGGTCGAAAGTGGCGAAGAAGCGCTCCAGCTCAGCCGCCGCACGGGTCCGGGCATCGACCCGCATGCCGATTACCGCCACATCCGCCTTGCCCTTGCGCACGGCTTTTTCGGAAAGCAGCGCATCGAGAAAATGGCGCGTCGCCCGCATGTCGAACATCGAGGGCTGGACCGGCACGATAACGCGCGTCGACAGCTTCAAGACCTTGTCGAGCATCTTGCCGTGCAGGCCAGCCGGCGTATCGAGCACGACATGGCTGCTGCTCTTGGGTGGCCGCGAGACGTTGTCGGGGCCGATTTCCCAGGTGTCTATGCTGGGCAGTTCGAAGGGCCGGATGGCCAGCCATTCGCGCGAAGACTGCTGGCGGTCGATATCGCCAAGCATCACTTCATGGCGTTTCGAGGCAAAGTAGCCGGCCAGATTGGTCGCCAGCGTGCTTTTACCGGAGCCACCCTTGGGGTTGGCGACGAGAAAGGCTTTCATGTCTGTGTCTCCCGTTTGTCGAGGATGCGCCGCACCAGATTGACGTGTTCGCGCAGCGTATAAACCAGATCGGTGAAAGCAAGCGGCACATGCAATTGTGCCGCCTCCTCATCGAGGGCATCCAGACGACTGCGGTAGCCAGCCAGTCTGGCCGGGTCATAATGGTTCTTCAGGTCATCCTCAAGGTATTTCAGCTCACCATAACAACGGAAAACCTTGGCCCGCACACGCCAGGTGTAGATCGCCGGAGCAATCCGGAGCAATGGAATTAGCAGCGCGATGATCGGGAGCAACAGCACGATCAGACGATCAACCAGCACCGCCAGCCAGAAAGGCAAATAACGTTGCAGGAACGGCGGGCCGGACTTGAAGTAGCGCGCCGCTTCGGGCGAGAGCGGCAGCATCTGGTCCTTGTAGGCGGGAAACTCGCCCACATCCTGGAAGAAGCCCGACTTGCCATGCACTTCACTGGCCACCTGCAGCAGCAGGGATTGCAAGGCCGGATGCAGGTCATCACGAACAATCAGATTGGCGGTGGGCGCCAGCAACTTGACATCATCAGGCGGGAAATCGCGAACCAGATCGGCCACGCCATGCGGAAAAGTGAGCTTGGTCAAGAAAGGAAAGCGCCGCTGATAGGCGCCGGCTTGGGCAAAACTCATTACCTTGACGCCCGGCGAACGTAAGAGGACCTGGACAACGGGTGCCTTTTCGGCGGCGATGATAAAGGCCGCATCGATCCGCCCCTGTTGCAGCTCTTCCGCGGCGAGCAAGCCGGAAAGCGGCACCAAATGCTCGCCATTCTGGATTTCATTGGCGCTCAGCATCTGCTGGGCCAGCTGGCGCACCCCCGAACCTTCCTGACCAATGGCGATGCGCTTGCCGCGCAAGTCGGTCAGGCGGGTCAGCGGCTTGTCGCCGCGATAAAAAACCCAGACCGGTTCGTAAAACACGCTGCCGAGAGAAAGCAGACCGCTCTCGTCCGCCGCTTCCTCATCCGGCGGCTCGACCACACCGCCCTGGACAAAGCCAATCTGTGCTTCATCGTTTTTCAGGCGCGTCAGATTTTCCAGTGAGCCAGCCGAGGCTTTTACTTCCAGCGTAATCCCGTTCCTGGCCAGAATCGCCGCGTAACGATTGGCAAACTGATAGTAGGCGCCGCTTTCGCCGCCGGTAGTGATGACGATCCGGCTGGGCGGCGCCGGCTGGACGAACTGGTAGGCGATGACGAAACCGATGCCGACGATCAGGAAAATCCACCAGGCGGTGGCGAACAGGTCTCGCAGCGAGAGCAGTCCAGCCTTGATCCTGGCCATCATGGAAGGAGGATGGTTGAACCGGTGGTCTTGCGCGCCTCCAGATCACGGTGCGCCTGCGCCGCTTCGGCCAGCGGATAAGTCTGATTGATTTCGATCCGCACTTTTCCAGCAGCGACCATCTCGAACAACTCAGCGCCCAGCGCTTCGAGATCGGCGCGTTTGGCGGTGTAGCTCATGATCGTCGGGCGGGTGACGAAGAGCGAACCCTTTTGCGACAACAGGATCAGATCGAGCGGCGGCACCGGGCCGGAAGCATTGCCGTAAGTCACCATCATGCCCAGCGGCCGCAGGCAATCGAGCGAACCCATGAAGGTATCCTTGCCGACCCCGTCATAGACCACCGGCACACCTTCGCCACCGGTAATCTCGCGCACCCGCTGGGTGAAATTCTCGCTGCTGTAATTGATCACATGATCGCAACCGTGCGCCTTGGCCAGTTCACCCTTGGCGTCCGAGCCGACCGTGCCGATTACCGTCGCCCCCAGCGCCTTGGCCCACTGACAGGCGATCAAGCCAACGCCGCCGGCCGCAGCATGGATCAGCACGACATCACCGGGCTGCACGTGGTAGGTTTTGCGCAGCAGGTAGGCTGCAGTCAGACCCTGCAACATCATTGCCGCCGCGGTATTGAAACCGATGCTTTCCGGCAGCTTGAGCAGGCGATGCGCCGGAATATTACGCACCTCGGCATACGCGCCAAGCGGGCCACCGGCGTAAGCCACACGATCCCCCACCTTAACCTCACTGACGCCCTCGCCCACCGCGTCGACGACGCCCGCCCCTTCGAGGCCAATGCCTGACGGCAGAGGCAAGGGGTAAAGGCCGGTGCGATGATAAGTGTCGATGAAATTTAGGCCGACGGCGTGGTGGCGTACCGTGGCTTCACCAGCGGCGGGGGCCGCAATAACAACTTCCTCCCAGCGCAACACTTCGGGTCCGCCGGTCTGGTGAATGCGAATGGCGTGAGTCATGGCGGTCTCCTGTTAAGCACGGGGTAATCAATCATCGAGTTCCTGAGCGTATCATTTCCGCATGATTTCAATCCACCGCATCGTTCTCCGTCGCCTGATCCTGGCCTGGCTCGCTGTTTCCCTGCTGGCGGGTGGACTGACCTATTACATCGAAATCGCGAAGATCGACGACGCCGTGGTTGCGCTGGCCGCCAGTCAGGCCACAAGTTTCGCACCGGAAGGCCTGGATACCGGTCAACGCTCCGCCGAGGAACTGCGCATCCTGCGCGAAAACGCCGGCGAATTCGTCAAACGCAATTTTGTCGTCATCGAGGTTTACGATCGCGAAGAGAAACGCCTTCTGGAAGTCGTCAATCCACAATACAAGCACATCGAAACGGAACTCAAGCACTTCAAACACCGTTTGCCGCACGATGGGCGCAGCCATTACGAGAAATTTACACTTGGTTCGGACACCGTCGTTCAGGTGCTCGTGCACCTTCCCAGCAAACTGGGTGGCAAGGCGGGCTATTTTGAGGGCATTTTCGTCGTCGACCGCAGCACCCTGGCCGAATTCCGTACCCAGCTCTGGCGCACGCTGGCGGGCGTTCTGTTAGCGGTGCTCGCCACCACCATCCTGCTCTACCCCGTCATCATTTCGCTGAATCGGGATGTCCTGCGCTTCTCGCACGAAGTCCTCAAGGGCAATCTGGAAATGGCCTCGGTGCTCGGCACAGCCATTGCCAAGCGCGACTCGGACACCGGCGAGCACAATTTTCGCGTCACGCTTTACGCCATCCAGCTCGGCGAAAAGCTTGGCCTGCCGGCCCTGCAGATGCGGCAGTTGATTCTCGGCGCCTTCCTGCACGATGTCGGAAAAATCGGCATCAGCGACAACATTTTGCTCAAACCCGGCAAGTTGACCGCAGAAGAGTTTACCGTCATGCGCACCCACGTCGTGCTGGGCGTCGATATCATCAGCCAGTCCGAATGGCTGCAGGGTGCCCGCGCGGTGATCGAGGGCCACCACGAGAAATTCGATGGCACGGGTTATATGCGTGGTTTGAAAGGAGAGGCCATTCCGCTCGCAGCGCGGATCTTTGCCATTGTCGACGTCTTCGATGCCTTGACTTCACGCCGCCCCTACAAGGCACCGATGCCGCTTGAGCGGGCGCTGGCCATCATCGAAAAGGATGCCGGCAGTCATTTCGATCCGCAACTGGTCAGCCAGTTTGTCGGCATCGCGCCGGCTCTTTATGTACAAATCGGCCAAGCCAGCGAAAAGGAGCTGCAAGCCAGCCTGCTCCAGCAAGCCAGCCACTATTTCCTGCAAACTTCAATCAAGGCTAAGGCAGCGACAAGCGCTTGAAACAGTCTCAGCTCATCGCATCCAAGGCCAGCCACGCCAGGCGGCTGGCAGCCTGTAAAAATGGCCTGCTTTTCCGGTTGACCGCAGCACGCCGGCTACCGCGTGTAAAAGCCGACACCAACCAGGTAATTACCCACCTTGCGGAACAGGGTGTGCTTGTTTTCGACCTTACGCGTTACCGGGTTACGCCAGAGGTAGTCGAGTTCGCCGCGATCCTTGTCCTTGAGCGCATCAACCATCTGGCGAATGATCGGCTTGCCGTCAGGGTCGGTCAATGCATAACCTTCTGTTCCGACCAGGCGGGGCGAGACGCCGTGAGCGCGAAACTTGCCGTCATCGAGACCGACCACAAACACATAGAGATCGTCTTCGATATAGCCGCCATTGAGGTCATTGAAGGCAGCAATAGCCTTGCCCGGATCGGCCTGCACCGCTGCCACTGCCCGCTCAAGCATGGCCGCGGCCTGTTCGGCGGAGGCCCGCGGAATATAGTAGCCAACGGCAAGCAGGCGTTCCCCGACCTTCTGGAAATAGGTGACCTTCCGTTCCGGCTTGTGGTGCAGGCGGTTTAGCCAGCGATATTCGACGACGCCGGTATCGCTGGTCTTGGCCTTTTCGAGCATATCCCAGAAGAAAGGAGCGCCGAAGGCATCGCGCATGTTCTTTACCTTGCGACCAATCAAGGCCGCCGAGGAGCCGCCGCTGGCCAGCAGCACGCCGTCGGTACCCAACACGTAGACGTAAAGCTCGCTGTCGACGAATTGGCTCGGATGATTAAAGGCCGCGAACGCCGCGTCGCCCTCTTGCCGATAAAGGGCCACTGCCCGCGCCAGCAACGCCTGCGCCCGTTCGGCATCAACGGCGCTTGCCGCGCTGCTCGGGGTCGGCGACTCGGCCCGGACACCCGGAAACGCCAGTCCAAGGGCCATCCACCCCGCCGCCCGAAGCATCATTCGTCTGTTCATTGCGCTGCCCTTTCCAGTTTTTTGCCTGATTCCATTAACGAAACACTCGCCATCGTCAATCAATGTTAGCAGCCAAGGCGTCGTGGCTTAAAGCGGCGTCAACTTGGCGTATTCCAGCGCCAGCCACTTCATGCCGCTGCCGCCAAAATTGACCTGGACGCGCGCATCGGCGCCACGGCCTTCGGTTGAGACAATGACCCCGACACCAAACTTGGCATGCTCCACCGTCTGCCCCATGCGCAGTCCGCCCACTGCCGGTTCGGCGGCATAGCCGCCACCGAACGCAGGCGCAGTCGAAGCCGGTGCCGCTTTCTTGTTCAACTGGAGCAGCAGCTTGGCCGGAATTTCGTCGAGAAAGGCCGAGGGCACGCAGTAGCGCGTCTGGCCATGCAGCATACGGGTTTGCGCGCAGGAAACATAAAGCCGCTGACGAGCCCGGGTGACCGCGACATACATCAGCCGGCGCTCCTCTTCCAGACCCTCGCGCCCCTGATTGACCGAGTTTTCGTGCGGAAACAAACCCTGCTCCAGACCACTGATGAAAACCACATCGAATTCCAGCCCCTTGGCAGCGTGCACCGACATCAACTGCACCGCCTCATCGCCTTCCCCGGCCTGATGTTCGCCGGCCTCCAGCGAAGCATGGGTGAGGAAGGAAACCAGTGCGCCGCCTTCACCGATGGCACCTTCACTATCGACAAAGGTGGCAGCAGCGTTGACTAGTTCATCGAGGTTTTCCAGCCGCTCCTGGCCCTCTTTCTCAATCCGGTAATGCTGGCCGAGGCCGGTTTTTTCGATAATGTGCTCGACCATTTCGGGCAGCGGCAAATTCTCGGTTTCGTGGCGCAGGCTTTCGATCAGCCGAATGAACGCCCCCACCGTCTGGCCGGCCTTGCCGGTCAGCGAGGCGGCAGCGTTGTAGAGACTGGAATTCATCTGATGGGCACTCGCCTGCAGATTCTCCAGCGAACGGGCACCGATGCCGCGGGTCGGGAAATTGACCACTCGCAGAAACGCCGTGTCGTCATCCGGATTGCCGAGCAGACGCAAATAGGCCAACGCATGCTTGATTTCCTGGCGCTCAAAAAAGCGCAGGCCGCCATAAACCTTGTAAGGCACGTTGCGGGCGAATAATTCGTGCTCCAGCACGCGTGATTGGGCATTCGAGCGATAGAGAATGGCCATTTGTGTCGGCGACACCCCATCGCGCACCAGTTCGCGGATTTCGTCGACGATAAAACGCGCTTCGTCGATATCGGAATAGCCCTCGAAAACCCGGATCGGCTCACCGTCGCCGGCATCGGTCCACAGATTTTTGCCAAGGCGTTCGCGGTTGTTCTTGATCAGCGCATTGGCGGCAGCCAGGATATTGCCGTGCGAACGGTAGTTCTGCTCCAGCCGGATGATGTTATCGCCGGCGTAATCACGCTCGAAATCGCGCATATTGCCGACCTCGGCCCCGCGGAAACCGTAGATGCTCTGGTCGTCGTCCCCCACCGCAAAAACCTTGGCGCCACCACCGGCCAGCAGTTGCAGCCAGCTGTATTGCAGGCGATTGGTGTCCTGAAACTCGTCGACCAGAATGTAGCGGAAGCGCTCCTGGTAATGCTTGCGCAGCGGCTCGTTGCGGCTCAGCAATTCGTAGCAACGCAAGAGCAATTCGGCGAAATCGACGACGCCTTCGCGGTTGCACTGGGTTTCATACTCTGCATAAAGCTCGACGCGCTTCTGCGTGTAGCCATCGTAAGCCTCGGCCTGCGCGGCGCGAATGCCCTGTTCCTTGTTGGCATTGATGAAATGGCACAGCTCGCGCGGCGGGAATTTTTCATCATCGACGTTGAGGTTCTTCAACAGGCGTTTGACCATCGACAACTGGTCGCCGGAATCAAGAATCTGAAAGGTCTGCGGCAGCCCGGCTTCGCGGTAATGCGCCCGCAACAGGCGATTGCACAGGCCGTGAAAGGTACCGATCCACATGCCGCGCGTATTGATCGGAACCAGCGCCGACAGCCGCGCCGTCATCTCCTTTGACGCCTTGTTGGTGAAAGTCACCGCCAGCACGCCATGCGGCCCGACCTGATTGGTCGACATCAGCCAGGCAATGCGCGTCGTCAACACCCGTGTCTTGCCACTTCCTGCGCCCGCCAGGATCAAGGCGTGCACCGGCGGCAAGGTAACCGCCTGGAGTTGCGGAGAATTTAGATTAGCTAGCAAATCTGACATATATCAACCAGAACTATGACCAAAGGCGTAGAATGCGCGGCAAATTTCAGCAGCACGAAATTGGTATTACCAATTTGTTGTGATTGTGCAACGCAACATAGACGCTACAACAATTGGTTACACTTGGCAAAAACAGCCAGAGTATACTGGCTAAAAAATATATTGCAGTGCACAAAACTTTTTGCCCACAAGGCACTCATAGGTAGAAGTGGTCACCCCCACGCAGTAAAAGGAGTAAGAGCATGAACAACACTATGAACGCACCCAAGATCCTTCCGTGGATCGCCAGAAAGGCCGGCATCACTGACGAACTCGCATTGAAACTGTGGCGCCGTGCCGTTTCCGAAACCGAGTACCTTACCGGCAAATCCAGCGGTTCCGAGTACTGGTGTCTTGCCGTCGAACGCTTCCTCGGCATCGTTGAAGACGAAGTTGGTGGCTCGGCAGGATACAGCCTGACCCCGGCTCCGCGCCTCTCCTGGATGTGGCATCAACAGACCCGGATGTCCCTGCTCTCCCTGATGATGGCACAGAATACCTATCGTTACTGGCAAGACACCTGGGAAGGAATGTACAGGCAAAAAAAAGCGGCCTGACCGGGCGTCGCTGATATCAACGAACGGCTGGCGCGGGAAGCTTAAGCTCCCCTGCCAGTTTTTCGGCCAGCGAATGCGCCTCACGCTCGGTCACCAGTTGTTCCAGGCGTAATTCATACAGGTAGCCACCTGGGACCCGGACGGGTCTGATTCGACCGGCATAGCCGGCAGCAGAAAGCTGATCGTGCAGGATCAGCGCCCCGTCCTTGTCCAAACGGCCAAAACTCAAGGCCCAGTGCCCACCGGCCTGTTGCGTGCCAACCCCGGGTTGGAGCTCGGTTTCGAGCGCCCAACTGGCGAGTTGCCCGCTATCGACCGTGGCCACTGCCCCCGGCGCCTGCCCTTTGTCGGCACTATAAAATTGCAGCGGCTCGGACAACTCGGCGGGCTCGCCGAGCGGATGGCTGGCCGAAATACGCCCTTCGAGCAGGCAGACAAGGTCTTTCTCGACGCTCGAGCGCCCCCAGACGTCGGTACCGCGAACGCCGATAGTGACGCTGCCGGCGCGAATATTGATCGCCCGCTGGCTGCGCTCCTTGCGCAAACGATCGGTGGTCAGCCGGAAGGCGCCCCTGGCAACATCGAGCGCTGCGGTAAACACCCCGTTTTCGCCCTCTTTCATCGCGTTGACCGCAACACTGACGTTTTCACCGAATTTAACGGCACTGCCATCGGCCAGCTGAACGATAGCCCGGCCGCCTCTACCTGTCAGCAGCCGATCGCGGTTTTCCAGTTGCATCCCCGGCGCCAGCGGCAGGCGACGCTCGCCTCGCTCGACCCAGGCCGGCGCCTGTACGGCATCGACCAGCGCATTCGGCACCGCCGCTACGGTCAACGTCGTAAACAAGCCAAAAACCAGCAGACCGCATCTTGCCCTACCCCTCATCACCGCTCCTCAGTGGTTCAACCGGTATAATTCCGCGCTTGATCACGATCTTTCAGCCCATGCCCATGCAGGACAAATACGCCCCGGCCGACATCGAGCGCGCCGCCCAGACTCACTGGGAAAAAACCGGTGCCGCGCGCGCCGTTGAAGACACCAGCAAGCCAAAATACTACTGCCTCTCCATGTTCCCCTACCCGTCGGGCAAGCTGCACATGGGGCATGTCAGAAACTATACCATCGGCGACGTCCTCTCCCGTTTCCACAAGATGCAGGGCTACAACGTCATGCAGCCGATGGGCTGGGACGCCTTCGGCATGCCGGCCGAAAATGCCGCGCTGCAGAACAACGTGCCGCCGGCGGCGTGGACCTACGAAAACATCGCCTACATGAAGAAGCAGCTCATGTCGCTCGGCTTTGCCATCGACTGGGAACGCGAATTCGCCACCTGCACGCCCGAGTACTACCGCTGGGAACAGTGGCTGTTCACCCGTCTTTATGAAAAAGGCTTGGTCTACAAGAAGCTGGGCACCGTGAACTGGGATCCGGTCGACCACACCGTTCTCGCCAACGAGCAGGTCATCGACGGCCGCGGCTGGCGTTCCGGCGCGCTGATCGAAAAGCGCGAGATCCCGATGTATTACATGAAGATCACCGCCTACGCCGAGGAACTGCTCAGCGAGTTGGATAACCTGCCGGGCTGGCCGGAACAGGTGCGGCTGATGCAGAAGAACTGGATCGGCAAGAGCACCGGCGTGCGCTTCGCCTTCCCGCTGGCTGACAATACCGACGAAAAGCTGTGGGTATTCACCACCCGCGCCGACACCATCATGGGCGTCACCTTCGTCGCCGTCGCCGCCGAGCACCCGCTGGCCACCCGCGCCGCCGCCAACAACCCGGAACTTGCCGCCTTCATCGAGGAATGCAAGAAGGGCGGCGTCGCCGAAGCCGACATCGCGACCATGGAAAAGAAGGGCCTGCCGACCGGCATTTTCGTCAGCCACCCGCTGACCGGTGAAAAAGTCGAAGTCTGGGTCGGCAATTACGTGCTGATGAGTTATGGCGACGGCGCGGTGATGGCCGTTCCGGCGCACGACGAGCGCGATTTCGCTTTTGCGCTGAAGTACGACTTGCCGATCAAGCAGGTAATTTTTGAGCACGCACCGAAGGAAAAACTTGCTGCCATTGAGGCGGAAATACGTCGATCAGTCCCCGATGCAACTGAAGCACAAATTGCCGAAGAAGTGAGCAGAGGGGATAACGTATTTGTCGACGCAGTCTGGAACGAATGGTATGCGACCAAGAATGGCGTCTGCATCAATTCCGGCAAGTACGATGGTCTCGGCTACGAAGCCGCCGTCGATGCCATCGCCGCCGACCTCGCCGACAAGAATCTGGGCGACAAGAAAGTCCAGTTCCGCCTGCGTGACTGGGGCATTTCCCGCCAGCGTTACTGGGGCTGCCCGATTCCAATCATTCACTGCAAGACCTGCGGCGATGT
>Ga0073902_10001721_pt1 | contig 11721 bp, 9 predicted proteins | sample KloWWTmeKNB19Kit_FD_66667 | JGI IMG/M metagenome (GOLD analysis project Ga0073902, IMG submission 66667) | Active sludge microbial communities from Klosterneuburg, Austria, studying microevolution and ecology of nitrifiers - Klosterneuburg... | ecosystem: Engineered > WWTP > Aerobic digester >...
TTGGAATCCGCCTCACAAGTAACTTTGATGCTGTCACCATGAGTTATAACCATTTCGATGCTACCAGCAACAATTATTTTATTGAATTCTTTCGTTGGAATTACTTTGGTTTTAATGATACCGTTTCCGACTTTTTTTTGCACTACATTACATTGAGTACAACAGACTAAGCACAGTCCTAGGAGCAAAAATGTTGTAGCGAATGACGGTTTAAGTATCTCCCTAAAAGCCATGACTATTTATTTTTTTCATCATTTTTAAAATCTAAACTAGCGGATACAATATGGCTATAATTGGTTTCAAAATCCGAGCCAAAATTAGCAAATGCGTAATCTATATGTACCTTACCAAATTGTAATCCAATCCCTACGCTTGGCTGAACAGTCCACGTTTTCTTGGTATTATCTGTAGGAGAAAGTACTTGTTGGAAATTGTGTGCTCCAGCTCTAATAAAGAGTTTTTTACTGAAATCAACTTCAAAACCTATGGAGGGATCTATGCTGACAACGTCACTTGCGATCAAAGTATTTCTTTGGCCATCGAAGGTACATTCTAAGTTTGTCTCAATCAAAATACCAAATTTTCTTTTGAATTGCTTGCGATATCCTCCACCTAGCAATACCGAAGGGCGAGCAAGTTCTGTAGTGCCGCTGCTCACGGTATTTCCAGTAGAAATGAGAACATTCTTTTCTTCTTCAGTGAAGGTATATTTCCAAGTATTGTAAGTGGTGGTGATGTCTCTAAAAGTTGCTCCGAGGAGCCAATTCTCGTTACGGTATCTAATCCCTAGATCAGCACCAAATCCCCAGCTGGAGGCAAATTTGCCAAAAGTTCGTCTGATTATTTTTAAACTCCCACCAGCTGTCCAACCAACTTTTTTTAAATTTTGACCATACGAAATCATACCGCAATAATCTGCATTGGAAAAATACGTAATTCGATTGTAGTCAATACTTCCGTCGGGACCAATTAGTTCTAGCGTATTAGGGATATCGTCGATGGCACCTCTCATGATGGTTAGTGCACCAAAACCATTTTTGCTGGGATTTATAGTTTTTCCAAGGGCTATAAAATCGAATTTATAGATATTGCCGAATAAAGACGCGTGCATTGCGGATACTTGAAATGGTGCCTCAACATTAGCCAAACCTGCAGGATTCCAATAGGCAGCTGTGACATAATCATCACTGGCGACTACAGATTTACTCATTCCAAATGATCTTGCTCCAAGTCCTGTACTCAGAAACTCATTGATATATTTTTGGGCTGAACCTATTTGCGCGAAGGCAATAAGAGTAGCATAAACCAAAAATTTGAATCTTTTATTCATGATATTGTAATTTATTCAAAAAAAATTATTCTTCCAATTTGATTCCCTCCTGCAGTGCTTCTTCTTGGTAGCCATGCAGTTGTACAGGTTTTTGTTTTTTGCGCAATCTGATGTTCAAAAATTCAACCAACAAAGAAAACCCAATGGCAAAATATAAATATCCTTTCGGCACGGTACCTACGGATGCACCAAATACATCTAAATTTGCCATATGGCAAGCTTCAGATATCAAAACAAAACCTATTAAAATTAAAAAAGACAGTCCTAGCATCTGGATGGTTGGGTGTTCATTCACAAAATTGCCAACAGGGACAGCAAAGCCCATCATTATTAATACAGAAAGCACTACAGCTATGATCATGATGACCAGTGCTCCTTCCATCCCGGTAGTCATACCTACAGCGGTCAAAATGGAGTCAAATGAAAAGACAATATTTATTAGTGTTATTTGCAAAATAACATTGCTAAGTGAGGATTTTGAGGTTTTTGAATTTACCCCATCGTGGTCGCTATCGCCCTCTAATTTGTGGTGAATTTCAGAGGTAGCTTTATACAATAAAAAGAGACCTCCTAGAAGTAAAATAACACTTTGGCCAGAAAATGCACCGTGCATGAACGAAGTGCTGATTTCAAACCATGGTTTTTCCATGCTTATCAATATATTGATTCCAAAAAGTAAAATAATTCTCAATACCATGGCTAGCATAAGTCCAATCTGAGTGGCTTTTTTCTTTTCTTCTCGAGCTAAATTACTCGTGGCAATGGAAATAAAAATAATATTGTCTATCCCAAGTACTATTTCCAAAAAAGTAAGGGTCAATAAGCTAAACCAAATCGCTGGATTTGCAAAATCTGGCATGGACATTAATAATTGCATGAAATAAAATCGTTTTTTTAGTTGTGATCAATTAATATTTGTTTCAATATAAATCCTTTTTGTGCCTTAACTGCCCATGGTTCGGTGGAAGTTGTGTTTTGAGTGTCAAGGATTTCCATTTCTCTATATACCAATCCAATATTCTTGGCATAAACTTCATAGTTGTATCTACGTTCCGTTTTAACCTCGCGATTGTTGCCTGCTTGTACAACCAATGTGGAGTCGAAAGTGTAATTACCAATGATTTTTCTTGTGTTTACTTCTTTCATAAAATAGGTCCAATCTTTGTACATTTCTATGGACTCACCAGCTACTGTAACTAAGATGGTAGGATCGATGAAGGCATTTCCATCCCATCTCAAGCCGTTTTCTACAGGGAAAACAACTTTTATGAATGTTCCATTATTTTCTTTTCTTAAGCCTTGATATTTGCCTGTGAGATCAAAATGTTGGGTCAATCGATCTGCAAAATGCCAAACATCGGAGCTGTCTTTTTTGAAATATCGCTCTAAGATGTATTCAGTTATTCCTTGCTGATTTACCAGAGTATCTACAATTTCTTCTTTCAATAAACCCTTTCCTGGAATGGTTATAACCCCATTATTGGTAGTATCATAGGTGATGGAATCTAAAGAGTAAATCCAATATTTACCTTTCACCAAAGGATAATACTCCAATCCTAAATCAATCTTTACTTCATCTCTTTTGTCACAGGAAAAAATAAAACACACTACTCCGAAAAAGACCAATCCTAGACTGATTTTCTTTATTTTATTCAAAAAAAAACGATTAAACATGTTGAAAATTGTTGAATTAAGTACAAATATATATATAATATTTTTATAATATTAAAATTTTAAGCTGGAATGTATTATCCCACCGCCAACTACATCATCTCCTTCATAAATAACGGCGGACTGTCCAGGTGCGATTCCTCTCACATTGGCAGAAAATACAATATCTAAGGCATCCTCCACCATATTTAGCGTCGCCATGGTACCTACACGATCGTTGTAGCGGACTTGCACCGCCGCTTCAAAATTTGGAACTATGGTTTCGTATTTTTGTAAGTTAAGCTTGGTTACTTTCATCCCATTACGCAAGATGTCCTTAGCCTCACCCAATACTACTTTGTTGGTCACGGCATCGATTTCAGCTACATACATGGGCTGTCCGAATTCTTGTCCTAGTCCTTTTCTTTGACCGATTGTATAAAATGGATACCCTTTGTGTTTACCAATCACGTTGTTATTTATATCCACAAAATCGCCTCCAGCCAATTTATCTATTCCCTCGACATTATGTCTCAAAAAATTGCGGTAATCGTTGTCAGGAATGAAACAAATCTCGAAACTTTCCGCTTTTTTTGATAGCTCCTCATATCCCCAATCAAAAGCCATTTTTCTAATTTCAGGTTTTGTATAAATCCCTAAAGGCAGCTTGGTCCTTGACAAACACTCTTGGCTGAGTCCCCATAATACATAGGTTTGGTCCTTTTGTTCATCTACACCCTTAGAGACAAAGTATCGATCATTTACTTGCTTTATAATGGCATAATGCCCTGTAGCGATATGTTCACAATCTAGTGCATCTGCCCTCCGCAAAAGGCTTTCCCACTTAATATGAGTATTGCATAGCACACAAGGATTTGGTGTACGCCCAGCCATATATTCATCGATAAAATTATCTATAACGTAATTGCCAAATTCCTCTCTGATATCTACTATAAAATGATGAAAGCCATTGTTTACGGCGATTGCACGGGCATCATTGATAGAATCCAAACTGCAACATCCTGTTTCTTTTTTCGTGGCACTCGAATTGGCGTAGTCCCATGTTTTCATGGTCACACCGATGACTTCGTAGCCTTCCTCGTGCAACATCATAGCCGCCACAGTGCTATCAATCCCCCCACTCATGGCTACCAGTATTTTTCCGTGTTTACTCATAAGATTTTTAAGATAGACGGTTTTTTATTGTTCTATGGTCAATAATTAGCCATTTTTAACAATTTTTATTACCATTAGTTCATAGTTTTTAAAGGATGGGAAGCTATTTTTATTGCATGGATGCTCAATTTTATTTAATTTTTATCGAAAATATTTTTCTTTGAAAAAACAATTTATTGAGAATAACTAAAATCTTATAGCACTAATTTTTTGGTTTTAAAAAATACTGCTTATATTGTTGCAATAATTTAGGAAATATGTCGCTGGTTCGGATTTATTTATTTATCGGCCTAGTCTTGGGCCTTTGTACAAAAGGAATTTCCCAAGCAGATACTTCGAGGGCTATTTTGGAAGATCAAGGTGTCCAAGATATCGTCGAGGACTTTGTGTCTCGAGGGGAAGGTGAAGAAGAATTCGATTTTAATACACTTACTGAGAATTTAGAATACAGGAAAAAACACCCATTAGATTTAAATTCAGCCACTGATCAAGAATTGCGTGAACTTGGATTATTGAACGAAATACAAATCAACAATCTAATAACTTATCGGAGGGAACTCGGAGATCTCATAGCTATATATGAACTGCAATCTATCTCTGGGTTTAACGTAAATCTTATCAAAAGGATATCGCCTTTTGTTGCTGTTGGTGGGTCTCCATTCGACAATCAGGTTCCGATTTTGACCATGATGGCAAAGGGACAAAATGATTTATTTTTCCGTTGGGCCAAAGGCCTGCAGACAAAAAAAGGTTTTACAGACCCAGTATTGCCTACTGATCAGAGATATCTTGGGAATGATCAAAAGTATTATGTACGATTTAAACATTCATTTGAAAATAGGCTTAGTTATGGTTTTACAGCTGAGAAAGATCCAGGAGAACCATTTGCAGATACTTTGAATAAATATGGTTTTGATTTTTATTCATTTCATTTCTATATAAAAGATTTAAGCAAAAAAATCAAGTCCATTGCCATCGGTGACTTCAATGCAAGTATGGGTCAGGGACTTATTATGCATTCTGGCTTTGGTGGAGGCAAAAGCAGTTTTGTTATGAATATCAAGCGAGGCGGAAGGACAGTAATTCCATATACATCTATAGCTGAAAGTAATTTTTTGAGAGGAGTTGGTATCACCATTGCACCGTTTAAGAAGATAGAAACCAGCCTTTTCGTCAGTCGTGTAAATAAAGATGCAAATATTTTTATTGATACTACCCAATTCATCAGTGACGAGGAGGTATTTACATCACTGCAAATCTCAGGATTCCATCGCACCAAAGCAGAGTTTTTGGACAAAGGGTCCATCCAGCAGACCAATATGGGGGCGAACATTAATTATAAGGATAAAAATTTTAAAATTGGTTTGAACGGGCTTTACACAAAGTTCAATAGACCATTTAATAGATCTCCACAAATATACAATCAGTTTTATTTTTCAGGGGATGAACTCCTAAATGCTTCGGTAGATTATACTTATTTTTATAAAAATTTACATTTTTTTGGAGAGACAGCGGTTTCGGACTTTAAAAATTTTGCCACGGTTAATGGTCTTATGGTGAGTTTGGATAGAAAAGCGGAATTGGCATTTTTTCATAGGTACATTCCTAGAGATTATTCGGCTGTCAATTCTAATATTTTCGCAGAAACAGGGCAAGGAAATAATGAGAATGGACTTTACGTCGGCTTGGAAGTTCGCCCAACAAAAGGTTGGAAAATTTCATCCTATTTTGATTTTTGGAGCCATCCATGGTTGAGATTTCAAATCGACCAACCTAGCAACGGCCGAGAATTTTTTACCCGATTGACTTATACAGTAAAGAGAAAAATGGAGGCATATATCCAAGTGCGGTATGAAGAAAAAGCAAAAAATTTGGTGTCTGAAGATATTCATATCTCCAATATAGCCTCGCACCAAAGAACCCAATTAAGGCTTCATGTGAGCAATAAGATCAGCAAGGAATTAGAATTGAGAAATAGGGCTGAATTTCATTTGTTCAAATTTCCAGGACAAAAAGATTCCAAAGGCTTTTTGATTTATCAAGACGTGATCTACAAGCCAGTTGGGGTGCCCATCCAGTTTTCTTCCCGTTTGGCATTGTTCGATACCTATGATTATAATTCTAGGATTTATGCATACGAAAATGACCTTTTGTATAATTTCTCAGTACCAGCATTGTACAACCGAGGTACAAGATTCTATCTAAATGTGCGTTATACGGGTATTCGCAATCTTTCTATCGAAGGCCGTTATTCTATCACTTCTTACAGTAATGTAGAGACCATCGGATCGGGTTTGGAAGAAATTAAAGGGTCAAAACGGTCTGAGATTAAAGCACAATTGAAATATTCTTTTTAAACGCAAAAATTACATTGGATAGGGCTACAAAGTACGGAGATGGATTTTTTGAGACCATTTTGGTTTATAATGGCAAGATTCCATTTATCGAATTTCACTTAGATAGGATCTTCAAAACAGCACAGTTTTTAGCGTTACAAATTCCACCTCATCTCGACAAATTCTATTTTGTAAAATTAATTGAAGAGCAAGGTATCCAAAAAGGTGTGTATCGGCTTAGAGTTCAATTTTCGAGGGCAGGGGCGGGATTTTATTTTCCTGAATCAAATCAAATGTCCATCGAAAAAGAGATTGTACCTCTAACATTGCCTTATTCACTAATAAATCGATTCAACCACCCGATTCATTTTCTTAATTCTATAAAAAGTTCAAATATTCCTTATTGGAATTTTAAAACGTGCAACTCGCACGCATATATTCTGCCAGCCATAGAAGCGCAAAAGTTAAATTTACCTGATGGCTTGTTATTAAACAACGAAAACCAACCCATCGAATGGATATATTCGAATCTGTTCATTTATGAGAATCGCGTATTGACCACACCTCCACTAGGGTCAGGATGTGTGGATGGAGTGATGCGAAGGGCATTGGTTGAATGGTGCAGGATATATGATTTCCAAATAGTTGAGAATCCAATAACCAGAAATGAAGTCGAAAAGGCAACACTTGTCCTCAAGACGAATGCTTTAACGGGTATCAGTATCAGTGGGGATGCTAACATCGATTCTAAATTGTTAAAATTATTAACCAATTTTCAATCTCATTATTTAAGTGCTTGATTTACAGTATTTTAGTTTAAAATTTATAAACTAGGTATGTTATATCGAAGTTAATTGTTACTTTTGCACTTTCTTTTGAAATAAAAGGTGCGTCTAATTAGAAAAATTATTATAAAATGAATTTAACAAAAGCATTAGCAACATTATTGATTTGTAGCAGTTTCTCCTTTGCTACTTTTGCCCAAAAATTTGGACATATGCATTCTGGAGAATTGTTGAGTCAAATGCCAGAAGTAAAATCCGCGGACAACTCCCTGAAGCTGCTTCAAGATTCTTTGAAAACGGTGGGAGAGACAATGGTCAAAAAATTTGAGGCCAACTATACTGAGTACATGAAATTCGCCAATGCAGGGACTTTGAGTAAGGTTGAAATGCAGAAAAAAGAAACTGCCCTTCAAGCTGAACAAGGAGCGGTTCAAGAATTTGAGCAGACTGCACAGGTGGTTATCATGGGCCGCAGAGAATTGTTGATGAAGCCAGTCCTAGAGAAAGTAAACAAGGCAATCATCGAAGTTGGAAAGGAGGGCAAATACAACTATATTTTTGATAAAAGTTTGGACGCTATTCTCTTTTCACAAGACTCTGAGGATGTAACATCTCTCGTGAAGAAAAAGCTAGGATTGAATTAAAATTACACTTTAAAATAAAAAAAAAGGACTTTCGATTTCGGAAGTCCTTTTTTATTGCTCTAAACCAATACTTGGAAGCCGCTAAGACTGAATTTATAAAGTCATGATATCCTTCTCTTTTGATTCAATCTGTGTCTCTATCTTCTTAGAAAATTGATCAGTAAGTTCTTGTACCTTCTGTTCTTTTTTCTTGCCAAGATCTTCTGAGAAGCCATTCTTTATGGCTTTTTTGATTTCTTCCATCACATCACGACGAGCGTTTCGAGTACTTACTTTCGCTTCTTCACCAAGATGTTTAGCCTGTTTGACCAAATCTTTTCTTCTATCTTCAGTAAGAGGTGGTATCATCAATCGGATTATTTCACCATCATTTTGAGGAGTGATACCCAAATTAGCCTCAAAAATGGATCGTTCAATGGCAGCCAATATCTTTTTCTCCCAAGGCTGAATTGTTATAGTTCTAGCATCCGAAGTGCCAACATTGGCCACTTGAGTTAGCAGGGTAGGAGTGCCATAATAATCAACCTTTAGTCCATTCAAAATAGCTGGAGAGGCCTTGCCTGTCCTGATTTTTATCAATTCATCATGTAGATGTACAAGGGCCTTTTCCATGGACTCCTTGGCCATATCTATCATCATATCTAATTCTTCGTTCATAATATTTCTTTATATTTTAAGTAAAATTACCATATTTCAAGTAATAAATTAAAATATGTTTCTCGATTTTTTTCAAATTTTACATTCCATTTAATTTTTTAAAACAAGTATTAGTTCCCAATGGTTACTAAATTTGTCCATTCTTATTAATTTAATATTAATATAGGAAGATAGGATCTCTTTAAGTTTGGGATTTTCTTAAGCTTAAATTATTTTTTTGTATTAATTCTAAAAATGAAAATGCTTCTCCCAAGTATATGATTGAAAATGAAATGGATTTTTATCCAGCCAACATAAAAATTGACCTAGAATTTGACAAAATAGAAGAACTAGTTTTCAACTATTGTTTGAGTGATTGGACTAAGGAAATATCTTTCCCTTTACCTATTTTTATTGATAAAAACGAAATCGAAAGATCCCTAGCTGAGGTGGATGAAGCCAAAATTTCATTTGCAAAAGGGGATTCTATGCCATTGCAATCTTTCGAAAATATTGACGATATTCTTCGTATGCTGAATATCGAAGATTACGTGCTCGGTATAGATCAGATATTGCAATTAAGGAGCCAACTGAAAATAGTCCAACAACTTATTACCTACTTTAATCCAGATCGACAACTTGTTTATCCAAATCTTTTCAAACATATTCAAACGATCATATTTAATGATGGATTGGTTAGGACGATGGATGCCATCATTAATCCTCTCGGAGAGATTAGGTCGGATGCTTCTCCTGCGCTGGTGGCGATAAGGAAAGTCATCAATGGGAAGTTGGGAGAAATCGATCGTGAATTCAAAAAAATCCTCACAAATCTAAGGCAACTCGGTGTACTCACAGACTCTGGTGAATCCATTCGAAATGGCCGCAAGGTTGTGTCAGTCTTCGCGGAACACAAAAGGCAAATACCTGGTATCATCCACGACGAGTCGGCCACGGGAAAAACGGTCTATATCGAACCCAATGCCATGATCAGCCTGCATAACGAGTATTTTGAAGCGCTCCAAGAGGAAAAAAGAGAGATTTATAAGATACTGAAACTTTTGTGCCAGCAGCTAAGGCCTTATGTGGAGCATTTTCAGACTTATAGCCAATTGTTATTGCGGCTAGACTTGATTCAGGCCAAGGGAAAGTTTGGTCTAGATATACAAGGTGAAATGCCCAATATCCTCGATCAGCCTCATATTGATATTCGTCACGGGAGACATCCCTTGCTGCTATTGAAATTCCGAAGCAAAAAGCAAAAAGTCGAACCATTCGATATGCGGTTGGACAAATACAAAATATTGCTCATCAGTGGGCCTAATGCAGGAGGGAAGTCGATTACACTTAAGTCCGTAGGATTGCTACAGATGATGGTGCAAGCGGGACTTTTGGTCCCAGTGAAGCCTTATTCTGAATTTGGGATTTTTCACCAATTTTTCTCAGACATCGGAGATCATCAATCACTTGAAGAGGATCTGAGTACTTACTCATCGCACCTTAAAGCCATGCATTATTTTATACATAATGCGGACGAAAGGACCTTGATTTTGTTAGATGAATTCGGAACAGGTACGGAGCCCAAAGTCGGAGGAGCCATCGCAGAAGGTGTGTTAAAAATGCTGATTCATCTCGATGCTTTTGCAGTAATCACGACCCATTATGCCAATCTTAAACTTTTCGCTTATCACTCCCAATCAATGATAAACGGTGCTATGGATTTTGACAAGGAGACGTTAAGTCCAACTTATCGCCTTCGGATTGGAAAGCCAGGATCATCGTATGCGTTCGAAATTGCGCAAAAAGTGGGCCTGCCTTCAGCCATCATTGACTATGCACGTCATCGAATTGGCGCAAATGAACACGCCGTAGACGAGCTTTTGGTCGATTTGCAACGTGAAAAACAAGAAATTGAAGAAAAACTCAACGAAATTTCAGAAAAACAAAAATTATTAGACCGTCTCATCAAAAATTATGAGAGTGCACATTTTGATTTTGAAATAAAGCGAAAAAAACTAAAGCTAGAAGCCAAGGAACTGGCCATTTCTAAGACAGATGCCGAAGAAAAGGCCGTTGAGAGTATTCTCAAATCCATAAGAAAAGAGAAAAACGAAGCCATTGTTCAGCAAAAAATGGTAGAACTAAAGGCTAAAAAAATAGCTCTCCTGAAGGAAACCGACTCGATCATTGAAGATGTCCACAATACAGAGAAATCCTCAAATGTTCTGAATAAACCAGTCGAACAAGGTGATTTTGTCAGAATTAGGGCGACGGGTGCCACAGGAGAGGTTGATTCTGTGCAGAAAGATACGGCCATCGTGATTGTAGGGCAGATGCGGATGCGATTTAAACTGCGAGATATAATTCCCATCATCGAACCTGTCGCGGTGCAGTCTTTCAAAAGCGTACATTTTGATCGCATCGACGCTTCGGCAAAATCAGAAATAAAAATTGATATTAGGGGCATGCGAAAGGAAGAAGCCATTTTTGCACTGCAGACTTTTTTTGATAAGGCGTTGATGGCGGATCATCACGAGTTGTCTGTTCTTCATGGGAAAGGTGATGGCGTTTTGCGACTGATAGTGAAGGAGGTTGCACGCCAATATGATGGCGCAAAGGTCAGACATCCAGAAGAGGATCAAGGTGGCCAAGGGATTTCACTGGTTAATTTATAGCAGATTTTGGGCGTCTCCCTGCGCTCTCCCGTAGATCGAACTCAGGGTCGCGTGTTGCGTGGGTTCCGTCTCGTTAGGCCAGAGGCCCAAACGAGACTTTAGTTAGTAAAAATTATTGACTAACTAAACCACTCCACCCGCTGACGCATTTTTGTTGGTTCTTCCATTTTTCTTGAGTTAAGTTCTAATGCCTTTGGTTGTATTTTTACTTGTTTGTTTTAATTGAAATTTATGTTTTTATCATTTTACCAATGTGATGGTTCCAGCTGCTTTCTCCCGATGATTGTCGAGCCAAAGAATTTCGCAGGTATAAACATAAGCACCTGGAAGACATTCTTGTCCATTTAGTTTTCCATCCCAGCCTTTTTCTCCACTGGTTTTTAGGTGCTTGCCTTCCCACAATAAGTTGCCCCACCTATCCAAAATATTCAAAGAGATTATATCGGCAATGGCATCATTTCCAAAAACCGTAAAAAAATCATTTTGACC
>Ga0073902_10001722_pt1 | contig 11716 bp, 8 predicted proteins | sample KloWWTmeKNB19Kit_FD_66667 | JGI IMG/M metagenome (GOLD analysis project Ga0073902, IMG submission 66667) | Active sludge microbial communities from Klosterneuburg, Austria, studying microevolution and ecology of nitrifiers - Klosterneuburg... | ecosystem: Engineered > WWTP > Aerobic digester >...
CGCTGCGTAAGCTCATCAAGAAGGCGGCGGGCGGGATGTTCTCCATCGCTGAAAAAGCGTGGATCGTGGCGCACCAGCTTGCGGATGGCTGGCTCCAGGTTTTGCACAGCCTGCTGCACGGGGGGCAGCAGGCGCGAATCCTGGGAAATGTTCTCGACCATGCGTGCTACCACCTCGGCCGCCATGGCCGGTGATTCGGCTGCACCACCATACGAGACACCGTACACGCTGCGGGGTGCTCCCTGGCCGCTGGGTGCATAGCCTGGCTGGCTTTGGGCGAGGCGCCCCACCAGACGTTCGAGTTGGGCGATGTCCTCCATGGCTTCGGACACTGCGACGTTGGCGTACTGCCCGCCAACGGGCGCGCCATACCTGCTGGCGCCGCCGCCCTGCGCATCCATGCGCGCGGGCTGCATATTGGTGGGAGCGTAGCCCGTGACCATCGGTGCACCCCGCGGCCCTTCAAATGGGTCGCCGCCACCGGCCAGCATCTGGCGCAGGATACCGACGGTGAGCAAGGCTTCCTCCGCCTCAGGGGCCATTCCCCCCATAGGGCCGGGGTCGCCGCTCCAACCGGACGGCATGCCGGCACGCCCGTAGACCGACGGGCCGCCATATCCGCTGGCGCCGCCCATGCTGTGTCCATAGCCTGTGGGGTTGCCGTAGGTGCCATAACCACTGCCGCCGCCTCGTCCAAGTCCACCCATGGCGGTAGAGCCTGGTACGGCCGCCACGCCATAGCCCACCGGCCGTACGCCCTGCTCGCGCAGGCTTTTGGCTGCGCGCTTGTACACATCCACCAGTTGCGAGCCCAGTAGGTCGCCCATGTGCTGCATCCAAGCCTCACGCATGGGAGCAGCCACCCCGGTCTCCGCCACGATCTGCTGCAAGGCGCGGATGTAGTTCTCGGGGCGCAAGGGATTGCGCTCGGGTTGTACCCGGTGCAGTCCTTGGGCCGCACTGACCAGGGCGTTGAGCTCTGCCAGTACCGCATCGGTGGCATGCACAGCCAATTGTTGTGTGCGGGACAGCTCCACCTGGGCCTGCACCTCGGCGTCGTCCACCAGCGTGAGTTCACCGAAATCCATGCCACTGGCGTCCGCCTGATGCGGTTTTGCGGCCGACGGGCCTTCTGCAAAAATTTCCAACAAGGCCATGGGGTAAGCCTTGACCAGCGCGGCCTCATGCTGGTTCAGTAAGCGCAGTGCATCGCTGGCCAGATTGCGCCGCGCAATGTCGCGCAGCTCAGACTCCTGGCTGGTCAGTGCACCGCGCGTGACCTGCACCAGCTGCGTCATGAGCGCTTCGCCCTCGCGCACTGCGTTGACAACGCAGGCACGGAATACCGTCCTAGTACGAGGCACTGGCTGTTGCATGGCAGGGCAATGAGGGGCTGGGGATGAACGCGTTAGGCGATATCCTACTTCTACTTGAGCGCCTTGAAACGCATGCGGTGCGGACGGGCACCCTCCTCGCCCAGACGTTTCTTCTTGTCGGCCTCGTATTCTTGGTAGTTTCCATCGAAGAACGTCCATTGGCTGTCGCCTTCGGCGGCCAGAATGTGCGTGGCGATGCGGTCCAGGAACCAGCGGTCGTGGCTGATAACCAACACCGTGCCGGCAAATTCGAGCAGCGCGTCTTCCAGGGCACGCAGAGTTTCCACGTCCAGGTCGTTCGAGGGCTCGTCGAGCAGCAGCACGTTGCCGCCGGCAATCAGCGTCTTGGCCAGGTGCAGGCGCCCGCGCTCGCCGCCCGAGAGGCTGCCCACACGCTTTTGCTGGTCGGCGCCGTTGAAATTGAAGCGCCCACAGTAGGCGCGGCTGGCCATCTGGAACTTGCCAACGTTCAGCATGTCGAGCCCGCCGGAGACATCTTCCCAAACGGTTTTATCGTTCTCCAGCACGTCGCGGTGCTGGTCAACAAAGGCCATGTTGACGGTGGACCCGATGACCACGGTCCCGCTGTCGGGCTGCTCCTTGCCGGCCAGCAGCTTGAACAGCGTCGATTTACCGGCGCCATTGGGGCCGATGATGCCGACGATGGCGCCAGCCGGAATGGTGAAACTCAGGTTGTCGATCAGCATGCGATCGCCAAACGACTTGCTGACGTTATGGAACTCAAACACCTGGTGGCCCAGCCGCTCGGCCACCGGAATGAAGATTTCCATGGTCTCGTTGCGCTTCTGGTATTCCATGTCGCTCAGCTCTTCAAAGCGGGCCAGGCGCGATTTGCTCTTGGCCTGGCGGGCCTTGGGGTTTTGGCGCGACCATTCGAGCTCTTTTTTCAGGGCCTTTGCATGGGCTTCTTCGCCCTTTTGCTCTTGCGCCAAGCGCTCGCCCTTTTGCTCGAGCCAGGTGCTGTAGTTGCCCTTCCATGGAATGCCGCGGCCGCGGTCCATTTCCAGAATCCACTCGGCCGCGTTGTCGAGGAAGTAGCGGTCGTGGGTGATTGCCACGACGGTGCCGGTAAAGCGCTTGAGGAACACTTCCAGCCACTCGACCGATTCGGCGTCCAGGTGGTTGGTGGGCTCGTCAAGCAGCAGCATGTCGGGCTTGGACAGCAGCAGGCGGCACAACGCCACGCGGCGTTTTTCACCACCCGAGAGCAGGCCTATCTTGGCGTCCCACGGCGGCAGGCGCAGTGCGTCGGCAGCAATTTCAAGCTGGTGCTCGGAGTCGGTGCCAGCGGTGGCAATGACGGCTTCAAGCTGGGCCTGCTCGGCCGCCAGCGCGTCAAAGTCAGCGTCTTCTGCGCCATAGGCGATGTAGACCTCTTCCAAACGGGCCTTGGCCGCAAACACCTCGCCCATGGACTCTTCCACCGATTCGCGCACCGTGTGCTCGTCGTTGAGCTTGGGTTCTTGTTCCAGGTAACCAATGCTCAGCCCTGGCATCGGCAGTGCTTCGCCCTCGAACTCCTTGTCGACCCCGGCCATGATCTTGAGCAGCGTGGACTTGCCCGAGCCATTGAGGCCGAGTACGCCGATCTTGGCGCCTGGAAAAAACGAGAGCGAAATGTCTTTCAAGAGCTGGCGCTTGGGCGGCACCGTCTTGCTGACACGGTTCATGGAATAGACGTATTGGGCCATTGTGTGTAATCAAACCTGCAAAGCAAAACTGCGCAAGGAGCTGCGCAAACAAACCACGATTATCGACTCATGCGACAATACTCGAAGTTGGGCACTCCAGTTGTGCCCGATATCAGCAATTTGCTGGGGACGAAGCAAGCCATTGCGGGCTCCCACCCTTGAACCTCGTCAGCCTGACACTGGCTCGGCAGTCAACCCACAGACTGTCTCGACAGGCCGATACCCGGTACCCGGTAGGGTGCATCTCAATCCATGACATTTGACGATCTGAATTTGGCTCCGGCCATCATGAAGGCTGTGCGCGAGCAGGGCTACGAAACCCCCACCCCCATCCAGGCACAGGCGATTCCTGCCGTACTACAGGGCCAGGACCTGCTGGCCGGCGCACAAACTGGCACCGGCAAGACGGCCGCCTTCACCCTGCCCTTGCTGCACCGCTTGTCGCTGAGCGCCGCCCCAAAGAGCAAATTTGGCGGCAAGGGCGTGCGCGCCCTGGTGCTGACCCCCACACGCGAATTGGCCGCGCAGGTCGAGGAATCGATCCGCCAGTACGGTAAATACCTGGATCTCAGTTCCACCGTGGTCTTTGGCGGTGTCGGCATGAACCCCCAGATCGACCGCATCAAGCGCGGTGTTGATTTCCTGGTGGCCACGCCCGGCCGTCTGCTGGATCTGCAGCAACAGGGTTTTCTGGATCTTTCCACGGTGGAAGTACTGGTCCTGGACGAAGCTGACCGCATGCTCGACATGGGTTTCATCCATGACGTAAAGAAAATTCTCGCCTTGGTGCCCAAGGAAAAGCAAAGTCTGCTGTTCTCGGCTACCTTCAGCGACGAGATCCGTGACCTGGCAGCCACCCTGCTCAAGAACCCGCAGAGCATCCAGGTGACCCCGAGCAACACCACGGTGCAACGCATTGCCCAGGTCATCCACCCGGTGGGTCGTACCAAGAAGAAGCAAGTGCTGCTGCATATCATCCAGCAGAACAACTGGAGCCAGGTGCTGGTGTTTACGCGCACCAAGTTTGGTGCAAACAACGTCGCGGAATTCCTCACCAAGAATGGCGTGCAAGCCATGGCGCTGCACGGCAACAAGAGCCAAAGCGCACGCACGCAGGCATTGGCGGGCTTCAAGAGCGGGGACATCCGTGCCTTGGTTGCCACTGACATTGCCGCACGCGGCATCGATATCGATGAGTTGCCGCACGTTGTCAATTACGAGATCCCCAACGTCTCGGAAGACTACGTGCACCGCATTGGCCGTACGGGCCGTGCTGGTAACAGTGGCGAAGCCGTCAGCCTGGTCTGCATGGACGAAGAAGGCTTCATGATGGAAATCGAGCGCTTCACCAAGCAGGAAATCCCGGTGCAGGTGCTCGAAGGCTTTGGCCCTGAAGACGGCGAACAGGCAGAACCTATCGCCATGGGCCGGCAAACCATCTGGGGTGGGGCTGGACGGCCGCCAAGCCGTGATGTGATGCAGGCAGCCGCCAAGGCCGCGCGGACCGAAATGATGGACCGCATTCGTACCAACAAGGTCGGCCAAGGTGAACGTGGCGGGCGTGCGGGCGGCGGTGGCGGTGGCGGGCGCAGCGCAGCCGGTGGTGGTGGTGGTGGTGGTGGACGCAGCAATGCACCCCGCAATGCCCCGGGCCAGGGTGGCGCACCCAGGGGTCAGGCTCCAGCACGCAACCGGCCTGCCGGTGGCGGTGGCGGTGGCGGTGGCGGTCATCGTTTTGACGACCAGCCACCACGCGACAACGCCCACCTGGGTACGCACGGTGGGCACAGCATGCCCTCACAGCGCAATTCGGGTGGCTCTTCGCAGCCCGACCCCATGCGCACCAGCGTAGACAGCATGACTGACCGCGGTCGCCGCGGCGGCGGCGGTGGCGCGCGCAGTGGAGGTTATGGCGGCGGCGGTGGCGGTGGCCGCAGCGGTGGTGGTGGTGGCGGAGGGGGTCGCAGTGGCGGCGGCGGCGGATCTCGCGGCTCGTACGGCCGTTGACGGCCTACCCGCACTGTCCACGCACAGTGCGGGGCGCATCTCATGCCAGGCAGTGGTTTGCGATCATTTGCGTCACTTACCATAATTCTTGCCGAAATTCGGTTCTAGCGCTTTACAGATAAGCGCTGGTAGCTATAAATTCGATAGTAATTCAGCGCAGATATTGGTGCGATCAGCCTTTCAATGCGCTGCATGGATGGGCTGGTTTGCCTGCACGGCGGCGTATTCGCTGACATCTGCCACCGCCGCTGGCCGGGTAATATCGCGTCCAGACACGGCCCGGATCCCCCGGGCCTTTAGGGCCTTGACGGCCGATCGCAGCATGACCATGCCCCCTCTTTCCGCATCGACAATGGCACCGAACTCCAAACAAGCGCCCCAAAAGCCGCGCGTCTGGCCTCTGGCATCCCTGCTGACGGCCGTGTTGTTGGCTGCTTGCAGCACGACACCCCTGCCGCCCTGGCCTGCCAGGGCCCCTGCGCCACCGCCGCGCGGCACCGTTGTGGTGCCTGCGCCGCTGGGAGCACCACGGTTCGGGGTTGTGCAGACGGCGCCCAACGCGCAAGCTGTGCCCTTGCAAGTGCCGCTGCAGGCGGGAACACTGCAAGACCTTCCGTACAGTGCCGCGGTCGCTGCACGCTTTCCAGATCCGGTGGTGCGTTACAGCACCCCTGGCTTGGCCGATCAGCGCCGTGCTTTCACCACCAATGCCGAGTTGAACCTCTGGCTTGACCAGATTGCGGACACGCCCTCGCGCAGCGGTACACGGGCGACTGTGCTGCGCCTGGGCCCCTCCCAGCGGGGTGAGCCTATCTCCGCGTTGGTACTCACCCGCGCCCGAGACACCCATCCTGACAGCCTGGCGGCCACCAAGCGCCCTACCGTCATATTGATCGGACAGCAACACGGCGATGAGCCTGCGGGCAGCGAAGCCCTGTTGGTGATTGCCCAGGAACTGGCCCAGGGGCTGCTTGAACCCCTGCTGGAGCAGATCAACGTCGTGATCGTGCCCCGCGCCAACCCCGATGGGGCCGCGACTGGAACCCGCACCACCGCCAACGGTGTGGACATGAATCGCGACCATCTGCTGCTGAACACCCCCGAGGCCCAGGCCCTGGCGGTGCTGACCCGTGACTACCGCCCCATCTTGGTACTCGACGCCCATGAGTTCACCGTGGCAGGCCGCTATCTGCAGAAGTTCAATGCCATCCAGCGCCACGATGTCTTGCTGCAGTACGCCACTACAGCCAACGTTCATGAATTCTTGACCAAAGCCTCGAACGAGTGGTATTACACGCCTATGCTCCAGGCGCTCAAAGACCAAGGACTGAGCACCGAGTGGTACTACACCACTTCCAGCCGCCCCGACGACATGCGCATATCCATGGGCGGTGTGCAGCCTGACACAGGTCGCAACGTCAACGGGCTCAAGAACGCGGTCAGCCTGCTGGTGGAGACCCGTGGCATCGGCATCGGCCGCACCCATATCCAGCGCCGCGTTCATTCGCAAATCAGTGCCATCGGCAGCGCCCTGCGCAGCACCGCTGAACGTGCAGCCCGGCTGGAGCAAGTGCGCTCCTATGTAGTGCGCGACACCATCGCCCAGGCGTGCCGCGACCAGGTGGTCGTGGAAGCCGCCCAGACCCCGGAAAAGCATGCACTGACCATGCTCGACCCGGAGACCGGAAACGACCGTATTCTGGACGTTGACTGGAACTCTTCGCTCAAGCTGCGCACGGTCAAATCGCGGACGCGCCCTTGTGGTTACTGGTTGTCGGCAGATTCCACCGTGGCCGTTGACCGCCTCAAACTACTGGGCGTACAGGTGCTGCGCGTAGCCGAACCCGGCTCGTTGCTGGCCGACACCTACCAGGAAACTACGCGCGAAACGACCGCTCGCCAGGATGTGCGTGGCCCTATCGCGGACAGCGAAGGCATTGTGCGCTCACAGGTCGCGCTGGTGCGTAGTGCCATTGATGTCCCTGCTGGAAGCTTCTACGTGCCCCTGAACCAGACCTTGGCCAATGTGGCGGTGGCAGCACTCGAACCCGACACGCAGAGCAGCTATTTCGCCAATCGCCTGATCGAACGTCTCGAGGACTCCGCACGCATCATGGGTACACCCAGCCTGGTTTTCGAGGAGTTGCAGTAGCCGATAGCAATGGCCGGTGAATGTACCCGTCTGGCGCTGCCTTCAGCACTTGGCTGCGCAATCACCGCGTTTCGGACAGGTATGATCGCAGCGTTGTCAGCCCGTAGCTCATCCGGATAGAGCACAAACCTTCTAAGTTTGGGGTAACTGGTTCGAGTCCAGTCGGGCTGGCCAAATCAGCGTTTCACACCTTCTCAAAACCCGCATGTTTGTTGACATGGCGGGTTTTTTTGTTGTTTCACATCTTGTTGCCGTCCGGGCGTCAATGGTGCGATGGATGTTTTGGGGAAACGCCAGCGGAGCGCCCCCCCTGTCAGTACGTCATTGATCAGCTCCAGAATACCTTCAGGCGCTCACGAACCTCTGGGGACATGGTCTCACGCCCTGTGACCAAAGCCGAGTCCAGGGCTGAATGGGCGGCGGAGGTTGGCATCTCACGTCCTAAAATTCGTATGGCCTCGGCCGCGATGGCTTGGGCATGGCCTGCGTTTTGCATGAGGTTGGCGATCGCAGCATCGGCGGTGACATGTGCCTCCCGTGGATGCCAGCAGTCGTAGTCGGTCACCATGGCCAGGGTGGCATCGGCCATCTGGGCTTCACGCGCCAGTTTCGCCTCGGGCATATTGGTCATGCCGATCACGCTTGCGCCCATGCTGCGGTACCAATGCGATTCGGCCATGGTGGAAAACTGCGGGCCTTCGATACACACATAGGTACCGCCCCGGTGCAGACGGACCTTGTCGCCCAGTCCTGCATCGGCGACTGAACGGGCCAGTACGACAGAGAGATGGGCGCAGACGGGCTGCGCCAGCGACACATGCGCCACGGCCCCTGCACCGAAAAAGGTGTTCTCTCGGCGTTTGGTCAGGTCGATGAACTGGTCAGGCAAGACCATGTCCAGCGGACGCAGCTCCTCACGCAGGGAGCCCACCGCAGAGAACGAAATCAAATAACGCACACCCAGCTGGCGCATGGCGTGGATATTCGCTCTGTAGGGCAATTCCGAGGGAATCAGACGATGCCCCCGACCATGCCGGGCCAGAAAGGCAACCGGCACACTGTGGACCAAACCAGTCACGATCATGTTGGACGGCTTGCCGTAGGGCGTATTCAGATCATGTTCTTGCGCATCCTGCAAGGCGTCCATATGGTAGAGGCCGCTTCCGCCGATGACACCGATCAGGGCATGTTCCATATTCATAACTCCAGATTCTTTGAGACGATGGTATCCCTTGGTCGCATTGAAACGTGCATCCATTACAGCCGGGGGCCGCCAGTGTAAGAACGAAGCTGCGTGGGACGACCAATGGACATCCACCACCTATCGCGGAATCTCAGATGTCGAAAATAACCTCCTGGCCCAGCCCCACCCGTTTATCGTTGCTGAAATGACGGTGTACCTGTCGTATTCGCCTCCACACTGTTTTTCAATCAGGCGCGGCCCGGAATGGCACGGCTGGCTTCACAATGTGGCATCAAGGCAAGCCTTGTCGGCGTCGATTCGGAAGCCTCGGCTTCCTCCCACCTCGGATGCGCCGAAGCCTTTCTCTACTTCAGCGCAAACAAATTTGGTCGCACCCACCCGCCGAGTGGTAGCTGCCCGGATGCTCAAGCGCCATTTCAACCAGTAGACAGGCTCGTCTCCATGAAAAGACTCGTTTTGGTGGGTGGTGGGCATGCCCACCTTTCGGTTCTGGAGGCTCTGGCATCTCAGCGTCCGGACGATGTAGAGGTGACGCTGATCACTCCGTCTCCTCGGCAAAACTACTCCGGCATGCTGCCTGGGTGGATCTCTGGTCACTATGCATTGCCAGCGTGTCAGATCGACCTGCAGCCCCTGGTGACCGCAGCAGGCGGGCAGCTCATCCTGGAGAGCGTGGTGGGCATGGACGCTGCAAGGCATTGCGTCGGACTTGGCGATGGTCGGCATGTGCATTACGACTGGCTGTCCATCGATGTGGGCAGTGAAACCGCAACCTCGTGGCTCGAAGCGCTCGGCAACAAGCTGTTGCCAGTGAAACCCCTGGATTCGTTCTTCACCCGCTGGCCCGAGGGACTGGCCGATGCGCAAACCAAACAGGCATTTCGACTGGTGGTGGTGGGTGCTGGCGCCGCCGGGGTCGAAATTGCATTGGCCGCGCAATTTGCGTTGCAGCGTGCGGGTGTTCAAGCCAGAGTGGACCTGATTGCCTCCGAGAACGGTGTCCTGAAAGGACACAACCCGCGCGTGCAGGAACGTGTGCTCGCCTACGCTCGACGCGCTGGCTTGGCGGTCCATTTTCAGCGGGCCGTCGGGACGGAGGAAGGGGTCCTGCTGGCGGATGGCCAGCTGTTGGCCGCTGATCTGGTGATCGCTGCCACCGGGGCCCGCGCGCCGGTCTGGCTCCAGCTGTCGAAACTGGCGCTTGACCAGGACGGCTACATCCTGGTCGATGGACACCATCGCAGCGTGTCGCACCCGAATGTCTTCGCTGCGGGAGATGTCTGCGCACGGCCGGATGCGCGCCTGTCCCGCTCTGGCGTGCATGCGGTACGTGCGGGCCCTGTGCTCGCCAGAAACCTGCTCGCCGTCCTTGGTAGCGGTCCGCTGCGGGCGTATCTTCCACGACCCAACGCCCTCTATCTCCTGGCGTGCGGGCCTCGCTATGCGATTGCTTCGTGGGGGCCGTGGTCCGCTGAAGGTGGATGGGTCTGGCGCTGGAAAAACTGGATTGATCGGCGCTTCATTCAGCGCTTTGCGCGTTCAACGCCTGGCCCCGTCGGGGCGAAGGTGGAGAAATCTATAGGACCCAATTGACACGACGCCACAATTTACAGCGCCGCAAAAAATGAACTGGGCAAGCGGGACAAACATGACGCCTGAAGAAATGGATGCAGCAAGTGACAAGACCACAGCCGCGCCCGTCGTCATGACGGATCCGGAGCTGCTCAAGTCGCTGCGCGGCCAGATGCTGAAATTTGCCGTACTGCAGTTGGGCGATCACTCGTCGGCAGAAGATGCCGTGCAGGAGGCGTTGATCGGCGCCCTGAAGAACGTTGCCGCTTTCCGCGGCAGCGCCGCGCTGAAAACCTGGGTTTTCGCTATCCTCAAGAACAAAATCGCCGATGCACTGCGGCAAAAAAAACGGCTTGGCGAGGCTAGCGCCCTGATGCAGGAGCGGGAAGAACAGGAAGATATGGATGAACTCTTCAACGCTCGGGGCTTTTGGGAAGCAGACGAACGACCTGCCGCTTGGGGCAATCCGCAAGAGACCTTGCACCAGGCGCAGTTCTGGAAGATTTTTGAAATCTGCCTGGAGGCCCTGCCCGGCCAGCAGGCCCGCGTTTTCATGATGCGGGAATACATTGGACTGGAATCGGATGAGATCTGCTCCACCGTGGGCATCTCGACTTCGAACTTGAACGTCATCATGCACCGGGCCCGGCTGCGTTTGCGTGAATGCCTGGAAAACAGCTGGTACTTCAAGAAGGGGCAACCATGCTGAACTGCAAATCTGCAACACGTCTTGTATCAGAGGCGCAGAAGCGCGCCCTGTCCGTGCGGGAAAGAATGGGGCTGAACGTCCACCTCCTGATGTGCTCTGGCTGCCGCAACTTCAGCCAGCAAATTCCATTACTCCGTCAGGCCATGCGAGGCTTCGCGCAGGGAGACAACGAAAAGGCAGGCAAATGACTGCCGGGCGCAGCGCCACACCTGGCCGCTGACGTGATTCCAGGCAGTCAGCACAGCAGCAGGGCCGTCAGAAAAATGGCCCAATCCGTCTGAAAGGCTGAGTGTAAGAACCCCGTGTTGCACGACTACTAAAAGTGCAACACGCGCAAAAAGCCGCGCTCACCGAAACGTTTGAGGACGACCATGCACGCCACTTTGCCCCTTCTTGAAGCAACGACGTTCCCGGCCTTGCGCCGAGGTACCTTGACCACCCTTCAGGTCAATCTCGGATACCGTTGCAACCAGACCTGCGTGCATTGCCACGTGAACGCAGGGCCTAACCGCACCGAAATGATGGACGACGCCCACCTCGATTTGGTGATCGAGGTGCTGAAGGCCCGTTCCATCCAGGTGCTTGATCTCACCGGCGGGGCGCCGGAGTTGAATGAGGGATTTCGTGAGCTCGTCCGTCGGGCACGGGCGCTGGGCGTGCACGTCATGGACCGCTGCAACCTCACCATCTTGTTCGAGTCGGGGCAGGAAGGGCTCGCGCAGTTCCTGGCAGACCAGAAGGTCGAGGTGGTGGCATCGCTGCCCTGTTATTCGCTGGAGAACGTGGACAAGCAGCGCGGCAAGGGGGTGTTCGACAAGAGCATCGCGGCTTTGCAGCAACTCAATGCCCTGGGCTACGCCAAACCAGGCTCCGGCCTCAAGCTCAGCTTGGTCTACAACCCGCAAGGCCCCTCTCTGCCGCCCGAGCAGCGGCAACTGCAAGCCGATTACAAGCGCGAACTGATGGTGCACTTCGGCATCGAGT
>Ga0073902_10001728_pt1 | contig 11699 bp, 6 predicted proteins | sample KloWWTmeKNB19Kit_FD_66667 | JGI IMG/M metagenome (GOLD analysis project Ga0073902, IMG submission 66667) | Active sludge microbial communities from Klosterneuburg, Austria, studying microevolution and ecology of nitrifiers - Klosterneuburg... | ecosystem: Engineered > WWTP > Aerobic digester >...
TTATCTACGCTGCTTTTATAAGTACCATCGGCATTTACTTTAATAAATACCAGGCCTTTCATGCCTATCTGCGGACGTTTTACCCATTCTGTCAACTCATCTGTTTGTTTGCGGCTATATTCACTACAACCGGGAACGGAAATTGCCAATACTGTTTCTGCTTCGTCAAACACTTTAAAATCAACGCCGCTTATTAAGGCAACACTATCTTGCTTATCCGTATAAACAGTGGCAGGCTTTTTCAGGTTTAGCACTTTCATGTCAAACCGGATGTCTGGCTTGTCGTTACCATAATTCCACATGGCATCTTCCCATGTCATCCGTTGAAGCGTTTCGGTATAGTCAATGCCTTTTACTTCTTTGAAGATCGATTTTATCATCCCTTCAAACATGTTCAGGATATCTTCCTGTTCTACAAAAGCCATTTCACAATCTATCTGGGTAAACTCAGGCTGGCGATCGGCCCGCAGATCTTCATCCCGGAAACATTTTACAATCTGGTAATAGCGGTCGTAACCACTTACCATTAATAATTGCTTGAAGGTTTGCGGTGATTGTGGAAGTGCATAAAATTGTCCCGGGTTCATTCTGGAAGGAACAACAAAATCCCTGGCACCTTCCGGGGTTGATTTGATAAGAAACGGCGTTTCAATATCCATGAAATTTTGCTGATGCAAATAATTTCTTGCTGCACGGTTTACTGCATAACGGAGTTCCAGATTTTTCTTAACCGCATTGCGGCGTAAATCAAGGAAACGATATTTCATTCTAATATCATCGCCGCCATCTGTATCGTCCTGGATAGTGAATGGAGGAACAGCGGATTTATTTAAAACCTTAAATGATGAAACGAGTAGCTCAATTTCGCCTGTGGGGATGTTGGTATTTTTATTACTTCTTTCATTCACTGTTCCTGTTGCCTGCAGCACAAACTCACGGCCCAAAGGATTTTCTTCAAGCAGTTTATTTAAATCTTCACCAAATAATAATTGCGTGATGCCATAACGATCACGGAGGTCAACGAAAGTAATGGCTCCGAATTTTCGGACGGTTTGCACCCAGCCGGCCAGTGTTACTTCTGTTCCTTTGTTTGCTAATCTTAATTCACCGCATGTGTGAGTTCTGTACATAGTAATCAACCTTTTCTGAGGCGCAAAGATAACAATGCGGGGCCTATTTTAAGGCCATTTGAAGGGATTTAAGGATACGGGGAAACAACCAGATATTTTAGATTTATATGGTACCCCCCCCGATAATTTAAGCAGTTATTTATAAGGCATGTACTTGCTATCTGTAAAATGGTTCAACCAGAAAACTGTTATCCCAGCAAAAAATATCATAACACAATAGTGTAAGGGCTTGTAATTTGAGAAATGTTTACTTACATTTAGAAACTGGTCCGAACCCTTTGTAATGAAAAACCTATAAAATCCAACTCATGATTACCCTTGCCATCATTTATTTTGTCCGCCGTTTAGTGTTGCAGAACAAGAGGAAACAACAACTGGCAATTACAGCGTAACAACTTTTTTCATTTTTAATTCCCTGGGTCGCTGAATGGTGTAGTAATACAGCAAGACCAATACACCGGTTATAAATGGAATTAATGCCAGGTGCTTACCTGTGTACTCTCTCCATACATGCATTTCATCGAAACCAAGAAACTCACTGATCATCCAATAGGCATTGGCTGTTATCCAGAAAACAATAGCAAGGTTGTGTGCCAGCTCTGATTTAATACTGCTGTTTTTCCAGGCAATCCATATTGCAATGGATAAAGTAGGTACGATCATAATAATCCCCAATTCCTTCCATATCATACACCAGCTTATGTCTTTGAAAAGCCAGAAAACGATATGAAAATTTTCGAGACGGCGAAAACTGGCCGGGATACTGTAGTCAGACTCGTTGGATGGGTTCATGGTAATAATATTGATGAAAATTCAATACCCAATAAAATTACGCTTTGATTACATCAGAAAACATTTCTGGAGAGTATTTTCTGAAAGCGGTTTATATCTGCTTCTGGATTAATTGGTTTGCCATAGCAAAGATGTTCCACCAATTGTTTGGCAAAGAAAGGTGCCAATGAACAACCCTTAGTACCCATGCCATTTAATAATCCAATGTTTTTATAAAGCGGATGCAAACCAACAAAAGGTCTTCTCTCTAAGGTAGCAGGACGAACCCCTGCCAAATGTGCCTTTATTGTAAAGGGCAATTTCAACCATTCTTTTAATAAGGCTTCTGTTTTTTCCCTGAACTCCGTTGTGATATCGGGAGTATCAAACTGCCATGCATAGTTGGACCCTATCCACCATAAACCCGGTGTGGTTAATGGTACCAGCATCATCCCTTTTTTATAAATATAACTGGCTGGTAAATCAGGAATCTCCACTATCATTAGTTCGCCTTTATTAGGCGCAAAAGGCAGAGCTTCAAAATATGGGTTAGCGGCACTGCTGTTACCATCGCAAAAAATTATTTTATTAGCAGTGATGTTCTTATACTGAATTGAATCTGGTAATACCCGCAACTGATCTATCTCAAACACTTCTTGTAGTAACTGTTCCTTATTTAATAATTTCTGCCGCCATGCTGGAAGCAATGTTTCAAGATGTGCTGTGTAAACCGGCTTTATTTCGCCGCAACCAAAGCTGTAGTTAAAATGATTAAGGAAATGATATTGCTCCGGGTAGCTATAAACATACTGCCCTTTCTCTTCCACCCGTTGCATAAAACCGACCCTCATTTGTGGGCTTGGGAAGAAGTCGATAATGTTTTTGGAAGAGATAGCCGTGATATTTAATTCTTTTCCTAATGCGCTATAAGCGGTCGATGCAAAAGGGAGTATTTTATCTGCCATCCAAACCTCGGCATGGCGCCGACCAGTGACGGGATTAATGATGCCAGCAGAAATCCTGGAAGGTGAATTTTTATTATCGTTATCAATGACTATAAAAGAACTGCCTTCCTTTTCAAGGTAGTAGCTAAGCCATGTACCGCTAATTCCCTGACCAATTATTAAATAGTCAACAGTCATATGGCAAAAATAAGCAGGCCACACTTCTATATCGCCTGCTTATTTATTTATCCTTTTCCAACTTCATTCTACATTAATTCTTACCCCTTCGCTGTGTGAAGTAAATTCTGGTGCATACATGCACTGAATCGTTGTAATTCCATTACTGAAATTACCGGCATGTGTAGCGAACAACGTGTATTCGAATACATATGTTCCTCTTCTCAGGTAACTAAAGAAGAAGTTAGTGCTGGCATCTTTGGTGGTTTCGTAATATCCTAATCCGCCCTGCCATTTATAACTACTCAGTACATTCACCGGTTCCAGGGCAGCTGCTCTCATATCTTTCATGTGTACATATTCCATATCACGGTCAACACGGAGCTCTACCCTTACTTTTATCTTGTCTCCGATTTTAATGGCATCACCATTATTAACCGGTGTAATGACCGGACCACGGTCTGTATTTTTTTCTACAAATAGTTTTTTTGAAAGTTTGAGTGGGGTAGTAGCAGTGGTTATTTTATCAAGGTCTTCGAAGTACTGCCAGTAAACACCGCCCCAGGAAGCCCCCCCACCCCCGGAAGGGGAGATCTTAGAGTCAGTAACTGTAACAGTCACTTTACCCATTTCAGGGTTTACTTTCGATCCTTCAATTATTTTTTTGAAATAACCTGTACCCGCTTCTTGCCCGGCATCTGTTGATTTGATTATTGTAGTGCCTAGCTTAACTTCAACAACTGGTTCATTGCTTAGCCATTCAGTTCCCTGTAATAGCAACGCATAACAAGCCTCCGCGGTGGCTTTTGTTGTTTTCCAATTATTCGTTTGTTTGTTTTTCAACAACCATGTCCGCAGGTCATCCACAGTTTTTGTGTCCTTGCCCACTTCCTGGAAAGCTTCGATCAACAACGACTGTGTTTCAATCGGGGCCTGGTACCAGAACCAGCCATTTACCTGGTTTTTCCAATACATTCCCAGTTCTTCATTGGTAATGGAGGTTTCTTTTAGCGACTTCAAAATTGCTGCAGGTGTTTTTGCGTCATCGATCCTGTGCAATGCCAGTGCAATCATGCCCTGCATGTATTTGCCTTGGCCGACCCAATACTGCTGGGATTGTTTTTGATAATAATTATAAGCTGTTTGCGAAGCCGCATCAATTTTATACTCCGGGAAAAAACTCCTCATGTATAAATATTGTATTTGAGTGTAACCAATGTTCTGCGATTTCAGGTTGGCTTTGTATTTGATCAAATAATCATAATCTTCTTTTATTTTTCTATCGAGGTAAGGAATAGCGGTTGACAAAATGGCTTTTAATTTATTCTCCTGTCCTTTTGCGAAAGCGTTCAATTTTTTCAAATGACCAATGCCTGTAGTAATGTATTGGGTCATGTAGCGATCGTCAGGCCCACCGGTAAACCAAACAAAGCCACCATTGCTGCTTTGCATTTGCTTTAGTTTATCATAGGAGCTGTTTAATTGCTCACTCATCTTTATCATATCAAAAAGCAAGGCGATATTTCTCTTTTGCTCCGCTTCATTTTTTGCCTGTAATACCCAGGGGGTTTCCTCGAGTAATACTGCTTTTAATTCCTGGTTCTTTTGCAGGTTACTCATTAGCGCTGCAGTGTCCTTAATTTTCCATTGTTCAAATACCTGTTTGATACGGGGCGATGAGTTAGAAATAAATGTGGCTAATGAATTAGCATAATATCGGTTCCAGGTTTGTTCTGCACATTCATATGGGTATTCCATCAGGTAAGGTAGGGCTTGTACTGCATACCAGGCAGGGTTACTTGTATATTCCAATGTGAGGGAATAATGCTGTAATGTTTCGCTGCTGCCGGATTTAAGCAATTTATCAAATGTAAAATTTTTAGTTCCGGATCCTCTCATTGGTAACGGCATTGTTTCTGTTACCAGCATTCTATTGGTGAGAACCGGCAAAGCATTTTCTTCACCATCACTGTAGTTGCCGGCTTTTGCAACAATTCTCCACACCAGTGCTTTATTGAACTGGTAGGGGATTTCAATCGGGAATTTCACCGCTTCACTTTGTCCGGCTGCTACGGTGAAATATTGGTTAGCAACCATATTCCTGAACCGGCCATCAACCCGTTCGTTTGTTTCAGCATCAAATAATTGAAATTCTGCTGTACCTGTCATTTCCTTATCCGTAAGGTTAACAATCTTAGAGCTGAACTCCATTTTATCGCCTTCTCGTAAAAAACGGGGTGCATTCGGTTGTACCATCAGTTCTTTCTGAGTAACAATTTCTTTGGTACTGCTCCCGAATGCAGCTTCTTTTGTATGTGCCAGGGCCATGAATTTCCATTTGGTCAATGCTTCGGGCATAGTAAAAGAAAATTCAATAGCACCACTGCTGTCGGTTTTTAAATCAGGGAAGAAGAAAGCAGTTTCATTAAAATTCTTACGGATTTTAACATCACCGGATTGCTGACTTGTATTTTCCTTGTCTGAGACATCTGCAACACCCTCCTTGTCAGCTACTTTACCAGTATTTTTTTTCTGAACATCTTTTGATTCCTCATTACTTTCTCCCTCAGGAGCACTGCTGGCAACTGCGTCACTATCTGCCGTTACGGGCTTTGATAAGCGCATCAACTTTGGATTCCCTCCGTAAAAGTCTCCACCATTGTATCCATTCAAACCGGAAAAGAGATAATCGTAACGTTTGTCAACATACTTTGATTGATCATCATTTATATACCGCTGGTTTGATTCAACCCCGGTAAAATTGTGTGAACCATTCCAGCTGCGGCTATTGTAGTAAGAAGTCCAGATATATGGCTGGCTCCAGCTATGCGGATAGAACTGATCGAGTGATGCATCGTACATACTCGCCAGCATTTCAGCAGCTACTTTCTCATTTTTGTAACCGCTTATTTTCAGCTTCCATTTTTCTTCGCTGCCGGGCAATGTTTTGTCACGGTAAGTAGCATATTCAATAGACAGGTCTTTATTTGTCCATGGAATATTTATTGTTTGATTCAATTGATAAAAACGGTTGTGCTTGATGAACATCCAGCCAACCCCATAACCACCACGGTCTGCTTCTGTTACGGGAAAGGCGAATGTTTTCTTTTCAGCAGAAAGTTTAAGGAACGAATAGTTCTGAGTCCCCCTCTCTATTTGTTGTACAAGAAATAAATTATCAGCAGCTGTTCCGATTTCAATAGTAGCTGTTTCTCCTGGTTCAACAGTAGTTTTTGATGTACCACTCCATAAATAAACCGGACGATTTAATTGATTGCTTTTCTCATCAAAAAGTTCTATATACCTGATATCTTTTACCGATTCCCCGTTTTTATCTTTTGCTTCTATTTCAATGATGTAGAAGCCCGGACTATATTTTCCATTTGCCACCGACCAGTCGCCATTTATCTTTACAGAATCTGTTTTTTCAAAAACCTGTATCCCTTTGGCCCAACTCTTATAATCTGTTTCATTATCATATTCATCGTACGGAAAGTTGGTAATGAATTCCTCTTCGCTCATCACAAATTGGTCCGGTCTTTCCCAATAGCGGTCACGGATCAACCGCTTTTCTTCGTTCAGCCTGGAGATTGTTACTTTCACCTTGGCTGGTTCGTATTCGCCATTCATATTCTGGGTGCGGATAGAAAGCTTTTGTAAACTATCTGCAGGGAGTGTTGAAGGAATACTGGCTACCAGCATCAGTGATTTATAACTTACGGAAACAGATTTTTCACCACTCCTGGTTTCACCGTTAATGTCTGTCACATCCGCATATACTGTGTAATCAAATACCGGTTCGAATTTCTTTTCAATCTTTAAATCCGGGATAGCTGTAAATTCTATAACAAATTTTCCTTCCTTATCGGTCTTAACTTCACCATTAGTAATTTCCATGGCCTGGCTTGGTGGCTGCCACCAACGCCAAAACATCCAGGGATACAGGAATCTGGGCTGACGGACAATACGATATTTCACCTTTGCACCATCGATATTATTACCCGCATACGCTTTGGCGATACCGGTTACTTTTATCTTATCGTTTACTTTGTAAGTGCCTTTGATTGGTTCGTAGTCAACATAAAACTTAGGCCGTTTATATTCTTCAACTTTAAAACCAGCATTGCCATTATCTGTTTTAGTATATATGGTAAACTGGCCATTCATGCCGGTTTGTGGCAATTGAAACTTGCCGTTAAAAGAGCCAAAATCATTTGTTTTTACTTTAAGAGTGTCAATGTTTTTGTAATTGGCATCCCTGAGAATAATGGTAGTTGCATAATCAGTTCTAACACCGCCTTTTTTCTCTTTGGCATTTCTGCTCAGCACTATTCCTTTAAAGTAAACAGTTTGCCCCGGCCGGTAAAGGCTCCTGTCGGTAAAGAGATGTATCGAGGTTGTAACTTTTGACTCTTCATTTACTGATTCGTTAGTATAGTAATAATTAAACACAAGATCATTCATGAAAAGCTTATCATTATTGTGTGTGATGTCAAGCAAATAGGAGTAATTACTATAACCATTCCCGTCCCTTCGTACTTTGTCCATTTTGAAAAAGCCATTCGCATCTGTGGTGTATGTTTTCCCCTTTTCTTTCACATATTGCGATTGCTTGTAATCATATTTTTGCTCCCACACTTGTACCGCAGCTTTTGCCAATGGTTGGCCATTATCCCGGTTCAATACAAAAAAATCATCGGTGTTATTGGTGTAACTGATAGCAGAAACATAAAATAACCTTGCTCCAAGAATTGTTTTCGTTCCGTCAAAGTCCTTATCGCTGGATGCAGCTAGTAAGTATTCTCCAATGGGGAGGCCTTCAATTTTTACTTCTGTACTATGTTGCTGCAGATCATTGGTGGCGGGGAGATTTTGTTGCCAGCTTTTTAATGGGGTAGCCGAAATGATTGCAGGCCAGTATTTTTCATCATACTGCTTTTCTAATTCCTTTTTAAGGCTTTCTGTCACTTTTATAATGCGGAAGTGGAGTGAGCCAATATTCTTGTATTTGACCAGTGCCCTGAATGACTGACCGGGTATATTCACTTTTTCTACAGTGAATTGTAAGGACTTACTTTTGACACTATTCAGTAAGTTGTAGGCATTATATTTTCCTTCGGAAGAGTCTTTCTGTTGAACCAACTTTTCTAAGATCGCCTTTGCTTTTACTTTGGCAAAACGATTTGTAGTATCGCCAAAAGGTTTGTATTCATTAGCTTTTTGTTCATACCAGGATGCAACCAGGTACCAGGCTTGTGCGGCGGCCGGGTTATTAGCATACTGGTTGGCTATATGATTAATAGCATTAAAATAAAGCTTGTCTTTTTCAGGATGAGTGGAATGACTTTTTACAAATTCAATTCGCTGCAGGTCAGCATCAATCAATGCATCTGGATTAACATCAGTAAGATGAAAGGCAATAAGCTTTTGGTATATCAGCAATGCTTTATGTTGCAATGACATAGAGTCTTTGGTAGGAAACTTTCGTGTTACAAAATCAGCAGCGGGATCAAAGGCACTGGCTGAATTAATTTCAAAAGCATAGGCGGGTTTTCTGATATCCCGTTCATCGTTTTCAAAATAGTTTAATGCCCGGTTCGCCAGCAGATCATATAGTGTTGGGCGAAGATGCCGGACATTCCCTTTCTCTATAATTGCATCATACGGGTGCAGTTTTGTTTGCTGTAACAGCTTTTCTTCTTTTATTGATTGCAAATACAGTTCTGAGATCTTTTTATGAAAATCTTCAGCATCCCAGGTTGCAATATCAGTTTTACTGAAATTTTCTGTTTTCGTACGGTTATATAATTGCCAGCGGTGTTGCTGGTAATAATTATAATACATCTCAGCCAGTAAGTTTTTTAAAATGCTCCTGACAGGTTCTTTACTACCGGTGATTTCTTTTTCTATTTCGGCAATTGAGAACACTTCATTGTCTTCCCTGTTTTCAATTTGCAGGGCAGTCATATAAACCAATGCCTTGATGACTTGTGCACCCTGGTTTTCTTTTTTTGCAAGGGTGTAAATTTTCTTTACTTCTTCCAGGGCAGATTTAGGCAATCCTTTGTTCACCGCTGCTTCTACCTTTTTCCATTCATTATCGTAGTTCTTTACAGGGGTCTGACCATTCATATCCATAGCAAATAAACTGAAGAGGGTAACAGTAAGAAAAAGGGATTTAATAAAGGGCACATTCATGCTGTTGAAATTTAGGTACAAGGTAATTAATCTTATGCGAGGATAAGATGCTCTATGTTAGGGAATTTCATACAAAAAGCCCGGGCAGGGTAATTTGCTGGCATTGGAGAAAAAAAGTCATTCATTTCTTCTCTCCCCAATGTGTATTTTTTACAGTATTTGAAAACCTTTACTGGCAAGCACTCCGGCATAAACCTGCAAAACGGATTTTTTCAACACAAATTGCTTTAACATTTTGTTGAAAGATTTTTTGGCACGGTGGCATGAGTTTGGAAATGTAATGAATGGAAACAATTTTTATCAAATTAAATTTTAAGTTATGAAAACATTTTTTACACTTTTATTCAGTTCAATCTTTTCACTTTCTCTGCTGGCCTATGATGGCAGCCGCCTGAGTATATCTTCTCCAGGCACCAGTACAGAAATGAAGATTGAAATTGACGGACGCAAGTTCAGTATGAAAAACAATTCTATCACTGTTAGCTATCTCGCAGAAGGTCGTCATAGTATTAAGATCTACCGGGATAAGAAGAGGGGTGGTTTTGGTAAGAGAGAGGATGTTGTTTATCAAAGCAACATTTTCCTCAAAAGAGGTTTTCACCTTGACATTACGGTGAACCGTTTTGGTAAAGTGATGACTGATGAACGCAGGATTGATGTTGATGACGAATGGTATCTTGATGAAGACGAGTATTATGATAACGACAATGGTGGCTGGAACGGTGGCCGTGGTAATGTAATGACTGGCCGTGAAATGGAAACAGTGAAAGAACAGCTTCGTAAAGAGTGGTTCGAGAATAACAGGATCACTTCTACCAAAGTTATCATTGATAAGAGCAATTTTACTACGCAGCAGGTGAAAGAGTTAATGTTGCTCTTTACATTCGAAAGCAACAGGCTGGAAGTAGCTAAGTATGCGTATCGCAAAACAGTAGACAAGCACAATTATATTCAGTTGAATGATGCGCTGACTTTCAACAGTAGTAAAGAAGACCTGGCCCGTTTTATCCGTGAATCAAGATAAGTGAATAGTGAGTTGTGAATATATAACCCTATCATACAAGAGAGCCTCCTGATTAAGGAGGCTTTCATTATTTACAATTCACTATTGACCATTCATTTTTTCATGACTTCTGCCATCTTCTTTCCAATATCTGCAGGGCTGCTTACAACATGGATGCCGCACTCACTCATAATTTTCATTTTAGCAGCAGCGGTATCATCAGCTCCACCAACGATAGCACCAGCATGGCCCATGCGGCGGCCGGGAGGAGCTGTTTGGCCAGCGATAAATCCAACAACAGGCTTTTTGTTACCATTTGCTTTTATCCAGTTTGCTGCTTCCGCTTCCATACCACCACCAATTTCACCAATCATAACAATGGCGTCGGTGTCCTTATCATTCATAAACAATTCAACAGCTTCTTTGGTGGTAGTACCAATTATCGGGTCGCCACCAATACCTACGGCAGTTGAAATACCAAGACCAGCCTTGGCTACCTGGTCTGCTGCTTCATAGGTCAGGGTTCCGGACTTGGAGATAATACCGATACGTCCGGGTATAAAAACAAAGCCTGGCATGATGCCCACTTTACATTCTCCGGCTGTAATTACGCCGGGGCAGTTTGGCCCAACTAATCTTGTATTTTTTCCCTGCAAATAGTTCTTCACTTTTACCATGTCCTGTACCGGAATGCCTTCTGTAATGCAGACTACGAGTTTAATACCGGCTTCAGCTGCTTCCATAATGGCATCAGCCGCAAAAGCAGGGGGTACAAATATGATACTGACATCGGCTCCAGTTGATTTTACACAATCCGCAACGGTGTTGAAAACAGGTCTTTCAAGGTGTGAACCACCCCCTTTACCGGGAGTAACACCACCTACCACATTGGTGCCATATTCTATCATCTGGGTGGCATGAAAAGTGCCTTCTGTTCCGGTGAAACCCTGTACTAATATTTTCGAATTTTTATTGATGAGAATACTCATTTTCCTTACTTTTTTGATTTGGCAAAAATAAGGGAAATGCGACAACGGGTAATAATGAATACTTGCTTGTTACACCTGGCAAAAAATATCCTTTATTCACTTGAAGATAGGAGGCAGATGGTGGTACTGCCGGTGTTGATAATTCCTTTACCCACACTATCAGTGTTGTATGTGCTCCCGATCGGGGCCGGGAGTGAGGAATAAAATAATGGAATTATTATTTATCCTCAGTTGGAGGAACAAGAGTGGGGGAGTCTTTATCCAACAGCTTTTCCATATTCCGGTCGTTAGATATTTTACCTGACTCTTCCAGCATCCGCATATCCTTGGCATCCCTTAAAAACTCGGAAGCGAATATGAAATCATTCAACCTTTGGTTTTTACTAAAAATGATTTCTTTGTTTGTGCCCTCCCATTCCTTATTTCCTTCAAACATATACAGGATATAGTTTCCTATTTCCATCACACTGTTCATGTCGTGGGTATT
>Ga0073902_10001729_pt1 | contig 11698 bp, 7 predicted proteins | sample KloWWTmeKNB19Kit_FD_66667 | JGI IMG/M metagenome (GOLD analysis project Ga0073902, IMG submission 66667) | Active sludge microbial communities from Klosterneuburg, Austria, studying microevolution and ecology of nitrifiers - Klosterneuburg... | ecosystem: Engineered > WWTP > Aerobic digester >...
GGTCTGATCTGCCAGCCGGCTGGATTTTCATTTGGGTTACTCGTACTGCTGATTATGATTGTAACCGAAATCCATGAAGTATCTGAACCACAAGGATTATAAACGATGAGCGATATCTGGTATTGGCCGGATACATTGTATTCAACAGTAGGGTTGAGGCTGTTGTCTGTACGACCATCACCAAAAGACCAACGGAGACTATCATAGTCGATACCAGGATATTCGAGTGAAACTACATTTTCAACCTGCGCATGGGCGAAGGTAGCATCCGGTACTCCGCCAACCTGGATCAGGTCATTGAGCAGCAGCACGTCGGTACCCTGACCATTGGTGGCTTGCAGTGAAACAGAATAGGTGCCTGGTGCATTATAAACAACCGTTGGATTTTGAAGTGTTGAGGTGGAAGGATTGCCTCCATCAAATACCCATGACCAGGAGGTTGGATTGTTTTGTGATTGATCAATAAAGGTTACTTCAAATGGAGAGCAGCCTGTATGATCACTATATCCAAAGAAAGCATTTGGTACAGTTGACAGTTCAATGACAACTACCATGGTATCATTCCCACAGTTGTTCGTTGAAATGAGACTCACGGTATAGGTTCCAAAAGAACCGTAATCGTGTATTGGATTTGTTTCAGTGGAGGTCTGTCCATCGCCGAATAACCAAAAGTAACTGGCGGCACCCGCACTTTCATTGTCAAAGGTCACAGTTGTCTGATCCGTAGATAGAAGGAATGCCGACTCAGGAGCAGAGCCAATGGTCACAATTTCATTCCATTCTAAAGTATCTGATCCATTTCCGGAATAAGCTATCAATGTTACATCATAGGATCCCGCGGAATTGTAGGTAACAGATGGATTTTCCAGATTCGAAGTAGATGGGTTTCCTCCCGGGAATGACCATGCGAAAGAGGTAGCGTTAGGGCTGCTCTCGTTTGTAAAGTTCACAATGACAGGAACACAATCACCCGTTTGCTGGTAAGAAAAGCCAGCTTGTGGAGGTGTCTGAATAGTCACTTGCGCTGTACTTGTATCCGGGCCACAAATACCAGCAGATATAAGTGTAACAGTATAGGTGCCATCAGCCAGGTATCCATGGACCGGGTTGGTTTCATTGCTGGTGAAGCCATCTCCGAAATTCCATGAAGAGCCAGTAGAATTAATAGATTGATTTGTAAAGGAGGTTTGCAATCCGTTGACGGCAAAATTAAAGCCACTGATCGTCGGTGATTCTACTTCTATATATTCGGAGAGCAGGAGCACGTCATCGCCGGTAGGATTTTCAACTGTTAACTGCACATCATACAAACCTGGTGCGTTATACGTCACTACTGGATTTGGCTGACTGCTTGTGCCTGGAGAGCCACCTTCAAAAACCCAGGCAAAGGATGTTGGATTTCCGCCAGACTGGTTTGTAAATTGAACGACCAATGGTGCGCAACCATATTGGGTGCTTGACGAAAACAATGCCTGAGGAGCTCCCGTGACTGTAACTGTTTGCTGCAAAGTACTTGTCCCACAATCATTGGTCACCGTAAGGGTTGCCTGGTACACTCCGCTTTCATCATAGATATGCACGGGATTAGGATTGGTACTTGTTTGTCCATCGCCAAAATTCCAGAGATAGGTATCACCAATACTTCCGGTGGAACTGAAATTTACCTGAAGACCGTTGGTGGTATAACTAAATTCAGCATTTGGTGCTGGAAGGACCGTGATATAATTATTGATTGTCTGAATATCTTCACCTGCTTCATTGAAAACGGTGAGGGAAACATTGTAGGTCCCTGGTATCTCATAGAGAATAGTAGGTTCAAAAGCAGTAGAACTTGCCGGAGAGCCTCCGGGAAATGACCATTCATAAAATTCAGCATTCTCAGATGAGAGGTTGACGAATTCAACTTCAAATGGCTCGCACCCTTCTACCACGTCAGATGAAAAGAAGGATGTAGGTGGCGTAATGATCTCTATTATTTGTGTATAGGTATCTGAACCACATTCGTTTGTTACCGTGAGAGACACTGTGTAAATTCCATCTTCAGCGTAAACATGAATAGGGTTGGCTAAAGTAGATGTGCCGCCATCCCCAAAATCCCAGTCGTAGCTAGTGCCATTGGTGCTTAAATTTTGAAAATCTACCTCCAGGCCATCTATGCTGTAATCAAAGTCTGCAAAAGGATCTTCGCTGACATTGATATAGTTGGTAAAGGTTATGGAATTAGAACCTTGAGCATTGGAAGCTGTAAGAGTCACATTCCAACTTCCAGCAGTGTTGTATGTAACCGTTGGATTCTGATTCGTACTTGTTGCGGGTGTGCCTCCTTCAAATGTCCAGCTCCATGAGGTAGGATTGTTGAGACTTTGATCATCAAAACTGACCACCAATGGAGTACACCCTTCAGTTGGATCAGCGGCAAAGTCAGCCACAGGTGGGAGCGGAATTCCACATTGGGCCAGGCAGCTGATAGAGGAGATATAACTATTGATTTCATTGATTGACTGACTGGACCAGGCATTGGTGTTGTTGACAGCAGGCGCCATGATCGTAGGGGAGCCAGGTGCATCATGGTTCGCGCCGAAGTTGTGGCCCATTTCATGCGCTTGTAAAACCCGTAGCATATCCGCGTCTGAACTCCAGTCCTCCATTACATGGTAACGAACACTAGTGCATACAGCATTGAGCCATGCCAGCCCGATAACATCGCCGTTAAACTGACGCGCACTCCATAATCCGGCTACATCGTGGGTATTTGAAAAACCTGTAGGACCCCAATCCGTGAAATCATTTAAAACCTGGTTAATGTTTGTACTATTCGTCCATGGATCTTCCGATTCGGTGGTAGCTACATAGATTTCCACAATGCTAAATTGAAGATCATCACTGAACTCAAAATCATAATTTGTTTCCACATCATTAATGACCGCCATATTATGGTCTTCAACTGCACTTACACTCCCGTATTCAGTATACATCTCGTGGTCATCTGCAAGAGCTATCTGTACCACTTTGCATGCCCTGCTTGATGTCTGATGATCCGGAGTCTCGTTGTGTTCGTGCTCAGCATTGAAGAATGGAGATGGTGCATGGCTGACGCCACATGATGCGGGTGTGAATTTATCCAGACTATGACTGGTCCAATATATAACGAACTGATTCTTCGGAGCACCCGGTATGATGTGTCTGGCAGGTTCAATATACAATTGATCATTTTCTTGTACGATCAACGCATGAAAGAAATCTTCGTCAGCTGTGATGCGCACATCATAGGCATCTTCATGGGTGAAACCATAGAAGGTTTTATTAGGTGAGCGCGGATGTTCAAGTACTCCATTGGCTGTCAATGCCCGTAGCTTGTAATGAGGTGCCCTGATGTCACGGGCCCTTAGGTTGAAGCTGAAGTCTTGATCATTGAATTTCAGGTGCAGTTCCTGGAAATAGTCTTTTGAGCGAAGCAGGGTTGCTACGTCTTCAGTACCCAGGGTAGCCAGGGTATACGATGAATAGTATTGGCTCAGATAAGATGCTTCCTCTGCTGAGGGGCGTTGAGTCTTGAAGCGGATGGTCTCCTGGCTAAAAGCCTGGGTGGTAGTGAAAAACAGCAGAAAAAACAGAATGGTAGGTGTACTCAGTAACTTATTGTTCATTCCTTGTGAGATTTGTCAGAAAACAATTTAATGTTAAGAATCGTTAGTTCTCGTGGTTAATCGAATATAATTGGTGGGGATTGAGGCGCAAATTAACTAAAAATTGGACTAAGTATTTCAATATTAGAGAAAAAAGTTATCTATTTGTAACCACTTTGCCAAGCATAACAAAATTAAATACTAAAATGAGGGTATTTCCAAGAATAATCTTTGTAGCCATACTTGCCTTATCGGCCTTCCTTCAGGTTGATGCTCAGACTACCGGGAAAAAGAAATTTGTCAGGCCAGGAACAGAGGAGGCCAAAAAGGAAGAGGAGAAAGCAAATGCCCCTTCTAAGTGGGGATTTGGTGTTAACCTCGGCAATATTGGCTTTGCGGGCAATGCGGTGAATATCGGATTGGACCCTAACGTGGCTTATAGGATCACCGATGCCTTAGCGGCCGGATTCATGCTAAAGATGAATTATTACAATGCCAAATACCAGACCACTTCAGGCAATCTCACGTATACCGCTTTTGACTGGGGGCCGACCCTGTTTGCCAGAGTTAAACCACTCCTGAAAATGGAAGATGCCACTCCATTTATGCAGGGGATTTTCTTCCAGGGCGAATATGAAAGATCTTATGTCTCAAGGGAGCAAGTCGACGCTTTTGGTAATGTCCAGATCAGTGATGACGGCACTAAGATTCTTACTGAAGTTACCCTGGAACATTACCTATATGTCGGAGCAGGTCTATCCAGCGGATATCCTTTTAGTTCCTTCATCTCATTCCATTACAATTTGCTCGATAAGCCGGAACTAAGTCGGTTACCTTTTACTTACAGGATTGGGTTTACCTGGAATTATTGATCAGAATTTATATCCCACCTGCACCAGCAGGTATCTTCCTGCTTGGGGGAAATACCCCTTTTGATGGTAAACATCACCTCCTTCTGATCCTACATAAGGGTCATCCGGTGTCGGGTCATAGCCCTCAGAGCTAAATCTGTATATCCATGCATTCGACTCATAGGATTCGTTTAAAGCATTTTTAAGCAGCAGGCCAACACTGAGTTCGTTACCTTTTTTCTGAAACCAACTCCAATGAACACCTGCATCGGTCACAAAATAGGGGTCCAGGGACGATGCATCTTTTGAGGTGTTGTCAGCATATTGCTTTCCAATATATCGTCCACCCAGGTTCACAGCTATTTCATGTTTATCATTGGATACAATAGTGTATTCCGCCACGGCATTTGCTAACAGGCCAGGGGAAAAGGCCAGGTCACTATTTTCATAATCCACGGTCTCCTGAATTCCGGTAAACCAGTTGTCAATATATTCCGTAAATGATTGAATTTTATTACTACTCACCGTCGCCTGCGCTTCTATTTTAAGTTTGTCCATAGGATTGAATGAAACCGATGTTTCAAGGCCAATTCTATGGCTTCGATCCACATTGACTCGTGTATATGCGCCTACGTCATTAAGCCGGCCGGTAGGCACTAACTGATCTTTGTATTGCATTACATAGCCTATTGCTTCGAAGTTGACAGATTTTGTTTGATAGCGATATCCTATTTCACTATCCCACATCCTCTCCGGGTTTGGACGACTGAGTGGAGTCGATTGAGTGTAATCATCGCGGTTTGGCTCTTTGCTAATCAGCCCGGTAAGCCCATAGATCGACCCGTGTTCACCAAGGGAATAACTAAAGCCAATCTTAGGGTTGAAAAACTTCAGGCTAACCTCCTGGTCAACAGGATTGCCTTGCTCATCAGGTCCCTCGAAAGCATAGCGTATCCACCTTCCTTGCAGGTCAACTGTCAGATCAAACCGGTCTGTAATTTTATTATTGCTCCTTGCAAATATGTTCCAGTCTGTCTTGACAGCATCGTTGTCATAATATGGCTTCGGGTACTCATCCGGTGCCGTGGAAGCAGTCCAAATCACTTTCCCAAAATGTTGGCCCTGATATCTGTTCCAGCCTCCTCCCGTAACAAAGTACCGTTCACCAGGAATGCCAATATGAAGTGTTGAAATAAACCCATAGTAATCATTATCCAGCCACCGCTGGCGAACGAGATCAGAAGGTTCAGTAAAACCAGAAATGCCATAATCCGATAGAGTCTGATCAGCTTTGTATTGTTCGAAATATCCAGATCCGTGGGTGTAGTGCAAGGCGGTATTCCACCGCGCAAATGGAGTGATGGCCTGGTCAAAATGAAACTGCGCGTGGCTTTGCCGATAGTCATCTACCTCATTATCATAAGGTTCACCAGGCTTTTCAGCACCAGCGGTATTGAAAGTACGCAGCTCAGGATCGTTGATGTATTGCTCAGGCACACCGTTCCAGGCCTGATAGGTTAGTTCATCCCCAAGGGCGTACACAAACCTCAGATTGGTCTGATCATGATGATAACCTGCTGAACCATATATGGAATACAAGGTACTCGCCGCCCGGTCGATATATCCATCCGAGGTGATATAACTCGCTCTGCCATCAATTGTAAACCGGCCATTGATCAGACCTGATCCACCGGCCGCTGTAATCCGACGCGTATTGAAACTGCCGCCACTTAACTTAATAGTACCGTAAGGCTCATAATTGAAGCCAAGTGTGTTTATATGGATGCCTCCACCGAGATCTCCGACACCTGGTTGACTCCAGCCAAGACCACGTTGAACCTGAATATTGGTGGTGGAACTTGCAAGGTCAGGAAGATCTACCCAAAAGACATTATGTGATTCCGCATCGTTGACGGGTATTCCGTTGAGGGTTACATTGATTCGGGTTGGATCTGTACCCCTGATCCTAAGTCCTGAGTACCCAATTCCCTGGCCGGCATCTGAAGTGGTTACCAGCGAAGGAGTGCCTTCAAGAATATAAGGGATATCCTGGGCAAAGTCTCTTTTTTGGATATCGGCAGCGGAGATGTTTGCATGGGTGACGGGCTCCTTATCACCGGCCTTGCTGGCCACCACACTTATTTCATCTATTTTAATATTTCTCGGGATGTGCAGGGTGAGATCAATACTTCCTTTAAGTTCTATTTTTTTTCGGCGAATACCGTAAGCTGTGATGAGGACGAGTTCGTAAGATCCTGGCTTCAGGTTTTCAAATCGGAATACACCCAGGTCGGTGGTGGTTTGTTGGGTGAAGTAGTCTTTGCCCCTCAGTTCTGCAGTGGAATAGGCATACGGTTGTTCTGCATCATCCAGCCCACGGCCCAGGATATAATATTGGCCTGAAAGCACATAGGAGCTGCATAACATGGCTAAGATGCATAGGTTTCTCATCCTACGTTGTAGATCCATATATCAGAAAACTTGGCAGTGAATAATTTCATTGTTCAACCTTTCCCTTTCCGGCATTACCCGGACAGGTTCGATGGGTTTGATCTCAGCCTGAAATGTAAGGCACCCCATGTGAAACGAAAGTGCTGCAAATGTACGCAGAATTTGGATTCCTGATCATTGGTGGCCCGTCGCTGACGTTTAGCTCCCTATATTTGCGCCTCTAATTGAATACAAACCAAAAGTGTACATATGAAATATAACCTCATTGTCGTAGGAAGTGGACCAGGAGGATACGTGGCGGCCATCAGGGCCAGTCAGTTAGGTCTGAAGACGGCTATCGTTGAAAGAGAGTCGCTTGGAGGGATATGCCTCAACTGGGGCTGCATACCCACTAAGGCACTCATCAAGAGTGCTGAAGTGTTTAATTATCTCGGCCATGCCAAGGATTATGGCATCACGGTCAAGGAAGCTTCTGCTGATCTCACAGCAGTCGTAAAGCGATCCAGGGATGTGGCAGAAGGCATGAGCAAGGGCGTGCAATTTCTGATGAAGAAGAATAAAATCGACGTGATCAACGGTACGGGTAAACTGGCACGAGGTAAAAAGGTGGAAGTCACTGATGAAAAGGGTGCCGTGACCACTTATGAGGCAGATAACATAATTATTGCTACAGGAGCACGAGCCAAAGCTTTGCCAAATATTCCGATTGATGGCGAAAAAGTCATTGACTACCGCAAGGCCATGGTGCCCCAAAAACAACCTAAATCGCTCGTTGTCATAGGCGCCGGTGCCATAGGTTGTGAGTTTGCTTATTTCTATCATGCCATGGGTACTAAAGTGACGGTCATTGAATTTCTTGAACAAGGATTAGTCCCGAGGGAGGATCCAGAAGTTTCTAAGGAATTGAAGCGTCAGTTTACCAGAAGTGGAATCGATGTGATGGCAAATACGGCGGTAGAGAAGGTAGATATCTCCGGCAAGCAGATTAATGTGATCGCTAAAGACCGTAAGACAGGAAATGTTACCGAAATACAGTGTGATCTCGTTTTGTCAGCAGCGGGTGTTACCTCCAATATTGAGAATATTGGCCTCGAAACGCTTGGTATTAAGACAGAGAAAGACAAGGTAGTGGTCAATCAATGGTATGAAACAAACGTCGCAGGTGTATATGCGATAGGAGATATTACAGAAGGCCCGGCACTTGCGCATGTTGCATCAGCAGAAGCGATCATTTGTGTGGAGAAAATAGCCGGTCATCATCCACAACCTTTGGATTATGGAAATATTCCATCCTGTACTTATTGTCAACCAGAAGTAGCTTCAGTCGGTATGACGGAGGAGCAAGCCAAAGCTGCCGGGTTCGAACTTAAGATTGGAAAGTTTCCATTCTCAGCAAGTGGAAAAGCGAAGGCAGCAGGTCACCCCGAAGGGTTTGTCAAGCTGATCGTCGATGCCAAGTATGGAGAAATTCTGGGTGCGCATATGATCGGCCACGGCGTTACAGATATGATTGCCGAAATCGTTTTAGCACGGAGACTGGAAGCCACTGGAATGGATCTCGTCAAGACTGTACACCCGCATCCAACGATGAGTGAAGCTGTCATGGAGGCAGCAGCAGCAGCATATGGTGAAGTTATCCATCTTTAATCCTCACAAAATCGTTTATCTCTTCTACGCATGAGTAAAAATACCCGGCCACTTATTTTAGTCACCAATGATGATGGCATGTTTGCGCCCGGGATTAAAAGGCTCGTGGAGATTGCCCGTCATATGGGGGAGGTCATCGTAGTTGCACCTAACTCACCCCAATCTGCAAAAGGTCATGCAGTGACACTTGCAGATCCTATTCGGCTCAACCAGGTCGATGTCTTCAATGGCATTGAAGCATATGAATGTTCAGGTACACCGGTGGATTGTGTTAAGCTGGCTAAGAACATCCTTCTTAAAAACAGGAAGATTGATCTCTGCGTGTCTGGCATCAATCATGGATCTAATGCATCGATCAATATCATCTATTCAGGTACCATGTCAGCTGCCATGGAAGCGTCTATTGAAGGCATACATTCGATTGGTTTCAGTCTTGAGGATTATGCCATGGATGCTAATTTTGATCCGGGCACACCCTGGATCAGATTGATCATAGAACATGTGTTGAGTAACGGTCTTGCAGATTCAAAACTCTTGAATGTCAATATCCCACATTCAAGTCTCGGGCCCATCAGGGGTATGAAAATATGCCGTCAGGCAGAAGGCCGATGGGAAGAAGAATTTGTAGAAGGGGTAGATCCCCGTGGTCAAAAATTCTATTGGCTGACAGGCAATTTTGCAACCAATGATACGGTTGAAGGAACAGATATCAGCGCGTTGCGGGAAGGGTTTATTTCGATAGTACCTTCATCGCATGACCTCACCCATCACAGGGCTATTCCAGCTTTGAAATCGCTGGAATCCATAAAGCATATTGTATGATACCTGCACTTAAGAAAGATTCTGTATGGATAGGGTTGATGGTTGGCCTGATCCTTCCGATCGTGGTGTATCTGTTATTGCTATTGATTTATCAGTTAATGGATACAATGGGTTTGTTCAGTGATGTCGGCTTTGCCGAAGATTTCCGCACCCGGACATTGGCATTGATTGCCATTTGTTCGAATCTCATTTTTATGCAGACATTTCGAAAGTTAAACCATCACCACGAAACGACACGGGGTATTTTGATCGCCAGCATGATCCTGGTGGGTATATGGTTCTGGAAGTTCGGATTTAAAATGCTGCAGTTTTGAAATACTTTGTCCTGGCCGGTGAAGCCAGCGGTGATAAGCAGGCAGCACTGTTATGTGAAGCAATCTTTCGACATGATCAGCATGCCCAGATGACAGGATGGGGTGGGGAAGCGATGACAGCCCAAGGTGTTCGAGTGACGAGACATTACAGGGAGCTAGCCTACATGGGCTTTGTGGAAGTGATTAAACATCTTCCGGCTATATTCAGGAATTTTAAAAAATGTAAGCAAGAGATTCTTGAGCTAGCTCCTGATGCATTGATCCTTGTAGATTATCCCGGTTTCAATCTGCGAATGGCGCGTTGGGCACACGAACAAAAAATTCCGGTATACTATTATATCTCTCCTCAGCTTTGGGCCTGGCATACATCACGTGTCCATGGCATTAAAAAGGCAGTCAGGAAGATGTATGTCATCTTACCCTTCGAAAAGGAATTCTACAAGGAGTATGGAATGGAGGTGATGTATATCGGGCATCCGCTCGCTGTGGAGATAAAACGGGAAAGTAATTTTCAATATTTACCCGTCAAAGGAAATATTGCTTTGTTGCCCGGTAGCCGGAAGCATGAAGTGGATCGTATCCTTCCTGAAATGGCCACGCTTGCCAAACTGATGCCTGGATATCATTTCACAATTGCCGCTGTGCCGCACCTGCCGACAACCTTATACGATCAATGGTTGTCAGGCTTGCCAAACGTCGAGCGTGTAGTTGGTGATATGAAGAAGGTGTTGAGCGCGAGTGAAGCTGCTATCGTCACCAGCGGGACAGCAACACTTGAGACTGGTCTGCTTGGTGTGCCGCAGATGGTGGTTTACAAAGGCAGTCCACTCTCTTACCAAATTGCCCGACGGCTGATAAAAGTAAAATTCATTTCTCTCGTCAATCTCATCATGGGAAGGCTGGTTGTGCCTGAACTGATTCAGACAGATTGTACAGCTGCGAAAATGGCGGACCAACTTTCACAGATATTGGAGCCTTCATCATCGCTTGCTATGCGTGATGCCTACCTGCAGTTGACTGACTTGTTGACTTCAGGTGGAGGAGCAGAGGCTGCTGGGATTGATATTATTTCCGATCTTGGCCAAAGGAATATTTAAGTATGGCATGGAATAAAAAGAACGAACGAATAGCGGAATTTAAGTCATGTGCCAATGCCTTATCATGGTCCTTTGTGCCCGCAGATGAATTTGGCATGATCAAGTGGCTCCTTGATTTCAAGCTCTTCAAATCCGGTTCGCATCACAAGATCACATCCCTCATCATTAAGGAGAATGATGATCTTGAGTTTACCTGCATGTTTGATTATGCCTACACAATCTCTACCGGCAAATCAAGTGTTACGTACAGCCAAACAGTATATTTTAGATATTCGAAATCACTGGCGCTCCCACATTTCGTCATGGTGCCGGAAAAGTGGTACCACCGGATCGGCACCTATTTCGGGATGCAGGATATTGACTTTATCGAGTATCCTGAGTTTAGCCAAAACTATTTGCTGCGTGGAGCTGACGAAGATTATATTCGATATCATTTCAACCATCCGGAAATGATACGATTTTTTGACCAGCAAGGTTTTTACAGTCTGGAAGGGGTCAACTACCTGATGATCCTGTACGTAAATAATGTGGTGTTACCTACTGAGCAGGCACTACAACTTGTCAAAATAGGAGACCGCCTGCATGATTTTTTTGCAGTCAAAACACCAGCCTTGACATTACCATTAGATTTGAATCAGGCACCTGAGCTTTAGGCTAACCCCATCTTCTTTTTAACAGAATCCGGAATTGTCCCTTCTATAATTTCCTTCACTTCCTCCAGGGTAAGCAATGCAGCTACCTCGGCAGACAATCTTTCTCCATCTACTTTCGGTATATTGATCGCCTTCTTGCCTTTGCGAATGAAAGGTCCCCAACGGCCATTTTCAAGCGTGATCTTTTCTTTATCCCATTGCTGGATATAACGGTTTGCTTCTTTCTCCAGTTTAGCA
>Ga0073902_10001730_pt1 | contig 11698 bp, 2 predicted proteins | sample KloWWTmeKNB19Kit_FD_66667 | JGI IMG/M metagenome (GOLD analysis project Ga0073902, IMG submission 66667) | Active sludge microbial communities from Klosterneuburg, Austria, studying microevolution and ecology of nitrifiers - Klosterneuburg... | ecosystem: Engineered > WWTP > Aerobic digester >...
AAAATGCCATTGGTCAACGTGCTTGGTCCGGTCCACACTCCACCACCGTCGGGTGTTCCACCCAATATGGAAAAGATGTTCACGGAAGCATCGGTGGAACAGCGAGTGAAACTCCCATTGGTCCCTGCAACGGGTTTCCGGTTCACATTCACCACTACCACTGCTGTGGCTGCCAAACAGGGGGTATCTCCGGTCTTCCGGTACGTATAGCCACCCGGCAGGGAGGTTCCCGGAATAAAGCTGCCGTTATGTGTTGCACCAAGTGGATCGGTCCATGTACCACCGGTTTGCGGAGTGCCGCCAAGCTGAGTGAACAATGGGAACGTGGCCGCATCGCTACAAACTGTTACGGTGGTATTGGTCCCTGCGTTCGGTGCGGGGTTCACGTTCACTGCAACAAAGCCTGTATCGTTCGCGCACGGTACTGCCCCGACTACGACATATTTGTAAGTGCCTGCAACGCTCGTTCCAGGGGTGAACTCACCGTCGACCGTGGTACCATTCGGAGCCCTCCACGTTCCTGTGCCGTTGGGACTACTTCCGAGCACATCGATCATTTCGAAAGGACCATCCGAACTGCACACGGTGATGTTGCCATTTGAACCCGCATTCGGCGCAACCACTCTTACCACTTGCACAATAGCAGAACGTGCAGCACAGGGTCCAGTTCCCGCGACCGTGTATGTATAGTTGCCTCCGGGCTGTGATGCGGGCAGATAGGTGCCGTTGTGGGAGGTACCATCCGGCCGGGTCCAAGTGCCACCGGACTGTGGAGAGCCACCCAATTGCAAAAATAGGTTCACATCAGCTGCATTGCTGCACCGGGTGATCGTGCTGTTCGTACCCGGGACCGGTGCATTGGTGACATTAACTGTAACCGTGGCTGTTCCATTCGTACACGGAGAGTTGCCGATCACTGTGTAGGTGTAAACGCCTGCTGGACTTGTGCCCGGAATAAAAGTGCCGGTTGTTGGCCCGCCCGGTGGTGGGGTCCATGTGCCACCCGTTGCTGGGCTTCCACCCAAGGAAGCGAACAAGCTGAATGAGGGATCGATACTGCATTTCGATACCGTGGCATTGGTACCGGCATTTGCCCTTGGTACCACGCTCACGTTGATCGTGGCAGCAGCATTGGGACAAGGCATTTGACCGGCGACCGTGTAGGTGTAAGCACCAGGTTGTGATGTAGCTGGATCGAAGTTGGCAGAAGTTGATCCACCCGGTCCTGCCCATGTACCACCTGCGGTTGGCCCACCGGTAAGTACGGTGAACAGATCAACAACGGCATGGTCAGAACAGTAGGAAACGGAGGACCCGACCCCTGCGTTCGCAGCGGCCCGAACGGTCACCGTAACGGTGGCGGATACCGGAGGACAGGGTGTTGTACCAAGGACGGTATAGGTATACACACCGGCCGCATCGGTTCCGGGGATGAACGTTCCGTTGTGGACCGCATTGGTCGGGCCAAGCCATGATCCGCCAACGTTCGGAGTACCGCCCAACGATGAAAAGAGCGGGTATTGGCCATCGGTGCTGCACAGGGCTATTGTGCCATTGGTACCGGCACTGGCTGCGGCCACGATCTGGATGGTCAGCGTGGCGGAAGCATTGGCACATGGGCCTGTGCCTGTAACCGTATAAACGTATGCTCCAGGAGTATCAGATGCCGGGTTGAAATCGGTTCCATGCGGGCCATCAGGACCTACCCAAGAACCGCCCGGATCGGGGGATCCGTTCAGCCGTGGGCGCATCGGGAACGAAGCCTCCGAGCTGCACACATTGATCGTCGTATTGGTCCCGGCTTTAGGTGCGGTGGTCTCTTGAACGGTCACAGTGGCCGTTGCAGATGGGCAAGGGGAAATTCCCGGTACGGTATAGGTATAGATCCCCGGCGTGGATGTTCCAGGCGTATATGTATCGGAGACCGAGGTATTGAGCGGACCGGTCCATGCTCCTGTATTCTGCGGGGAACCGGTCAATTTGCTGATCAAGGCGAATGGAGCCGCATTGCTACAGATCGGTGCCGTGGCCGAGGTGCCGGCGTTGGACAAGTTGCTTACGGAAACCGTGACCGTGGCGCTGGAGCCACCCTGTGTGTAGGTATAAACACCAGCGACATTTGTACCCGGAGTGAATGAACCCGTTGTCGCCGAAGGACCGGTCCATACGCCACCGGGATCAGGAGAACCGCCTAGGTAGGTGATCAACTGCACAGTAGGACCGTTGATGCAGAGCGAAGCCGTACCATCGGTTCCAGGTCCCGGGTCCATCATACCCCCGTCCACAAAGACGTGTAGGCTATTATGGTCCAAGTCGAATGGTAGGTACGCGCTACGCGCTGCGCATGTTGTGGTCAATGCAAAGACCACACATGGCAGGACGGCGACTACTGAAAATGTTCGTCGTATGCTCACGTCTGTAGGGAACTTTCGATCGGTAAGGGGCCGCAATTTACAATGTATCTGCCGCTCAGGTCCACTTCGACCTCGCTTAAAGACGCTAGATTCCGGTGATTCGATGTCTCTAACTTAAGGTTTCTTAGGGCACGCGCCACAAATGTCTGGGGCAGCATGACCCAGCTGAGCGCAGGTCAGTCAACCAACAAAGGATGAGGTTTTCAAAGGCTGATCAAATGACGTGCTGCAGTTCCACTGAACCATCCTTACCACCCCTCAAGGTGCCACCACTGGCGCCGGATCAACACCACCACTTCCCTTCCCGATCGTAATGGCGAGCATGACCTCATGTGTGCCCGTGCTGTAGTTCTTCAGGTTGGAGGAGATGATGTCGTAGCTGTATCCGAACTGGAACGTTTTCTTCAGCCAAAGACCCACCATGGCAGAGTAGGCATCGTTCGTGCGGTAGGCAGCACCGATCCAGAAGGTGTCCTTGTAACGAATAGTGGCGGTAAGGTCCAGTTTGATCGGTACCGGTGTGGTGTACTTCACCAGGAAGGAAGGTTCGATCTTCCAATCTTCACCCAATGGGAATCGATAACCACCCATGATGTAATAGTGGTCCTGCATGCGGCTCAGCGTGGAATTCTCGTCGAGGAAATACACCTTGTTGCGCAACAATTGGGGTGCAGTGGCTCCGAACCAGAAGCGCTTTCCATAGAGGTAGAGCCCGAATTTCGCATCGAGCTTCGTTTCTCCACGCAATTGGTTGTCCATGACGGGATCCCCTGTGTCGTGGAATTGGATCTTGGAGCCATCGATCAAGAACTGGAGCAGGCCTGCCGAAACCGACAGCGATAATTTGATATCCTGCGTCAATTTCAAGTGGTAAGCGTAGGAGATCTGTGCCCCGGTGCGCCGTGTTGGCCCCACGATATCCGTGAAGATGTAGCCACCCAGCCCCATCTTTTCACCGATCGGTGCGGAAGCGCTGAAGGTGAATGTGCGCGGTGCATCTTGTATGCCGACCCATTGGTAGCGGTGCGCACTTCGGATCTCGAAGAACGGACGGCTGCCTGCCACGGCCGGGTTCACCACATAATCGTTGAACTGGTATTGCGTAAGCTGCGGGAGCTGCTGGGCCACGGCCGAAACCGAACCGAGGACCAATACCAGAAGGAGGGTGCTGTGCAAGTTCTTCATGGATCAGCGGATAACGGTGAGCGGGCCAGTGTACGCTTCGGGGAATCGTTCGTCCTTGAGGTCGATCACGTAGTAGTAGGTACCCACGGGCACATAGCCATCGCGGTACTTGCCGTCCCACGGTTGTTTGTATCCGACACTTCGGAACAATTGATCACCCCATCTGTTGTACACTTCCACCACGCATTCAGGGAAGAGCTCGATGTAGTCGATCACCCAAGTATCGTTCCGGCCATCGCTGTTCGGCGTAAAGCCTGTTGGAATGACCACATTGGGTTCCACGGTCACAAGCACGGAATCCGTATCCAAGCAGCCATTGGGTCCAACGATGGAAAGCACGTACCATGTGGTAACCGCAGGAGATGTGGTGGGGTTTGAGGCCGTTGCATTGCTTACCAACGTGTCCGGAGACCAACTGAAGGTGGATCCGGCGGGACCACTTGGAGTACCTCCCAAGGTCACCACATCGGTCAAGAAGATGAACTGGTCCGGACCGGCATTCGCGATCGGCAATGGAGCGAACGTAATGGTCACGGTATCCGTTGCGGAACAAGGCCCATCGCTTACCGTTAGGATATAGACATAGGTGCCTGCGGACTGCAATGGCAATTCCACCATGACCGAATCGCTGATCACGTCGCCTTGGTCATTCGTCCACTGGTAGGTGGTCGCACCCGTGCTTGCGCTACCATCGAGCGTCTCCACGGCACTGGAGCAGGCGGTCCTGTCGGCACCGGCATCGGCCACTACGGTAACTGCTGCATTCACTGTAACTGGCACCACCACATTGCAATTGTTGGCATCGGTCACCGTCACTTCATAGGAACCGGGTTGCAATCCGGAAAGGTCCTCGGTCGTGGCGCTGAAACCATTCGGTCCGCTCCATGCGAACGTATACCCCGGTTCCCCGCCGAATGCCGTGGTGGAGATCGCTCCGTCCGCTGCATCGACACAACTGGCATCGCTCACCAGGTCAACGCTCACTTCCAGCAACAAGGGCTCGGTAATGCTGTAGGTAAAGCTCGTGTCGCAACCAGCGGCATCGGTAATGGTCAATGCGATATCACCCGGACACAATTCCAGTGCGACCGGTGTGTCGGGTCCGTTGCTCGGTGGTGGTGTCCATGTGTAGACCAAATTGCCAATACCGCCCGTGGCATCGGTGATCACTGTCCCATCACATGCGCTGTTACACGTTACATCGGTCACCGTGGCCACATTGGCGATCGGTGTATAAGGCAATAGGGTGAAGGTGATCGTAGTGTCGCAGGTCAACTGGTCGGTGACAGTGATGGTGTAATTGCCAGCGCACAAATTGGAAACTTGATCGGTTCCTTGTCCATTGCCGGGTCCGGGATCGGGCTGCCAATCGAAGGTGAAGCCTCCTGCTCCGCCCATCGGACCAACCGCCGCAGTACCATCGCAAGGTCCGTTGCATGTTTCACCGGTGAAGGAAAGTCCGGCTTCGATCGCTGCCCCTTCTGTGATCGTGAACGGCAGGTTGATCGAGCAACCGCTCGAGTCCGTGATGGCCAAGCTGTAATCCCCGGCGCACAACGTTCCAATGTCCGTGGTATCCGTTGCAATGGGTCCAGCAACACCGCTCCATACGAGTGAGTAAGGCGGAACACCACCTGTGACCGCTGCATTCGCTGTTCCGATGCACTCACCAAAGCAATTGTTATTCGTGCTGCTCAATTGGGCTTCCAGCAAAGGCGGATCGGTGATCGTGATGGTGGCTGTCGTATCGCAACCGCGAGCATCGGTGATCTGCACCACCCAGTCCTGTGCACAGAGGTTCACCCCAGTATTCGATCCCGGTCCATTGGGCGGTTCGGTGATCCAGTTGTACACGTAGATCGGCGTACCACCACTTGGCGAAAGCACAATGCTTCCATCACACGCTCCGTTGCACGTGATCGGCGTTGCGGCCACGCCCGGGATCAACAAGTCCGGACCAAGGATCAGGATGGAGGTCACCAACGAACAGCCCGCACCGTTGTCATCGGTGATGGTCAGTTCATAGGTTCCAACACAGAGATCAGTGGCTTGTGGCGTTCCTTGTCCGTTCACGTTCTGTGTCCACAAGTAAATGTAGGGTTCCACGCCGCCGGTTGGCCCCACAGTTGCCACACCATCACAATCGCCAAAACAGGTTACTGGGGTCGTGCTCAAGTTCGCCACGATCGGTGCGGGTTCGGTCACATATGCACTGTCGATGGACACACAACCGTTGCCTGATGTTACTTGCACCAAGTACAACCCAGCACACAAACCGGAGATCTGTTCGGTGTCCAGATCGAGGTCGGTCCCAATGGCGTCGAACCATGCAATGGTGCATGTCGGGAAGCTGCAGGTGAAGGCCACCTCGGCAGTGCCATCACATACTCCGGGGCAACTGGTAATACTGCCGGTGGTCGTAAGCACTTCGCCATTCTCATCCTGCACAGGCACCAACTGGCTGGCCGTACAACCGAGCGAATCGGTCACGGTAACCGTGTACAGACCGGGGCAAAGGTTGGCGAGCGTATCGGCCGTGCCGAAGATGTTCCCGTTCTGAGTCCAGGTGAAGATGTACGGTGCAGTTCCACCCGAAGGGGTGACGAATACGCTTCCATTACAAAGACCGCATTGGCTTTCGATGCTACCACCGGCGAGTTGCAGTGCAACAGGTTCCGCAACGGTCCACGTGTTCTGCACGCTGCAACCGCGAACGTCCGTAACGGTCACCTCATAGTCACCGGCACAGAGATCATATCCACCGTTGCTGCCTTGTCCGTTCGGGGGAACGGGATCCCAGAAGTAGGTATAGGGAGCAGTGCCACCTGTGGGCGTTACGATGATGCTGCCATTGCAGACCGCGTTGCATGCGATGTTGGAAACGGCTGCAACTTGCACCAAGGGTTGTGGCTCCAAGATCAGCACCGAAACGGTGGTGTCGCACCCCGACTGGTCGCCGATCAGCACTTGGTAAACACCGGCACAAAGTCCAATGGCCTGTGAGAGACTATCGGGTCCACCGGGTGTCGGTGTCCACAGGTAAGTGTAAGGTGGAACACCGCCTACAGGACCAACGGTGGCAGTTGCATCGCACACGCCAGCGCATGTTGCTGGCGTTGTGCTCAGGTTCGGGATGATCGTTGTTGAAGGGCTCACCGTTGCCTCGGCAAAACTGACGCAGCCATTCGCATTCGTTACTTGCGCGGTATAGGTACCGTTGCACAATCCGGACAAGGTGTTGGAGTTCCCACCGATCGGGTTGCCATCCGCATCGAACCACTGCACCACGCAATCGGGCAATGAACAGGTGAAGTCCACACTAACCTCTCCGTTGCAATCATTTCCGCAGAGCGTTTGTCCGTTCACAGGGGTCAACGCTTCACCAACTGCGGAAGGGATCTGCAGCTGACGTTGCACTTCGCAACCGAACACATCGCGCACGATCAAGGTGTACAGACCGCCGCAAAGATCAACAGGTGCTTGATCGGTGCTTATCTCAACTCCATCCAACAACCAACTGAAGGTATACTGTCCATTTCCCCCGATCACCGTAGCGGTGGCAGTACCATCACAGACAGGACAACTGCTGGCGGTGAATGATGTGAGCACCTGCAACGGCAGCGGTTCAGGCATGACATAACTTCGGGTCACACTACAGCCTGCGTTATCGGTGATCAACACGGAGAACGGACCAGCACAGAAACCAAATGCGGCAGAACTACCCTGACCTGCTGCAGGTGCTGGCGTCCATAAGTAGGTGTACGGCGGGGTTCCACCGGACACGGCCATGGTCACGTTCCCATCGCAGATCCCAGAACAAGAGACATTCGAGATCAGGGCCGCGTTCACTGAAATGGGTGCGGCTTCTGTAATGAGCACCTCGGCTTCCAAGATGCACCCACTGCCTGTGGTCACTGTCACGGTATATACATCGGCACAAAGTCCAGTAACGTTCGGTGTGCCTTGTCCGGTTCCCGGTTCCGGGCTCCATGTGAAGGTGAATGGTGGTGTTCCCGAAGTGATGCCCACCGTAGCGGTGCCGTTACAAAGTCCGGTGCAGGTTACGCCAGTGGAACTGATCGCCAACGTGGGGTCCATGGAAGGAGCCACGGTGACCGTATCGATGGTAACGCAGCCTTGGGCGTTGGTAACCGAGACGAAATAATCACCCGGACAAAGATCAGTTACGGTGTTGGTGGTGTCCGGCAATTGGACCCCGAAATCATCCGTCCAAGCAATGGAGCATGGAGGTTCACCACAATTGAAATCCACATTGATCACACCGTCGCAAATACCCGGGCAGGAGGTTGTGCTTCCGGTAGCGAGGATCGATTCGCCATTGCTATCCGTGATCGGGATGGACTCTGTAACGGAGCACCCGTTCTCGTCGGTAACGATCAGGGTATACACATCGGCGCAGACATTCGTAATAGCGGTATCCGTACCTACCAAAATGCCATCACCATTCAACCATTGGATGGAAAGGACACCTGTACCACCAGAAGCGATCACCGTAGCGGCACCCACGCAGATGTTACATTCGCTTGGCGTTTTGAGCACGTTGACCAAGATCGGTGCAGGCGTTCCGATGATGTAGGTGAACGTCGCGGTGCACCCACGCGAATCCGTGACAAGCACATTGCGCACGCCTGTGCACAAGCCGGAAATAACTCCAGTTCCGGCACCAACAGGTGGTGGTGGCGTCCATGCGTATGTGTATGGACCGGTGCCTCCTTGTACATCCATGGTAATACTCGCGTCGCAGTCGCCGTTGCACAGAATGTCCGTTACCACGGCATTGTCCGTGATCGCTGCTGGTCCTGTGATCAACACTTCGGAGATGGAGACGCAACCTGCAGAGTCGGTAATGATCACTTGGATCGGTCCTTCGCAAAGACCGGTCGCTGTTGGTTGGCCTTGCACCGCAGGGGGAGGCGACCAGATGAAGGTGTATGGCGCCACACCGCCGGTAGGCCCTACTGTTGCTGTACCATCACACGCACCGGGACAGGTAACTGGTGTGCTGCTGCTGTTGGGAACGATCGTGGAACTTGGATCAATGGTGAAGGCGATCGTGGTGTCGCAGCCGGATTCGTCCGTCAGGGTTACCGTGTAGTTGGTGCCTGCACATAGGAAGCGCGCCGTATTCGTGAACTGCCCACTACCCGGTGCTGGTGCCCAGAAGATGTTGATCACGCCCGTACCACCGGAAGGCTGAACAGTTGCGATCCCCGTGCATGGTCCTGCGCAGGATTCCGCCGCAACGGTCAACGAAGGTGTGATCGGTTGCGGGGCGGCGATGGTAACAGACAGCGTGGCGGCACAGCCGTTGGCATCGCGCACGGTGACCACATAATCGCCGGGGCACATGTCACTGGGGTTCGCGGTCCCTTGGCCCAAACCGGGTTGCGGCACCCAGAGGAACGTATAGCTACCAGTACCCCCTGCAACGGTAAGGTCCACAGCACCATCGCAACTGGTGTTGCACGTAACATCGGTAACATCCGCCGAAACTGTGATCGGCAACGGTTCAGTGATGGTGATCGTGATCGTGGTATCGCAGCCACCCGATGAAATGGTGACCTGTTGATCCCCTGCACAGAGGCCGTTCGCAGCGGGACCTGCACTTCCAGTGGGAGGTGTCCAGACGTAGGTGAACACGCCATTGCCTCCTGTAGGGGCTAGCACAATGGAACCATCGCAAACCCCAGCGCACGAGATGTCGGTCTGTGTAACGTTCGGGACTATGGCAGAGGGGGCCGTTATGGTGAAGGCGACCGTAGTGTCACAGCCTGCAGCATCGGTAATGGTGAGCGTGTAGGGTTGTGGACAAAGGCCACTCGCACTCGGTGTGCCATCACCGATAACCGGCAAGGGCAGCCAACTGTAAACGAACCCACCGGCACCACCCGTTACAGTGGCAACAGCGCTTCCGTTGCAGATACCGGGGCAACTCGCCGGTGTTAAGGCGAGGCTGATCAGGATCGGATCGGCGGGTACGATATCGAACGTGAGTGTAAGGGTACAACCACGTGCATCAGTGACCAGCACGGTGTGTGTTCCAACGCATAGGCCCGTTGCATTCGGGGTGCCTTCACCCGTGGGTGTTGCAGGACCATCCCAATCGTAGGAGTAGTCGGTGGTTCCACCGGAAACCACGATGGAAGCCGTTCCATTGCACAGTGGACCGCAGCTCACATTCGTTTGGGTCTGTGTAGCCGTCAAGGGCAACGGCGAAGTGATGGTGAACGCCAACGTGGTGTCACATCCGTTCGCATCCGTAATGGTCACGGTATAGTCGTCCGGGCACATCAGCGTGGGTGTTGCAGTGCCTTGTCCAGCGCCAGGAGGTGGGTCCCAAACGAATGTGGGTGTGCCCGTACCTCCACTGGTGGTCAAGATCGCGGAACCATCGCAGGCATCGGAGCAGGATGCTGAAGTAGGCACCACACTGGCGGTGATCGGCAGCGGTGCGACAATGGTGATCGTGATCGTCGTATCACAACCACCGGAAGTGATCGTTACCTGTTGGTCGCCGGCACACAGGCCCGTGGCTGTTGGTCCTACCGGTCCAGCTGGCAACCATACATAAGTGAACACGCCATTGCCTCCGGTTGGGGCCAACGTGATCGTGCCATCGCAAATTCCGGCGCAGGTTACATCGGTCTGCGTGGTGTTCGGAAGGATCGCGGCCGGAGCGAGTATGGTGAAAGTGATCGTGGTATCGCAACCGACGCCATCGGTAACGGTCAATGAATAGTCTTGTGGACAAAGTCCGCTTGCATTCGGGGTTCCATCTCCCACCACTGGCAGTGGCGACCAACTGTAGGTGAAGGGTCCAGAGCCGCCTACTGCAACAGCATCTGCACGGCCATCGCAAATGCCGGGGCAACTGGCCGGGGTAAGTGTCAGCGTTACTTGGATCGGAACTGCAGGGAGAATAGTGAACGTTTGGGTCAGTGTACAACCGTTCGCATCGGTGATCAAAACGGAATGCACACCGGCGCACAAGCCGGTCACATCGGGTGTTCCTTCACCGGCCGGTGCAGCGGGGCCGTCCCAGTTGTAGGTGTAATCGGTCGCACCACCGCTTACCAACACGGAAGCGGTCCCATCACAAAGCGTTCCGCAGGAAACATCCGTTTGACTTTGTGTGGCGGTCAACGGCAATGGTTCCGTGATCTCGAAGGTCAAGGTGGTATCGCACAAATTGGCATCGCGGATCAACACCGTGTACAAGCCAGCGCACAGCTGTGTGGCATTGGGCGTGCCCGCTCCGGTAACAGCAGGTGTCCATGTATACGTGAAACCACCAACACCTCCCGAAACGGAAACGGAGGCTGTTCCATCGCATGCACCTGCACACGAAACATCGGTCGTCACCAGGGTCGGAACCAACGGTGGCGGCGCACCCACAGTGAAGGTCACAGTGGTATCACAACCAGCGGCATCGGTAACAAGAACACTATAGTCACCCGGACAAAGACCGGTCACCGATCCCGTTCCTTGGCCCGCACCTGGCGGCGGTGTCCACACGTAGGTGAATACGCCGGTGCCATCGGTAACGGTAATGTCAATTCGGCCATCGCAGGTGTTCGCACAAAGAGCATCCGTGACCACACCTTGCACATCAATGGATGGTGGTGCTGTCACTTCGAAGGGCGTAAGTACGGAACACCCGGACACATCATCCGTGACCCGTACCGTGTAATTGCCAGCGCATAATCCGGTGACCGCATTGGTCCCAGCACCGCTGCCGCCGGGAGGGGGTGTCCACACATAGGTGAACGGCCCAGCGGACCCAGAGGGTGCAACCGAAGCGGCACCGTTGCAGGCATCGGAACACGTCGCATTGGTACTGGTTAGGTTGGGTACGATCGGTGGTGGCTGGCTGATCACGAAGGTCACCGTGGTATCGCACCCGTTCGCATCGCGCACGTTCACGCTGTAGTTACCGGCACACAACTGCACCGCATTGAATTGATCGGTCGTAACGATGGGCTGCGGGGACCAGGTCACCGTAAAAGCACCTGTTCCACCGACCGGTGCAACGGTGGCCGTTCCATCACACACGCCGTTGCAACCTGCATCGTTGAAGG